>Ga0207428_10000238_pt1 | contig 75423 bp, 69 predicted proteins | sample RhiMethybrSRZTD1_FD_187600 | JGI IMG/M metagenome (GOLD analysis project Ga0207428, IMG submission 187600) | Populus rhizosphere microbial communities from Tennessee, USA - Rhizosphere MetaG P. TD hybrid SRZTD1 (SPAdes) (version 3) | ecosystem: Host-associated > Plants > Roots > Rhizosphere >... | reverse complement strand
CGCGTAGGCGCCGGAATCGGAGATCAGCTGCGCCTCGAGCGCCACCAGGGTGCCGTCGCGCATGGCGCCCGTTCGATAGCGCATGACGTACGGATGGCGCTTGCCGTGCCCGATGAACGACTCTTCGCGCGAGAACACGAGCTGCACGGCGCGGCCCGTCTTCCACACGAGCAGCCCCAGCAGGCACTCGACGGTCACGTCTTCCTTGCCACCGAATCCGCCGCCCAGGTACGCGCCCTCGAGCCGCACCCGCCCGTGCGGAAGCTGAAGCACCTCGGCGACGTCGCGGTAGTGCTCGAGCACCTGGGTACTCACGCGCATCACCAGCACGCCCTCGCCGTCGATCCAACCGATGCCGCTCTCGGTCTCGAGGTAGACGTGGTCGACGAACGGTGTGCGGTACGTGTTCTCGATGACGACGTCGGCCCGCGCGAAGCCCTGCGCGATGTCACCGGAGCGCAGATGCCAGCTGCGCAGGAGATTGCCGCTGTCGTGCACCTTCGGCGCGTCGGGCGAGAGCGCCGCGATCGGGTCGTAGACGCCGGGCAGCTCGTCGTAGTCGATCTCGACGAGCTCGGCGGCGGCGGCCGCGATCTCCGGTGTTGCGGCCGCGATGGCGACCACGGGCTCGCCCTGGAAGCGCACGCGGTCCGCGGCCAGCACGGGCTGGGTGGCCAGCACCGCGCCGGCGGTGGCCTCGGCCATGCGGCCGGGTAGCTCCATTCGCATCTCGTTGCGCGGCACGTCCTCGGCGGTGAGCACCGCGATCACGCCGGGCCGCGCGCGCGCCGCGCTCGTATCGATCCGCACGATGCGCGCCGAGGCGTACGGGCTCCGCACGATGCGGCCGTGGAGCATGCCGGAGAGCGCCAGGTCGCCGGCGTAGATCGGGCGGCCGCGCACTTTCTCCCACGCGTCCGGGCGCGCCGGGCTGGTTCCGATCACTCGATGGCTCATGCGCGCCGCCGGCGGATCAGTGCCCTGCCGATGCCTTGACGGACCCGGGGGGCTGAGCGTCGATCCAGTGGAAATACTTGATGTACTGCTTGATCTCCGCGTCGCCGAGACTCTGGTTGGGCATCGGCAGGTTGTTGAACTCCTTCAGCATGGCCTTTGCGTCGGCGTCGGTCTCGAGCATCTTCTCCGGCGCCTGGAGCCAGCGCGTCAGCCAGGCGTCGGTGCGCCGCTTCGTGACGCCGACGAGGTCGGGTCCGAGCTTCTTGCCTTCACCGATCGAGTGGCACGCCAGGCACTTGCTCTCGAAGTTGAGCTTGCCCTGCACGGCCTCCGGATCACTGGGCGCGGCCGAGGCCTGCAAGTTGTGATGCTCGAGCTCTTTGGACTCGGGCTTCGCCTCGGTGGAGATGAGCCCGAGCGCCCCCTGCGAGGCGTTGGCGAAGTGGTGATCGACCATGATGTAGGAGCCCACTTCCGGGATCACGAACTCGACCGCCGCGCTGTTGGACGAGCCGAGCAGCACCGTCTGCATGCCGCGGAGCTGGTTATCCGGATTGCCCTCGATCCACACGCGATCGAAGATCGTGCCGACCACGTGGAAGCTCGAGGTCTTGCTGGGCCCGACGTTGAGCACGTGCAGGCGCACGCGCTCGCCGGGCTTCGCGGCGAGGGGTTTGTCCACCATGCCGTTGTGCACGCCGTTGAACACGGTATGGGTCGGCTGAGCTGCTCTGAGCCGGTCGCCGTCCAGGACATAGAGGGGCGTGCCCTCCGCCCGGCGCTTGCTGGGATCGGGTTTGGCGTAGAACTCGCTCTGAACGATCACGTACTCGCGATCGACCTTCGTGGGATAGCCGCCGCGCGGCTCGACGATCACCGCGCCGTACATGCCCGAGGCGATGTGCTCGAGGATCATCGGCGTCCCGCAGTGGTACATGAAGATCCCGGGATAGTTCGCGGTGAACTCGAACTCGATCGTCTGCCCCGGCGCGATCGATCGATACTTGTCCTGCGGCGAGACCATGGCGGCGTGGAAGTCCATCGAGTGCATCATGGGCGCGGCCGTGATCTGCACTCCCGGTACACGCTCGTCGCTGCGGTTGGTCATGCTGAACTTGATCTTGTCGCCGACGCGCGCGCGAATCGTGGGGCCGGGCACCTGGTTGCCGAAGGTCCAGGCGCTGAACTTCACGCCGGGCGCGATCGTAGTGATCTTGTGCGTGGTGTCCAAGCGTACGGTCTTGACCGGCGCCGGATCCAGCGGCTTCAGCTCCGGACCCAGGCTGAGCGAGCTGCCTTCGGCGAACGCGCCCTGATGCCGCTCGGCGCTGAGCTTCGCGGGCGTCGGCTTGAGATCCATCTTGCTGGGGTCATAGGGGTCAGACGCGGAACGCGGGCTCTGGTCGCAGGCGGCGAGCACGAGAGCGGCGGCGGCAAGGACGGAACGAAGCCCGTCGGGGTGCGAGCGAGGAGCATGGTGGTCTGGCCTCCCAGGGGATCAGACGTCCCAGCCGCCGTCGACGGTCACGGACTGCCCGGTCATGTTCGACGAATCGTCCGAGACGAGGAACAGGACCGCGTTGGCGATGTCCTGCGCGATCGTCACGCGCTTGAGCGCCATCTCGTCGACGTATTCCTGGTAGACCTGCTCGGGTGTCCAGCCGCGCCTCTTGGCCTTCTCGCGGCAGAGCTTGTCCATGCGGTCGCCGCCGACGATGCCGGGATGCAGCGCGTTGACGTTGATGTTGTGCGGGCCGGCCTCGAGCGCCACCGTGCGGGTGAAGCCGCGGAGCGCCCACTTGGATGACGAATACGCGGCGCGGTTCTTGTAGCCGCGCAGCCCCGACGTGCCGCTGATGTTCACGATCTTGCCGTAGCGCTGCGCGATCATGGTCGGCAGCACGTGCTTGGTCGGCAGGAACGTGCCGCGCAGATTCACCGCGATCACCTGATCGAAGTCGTCGGCCTTGATCTCCCACACCGGTGTCTCGATCGGCCCGGTGATGCCGGCGGCGTTGACGAGGATGTCGATGCGGCCGAACGTGTCGCGCGTCCGCGCGACCAGCCGCTCGACCGCCGGCTCGTCGATGACGTCGGTGGGTACGACGATGACCTTGCGGCCGAGCGCGCCGATCTCCGCTCCGAGTGCCTCGAGCGGCGCCGCCTCGCGCGCGGCGATCGCGAGATTCGCGCCCTCGCGAGCGAGCGTGAGGCAGATATCGCGGCCCATGCCCTTGGCGGCACCGGTGACGATTGCGATCCGATCGGCGAGCTTCATGACCCGTCTTCCTCCTCGCGGTCGCGCGCGCGGAGCTCGGCCGGCCGCTCGGCCGGCGGGCCGTAGCCGCCGCCGCCGCACGTCTCGATGACGACGAGGTCGTTGGCAGCCAGGCGCACGGTCTCCTTGCCGCGGATCACGCGCTCGTCGGGGCCCGGATTCAACGTGATGCGGAAGGGCGCGGCGTCCTTGCCGCCGGCGAGGCCGTACGGCGGCACCACGCGGCGGTCGAGCATGCTCGTGAGCGTGAGCTCCGGCGCCAGCACCCGATAGGCGCGTCGGAATCCGAGGCCGCCGCGGTGGGCGCCGTCGCCTCCGGAGCCCTGGCGCAGCGCGTGCTCCTCGACCATGATCGGGTACTCGCCCTCGATGACCTCGGTCGGCGTGTTCATCACGTTCGACATGTGCACGCGCACGGCGGAGGCGCCGTCTTTCGTGGCGGTCGCGCCCTCGCCGCCGCCGTGGACCTCGTAGAGGATCGTCCAGCGCCCGTCGGGCTGGCGCGCGCCGAAGATCAGCACGCCCGACGTCGTCGGGCCGCCGGCGGAGACGCGGTCGGGCAGGGCGGGGGCCAGCGCCTTCACGATCGCGTCGACGATGCGCTGACACGTCTCGTGATTGCCGCCGACCACGGGGCGATCGGGATCGGCGCTCAGCACCGTGCGCGGCGGGACGTGCACGTGTAGCGGCCGGTAGCAGCCATCGTTCGGCGGCACGTCCGGCGCCACCAGCGCCTTCATCGCGTAGTACACGGCCGAGCACGCGATGTAGTACGTCGTGTTCACGGGGCCGCGCACCTGGGGCGAGGTGCCTGCGAAGTCGAAGCGCGCCTCGTCGCCGGCGATCTCGACCCGCACATGAATGCGAATCGGTTTGTCGTCGACGCCGTCGTCGTCGACCCAGTCCTCGCCCTCCCAGACGCCGTCGGGCAGCGCACAGATGGCCGCGCGCATCTGGGTCTCCGACTCGTCGTGCAGGCGCTCGAAGCAGGCGTCGATCGTCTCGGTGCCGTGATGCGCGTAGAGCTCCTGCAGCCGCCGCGCGGCCACGTCGTTGGCGGCAAACTGGGCGAAGATATCGCCCTCGCGCTCCTCGCGTCCGCGCAGGTTGGCGAGCACGAAGTCGATCGCGTGACGCTCGGGGCCGGCCGCCGAGAAGAGCCGCAGCGGCGCGATCCGGAGCCCTTCTTGATACGACTCGGTCGCCCACGGCACGTAGCTGCCGGGCACCGCGCCGCCGATATCCGCCCAGTGGGCCAGGTTGATCGCGAACGCCACCAGCCGGCCGCCGACGAACACCGGACGCAGCGCCTTGACGTCGGGCAGGTGATTGCCGCCGACCTCGGGGAGATTCAGAAACCAGACGTCGCCGTCGCGCAGCTGCTCCTTCGGCACGCGCTTGAGAAATTCTTTGACGGTGAAGCCCATCACGCCGAGATGGATCGGGATGTCGCGCCCCTGTGCGATCAGGCGCCCATCGGCATCGGTCAGCGCCGATGAGAGATCACCGGCTTCCTTGAGGAGTGGCGAGCGCGCCGAGCGCATGACGATCACGCTCATCTCCTCGGCGATCGCGTAGAGGGCGTTTCGGACAACCTCGAGCGTCGCTGGATGAAGGCTCACGCGGCGACCTCGATCACGAGATTGCCGAGACGATCGGCGCGGCAGCGCTGGCCGGGATAGACGACCGTCGTCGACCACTCGTCCTCGACCAGCGCGGGGCCCGGCACGGAATGCTCCGGCGACAGCGAGCCGCGGTCGTAGCGCGGCATCGCGACGGTGCCGGCGCCGCGGAAGTACGCGCGCAGCTCGCCGACCGGTTGGGCTGCGCCCGAGGCCTGGCCGGCGGGCAGGGCGAGCGAATCGGCGACCAGCTGCGCCGACACGCGCAGGTTGACGCACTCGACGCTCTCGCCCGTCGCATAGCCGTAGAGCTGCTGGTGGCGGCGCTCGAACGTCGACCTGAGCGAATCCGGCGCGCCGACCCCGTCAACCTCGAGCTCGTAGTTCTGGCCGGCGTAGCGCAAGTCGGCGCTTCGTTTCACCAGCACGTGCGCGGCCGGGTGGCCCTCGTCGAGCAGCGGACCCAGGCACTGCGCCTCGAGCGCGCGCAGGCGGTCGGCCACGACCTTCTCGTCCCATGCCTCGAGCCGCATGCGGTGGGTCTGCACTGCGTCGTAGCGCAGCGGTGAGACCAGGCAGCCGAGCGCCGAGAACGCGCCGGAGTGCGCGGGCACGACGATGCGCGCGATGCCGGCCTCGCGCGCGAGCGCTCCCGCGTGGACGGGCCCGGCGCCGCCGTAGGCGATCAGGGTGAATTCGCGCAGGTCGTAGCCGCGCTGCACGGAGACCAGCCGGAGCGCGCGCTGCATGTTCGCGTTGGCGACCTCGATCACCGCGTGGGCCGCGTCGACGAGCGAGAGGCCGAAGCGGCGCTGGATCGGCTCGAGCGCCCGCTCGGCGCGCGCGCGATCGAGCCGGATCGAGCCGCCGTAGATCCGCTCGGGATTCAGATAGCCGAGGATCAGGTTCGCGTCGCTCACGGTGGGCTCGGCACCGCCGAGGCCGTAGCAGGCCGGGCCGGGCACGGCGCCGGCGCTCCGCGGCCCGACCTTGAGCGCGCCGGCGGCGTCGATCCAGGCGATCGAGCCGCCGCCCGCGCCGATCGACTCGACGGCAACCGCGGGGAGCCGGACCGGATAGTCGCCGAGCTTTCGCTGGCGCGCGGTTTCGGGCACTCCGTCGGCGATGAGGCACACGTCGGTGGTCGTGCCGCCCATGTCGAAGGCGAGCGCACGCGACAGATCGAGCGCTCGCGCCAGGTACGCGGCTGCGGCGACGCCCGCCGCGGGACCCGACATCGCCATCGTGAGCGGCCGCGCACGGGCCGCGTCGACCGACATCATGCCGCCGGCGGAGTGAAGAAGATGAATCGGGATCACGCCGGTCGTCGCCTTGAGGCGCGCCACCAGATCGTCGACGTATCGGGCGGCCAACGGCATCACCGCCGCGTTGAGCACGGTCGTGCACGTGCGCTCGTACTCGCGGAACTCGGCGTTGATCTCGCTCGAGACCGACACGTACGGAAAGTGCGGAGCGAGCGCCCGCCGGAGCGCCTGCTCGTGCGCCGGGTTCGCGTAGGCGTGGAGCAGCGAGATCGCGATGCTCTCCACGCCCTGGCGCCGAAAGCGCTCGACGATCGCCGGCACGTCGCCGAGGTCGAGTGGGACCAGCACGGAGCCGTCGGGCCCGACGCGCTCGCTCACCTCGGTGCGGAGCCGGCGCGGCACGAGGGGCTCGGGCTTGGCCGGCAGATCGAGCCGGTAGAGATGCGGACGGTTCATGCGGCCGATCTCGAGCACGTCGCGGAAGCCGCGCGTGGTGACGAGACCGACCGCGCCGACCTTGCGCTCGACGATCGCGTTGGTGACGAGCGTCGTCCCGTGGGCGAGCGACGCGCAGCGCCCGGCCACGCGGCCGATCGCGGCGAGCCCGTTGAGCAGGCCGCCCGCCGGATTGGCGGGCGTCGTCGGGACCTTGAGTGAGCTCGTTCGACCCGCCGCGTCGCACGCGACGAGATCGGTGAAGGTCCCGCCGACGTCGACGCCGACGCGAACGCCGTCGCTAGAGCTCAACCGTGCTTGCGGAGCTCCAGCCGCCCGATCTGACGGCGATGCACCTCGTCCGGCCCGTCGGCGAAGCGCAGGGTGCGCGAGTGCGCCCACATCGAGGCCAGCGGGAACTCCTGGCTCACGCCGCCGCCGCCGTGGAGCTGCATGGCGCGCTCGACCACCGCAAGCGTCATGTTGGGCACCGCCACCTTGATCTCGGCGATCGCCTGCTTGGCCGCCTTGTTGCCGACCGTGTCCATCATGTACGCCGCGTGCAGCACCAGAAGCCGCGCCTGGTCGATCTCGATCCGCGACTGGGCGATGCGCTCGAGCGTGATGTCGTTCTCGGCCAGCCGCTTGCCGAACGCCACGCGGTTCTGCGAGCGCTTGCACATGAGCTCGAGCGCGCGCTCGGCGACGCCGATCTGGCGCATGCAGTGGTGGATGCGGCCGGGGCCGAGACGCCCCTGGGCGATCTCGAAGCCGCGCCCCTCGCCGAGCAGGATGTTGGACGCCGGCACGCGGACGTTCTCGAACAGCACCTCGCCGTGGCCGTGCGGCGCGTCGTCGTAGCCGAACACGGTCAGCATGCGCAACACCTTGATGCCCGGCGTCTCGCGCGGCACCAGGATCATCGACTGCTGCTTGTAGCGATCCGGATTCTTCGCGTCGGTCTTGCCCATGAAGATGAGGATCTTGCAGCGCGGATCACCGATGCCGGAGCTCCACCATTTGTGGCCGTTGATCACGTACGAGTCGCCGTCGCGCACGATCGACGACTCGATGTTGGTCGCATCCGAGGACGCGACCTTCGGCTCGGTCATGATGAACGCCGAGCGGATCTTGCCCTCGAGGAGCGGCTGGAGCCACTGCTTCTTGTGCTCCTCGTTGCCGTAGCGCTCGATCGTCTCCATGTTGCCGGTGTCGGGCGCCGAGCAGTTGAACGCCTCGGGGGCGATCGGCGAGCGGCCCATGATCTCGCAGAGCGGCGCGTACTCGAGGTTGGTGAGCCCGGCGCCGCGCTCGCTCTCGGGCAGGAAGAGGTTCCAGAGCCCGCGCTCGCGCGCGTTGGCCTTCAACTCCTCCATGATCGGCGGAATCTGCCAGCGCGTCGGCGCCGCGTTGAGCTGGTCGTGGAAGACCTTCTCGTTCGGGTAGATGTACTTGGTCATGAAGTCCTGGAGCTGCTCCATGTACATCTTGGTCTTCTTCGAGTACTCGAATTCCATCGTCCTCTCCCTTATTTCAGAATGCGCGCGCTCAGTGCTGGTAGCGGGGCAGGGTCTTGAGCGGTGAGAAGAACACCGGCCTCGACATCCGCCCCACCGGCACCTCGATCAGCACGGGCCGGTCCATCTGAATCGCGTCGGCGATGAGCTTGCCGACCTCGCCCGGCTCCTTCGCGCGGCGGCCCACCGCGCCGTACGCCTCGGCGAGCCGGACGAAATCGGGGTTGTGGAGCTCCGCGCCGAACTTTCCACCCCAGTGCTCGTCGAGGTCGCGCGCGACGTTGCCGTAGGCGTTGTCGTTGAAGACGACCGCGACCACATTGATGCCCTGCTGCACGGCCGTCGCCATCTCCTGCGCGTAGTACATGAAGCCGCCGTCGCCCGAGATCATGACGACCGCGCGATTGGGGTTGGCCACCTTGGCGCCGAGCGCGGTCGGGTACTCGAACCCGAGGTTGCCGGAATAGGACGAAGTGATGTACGTGCGCGGGTTGTACACCGGGAAGAACGGCCGCGAGAAGTAACCCATCTGCGTCATCCCGGCGATGACGGTCGCGTCCTGCGGGATGCCCTGGCGCAGCGACTTCAAGATCGACGAGTTCGGCTCCTGCGTCATGAAGCCGGCGACCTCTTCGCGGATCTTCTCGCGCTCGGCCTTCTGCGACGGGCGCGGCTTGCCGCCGGCGCGCAGCCGCTCGAGCAACGCCTCGAGCGTGGCCTTGGCGTCGCCGACGAGCCCGGTGGTCTTCTTGTGGTTGCGCCCGATCTCGTCGGGGTCGGCGTCGATCTGGATCACCTGCTGGTCCGCCTGGAACATGGCGGCCGCGCACCGGCTGCCGACGACCAGGACGACGTCGGCCGCGTCGAGATAGCGGCGCAGCGGGCTCTTCGGGAAGAGACCGGCGCCAAGTGAGAGATCGCTCGCGTCGCTGACCGCGCCCTTGCCCTCGGCCGTCTGGACGACGCCGGCCTGGAGGTGCTCGGCGAGCGCAGCGAGCGCTCCATGCGCGTCCGCAAGATTGACGCCGCCGCCGGCGTAGATTGCGACCCGCTGAGCGCGCAGCAGCGCGTCAGCCGCGCGGTCGACGTCGGCCGCGGGTGCGCCGGCGCGCGTCGGATGCGGGGAGACAGCCGGCAGGGTCACGTCGACCTCTTCTTCCATCGTGTCCCACGGCATATCGATCGCGACGGGTCGGGGGCGACCGCTTCGGAGCTGCGCGAACGCCTCGCGGACGATCCGTGGCGCGTCGGCGACCTGCATGATGCTTTGACGCCACTTGGTCGAGCCGGCGATCGCGTCGAGCTGGTTGTCGAGCTCGTGGAGCACGCCGATCTTCTTGCCGATCTGATGGCGCGGCACCTGCCCGGCGATCAGCAACACCGGCGACGAGGCTGAGTAGGCGGTGTTGAGTCCGGCCGCTGCGTTGAGAAGGCCGGGGCCGGGGACGGCCACCGCGACGCCGACGCCGCCGCCCGCCCGCGCGTAGCCGTCGGCCATGTAGGTCGACGAGCCCTCGTGGCGCACGGTGATGAACCGAATCGGCTCGTCGCGGAACGCGGTGACGATCCCGTAGAGCTGCACGCCCGGAAGCCCGAACGCCACCTTCACGCCCTCGCGGGCGAGCGCCTTCACGATCGCTTCACCACCGGTCATCCGTGCCATCGACGGCTCCTCACTTGGTAGCGCCGGCGGGTCTCTGAGGGCCCGCAGCGCGCACATCAGAATCGCGACAGGGCCGAAGCGTACCACGTGCGGCGGCCGGCCGTCTCAGCCGCGCTGGCCGGGCTCGCGACGCGTTGTCTGCGGCTCTCAGCCGCGCTGTCCGCGGCTCTCCATGTACACTAACGCGATGCCCGAGCTGCCCGAGGTCGAGGCCGCCCGCCGGCTGCTGATGCGTTCGGCGGTCGGACGACGAATCGTCGCCGCACGCGTGACGCCTGACCCCATCGTGTTCCAGGGCGTCAGTCCCGTTCGCGTGAGGCGCGCGCTGGTCGGGCGCCGGGTGCTGGCGGCGCATCGCCACGGGAAGCACCTCTGGCTCGAGCTCGACCGCCGGCCCTGGCCCTGCTTTCACTTCGGGATGTCCGGCGGGATCGAGGTGCGCGGGCGCCGCCGGCAGAAGCTCGCGCAAGAGGGCGGGCGCGTGCTCGAGAGGCAATGGCCGCCGCGCTTCCTGAAGCTGCACCTCACGCTCGACGACGGCGGGGAGGTCGCGTTCAGCGACGCGCGCCGGCTCGGCCGGGTGCGCCTGCGCCACGATCCGCGAGCCGAGCCGCCGATCAGCCTGCTCGGCTTCGACGCGCTGCACGAGGTGCCGTCGCTCGAACGGCTCGCTGAGCTCTTCGCCGCGCGCGCGGCGCCGGTGAAGGCGGTGCTGCTCGACCAGGGGTTCTCGGCCGGCGTCGGCAACTGGATCGCCGACGAGGTGCTGTATCAGGCCCGAATCGATCCGCGTCGCCCCACCAACACGCTGACCCGCGCGGAGATTGCACGCGTGCGCGCGAAGCTGCGCCTCGTCGTGGCCACGGCCGTGCGCGTCGGCGCCGACAGCGACCGGTTCCCGCCGAAGTGGCTCTTTCATACGCGGTGGAGCAAGCGTCTCCAGAGACCGGTCACGGTGCGCGGCGAGCGGATCCGCTACCTGACCGTCGGCGGACGCACGACCGCGTGGGTCGCAGAAGTTCAGCGCTAGCTGCGCGATCGGCTGGCGGAGGAGGCATCGATGGCGAACATCGCGCCGGTTCACCTGATGGGATGGATCGAAGAGCACAAGACCCTGTTTAGCGGGCCCGTCGCCAACAAGGAAGTGTTCCCCGAGAGCGAGTTCATCTATCAAATCGTGCGCGGACCGAACGCGCGCAACGACTTCCACATCGACCCGGGCGACGAGATCTTCTATCAGCTCAAGGGCGACATTACCGTGCGGTGCATCGATGCCGACGGCAAGCAGCGCGACATCAAGGTGCGCGAGGGCGAGGCGATGCTGTGCCGCGCGGGGACGCCGCACTGCCCGATCCGCCCCGCCGACACTTGGGGGCTCGTGATCGAGCGCAAGCGGCGCCCGGACGAGCGCGACGGCCTCGCCTGGTTCTGCGAGGGATGCGGCGCCAAGCTCCACGAGACCACGTTCTCGGTCACCAACATCGAGGTCGAGCTGCTCGACGCGATCAAGAAATTCAACGCCAGTACGGCGCAGCGGACGTGCAAGCAGTGCGGCGCCGTCCTGCCGGTGCCGGCCGGCGCCGCATCGTCGACTACTTGATGTCGCTGTACTTGACGTCGCAGCGGTAGGTCTTGTACTCGCCGACGAAGAAGGGCTGGAGCGGCGCCATGATCTCCCGGTAGAGCGGGCTCTGCTCGTACGCCTGCATGTCGCCCTGGCTGTCCCACAGGCTCACGGCGAATCCGGTGTCCTTGTCGCCGGCGTCCTGAGCCAGCCAGCGGCCCTTCAATCCCTTGAGCCCCTTGCCCTTCGTCAGGACATTCTCCCGATAGGTGCGCTCGAAGTCGTTCCACGCGCCAGACCGAAGCTTGCCCCAGGTAATGCGGATCACCATGGCTCTCCTCCCAGGATGATTGAACGTCGTTTACGATCGATTCGCGTCCGGGAATTCCTGCAGGCGCGCGAGCGCGAAGACCGGAGCGCTCGCTAGGCGCCCGGCGCTTCGGGTGCGGTGTTTTCCGCCGGATCGAACGCGACGCGCTCCCACATCGCGTCGGAAACGGGCCAGGCATGCAGAATCACGGCGAGCTCGTTCTCGTCCTTGATGGGCCCGTGTTCGGCGCGAAAATTCAGAATGGCGCGGGCTTGCTCGGGTCCGATGCCCGGCAGTTCGAGAAGCTCAGCGGGGTTGGCGAGGTTGACTCTCACTCGATTCGACATGGGCGCCTCCTTCACCAAACGAACGCCCGATCAACTCACTCCATACCGAGTGTGCTCCGCGAAACGTCGGACCGCCAGCGATCCGACGGCGTCGATGTCGCGGCGTCTACGCAGACCTCCTCTGACCGGCCGGAGCACCGCGCGACACCGGGAAGTCCAACAGTCGCGCCACGACGAATGACCGGATCACAGGGTCCACTGCCTCGGAGGCCCGCAGGAATATTTCGACGAGCCGATCCTTTTGAAGCGGACCGTCGGCGACGAGGAGCGGCGTTTCGTTCCTCAGGGGCGTGTGCTCGCCGTCATCGACGCGAAAATGCTGGTGGCCGCCCTGGGGGCTCCAGGTGACCGCGCGCTCGGCACTCGACTTGTTGTAGCAGAGCTGGAACGACACGATCGTCGCCGCGTCATCAAACCAGACGATCAGATCGATGTCGTCGTCGCTGAACCAGCGGCGATTGCGCTCCCGCTCGTGAATGGCCTCGCGCAGCATGACGATGCGCAGCCAGTCTGGCCGAACTCAGCGCGCGAAGTTGTCGATCAAGTAGCGCGAGATGCTATGCCGCGAGGGCAGGCTGGGCAGGCTCGTGCACGGGAACCAGCGCGCGTCCTCCAGCTCCTCGGCGTCGACCTTGATCTCGCCGCCCGCGTACGTGGCCACGAAGCCGACCATCAGCTGGCTCGGGAACGGCCAGTTCTGGCTCCCCACGTAGCGGATGTCCTTCACGTCGACGCCGACCTCTTCCTTCACTTCGCGGGCCACGCAGCCCTCGAGCGATTCGCCGTTGTCGACGAAGCCGGCGACGAGCGCGTAGCGTCCGGGCGCCCAGATCGCCTTGCGGGCCAGCAGCACGCGGTCGCCGTCGCGCACGACGACGATGACGGCCGGATGCAGGTGAGGATAGTGCTCGTACTTGCACTTCGGGCATACCTTGCCCCACTCGCCCGGCAGGCGCTGGGTGCCGGTGCCGCAGCGAGGACAGAAGCCGCTCGTCGACTCCCACCAGAGCGCCTGCATCGCCATGCCGCCGAGCGAGAGCAGATCGTCGGGCAGCTTCGTGCCGGCCATCGGCACGAGCGTCTCGCGCTGGAACTCGTCGGGCACGACCGCGTCCTTTGGAAGCGAGGCCACCCAGCATTCGGTGTCGCCGTTCAAGGTGCCGAGCCAGATCGGTTCGCCGATCGCGCCGTCGAGCTTGCCGGGCCGCTCGCCCGACGGCAGCCGGAAGCCGTCTCCCTTCGGCACGACGAGAAGCTTCTGGTCCTGCACGATGAGCCAGTTACCGCGCTCGGTCGGCGGCTTGCTCCCGCGCTTGGCCGGGACGAACGCGCCGCGCAGGCAGTCGATGTTGAACGGCAGGTAGACGCTCAGCGGAGTGGTCATGAGCCGAGTAGCCCCACGTCGCTGGGCTCTCCGGCGCGCGATGCGGTCGGCACGCGCTCGGCGACCGACTTGTCGACGCCGAGTTTCTTGAGCGCGGGCATGACTTCGCGCGCGAAGAGCCGCATGTTGCCCTCGGCGTCTTCGTACGACATCCCGGCGTAGCTGAAGACGCCGATGTAGTGGCTGTTGTCGGTGCGCGCGTGGATGTCGAGGATCTTCTCGTAGCACTGCTCGGGCGTGCCCCACGTTTGTAAGTTTATGAAGTAGTCGATCACCTTGTCGGTGCCGTACGTCCCGATCTTCTCGGCCATCTTGCCGTAGTACTCGTAACCCTTCGTGTGGGCCAGATGGTCGCCCTGGAAGTGATAGTGGTCGAGCACGGTCTGATAGTAGCCACCGATGAACCGGCGCGCCATCTCCTCGGCGCGCGCCGCGCTCGCATCGCAGAACGTCCACCCCGCCGAAACCGGCGGCGGCGCATCGACGCCGTTGACCTCCCGGTAAATCGAGCGGTAAGTCTGCAGCTCGCTCGCGACTTCCTTCCACGGCTTCTGCGGAATGATCAGGATCCCGACGCCGAGCTTGGCCATGATCGGCAGCGACTCGGGCGAGACGGCGGCGGCGTAGGTGCGGCCGCGGAACGACTTGAACGGCGCCGGCCGGATCGCCGCACGCGGCTGCTTGACGAACCGGCCGTCATACTCGCAGTAGCCGGTTTCGAGCCCCTTCAGCAGCATCTCGGCCGATTCCGTGAACCGCTCCCGCGACTCGTCCATCGAGAGCCGGAAGCCATCGAACTCGACCTTGCCGGCGCCGCGGCCCAGACCCAGGATGAGGCGGCCGCCCGAGATGTTGTCGAGCATCGCGACTTCCTCAGCCACGCGCATCGGGTCGTGCCACGGGAGCACGACCACCATCGAGCCCAGCCGTGCGCGCTCGGTACGGCCGGCCATATAGGTCAGGAATTGCAGCACGTCCGGGCACATCGTGTAGTCGGTGAAGTGATGCTCGACGCCCCAGATCGACTCGAAGCCGAGCGGCTCGGCCAGGTCGGCGAGCCTGAGCTCGTTGCGATAGACCTCGCGGTCGGTTCGCGCTTTGCCGGGGTTCTGGAACACGGCCGCCAGACCAACGTGCATGGGAAGCTCCCCCTTCGCCGTTGTATTATTGCGCCGATGAGCCCATTCGATCCAGCCCCCTTCGTCGAGCGACGGCAGCGATTCGCGGCGGCTATCGGAGACGGCCTGGCCATCATTCCCGGCGCGCGCGAAGTCTCGCGCAACGGCGACGTCAACTTCGAGTTCCGCCAGGCCTCGGACTTCTTCTTCCTGACCGGCTTCGACGAGCCCGACGCCGTCGCCGTGTTCAACCCGGCCGATGCGAAGGAGCGCTTCGTGCTCTTCGTGCGGCCGCGCGACCGCGAGATGGAGATCTGGACCGGCCGGCGCGCTGGGACCGAGGGCGCGATCGCCACGTACGGCGCCGACGCCGCCTACACGATCGACCGGCTCGACGCCAAGCTGCGTGAGTACATGGTCGACCGGCCCGCGATCTTCTATCGCCTGGGGACGGGCGGCTTCGACAGCCGGGTGACGCGGCTGGTCGCCGATCTCAGGATGGCGCGGGCCCGCGGGTTCGCGGCGCCCGTGCGGATCGAGGACCCCGGTCCGATCCTGAACGAGCTCAGGCTGCGCCGCTCGCCGGCGGAGCTGGCGCGCCACCGCCGCTCGTGCGAGATCAGCCGCGACGCGCACATCGAGGCGATGCGCTACGCGCGCCCCGGGCTCTACGAGTACCAGGTGCAGGCGGCGCTCGAGTTCGTGTTCCGCTTGAACGGGGCGCCGCGCAACGGCTATCCGTCGATCGTGGCCTCGGGTGCCAACGCGTGCATCCTGCACTACACCGAGAACAATCGTCAGATGCAGGACGGCGATTTGCTGCTGATCGACGCCGGCTGCGAGTGGGGCTACCACTCGGCCGACATCACGCGCACGTTCCCGGTCAACGGGCGCTTCACCGCCGCGCAGCGCGCGGTCTACGAGATCGTCCTCCGCGCGCAGCTCGCCGGCATCGCCGCGGCCCGGCCGGGCAATCGCTACGAGGCCGTGCACGAGGCGGCCCGGCGCGTGCTGGCCGAGGGGCTCGTGGCGCTCGGTGCGCTGCCGCGCGGCCTCGAGGACTCGCTCGCGATGCACCACTATCGCGAGTTCTACATGCACGGCACCGGGCACTGGCTCGGCATGGACGTGCACGACGTCGGCGACTACCGGATCGATCGCAAGTCGCGCGTGCTCGAGCCCGGCATGGTGCTGACCGTCGAGCCCGGGCTCTACTTCGACCCCGATCGCGATACGGCCACGTTCCCCCTGCGCGAGTACAGCGAGGAGGAGTCGTGGGAGCGCCGTCTGCGGCTGGGCGCCGGCGCCGCGAAGAAGATCGAGGACGAGGAGAAGGCCAAGGCGGAGAAGATCACGCACACGATCCCGCGCGAGCTGCGCGGCATCGGCATCCGGATCGAGGACGACGTGCTGATCACCGAATCCGGCTGCGACGTCCTCACGGCGGGCACTCCCAAGACGGTAGACGAGGTCGAGCGCACCTGCGCCGAGCCCTCGCGCCTGCCGCGGCCCTGATCCACCCAACGCCCGGTCGCCGCCCGCAGCGCATTCGCGCGCGGCTCGGCGCGCTCGTCGCCCTGACCCTTGTGATCGCGCTGGCCGGCGCGTGCGCCTCGACCGATTTCGGGCCTCACGGCGCGGTGATGATCACGCCGGAGAGTGCCGGACGCACCATCGAGCTGCAGTCTGGCCAGGAGCTTCTGGTCCGCTTGCCGAGCAATCCCGCGACCGGTTACCGGTGGGCGCTCGCCGCGGCGCCCGCCGAGGTGCTGAAGCTCGAGGGCTTGCCGTCATTCGAGCGCAACCCCAACGGCGCCAACACTCCCGGCACGCCGGGGTTCGAGATCTGGCGCTTCACGCTCGCGCGGAAGGGACAGCAGGTGCTGACCTTCGACTACCGTCTGCCCTGGGACGGCGACGCGCCGCCCGCGCATCAGCTCTCGTTCACGGTCACCGTGCGCTGAGTCGCATGCGGGCCGCGGGCCTCGCGTTGCTCTTGCTCGCGGCCTGCGCGACGGCGAGCCCGCCCAAGACCCCCGGTACGGTAAGCCGCGCCGTCTCGTTTCGAAGCGCAGGCTACGGCCTCGAAGGCACGCTCACGAGCCCCGACGGCCGGGCCGCGACCGCCGGCGTCTTGATCGTGGGCGGCTCCGGCCCGATCGATCGCGACGGCGTCTCGCGCATCGCCGTGTCGACGCCGCCGATCTATCGCTGGTGGGCTGAAGGCCTCGCAGCGGCCGGCTTCACGGTGTTCAGATACGACAAGCGCTTCGTCACCCATCCAAGCATCGACGTTGCGTCATTCGATCAGGAGGCGCAGGTCGCCGATGCGCTGGCCGCCCTTTCCGCGCTGCGCGCGGCGCGCGAGGCCGCCGGCCACCCGATCTTCATCATCGGCCACAGCGAAGGCGGCACCTTGGCGCCGGTGGTCGCGGCGCGCGCTGGTGCGGTGGCCGGCGTGGCCCTGATCAATAGCGTCGTGTTTCCGGTGGACGATCTGCTGGTGGCGCAGCTCGACGCCAACCCGGCGATCTCGAAGGCCGTCGTCACCGAGACGCGCAATCGGCTCGACGCGGTGAAGGACGGCTCGTTCCCACCGGACGAGCTGCTGCTCGGCGCCGGCGTGCGCTACTGGAAGCAGTGGATCGACTACTCGACGAGCGCCAAGGCGCGGCTCTCCGAGCTCGGCCCGGCGCTCCTGCTCGTTCAGTGCTCGCGGGATCAAACGCTTCCCGGCGCCACGCTCGGCCGCAATCGCGCGAGCCTGCGCGAGATCGCCGCGAAGAACCCGAGAGCGCGCTTTCAGGAGCTGGCCGGCCACGATCACTTCGCGCTGCGCCCCGGCGAGCGCGCAGCTTCGCCCGAGCTCATGAGTACGTTGATCGGCTGGCTCCAGGAGGCCGTGCGATAGCGTCGGGACCCGGGATGACGGCGGGGCTGCGGTCGGCTCCGCGCTAGCGGCCGAGCTCCGCGCGGAGCGCGCCCTCGAGACTCGGGTGACGGAAGACGTACCCGCTCGCTTGAAGGCGAGCGGGCAGGACGCGCTGGCTCCCCAGCAAGAGCGCGTCGGCCATCTCGCCCATTGCCAGGCGCGCCGCGAACGCCGGGAGGGGCACGATAGTCGGGCGTGCGAGGACGCGCCCGAGCGTGCGCGTGAGCTCAGCGTTGGTCACGGGCCCCGGCGCGACCGCGTTCACCGGGCCGCGGAGAGAGTCAATGGCGAGCGCGTGCTGGATCGCGCCGACCACGTCGTCGAGCGCGATCCAGCTCATCCACTGCGTGCCGTCGCCGACGACACCGCCCACGCCCAGCCTGAACGGCGTCAGCATCTTGGCGAGCGCGCCGCCGCGGTTGCTGAGCACCACGCCCAGCCGTGGGTTCACCACGCGAATGCCGTGAGCAATGGCCGCGGCCGTCGCGGCTTCCCAGTCGCGCGCGACGTCAGCGAGAAAGCCGGCGCCAGGACGGCTGTCTTCGGTCAGCACCTCGTCGCCGCGGCTGCCGTAGTAGCCGATCGCCGACGCGCTGATCAAGACGCCCGGCGGCTTCGGAAGCCGCACCAGTGTCTGGACGAGGAGCCGCGTCGCGGTCGTACGGCTCTCACGGATGCGCCGCTTCTTCGCTGCCGTCCACCTGAGACCCATGATGCTCTCGCCCGCGAGATGGACGACCGCATCGAGCGCGGGTGCGGTGGGCGTGATTGCGCCGGAAGAAGGATCCCAGTGAAGCGCGTCTTCGCCGGCACGCGGCGCGCGGCGCACGAGGGGGATCGCGCGATGACCGCTGGCCCGGAGGGACGAGACCAGCGCCGAGCCGACGAGCCCCCCGGCGCCGGTGACCGCGACGATCACGCCATCGCGCCGCCGTCGACGGTGTAGATCGCGCCCGTGATGTAGGCCGCGTCGGCGCTCGCCAGGAACGCGACCAGCGCCGCGACCTCGTGCGGCTCGCCGTAGCGCCGCATCGGGATCGTCGCGGTGAGCCGCTCGCGCCGGATCTCGCTCTCGAGCTCTTGGACCATCGGCGTCTCGATCGGCGCCGGGCACACCGCGTTGACCCGGATATTGTGGCGGGCCAGCTCGAGGGACGCGGCGCGGGTCATGCCCACCACGGCGTGCTTGCTCGCGGTGTAGGCGATGATGTTCGGCGAGCCGCGCAGCCCTGCGATCGACGCCGTGTTCACGATCGCGCCGCCGCCCCGGGCGCGCAGCAGCGGCGCCACGACTTTCATGCCGAGCCACACGGCCTTGACGTTGACGGCGATCACCCGGTCGAACGTCTCTTCCGGGTAGTCGACCAGCGGCTTGAGCGCGCCGAGGACGCCGGCGTTGTTGAAGAACACGTCGACGCCGCCGAACCGGTCGACGGCCGCCTTCGCGTAGCGCTCGACGTCGGCGAGCCGCGTCACGTCGGCCTCGACGGCGAGCGCCTCGCCGTCGGCCTTCTCGACGGCGGCGACGCTCTGGCGAAGATTGGCCGCCGCGACGTCGACGAGAACCACGCGCGCGCCCTCGGATGCGAAGCGCACCGCGGCGGCGCGCCCGATGCCGCCGCCGGCGCCCGTGATGAGCACAGTCTTGCCGGTGAACCGCGCCGCCATGTCAGGCGCCATCTTGCTCTTGGCGCCGACTCGACGCAAGCTTGGGGCTCATGACCGAAGACGAAGGTCTGAAGGCGCTCCGCGGAGACGATCCGGCTGCCGCGGCCCGCGCCGAGTCGGCGTTGTGGGAGATGTGGCACCGCTCGGGCGACGGCGCGATCGACGCGCTCCTGCGCGACGGCATCGCCAGCATGGAGCGCCGCGACCTCGTCGGCGCCGAGGCGATCTTCGGGCGCGTGATCGCCGACGCTCCCGCGTTCGCCGAGGGTTGGAACAAGCGCGCGACCGTCCGCTACGTGGCCGAGAACTACGAGGGCTCGATCGCGGACTGCGAGGAGACCCTTACGCGCAACCGCCACCACTTCGGCGCGCTCTCGGGCGCGGGGCTCTGCTACATGGCCCTCGGCCGCCATCGCGAGGCGGCGGCGATGTTCCGGCGCGCCCTGGCGGTGCACCCGCGGCTCGGCGGCGCGCGCCAGAATCTGGCGATGGCGCTCGGAGAAGCCGTTCGCGGCAACGGGCACTAGCGTGGTCGTGCGCGCCGCAGGCCGTCGCGGGGCTGGGGCCCCGCCGGCCGAGGCGTGCTCCTAAAGTGGTCGTGCGCGCCGCAGGCCGTCGCGGGGCTGGGGCCCCGCCGGCCGAGGCGTGCTCCTAAAGTGGTCGTGCGCGCCGCAGGCCGTCGCGGGGCTGGGGCCCCGCCGGCCGAGGCGCTTTGTGGGATACTGACGCGCGCACGGGAGGAGACCCAGCGAGATGATCGCGCAGACCGCCGAGGTCCGGGAGGGCCATCGATTCGACGCCGCTGCGCTCGAGCGCTACCTGCGCGACCACGTCGACGGCTTCCGCGGCCCGATCGAGGTGCGCCAGTTCCGGGGCGGCCAGTCGAATCCGACCTATCACCTCTCGGCGGGCGGCCGCGAGTTCGTCCTGCGCCGCAAGCCGCCCGGCAAGCTCTTGCCCTCGGCGCACGCGGTCGATCGCGAGTACCGGGTGATCACGGCGCTCGGCAAGGCGGGGTTCCCCGTGCCGCGCACGTTCGTCTTGTGCGAGGACGACTCGGTCATCGGTACCGCGTTCTACGTGATGGACTGCGTGCACGGACGGATCTTCACCGACCCGGCGATCCCGACCGTCACGCCGCGCGAGCGCCGCGCGATCTACGAGTCGCTCATCGACGTGCTGGCGCGGCTTCACACCGCCGACTGGCAGTCGCTGGGCCTCGGCGACTTCGGGCGCCCGGGCAACTACTTCGCGCGCCAGATCCATCGCTGGACGCAGCAGTACCGCGCCTCGGAGACCGAGAAGATCGAGTCGATGGAGCGTCTGATCCCGTGGCTGCCCGAGCACATCCCCGCCGGCGACGAGACGACGCTCGTCCACGGGGATTTCCGGCTGGGCAACGTGATCATTCATCCGAACGAGCCGCGCGTCGTCGCCGTGCTCGACTGGGAGCTCTCGACGCTCGGTCATCCGCTCGCGGACCTCGCCTACTTCTGCCTGCCGTACCGATTCACGCGCGAATGGGAAGGGCTCGCCGACAAGGATCTGAGAGAGCTCGGGATCCCGGGCGAGGCCGAGTACGTCGCCGACTACTGCCGGCGCGCCGGCCGCGGCGCCATCGCCGACTGGGAGTTCTCTCTCGCGTTCGCGATGTTCCGGCTGGCCGCGATCGCTCAGGGCATCATGGGCCGCGTCGTCGCGGGCACGGCGAACGATCCCAACGCGCAGGAGAGGGGACGGCGCGCGCGGCCACTTGCCGACTCCGCCTGGGCCCTGATCTCTTCTCGCGCCTGACAGCGCGGCTTTTCAGCCACCGGTTCAGTAGTCGTAGATCCGTTCGAGCGTCGCGCCAGCGATCGTGAGCTCCGTCAGCAGCGCGCGTAGCGATCCGACCGGGGCTTTGACCGCGATTCGCGCGGCGGCGGGATTCGTGAGCAGCGGCTCCTTCAGGAGGAGCTCGCCCGTCGCGAGCCGAAGGTCGACCGCGCTCGGCGCCGTCGCCGTGAGAAGAATCTCATCGTTTCCGGCGAGCTCGCGGATCTGCACGCCCTGCTTGACCAGGCTCACTAGGATTGGCGTGAACGCGTCGTGGCGCGGGAGCGTCACGACGTAGGACTGCCCGCCGAGCGACTTGACCTTGCGAATGCGGTCGTCGTCGAAGACGCGCTCCGGCGCCCCGTCGATCCAGGCGTGGATGACCGGCGATTCAGCTTGCGGAGCCGTGTGCATGCCCAGCTTCACGATGCCCGCGTAGACGGCCTTCAACCCGTATTCGGCGCTCAGCGAGAGTCGCCGCTCCCACTTCCGAACGACGTCGAGTCCCCAGAGCGGCGTCTCTTTCCAGAGGGCCTCGAGCCGTCCCTCGAACGGAAAGTCGTACCAGCGGATCGTGTGCAGGAGCTCGGCGTACTGCCGCGCGGTCCTGCGCGCGAACACGTCTTCTTCGGTGTGGTAGAAGCCGATGCCCTCGGTGAGCACGCCGACGGTGTTCTCGTAGGCGCCCTTCACGCTGTTGTCCATCGAGAACCCGAGCCCGGCCAGCGCCAGCATCAGATGCCGTCGCGGGTCGAAGGCGTAGACGCGCTTGGTCGCCTGGCACGCGGCCGCGTAGTAGCGCCAGTACTGCGTGATCGCGATGAAGTAGGGGAACCGGCTCGGCGCGTGCGATTTGACGAACGCCGCGTACTCCTCGGCGCTGTAGACGACGTACCACTCCGGGAGCGTGAGAAACGGCGCCGACCCGTTGCGGAGATAGCCGCTGACGTCCGCGGTCGCGCTGACGATCTCCGGCGGCCGCTCGCTCGTCTGGGTGCGAACGCTGAAGCAGTGCTGGCCGACGAAGCGAGCGGGGACAGCGAGGGCGAGACCGACCACGGCCACGAGCACGACCGTGACGACGAGCACGATACCGAAGCGTCGCGCAGCTCGAAGCACCACGACTCTAGAGTCTCGTGTCCTCCAAGTTAATGGAGTTTTATATCACGGCGCACCGGGCCGAGCGGAACCTTGTGGACCGGATGCTCGCGCGGATATGACGTAGCGCAGCGGGCCGCCGGGCCTCAACGCGTCGAATGGAAAGCACGTCAACAGCACGAGGTTGGTCGAGCTCGGATCCGAGCGGATCACCGCCGTGCGGGAGTCGACGACGGACAGGGCCTCGACCCGGAAGCGCGCCGGAGCGCGGCCCGGCGCTTCCAGGATGATCTCCTCGCCGGAGCGCACCTCTCGCAGGAAGCGGAAGTGCGTGTCCCGGTGCCCGCTCACGATCCCGGTCCCCGGCGCGCCGACGGCCGTGCCTTCGGGGGCGTAGCCGGGCCCGAAGGCGAGCGTGCGGCCGCTCACTCCGGCGAGGACGATGAGGTCAACGCCGTGGGCGGGTACCTTCAGCCGCGCGACCGGCGACGTGTCGGCCCAGGGCCACGGCTTCGCGCCCGCTTCTCCGCGGAGCGTCCGCTCCCACGCCCGCTGCAAGAGGTACTGCGCGAGCTGGGCCTTGGCATGAATCCAGATGCCCTGACCCAGCTCCCACATTCCCACCACAAAGAGCAGCGCCGCCACGGCGACGGCGAGCCCGCGGCGTCTCACAACCGTCGACGAGCCCGCCCGGCGAGCGCCGGCGCGCCATTGCGATAAACCGCCACGGTGAGCGCGGCGGCCAGAAGAAGCGCGACCAGACCGACCGCGAGATGAACGGGCCCTGACGTGGCGCCCTGCCCGGCTCCGAACACCGCGGTGTAATCCCAGCCGTGAGGGAGATTCGTCTCGAGCGCGTGGCTCGACAGCGATTCGTTCGCCGGACGCACCGGCGTGACATCCACGGCGACCAGGCTCGTGTATGGGCTGATGAGGTGATGCGCGAGGGCCAGCGGCAGCACGGCGGCCCGCACTTCTTCCTCGGGCGCGCCCGTGCGCCGGCGATCGAGGAGCCCCGCGATCGTGGCCCGCGCCCAGTGAGAGGACAGCCCGGCCTCCTCGCCGGTCGGATGAAGAGCCAGTACCTGCTCCCACACCTCGACGCCGAGCCGGCCGCGCAGCACGACGCGCGCCGGCAGCGCGGGCGCGCGCAGGGTGACGCTGATCGGCTCGCCGAGATAGAGGTCTGGAATCTTCTCGGGCACGATCTCGGCGCCGGCCAGCTCGATCTCGACGTCGGTCAGCGCAGGCGACGCGAGCTTGGCGAACAGCGCGACCATCTTCTCTTTCACCTCGCCGACATCGCCGATATAGGTGAACGTGCCGCGGCCGACCCGGGCCGCCTCACGCATGAAGTGACTGTTCGGCGCCGAGCCGATGCCGATCGTGAACAGCCGGCTGTCGCCCAGACGCTCGTGGATCGCCGAGGACAGCTGCGCCTCGTTGCCCACGGCGCCGTCGGTCAGGAAGATCACTTGCCGAAGACGACCGGGATGTTCCCGGCCGTCGAGCGCCTGTTGGAGCGCCGCCAACATCTCCGTACCGCCGTCCGCGCGGAGCCGCCCGACGTACCGGTGTGCCGCCGCGAGATTCTGCTGCGTCGCGGCCCGGGCGCCGGGGAAGACGGAGTCAGTCGTGTGATTGAAACGGATCACGTTGAAGGTGTCATCGGGCCGGAGACGCTCGAGCGCCAGCTTCAGCGCCGCCTTGGCCTGATCGATCGACCCGCCGTGCATCGAGCCCGAATTGTCGATCACGAAAATCACCTCGCGCGGCAAGCGACGCCGGTCGACCGCGGCGGCGGCCGGCGGCGTCACCATGAGAACCGCGAACGTCTCAGCGCCCTTGCGCTCGGTGAAGAGCGTTGCGATCGGTGTTGCCTCGGCGCTCGGCTGCCACACCAGCTCGAAGTCCCGGTCGGCGGGCACCGGCCCCTGCGCCAGCTCGACCCGGTGGCGCCCATCGGCTAGCGGCGTGGTGTTGACGGCGTGGTATAAGGCCGAGAGGCGAGTGAGAGGCGCGCCCGGATCCAGCTCGACGGTGAGGGCAACCGGATTGATCGCGCCGCGCGAGGGATGCGCGACCGGCGGCGTGATCCGTGACGCATCGGGCACTGCGTCAGTGTCGTCGGACCAGCCGGTGCCGGTCGAGGGGCCTGGTGTCGGCGCTCCCGGGATATAGCGCGGACCGACGACCATCGGAAATCGGAGCCGGAACTGCCCGGCGCCGTACCGGACGGTCTGCTGATACTCGATCTCGATGGAGATCGCCGCGCCGGGAGCGATATTGGCCACCGACGTCGTGAATACGTTGGGCCGCTCCTGCTCGACGAGGCTCGCGCGTTTGCCCTGCTGCTTCGCCTGCTCGTACTGGGTTTTCGCCGCCGCTCGCTCCTGGATCACGCCCTCCATCACCCGGTCGCCGACGTGCATGCGCAGATGGTCGACCGCGGCGTCCTCGGGCAAGGGGAAGACGTAGATGCCCTCGGCCCACAGGCTGCTCGGATTCGTGAACTCCTGACGCACGCTCGCCCGCGCGACGATTCCGGTCACGACGATGCGAACGTCGGTCTTGAGCGTCGGCGCCGGCACGAGCTCGCTCTGCTCGGCGGTACGCCACAAGAGGGTGCCTTCGGTGATACGACCGACCTCCGCCCCGGCCGCTTGCGCCGCCAGGACGGAGATCACGCCTAAGAGGATCAACGCCTGGATGGACCTCAGCGCGGCCCTCATCGATTGGACTACCTATCGCCCGCAGGCGACGCCGGCGCGGACTGGGTCTGGCCCGCAGCCGAGCCCACGGTCGCTGCCGGAGCCGTCACCGCCGCGGCGAGCTTGCGGAACTCGAGATGCACCCGGCGATTGAGCTCCTGGCACTCCTTGCCCGGGTCGTCGCACAGGGCGCCGTCCCGGCCCATCGTGACCACCTTGATCGACGCCTCGGGCACGCCGAGATCCATCAGGAAGCGCTTCACGACCTGAGCCCGCCGCTCGGCCAGGCCGCGGTTGTACTCGATCGGCCCGTGGCTATCCGTGTAGCCCTGGACCATGACGACCCACGCGTTGCCCAGGTCCATGCGTCCCGCCGTCTCCTGGAGCACGCTGGCGGCGTCGGCACGCAGGCGCGTGCTCTTGAAGTCGAAGTAGACGTCGGCGTGGAAGACTCCCGCCGGCGGCGCGGGAATCACGGCACGAGGGCCCTTCGCCTCCGGCGCCGCCTCGACCCCCTGCGAGTGGATCCAGTACGTTCCGATCGCGCCGGCGATCACCGTCAGGAGAATCCCGACGAGGACCACCAGCTCCTTCACTCCGCCCATTTCCTTGCGCTCTCGCTGCAGCTCCGCCATTGCCCTGTCCTCCTCTTTCTCGAGACGTCCTTGCGTCTCGCTGGTCGGGTCGCTCGCACCGCCCGTTGCGGCCGGCGCCCGGCGGGGGACAAGAGCAACGCGCACGCCACACGCGGCGAGTGGGTTGGCCACGCGGGAATGCTGGGAGTTCGAATACTTGGCGAGCGCGTGGGGATGGCTCGAGTGCAAGGAGACGCGGGGATTCCCCGCATCCCCGCACACGCTCACACGCGTCCCCGCACGCGGGGATGTCAGAGCGCGGGCGACGGCGCCGTCAGATCCGGGCGGCCGAGGAGCGACGCTCGAAGTGCTGGCGGACGAGCAGCTCGAGCGAGCGGAAGTGTCGCTCGGGGAGGTTCTTGAACCGCCTGCGGCAGGCGGCGATGGCTTCCTCCGGCGAGGCGAAGCCTTCGACGACCCGGATCAAGTGCTCGACGTACTCCCGGAGCTTGAGCTCGACCGTGCGGCCGAGAGCCGGCTCTCCCGCCAGCGCCACCGCCGCAGCTTCCCGGTCCCCGCCGGAATCGACGAGAGCGCGGAAGCCCAGACCCTTGAGCCGTTGGGTGACCGTGCTCCGGTCCCAGCCGAGCGCCCGGGCGGTCGCCTGCATGTCGAAGGCGTGGCGCCGGAGGGTGGCCAGCACGATCTCGTCTCGCCCGGAGTCCTCGCGGCTCGCCTCCCGGTCGGCGAGCCGCAGGTCGGCGACCGAGATGGCTCCGCCCTCGGCGAGCGCCAGGGCCTGGCGCAGACAGTTCTGCAGCTCGCGGGCGTTGCCGGGCCAGTCGTTGCGCTCGAGCGCCGTCAAGGCGCCCTCCGAGATCGGCAGGGGCTCGCGGCCGAGCTCGGCGGCCGCGTCGCGGACGAAGCGCTCGGCCAGGAGCCGCACGTCCGGCCGCCGCTCGCGCAGGGGCGGGAGCCGGAGCACCAGACCCTTGAGCCGGAAATAGAGATCCTCGCGAAACCATCCCTCCAGGCTGCCGCGCTCGAGATCGCGATTGCTGGCGGCCACCACGCGGACGTCGACCGTGGTCGGACGCGCCGCGCCGACCTTGTAGAAGCTCTTGTCCTGAAGCACACGCAAGAGCTTGCTCTGGTGCTCCGCGCGCAGCTCGCCGACCTCGTCGAGGAAGATCGTGCCGCGGTTCGCCTGCTCGAAGTAACCCTTCCGATCGGCGACGGCACCGGTAAAGCTGCCGCGGACATGGCCGAACATCTCGCTCTCGAAGAGCTCGGCGGGGATCGCGCCCGTGTTGACCGCGACGAACGGGCCCTCCGCGCGCGGGCTCAGCCGGTGGGCGGCCCGCGCGAAGAGCTCCTTGCCGGTGCCGGGCTCGCCGGCGATCAGGATCGGCAAGGACGCGCGCGCGGCCTTCTCCAGATCGCGGAACAGCGCGAGCATCGCGGGGTCGCGGGTGACGATGCCGAGTCGCTCGCACTCGCGCTGCAGACGCGCCTGCTCGGCATCGCTCGGCACCGCCTCGCCGACGTCGCCCGCCGCCAGCGCCTTCGCCCGCTGCTCGAGCTCCTCCAGGCGCGCGCGAGTCTGCGCCTCTTGAGCGCGCGCGGCCGCCAGCTGCGCCCGCAGCGCGTCCTCGCCGCCGGACGAGCGCGCCGCGGCCGCTCGCGCCGCCTCCAGATCTTCCTCGAGCGCTTCGACCGCCGACTCCTGGCGCACGAGCCCTTCCCGGATCTCGGCCACTTCCCCTTCGAGATCGCGGATCCGATGCGCCGACATGAGCTGATTGCCCGCGATCGCGCCGACCGACGCGAGACCGATCGCGACGAGCGGGATCGCCAGGGGGAGCAAGAGGCCCGACAGCGAAGCGGAGGCGACGACGGTCGCGACGTAGGCGACTGCGAGCGCCGCGGTGGCGAGCGCGGCCTTCCACCAGCTGGCGGCCAGCCAGCGCCACGCCGCCAGCGCGGACAGTACGAGGCTTCCGATAAGAGTCCACCCGAACGGCATTTCTCTGAGCCATCCCCAGGTGAGAATCCGGTCGAGCAGGTTCATCTGAACGGCCACGCGATCCTTGATCTGCGCCGACTCGATGCCCAGCAGCACGATCCGGTCGGCGACCAGGTTCTGGAGAGCCTCGCGCTGTCGCTCTTCGATCGCGCTCGAGATCTCGGAGAACGGGACCGTCCTGAAGCTCTCCTGCAGCGCGCGTCCGGCGGGCGGAGCCAGGATGCGTCCCTGTCGGTCGACCGGGATGCGCGTGAGATCCACGCTCGTGAAGGCCTGAGCCATGGCGAGCCCGAACGCCGGTACCCGACGCTCGCCGACGCGAACGAACAGCGGCACCCGCCGCACGACACCGTCGGGATCGGCCGACCCCAGCATGTGCCCGACCCCGTTGGCGGACTGCGCGAATCCTGGAAGCGAGCCAGAGTAGGCGCGCGCCTGCGGCAGTCCCGGCGACTCCGCCGACAGCGGCGGCCACGAGCGGTGCTGCGGCGCCGTTGAGGCGGCGCCGTCGTTGCGCGCCTCCGGCGTGTTCGGATCGACGGGGTCGAGCGCGATCGGGAGGACCACGTTCTCCGCGAACGCGATCGCCTGGCTCAGGAGCGCGTCACTCGACGGGCCGCCGCGGCCGGGCGCGCTCGGCTGTCCCAGCGGAGCGTCGACGCCAATGACCGCGGCGCCCGAGCGCGAGAGAGCGGAGACCACATCGGCGAGCACGGCGCGGTCCCAGGCGCCCGCGCCGAATCTGACCTCGCTGGCCGGATCGCGCACGACGACGATGGGCTTCGGGGTTTTGGGCGGGCGCGCGGAAAGCCGGCGATCGTACACCGACCATTCGAAGGCGGTCACCGCGCTTTTCGCGGACGCCGCGACGACCACCGCGACCGAGGTGGCCGCTAGTCCGAGCACCGCGGCGAGCGCCACGGTCTTCTTCACGATGGCCGGACCTAGGGACGAACCGGCGACGGCGGGACGGCCTCGCTGGCGGCGGAGATCTCATGAAGGAATCGGCGCGCCCGTGGCTGGCCTTCGTCCGCGGCGATCTTGAAGTAGTCCAGGATCCGCGCGTCGTTGGCCGGGACCTGACCGGGCACACCGAGCTGATAGAGATCCTCGAGAAGCGCCTGGGCCGGCTCGCTGAACGCCCGGGCCTCCGCGATCGCTACCGGCACGGCCTCGGCGCCCCGCCCCTGTCGCACGAGAGCGGCGCCCACGGTGTCGTCGTCGCCGTTGCGGGTGAGCTCCGGGAAATCCGTCCACAGCGCCGCGCGATAGTCTCGAAACGCCTGTTCCGCCGTGCGCCGGTCGACCGCCGCGCGGCGCGTCTTGCCGAGCGCCGTCTGACGCAGCTCGGCGAGCGCAGCGCCCGCCTCGACGTTTCCTTGCTCGGCCGCGCGTGACCACCAGGCGATCGCGCGCGCGAGGTCGGGCTCGACCCCCAGGCCGCGCGCGTAGGACGTGCCGGCGAAATACTGGGCGCGTACGTGGCCGGCGCGAGCGGCCGTGAGGAACTCGGGCGTGGCTTCGGCATCGCGATGGGTCAGCTTCAGGAGGAGCGCCAGGTTGTACCGGGCGTCGACGTGCTCCGGATCGCGCGACAGCACCTGGCGATACGCCTCGATCGCGCCGTTCTGGTCGCCGCGGGCGTAGCGCACCCGGGCAAGCCCGTAGAGCGCCTGGACCGAGTCGGGTTGACGGCGCAGAACCTCTTCGAGCTCGGGCCGCGCCGCCGCCCAGTCCTGCCTGGCCGTGAGCGCCGTGGCGAGAGCCAGCCGAGCGCGCACGGCGTCGGGATGGCGGCGAAGGAGGGCACGAAGCTCGTCGACCGCCCCGTCGAGGTCGCCCATCATGTAGAGGACGAGCCCGAGCTCCTCCCGCGCCTCGAACAGGTCCGGTTGGAGCTGGACCGCCGTACGAAACGATCGGGCGGCGGCGGCCAGCGCCGCGGGATCGCCGGTCGTCAACGACGCCCGGCCCTCCGCGAGGAGCTTTCGCGCCTGGACCTCGCGCGCCCGCAAGGCAGTCGATGAGCCCGGTTGCACGACGACCGGCGGGCCCGGAGTCGACGAGCGCTCGGCGCCGCTGGTCGCGCAACCGGCAGCGATGACGACGCTGAGTGCCAAGCCGACGGCGGTCGTGCGCATAGGCAATTTTCGATGATAGCAAAGCGATGCGGAAGAACCGTGCGGCGGGACGGGCCGTCGCGCCGCCTCGCGGACCATGCGAAGCGGCGCGACGACCGGGCTACGTGAGATCTAGTTGTACGCCTCGAAGAGACCCGCGGCGCCCTGACCGCCGCCGACGCACATCGTCACCACGCCGTAGCGCGCCTTGCGCCGCAGCAGCTCGTTGGCGATGGTGCCGACCATGCGCGAGCCCGTCATACCGAACGGATGACCGATCGAGATCGAGCCGCCGTTGACGTTGAGCTTGGCCGGGTCGATGCCGAGACGATCGCGGCAGTAGACGACCTGCGAGGCGAACGCCTCGTTCAGCTCCCACACGTCGATGTCGTCGATCTTCAGACCGTGCCGCTGGAGGAGCTTCGGCACCGCGTACACGGGGCCGACGCCCATCTCGTCCGGCTCGCAGCCGGCGACCGCGAAGCCGCGGAACACGAGCTTCGGGCGGATGCCGAGGGCCTTGGCGCGGTCCATCGACATCACGAGCGTCGAGCTGGCGCCGTCGGAGAGCTGCGACGAGTTGCCGGCGGTCACCGTGCCCTGGCCGGAATCTTTGTCGAAGTGCGGCGGCAGCTTCAGGAGCCCTTCGAGCGTCGTGTCCGGGCGGTTGCACTCGTCCTTCTCGACGTAGTACGGCTCCTGACCGGTGATCTGGCCCTGCTTGTCGAGGATGCCGCGCGTCACGTTCATCGGCGCCAGCTCTTCCTTGAAGAAGCCCTCCTGCTGGGCGCGCGCGGTGCGCTGCTGGCTCAGGAGCGCGTAGCTGTCCTGCGCCTCGCGGCTGATCTTGTAGCGCTTGGCGACGACCTCGGCCGTGTCGCCCATCACCATGTAGATGCCGGGCAGATGCTCCTTCACCCACGGGTTCGGATCAGCGTCGCGCTTGGCCATCGTGATCGACTCGACGCCGCCGCCGATGACTGCGTCGGCGCCGTCGTTGATGACGTAGTTCGCGGCGATCGCGATCGACTGAAGCCCGGAGGAGCAGAACCGGTTCAGGGTGAGGCCGGCGACGGACACCGGCAGCCCCGCCCGCATCGCGGCGACGCGCGCGATGTTGTGGCCCTGCGAGCCGTGCGGCTGGCCGCAGCCCATGATGACGTCCTCGACCTCTTTCGGGTCGAGCTGCGGCACCTTGCCGAGCACGTCCTTGATGGTGTGGGCGGTGAAGTCGTCGGGACGCGTCATGTTGAACGCGCCGCGGAACGACTTGGCGAGCGGGGTCCGCGAGCTGGCGACGATGACGGCTTCTCTCATGTAAGTCTCCCTTTAGAGGCGCGCCTCGGTCGGCGGGGCCCCAGCCCCGCGACGACCTGCGGCGCGCACTACTACGCGCACTACTAGTTGATAGCCGCGGTGCACATGATCTCGACGAGATATTTCGGTGAAGCCAGCCGCGCCTCGACAGTCGCCCGCGCCGGCGTGTTGGCGGGATCGACCCAGGCGTCCCAGGCCGCGTTCATGTCGCCGTAGACTCCCATGTTGGCCACGTACACGGTGGCGGCGAGAAGCTTCGACTTGTTGCTCCCGACCGCCGCCAGCGTCTCGTCGATCTTCTTGAGGATCTGCTGGGTCTGGCCCTTGGCATCCGCCGAAGGATCGCCCGCCACCATGCCGGCGAGATATACGGTGTCGCCGTGAACGACCGCCTGGCTCAATCGAGGTCCGACGCCGTGCCGCTTGATCGCCATCGCCTTTGATCCTTTCCAGTCCGGAAATGGGGGGTCCCTGAAGGTACCGCAGATCATACTCCGAGCCGGGGCGAGGATAAACTCGCCTTGCACCGGCTTCGGGCGGTCGGTAGAGTCACCTGCCATGAGCATCGTCAACGACTTCGAGAAGGCCTTCAACCGGCAGGACGTCGGGGCGCTGGTGTCGTGCTTCACCGAGGACGCGAGCTACCGCGACAACTTCTACGGCGAGCACCGCGGCCAGGCCGGGCTCCGCGCGATGTTCGAGCGGATGTTCCACGAGGGCCGCGACTACCGCTGGGCGATGGACACGGTGGTCGAGGCCGGGAACAAGGCGACGGCCGAGTGGACGTTCGGTTACGTCGTGACCGACGCGGTGCCGCGGAGCACCGGGCGCAAGATCGGGTTCAGAGGCATGAGCCTCTTCGAGCTCGAGCGCGGCAAGATCGCGGTCTATCGCGAATACTTCGACGTCGGCCAGGCGCTGCTGCAGCTGGGCTTTGCGCCGGAGGCGCTCACGAAGGTGCTGCGGCGCAAGCTCGAGGGACACTGAGATGGCACTCGATCGCGCGAAGCGACAGGCGCTGATCCAGCAATATGCCAACGGTCCCGCTCGGCTGCGCGCCGCGCTCGCCAAGGTGCCGCCGCAGGCGCTCAAGTGGCGTCCGGAGCCGAAAGAGTGGTCGGCCCACGAGGTGATCTGTCACTGCGCCGACTCGGAGACCAACGCCTACGCGCGCATCCGGTTCCTGGTCGCCGAGAAGAGCCCGAGTATTCAGGGCTACGACGAGGCCAACTGGGCGCGGGTCTTCACGTACCACGATCTGCCGCTCGAGCCCGCGCTCGCAGTGGTCGACTCCGTGCGCGCGACGACGGCCGCGCTGATCCGCGGCCTGCCCGACGAGGCGTGGACGCGGGTGGGGACTCATACCGAGTCGGGACGCTACGGCGCCGAGGACTGGCTCTCGATCTACGCCGACCACCTGGAAAACCACGCGCGGCAGATCGAGAACAACCTCGCGCTGTGGAAGGCCAAGCAGCCGCGCTAGCAGGGCTGTCAGCCCCGTATCAGTAGCACCAGCCCCGAGAGCAGGATCAGCAGGAACACGAGCTGGCGGAAGCGCCGCTGGTCCACGCGCTCGAACATGAGCGCGCCGGCGACGACGCCGGCCAGCGCAGGTACCGCGAATCCAAGGCTGAGCCGCCACACCTCGCGCGTCAGCAAGCCCGCCCACCAGTAGCCGACGAGGATCGCGCCCTGGTTCACGACGAAGAACGCCTGGAGATTGGCCTTCACCGCACGGGCGCTCCAGCGCTGCGTCGCCGCGTAGAGCACGACCGGCGGTCCCGGGAGGCCGACCGCACCGCCGATCGTCCCGGCGAGGACGCCGGCGCCGATGCCCCACCGGTGGCCCTCGAGCTTCTCGGGATAGAGCCCGCGAATCTCGAGCACGAAGGCCACCACGAGCATCAGCCCGATCAGACGGGTCAAGAGGCTCGGCGGCAGCGCGGCGAGCCCCCACACGCCGAGCGGCGTGCCCACGATCGTGCCGATCGTGAGATCGAGGAGCGCGCGCGGCTCGACGCTCTCGCGCAGCTGGACCAGCAGCACCAGCGACATCACGGCCGCGTAGATCGTCAACAGCACGATCGCGTCCGCGGCGGACATCAGATACGGCAGGAAGGCCATCGCGACGAGCGCGATGCCGAACCCGGCGAGCCCCATCACGAAGCTCGACGCGGCGATGACCGCGGCGGCCGCCGCCCAGGCGAGGGTCACGCGTCGGGAATCAGTCGCGCGGCGCTGGCGACGTGCGGGAGCGCCACCACGGATAGAACGGCGGCAGATCCGCGCTCGGCCGCAAGGTGAACCGCGCCGGCCGCTTCTCGAGGAACGCGCTCACGCCCTCGCGGGCGTCGGCGGAGCGCCCGGTCCAGAACATCCCGAGCGAATCGAGAAGATGCGCCTCCATCGGATGGTCGGCGCCGAGGAGCTTCCACATCATCTGCCGCGCGAGCGCGACCGAGACCGCCGAGGTGTTGTCGGCGATCTCGCGCGCGAGCTGACGCGCCGTCGGCATCAGCGCGTCCGGCGCGACCACGCGGCTCACGAGCCGGCCGGCCAGCGCCTCGTCGGCGCCGAACACGCGTCCGGTGTAGACCCATTCGGCGGCCTGGCTGATCCCGACCAGCCGCGGCAGGAACCATGTGCTGGCCGCCTCGGGGACGACGCCGCGCCGGGCGAAGACGAAGCCGATGCGCGCCGCGGCGGACGCGATCCGGATATCCATCGGCAGGGTCAGCGTGATGCCGAAACCGACCGCGGGCCCGTTGATCGCCGCGATCACGGGCTTCTTCATGTCGAAGATGCGCAACGTCACGGTGCCGCCGCCGTCGCGATGCTCCTCGGCGCTCGCCGCGCGTCCGCGGGCGGCGGAATCGAACGTCCACCCGCCGCCGCTCAGATCGGCGCCCGCGCAGAACGCGCGGCCGGCGCCGGTGACGATGACCGCGCGGACGCGATCGTCGGCGTCGGCGCGCTCCCAGGCCTCGTTGAGCTCGTCGATCGTGTTCGTCGTGACGGCGTTGAGGCGCTCGGGCCGGTTCAGAGTGACCGTGCAGACTCCGTCGTCGACGTCGTAGCGGATGTCGGAGAAGGGCGTCACTGCTCGATCTGGAACTCGATGCGGCCCTCGGCGCTCTCGTCGCTCGCGGGAGGCTGGGCCGGGCCGTCGAGCAGACGCTCGGCGGCGATGCCTTCCGAGGTGGTCAGCGCGTTGCGGACGGCCGCGACGCGTCGCTGGAGCAGTTCCGCCATCCGGGCGTCCGATACTTCCTCGCGCTCGCGAAGCGCGGTCAGCCGCTCCTCGTCCGACTCGGGCGGCTTGACGTCGGGCAGCTGCTCCTTGAACGCCACGGCGATGGCGGCGCGGTGGTCCGCGATCCCGCGCTCCTTCTGCAGGCGCTGGATCTTCAGCACGACCTCCTGCGCCTTGAGGCTCTCGGCATCGCGCGGGGCCGGGACCGGCGCCAGGGCGAACTTGATCATCGGCGCCTTCTTCAGGAAGCCGCCGACTTCGGTCAGGTGCTTGGCCATCTCGGGCGACACGTCGGCGCTGCCGGGGGCGAACGTGACCGCGTCGACCTGCAGATCGTCGAGCGACTCGCTCTTGCCCTTGAAGAGCTTGTTGATCGAGCGGAACGGGGCCGAGACGATGTTGGTGAGCGCGTTCTTGACGGCGGTCCAGATCGCATCGCCCATGCCGGCCTTGACCTGATTCAGCTCGCCGGAGAGCGGCACGTTGACGTGGATGCCGTTGTCCGCGTCGGTGATCAGCGCGACGATCATGCCGAGCGGCAGACCGATCTTCTTCTTGACCTCGTCGTTCTGCCGGGTGGGCGCGACGGTCAGGTTGCGCACGATGACTTCGTTCTCGGCGGTGAGCTGGTTCTTCTCGATACGGTAGTGCACCTTGACCGCGAGCTGGCCGGTCTTCATCGCCCAGGCGATCAGCGGGTCCGCGTACGGGTTCACGCTCGTCAGCTTGAAATCGCGCAGCTCGCCCGCGAGGTCGGCGTACACCTCGCCGAACGGCGCGATCTCGCCCTTCAGATCGAAGGCCGAGTTGCCGCCGATGACCGCCTGCGTTGTCACCCGCGCGCGTCGGCCCGGCGTCGTGCTGAGGCCCTCGATCGTGACGGCGAGCCGGGACAAAGATTCGGTGAAGGGCGGCGTGGTCGTACGGTCCACGAACTGCGCGTAGCCGTCTTCGAGAACGAACATGCCGATCTCGACCGGAATCGGGATCGGGCCCGCGGGCTGACCGTCGGGCGAGGTCCGCGGCGCCGCTTCCTTCTGGGGCGGCTCGGCCTTTTCGGGCTCTTGCCTGGCAGCCTCGGGCTTCAGCGCGTCGACCTTGGCCGGATCGGGCTCGAAGAGCTTGCGCAGCGAGATCGCGCCGTCCGCCTCTCGCTCGACGCGCACATCCGGTTTGGTGAGCGTGATCTTCGACACCTTCGCGTACTTGGGCCACGAGAAGTCGATCCCGTCGAGCCGCAAGTGCTGGAACCCTGCCGTCGGCGTCTTCTGACCGGGCGCCAGGATCGCGAACTTGTCGATCTGGTTCCAGCCGCGCGAGGTCGCCGTCAGCACCCCATTGTCGAGCGTGATGTGATTGCGGTTCTCGCCGTGGAAGACTCCGGCGAACCGCGCCTTGACCGGGATATAGGGCTGGTAGGGGTCGATCGATCCGTCGCGCAGCGACACATTGAAATCGACGTCGAGCGGCTGCGGCGTGGCCGAGCCCTTCATCTCGACCCGCCCCGACTTCGGCATGGTCATCGAGATCACGAAGGCCGCTGGACCCTCGCTCGGCCAGCTCACGTCCTTGATGTCGGCCGTGAGGTTGGTGATCGCGAGCGTGTTGACGGGCTTGACCGCTTCGTCGCGGAAGGTGGCGCCGCCGTTTCGCAGCGCGACCTGCTCGACCTTCAGCTTGAACTCGGGCGCAGGCGCGCCGGCCGCCGGCGCCGCTGGGGTCGACTCTTGCGCCGGCGCCGGAGGGTTCCCGGTGGGCGCCGTGCCGGCCTTCGGCGCGTCGCCCTTCGCAGCGGCGGGACGCTCGGCGAGCGCCAGGAGATCGATCTTCTTTTGCGCGTCCCTGACCGCGCGCACCGACGGCGCCTCGAGCTCGACGGCGGCGATGACGGCGGAGTGCGCCACGAGATCGGCCTCTTTGATCTTGACGCCGAGCCGCGACACCTTGAAGAACGGCTCGCCGCGGCCGGCCTGGAAGACTTCGAGCCCGTCCAGAGTGACGTCGCCTTTGACGGTGCCGCGCTTCAAGCCCTGCGGTGCGAGCTCGATCGCGAGCGCCATCGCAAGGCTCGCGCGGCCGGCGTGGGGCGCGGCGGGCACGGTCGGCGGCACGTACGGGCGCGCATGCGCGAGGTCGAAGCCGTCGACGGTGACCCATCCCGCGACCGCCAGCGGCTGGAGCACCAGCGCATCGCTCTTCATGCTGATCGGCGCGCCATTGAGCTTCATGCTCGTCTCGAGCCGTCCGGGCTGCGCGTCGCGGCGGGTCGTGAGCCCGCTCGCGTCGAGCGTCATCTCGTCGAGCCGCCAGGTGCTCTCGGGCGATGTGGTGAGGTCGCGCGCGTTCACGGTCAGGCGGCGGACGGACACGCGGCTCAGCGTGACCGTCCACGGCGACGAGGTCGACTCCGCGGACTTCGAGGTCTGAGCGGGCGCGTCGGCGCCGCGCAGGTTGTCCAGGATGTCGGAGAAGTCGAACTCAACGGGGCCGCGCCGGAGGAGATTGACCGACATGCCCGCGACGCTGAGCTCCGTCACGCGCACGTCGCGGCGGAACAGCGGGAGATAATCCACGCGGACGTCGAGCCGCTCGACCTCGAACGCGCGCTCGTTCACCCCGCGCTTGGCGACGTGCAGGTCCTTGAGCGCGAGGTGGCCGGTGAAGACGTTCAGATCGACGTCGTCGAGGCTGACCGTGCGTCCGGTGAGCTTGGATGCCTGACTGACGGCAACCCGTCGGACGATTTCCGGCAGCACGGCGAGGAACACCGCGCCCAGCACCACGCACGCCAGCACGACTCCGACGAGAATCTTGCGTGCGCGGCCCGACAGGCGAAACATCATCTCTCCACGGATATCAGCCCGAGCGCTGGTAACCGGCGCTCGTCATGCAGTCACTAAAAGCATTAGCCTGCCGGGATTCTTGCACCGCAATGCGACCAACGTCGAGGAGGCCTCCCAGGATCAGGTCTGGCCCGGGCCCGATCTCGAACGCCTTGCGGGCGCATTCGGTCTCGACGAGGGAGACTTCCTGGAATATCGCTCCGGGCTTCTTCCATTCCGTTCCGCGTAAATCGAGAACGCAGCCCGTGAACAGCAGTGCTGCCGCCAGCAGCGCCACATGGACTCGCATGAGGTCTCCTCTCATCAGGTCCTAGAGAATAACAGGGAATCATTCGGGCGGGTTTCCCGGTGCTTTGGCGGGCAATTTACCCGACGTCCGCGACCTCTATGATCGGTAAAGCGCCGTATTTGCTAGCCATCCCTCGTGGCATGAGGCCTGCTTAGTACTCGCGCCAAGGAGGACGGGCAATGGCACTGGCAAACGTGATCGCATACGCGGTGGTGTTCGGTCTTCCGATCTGGCTCGTTGCCGAGGAGCTGATTCATCGGGCGGCGGCGAAGCGAGCGGCCCTGGCGGCCACCCCGGCTGCCGTGCCGGCCGAGCTCGGGCGGCGCACGCCCGGGGGCATGCGCGCGCACGCCTAGCTCCGTCTAGCCTCACACGCCTAGCTCCGTCTAGCCTCAAAAGTCGCCGGGGCCCTGGCGCGGCCCCGCCCCGCCGTTGTAGAGTGGGCGCACTCCGGGTCGAAAGGGGAGCGCGCCACGACGCAAGGTGTCGTCCCGCCGCAGCTCCCGCGAGTTCCTCCAGCACGAAGGCGTAGGAGGGCCAGCCCATGCTGAATGAGTTCAAGACGTTCATCATGCGGGGCAACGTCGTCGACCTTGCGGTAGGCGTGATCATCGGCGCCGCGTTCGGCACGATCGTCACCTCGCTCGTCAACGACATTCTGATGCCGCCGATCGGCCGGCTGCTGGGTGGCGTGGACTTCAAGGACTTCTTCATCAACTTGTCGGGCCAATCGTTCCCGACCTTGGCTGCCGCGAAGGCCGCCGGCGCCCCGACGCTCAACTACGGTTTGTTCCTCAACGCCGTGATCAACTTCGTGATCGTGGCCTTTGCGATCTTCGTGCTCGTCAAGCAGGTGAACCATTTCTTCCCGAAGCCGGCGCCTGCGGCCGCGCCGGTGATGAAGGACTGCGCGTGGTGCGCCACGTCGATTCCCGCTGCGGCCAAGCGGTGCCCGCACTGCACGTCGAACCTCTAAAGGACCGAGCGGAGATTGCCCGAGCGGACATCACCCGAGCCGACAGCGCGCAAGCCGTCGCCCGCGAGCCCTGATGGAGTATCCTCACGGGCTGCGCGCGCTGAACCACGTCGAGTTCCGCCGTTTCTATTTCTCGCAGTTCGCGGCTCAGGTCGGAAGCTGGATGCAGAACGTGGCCCAGGCGTGGCTCGTGCTGCAGCTGACCGACTCACCGTTCAAGCTCGGCCTCCTGGCGACGCTCCAGTTCTCACCGGTGCTGCTGTTCTCGATCGTCAGTGGTGCCGTGGCCGACCGGCTGCCCAAGCGGCCACTGCTGGTCGCCACGCAGACGACACTCGCCTGTCAGGGGCTCTTGCTGGCGCTGCTCGTGACGACGGGCCACGTCGAGTACTGGCACGTGGCGGTGCTGGGCCTGGCGCTCGGCTTCGCCAACGTCGCCGATCAGCCGGCGCGCCAGTCGTTCGTAATGGAGCTGGTCGGCCGCGCCGACGTGTCGAGCGCGGTCGCGCTCAACTCGGCGGGGTTCAACCTGGCGCGGATCATCGGGCCGGCCATTGCCGGCGTCGTGATCGGGCGCTTCGGGGTGGGGCCGACGTTCCTCGTCAACGGCCTCGGCTTCGTCGCCGTGATCGTCACGCTCCTGCGCATGAAGACGAACGGCCGGCCGGCGTCCGGCCCGCGGGCGTCGATCTTCGAAGAGATCGCGGAGGGCGTGCGCTACGCGGCCGGAACGCCGCGCCTGCGTCTGGCCATCGGGCTCGTCTTCATCGTGAGCCTCTGCGTCTTCAACTTCAGCGTGTACGTGCCGCTCCTGGCCAAGAACGTCCTCGGCCTCGGCGCGGAGGGGTTCGGCTTTTTGATGGCCTCGCTCGGCGTCGGCGCGGTCGGCGGCGCGCTCACCGTCGGCGCCCGCGCCGTGCGTCAGCCATCGGTCCGGTCGATGCTCGCCTCGGGGACCCTGGCGTTGTGCATGCTACTGGCGCTCGGTGCGACCCGCCGCATCGAGCTGGCCGTGCCGCTGCTCTTCTTCACGGGCTACTGGGGCATCATGCTGATGGCGAGCTGCAACACGTCGATCCAGCTGCAGGCGCCCGACGCGCTGCGCGGGCGCGTGATGAGCATCTACACGTGGGTGTCGGGCGGCGTCTTCCCGATCGGCGCGTTCATCGTGGGCACGATCTCGCAGTGGTGGGGCGTCTCAGCGGCGTTCCTCTGGAACGGCACGCTCGGCCTCACCGCCCTGGTCGCGCTCACGCTCTGGTGGCGGTTCCGTCGCGACTGAAGGCCGGCGCGGCTACTTCTTCGGGTAGCCGCGGGCCCCGAGCGCCTCGGTGATCTCGGCGAGGATCACCGGATCGTCGATCGTCGCCGGCGCCACGTACTCCTGGCCGTCGGCGATCTTCTTCATCGTCCCGCGCAGGATCTTACCCGAGCGCGTCTTGGGCAGCCGCTTGACGACGAGCGCCGTCTTGAACGACGCGACGGGCCCGATCCGTTCGCGCACCTTGTCGACCAGCTCGCGCACGATGTCACCCTCGTCGCGCGCCACGCCGGCCTTGGTCACCACGAAGCCGACGGGCACCTCGCCCTTGATCTCGTCGGCGACACCGACCACCGCGCACTCGGCCACGTCGGGATGCGCGGCCAGCACTTCCTCCATCGCGCCGGTCGAGAGCCGGTGCCCCGCGACATTGATGATGTCGTCGACGCGGCTCATGATGTAGACGTAGCCGTCGGCGTCCTTGAACCCCGCGTCGCCGGTCAGGTAGTGGCCGGGGTGCTTGGTGAGATAGGACTTCTCGTACCCAGCGTCGTTGTTCCACAGGGTCGGCAGGCAGCCCGGCGGCAGCGGGAGCCGGATCGCGATCGAGCCGATTTGACCGGGCGCCATCTCCTGGTTGTCGTCGCTGAGCACACGCACGTCGTAGCCCGACACCGGTTTCGTCGGCGATCCCGGCTTCACCGGCAGCATCCCCAACCCGACGCAGTTCGCCGCGATCGGCCACGCGGTCTCGGTCTGCCACCAGTGGTCGACCACCGGCACGCGCAGCCGCTCTTCGGCCCAGTGCAGGGTGTCCGGATCGCAGCGCTCGCCGGCGAGGAACAAGGTGCGGAAGCGCGACAGGTCGTACTTGCCGATGTGCGTTCCGTTCGGATCTTCCTTCTTGATCGCGCGAAACGCCGTCGGCGCCGTGAACAGCGCGTTCACGCCGTGGTCCGCGATCACGCGCCAGAAGGCGCCGGGATCGGGCGTGCCCACCGGCTTGCCCTCGTACAGGATCGTCGTGCAGCCGCGAAGCAGCGGCGCGTAGACGATGTACGAGTGGCCGACGACCCAGCCGATGTCGGACGCGGCCCAGAAGCACTCGCCCGCGCCCATCCCGTACACGGCGTTCATCGACCACTTGAGCGCGACCGCGTGGCCGCCGTTGTCGTGGACGACGCCCTTCGGGATGCCGGTCGTTCCAGACGTGTAGAGGATGTAGAGCGGATCGGTCGCGGCGACCGGCACGCACTCCACGGGCGAGGCCGCGGCGAGCGCCTCGTTCCAGTCGAGATCGCGCCCGCGCACCATCTGCGCGGTCTCCTGTGGCCGCTGGAGGATCACGCAGCGCTGCACCTTGTGCTGCGCCAGCTCGATCGCGCCGTCGAGCAGGGGCTTGTACGGGATCACGCGGTTGATCTCGATGCCGCACGAGGCCGAGACGATGAGCTTCGGCTTGGCGTCGTCGATGCGCTTGGCGAGTTCGTTGGAGGCGAAGCCGCCGAAGACCACGGAGTGAATCGCGCCCAGGCGGGCGCACGCGAGCATCGCGATCACCGCCTCGGGCACCATCGGCATGTAGATGATGACCCGGTCACCCTTGCCGATGCCTTGACGCCGGAGCATCCCGGCGCAGAGCGCCACCGCATCGCGAAGCTCGAAATAGGTGTACGCGCGCACCGTGCCGGTGACGGGACTGTCGTAGATGATAGCGCGCTGCTTGCCGCGTCCACGATCGACGTGCAGGTCGAGCGCGTTGTAGCAGGTGTTGAGCTCGCCGCCCTCGAACCAGCGATAGAAGGGCCGGCGCGAGTCGTCGAAGACTCGGTTCCAGCGCCGGTCCCAGTGGATGTCCTCGGCCGCGGCGGCCCAGAAACCGTTCGGGTCCTTCATCGACCGCGTGTATGTCTCGTCGTAGACGCTCTTCGCCATCGCCTGGTCCCTTCATCGTCGCGCCACGGCCGGCGGGACGGGAGCCCCGCCACGGCGCGAACCGGTCTGTCGTTGCGCCGGAACTTAGCACGGCCCGCGCCCGGGTCGCCAAGCCGCATCCGGACCGCCGGCACGCCCCACTTGACAATCTCGATCGACAATGGGTATTTTGCCACGCAATCGAGATGGCTACGAACGTCGAGCAGGGCACTTCATTGCGCTGCCCGGTCTGCCGGGCCAAGGTCGTGGTGGCCCTCCAGAACGAAGTCGTCATCCACAACGCGATCCTCAAGGTGGACTCTGAGACGGGGCGAGTGACGGCTAAGTGCGCGCGATGTAAAGCGTGGGTTCAGGTGCCTTTGCAGTACACCGGAGAAATGACTCCCTCGTAAGGCGACGTCGAAACCAAGACATGAGCCGGGAGGATCGGCCGGACAGCGGCCCCTCCCGGCTTTTTTGTTTTCAGGAGGCTCTGATGAGCGAAGCCGTGAAAGAGACCAAGGCGCAGCGGGTCGAGAGGCTCAAGCGCGAGCTGAATCCCTGGGAGGCCTACGCCGACATCCAGCGCTTCGCGCGCGAGGGCTGGGACTCGGTGCCGCCGGAGTGGTTTGCCGCGTACTTCCGCTGGTGGGGCATCTATTCGCAGGGCGACGGCGTCGGCGCGATCGGCGGCAAGGGCGGCGAAGGCAAGGCCGTCAGGCATCTGATGGTGCGAATCAGGATTCCCAACGGCCTGCTCGAGTCGCAACAGGTCCGGACGATCGCCGACCTGGCCGAGCGCCATGGCCGCGGAGTCGCCGACATCACGGTGCGGCAGAACATCCAGCTGCACTGGGTGACTCTCGAAGCCTTGCCCGACGTGTTTCAGGCGCTCTGGCTCCAGGGCGTGACCACGATGGGCTCATGCGGCGACGTGACCCGCAACGTCACGGGCTGCCCGGTCGCGGGCCTCGACGCCGGCGAGTTGATCGACGCCTCGCCGCTGGTCCTCCAGGCGACGGCGCTGGTCAACGGCGAGGCGGACTTCTACAACCTGCCGCGGAAGTTCAAGGTCTCGATCTCTGGCTGCCGCGCGTGGTGCACGTATCCCGAGATCAACGACATCGGCTTCACGGCGGTCCGCCACCCGGCGACGGATGAGATCGGCTTCGCCGTCCGTGTCGGCGGCGGGCTTTCGACCGACCCGCACCTCGGCGTCAGGCTCGACGCGTTCGTGCCCCGCGGGCGGGTGCTGTCGGTCTTCCGCGGGATCGCCGAGATCTTCCGCGACGCCGACGTGCTCCGTCAGAACCGCGAGCGCGCCCGCCTGAAGTTTCTCTTCCTCCAGCACGGATGGACGGCCGAGCGCTTCAAGGCCGAGCTGGACGAGCGGCTCGGTACGCCGCTGGCGCCGGGCGTGCCCGACGATGCGCCGGACGACGCCTACCGCGACCACGTCGGCATCCATCCCCAGCGCCAGCCGGGCTACCGCTACGTCGGCGTCGCCGTGCTGCGCGGACGCCTCACGGCCGACCAGCTGCGGATCGTCGCCGATCTGGCCGAGCGCTACGGCACCGGCGCCGTCCGCACCACCAGCATGCAAAATTTCCTGATCCCGGATGTTCGCCGCGAGCGGGCCGAGGAGCTCGGGCGCGAGCTCGAGGCGGCCGGCTTCGCGCTCGACGCCTCGCCGTTCCGGCGCGGCACCGTCGCGTGCACCGGCTCGGAGTTCTGCAAGCTCGCGCTCACGGAGACGAAGGGCTTCGCGCGGCAGCTCGTGGAGTCGCTCGAGCAGCGTCTGCCGGGCTTCGATCAGCAGCTCAGGATCAACGTCACGGGCTGCCCGAACAGCTGCGGGCAGCACTGGATCGCCGACCTCGGCATCGAGGGCAAGAAGGTCAAGGTCGACGGCGCGGTCGTCGACGCGTACTACTTCTGCGTCGGCGGCAGCGTCGGCCGCCATCAGGCGGTGGCGCGTCCGATCGGGCTCCGCCTGCCCGCTTCTGCAGTGGCACCGGCGATCGAGCGCTTGCTGCGCGGCTTTCTCGCGGAGCGGCGGGCGAGCGAGAACTTCCGCCAGTTCGCCGCCCGTCACACCGACGACGAGCTGCGTGGATTGCTGGCGGGCGAGCTGGTCGAGGCCGTCGCGCGCGACGTCGCGGCATCCGGCCCGCCGCACGGCGTCGACGGCTGACATGGGCTATTACCCGGTGCTCCTAGACCTCACGGGTCGCCGCTGCGTCATGATCGGCGGCGGCGTCATCGCCGAGCGGCGAGTGGACGCGCTCGCGACCGCGGGCGCCCACGTGATCGTGATCAGCCCGCGTCTGACTCCGGCGCTCGCGGCGCTGGCCGCCGAGGGCCGGATCGAGCACGAGCCGCGCGCCTATCGCGAGGGCGATCTCGCCGGCGCCGATCTGGCGTTCGTCGCGACCGACGCGGGCGAGGTGAACGCGGCGGTCGCCCGCGAGGCGCGGGAGCGCCAGATCTGGGTCAACGCCGCGGACGATCCGGCGCGCTGCACGTTCATTCTCCCGGCGCTCGTGCGCCGCGGCGATCTCACGGTCGCGGTGGCGACCGGCGGCTCGAGTCCCGCGCTCGCCCGCGCGATCCGCGAGGAGCTCGAGGCCTATCTCACCGACGACTACGCGACGCTCGCCGCGATCGCCGCCGAGGCGCGCAAGGAAGTCCGCGCGAGCGGGCGGCCGGTGACCGCCGAGGCCTGGCGGCGAGCGCTCGGGCCCGAAGTGCGGCGGCTGATCGTCGAGCGCGGGCGCGAGGACGCCAAGCACCGGCTGCTCGAGCTCCTGGAGGCCGGGTCGTGAAGGTCGGGACAGTCGCGCTGGTGGGCGCAGGTCCCGGGGATCCGGGGCTCATGACCGTGCGCGGGCTCGAGCTCCTGCGGCGCGCTCAAGTGGTCGTGTACGACCGCCTGGTCGACCCTCGGCTTCTCGACGAGGCGCCGCGCGCGCGGCGCATCTACGCCGGCAAGGCGTCCGGCCACCACGCGCTGCCGCAAGAGCGGATCAACGCGCTCCTGCTCATGCACGCCCGGCGCGGCCGCCGGGTCGTCCGGCTGAAGGGCGGCGATCCATTCGTGTTCGGCCGCGGCGGCGAGGAGGCCGAGGCGCTGGCGAGCGCCCGGATCCCGTTCGAGGTCGTGCCGGGCGTGAGCTCGGCGGTCGCGGTCCCAGCGTACGCCGGGATACCGGTGACCCATCGAGGCGTCGCGTCGTCGTTCACGGTGGTGACCGGGCACGGGAGCGGCGCCGACCGCGAATCGAACGTCGACTGGGCCCGCCTGGCGCGCGCCGGTGACACGCTCGTGGTGCTGATGGGGCTCGAGAGCCTGCCGCGGATCGCGCGCGCCCTGATCGCGCACGGCCGGCCCGCGTCGACGCCGGTCGCGCTCGTGCGCTGGGGGACCACTACCGCGCAGGAGACCGTGACCGGTACCCTGCGCGACATCGCCGGCCGCGCCGCGCGAGCCCGGCTGGAGCCGCCCGTGCTGATCGTCATCGGCGAAGTCGTGGCGCTTCGCGATCGGCTGCAGTGGTTCGACGACAACCGCATGATCCTGGAGGTCGCCCAGTGAACGATCGACTGTCCGCGCCCATCGGCATCCTCGACGAGCATCCCGAGTGGTCGGCGCGGCTCATCGCCGAGCTCGAGCATCGCCGCCTGCCGTTCGAGAAGATCGACCACTCGAACCACACCTTCGACCCGCGCGACTGGACGCCGCGCTACTCGGTGATCGTGAACCGTACGAGCCCCTCGTCGCACCGGCGCGGCCACGGCAGCGTCTTGTTCTACGCCGAGGCGCTCCTGGCGCACTGGGAATCGCTTGGCGTGCCCGTGGTCAATTCGGTGCGCGCGTATCGGTTCGAGAAGTCGAAGGCGCTCCAGCTCGGGCTGTTCGAGCGGCTCGGCATCAACTATCCGCGGACGATCGTGGTGAACCATCGCGATCAGGTGCTCAAGGCGAGCGGCGAGCTTCGCTTCCCGATCGTCGTCAAGCCGAACATCGGCGGCTCGGGCGCGCTGATCGAGCGCTTCGACACGCGCGCCGAGCTCGAGGCGCGGGCGGCCGCGCTCGACTTCGGCCCCGACGGAGTAGCACTGGTCCAGGAGTTCATCGAGTCGCGCGACGGCGCGATCGTGCGCGTCGAGGTGCTCGACGATCAGTACCTGTACGCGATCCGGATCGTTCGCTCCGCAACGGACTTCAACCTCTGCCCGGCGGACATCTGCCGGCTGCCCGAGACGCCGCCGGCCGGCGACCTCGCGGCCTGTCCGGTCGAGGCCAAGCCGGGGCTCGAGGTGACTCGCTACGACGCGCCGCCGGAGGTGGTCGACCAGGCGCGCGCGCTCGCCCGCGGGGCGTCGATCGACGTCGGCGGCATCGAGTACCTCGTCGGGCGCGAGGACGGTCGCGTCTACTTCTACGACGTCAACGCGACGTCCAACTTCGTCGCCAACGCGCCCGAAGTACTCGGCTTCGATCCGTTCCCACGCTTCGCCGACTACATCGTTCGCGTCGCGACGCAGTCCGCCCCCGCTCGCTAGTCTCAGCGAATCTGATCGCCCACGCAGTGAACGGGCGTGTTCGAGCGCGGGCTTCGCCCGCGCAATCCGATCTGGGGGAGGCATCGGAGGGGGCCGTCGAGGCCCCCTCCGAATGAATTACGGCGCTAGCGCGATGGCGCGGAGCGGCGAGCCGCTCGCGCCCTGGATCCTGAGCGGTGTCAAGATCAGCAGCGCGACGTACGCCTTGGCGTCCCCGAGCAATTCTAGATTGGCGTTCTCGACGATGTAGATGCCGTTGTCGGCCAGCAGCATCATGTGAACGCTGAAGAGCTCCTTGCCGTAGGCGGTCGGCCGCTTCTCGAACGTGGCGGTGTCGTCGCCGGCGAGCCGCACGCCCTTGCCGATGATCCAGCGCGCCGCGTCCTGACCCGGTCCGGGCGATTGCTCGCCGAGATATTTGGCGTTGTCCTTGCCGAAGTATTGCCCCCAGCCCGTCCGGATCAGCAGCGAGTCGCCCTTGCGCACCTCCACACCCTGCGCCTTCGCCGTCTGGTCGAGATGCGCCCCGGTGATCTCGAAGCCGGGCGCCAGCGGGTCGGGCTTGCCGCCCGCAAGCTGCCGCGCGACGTCCAGGAAGACGACGCGGTTGATCATCAAGTCGGCGGGGAAATTGTCGATACCGAGGTTCGCGCCGATGCCGCCCGGCGTGGAGGTCGCCGCGACCGCGTCGACGCCGCCGTGCAGCTTCAGATCGCGGCCGATGTGGCCGATCGCGTCGACGGTGGGCGCGCCGTGCTGGCCGCTGAAGTACATGATCTCCGAGGCCCACGACACGCGGCTGCCCGGCGCCTGGCCGAAGATCTCGTGCGTCATCTTGTGGGTCCGGTTGAGCGCGAACGAGTAGGGCGGGTTCAGGCCGAGCACCGGCGACTGCTCGTTCCACGTGAACGAGAGGTCGTAGAGCTTCGCGCCCTTCACGGTGCGGATCAGCTCATCGGCCGACGGGCGGCCCTGGGCCGTCGCCGTGCCGGCGAGCGCTGCCGCGACACCGAGGGTTGCCGCCGAGCCGAGCCACTGCCGTCGCGAGACGTCGTTCATGCGCTCCTCCATTTTCATAGCGCGCCTCGGCCGGCGTGGCCCCAGCCCCGCGACGTCCTGCGGCGCGCACTACCGTGATCGAGGGACGATTCGAACCCCGTGCGAGCGTAAGCGGCCGGTCCACCCCCGCGCAAGTGCTCTGGGGTAAACTTTGCGCAAGTCCGTTCGAAGGAGCGTCCATGAGCGAGTTTCGCCACGTCTATCGCACCGAGCTCTCGCCGGTGAGCTTCCTCACCCGGAGCGCGTACGTGTTCCCCGACAAGCTCGCGGTCGTCCACGGCTCCCGGCGCTACACGTACCGTCAGCTCGAGGAGCGCGTGAACCGGCTCGCCTCGGCGCTGCGCGCCGCCGGTCTCGCCAAGCACGACCGCGTCGCGTTTCTGTGCCCCAACATCCCCGCCATGCTCGAGGCGCACTACGGCGTGCCTGCCGCGGGCGGCGTGCTGGTCGCGATCAACACACGGCTGAGCTCGGACGAGATCGGCTACATCCTCGACCATTCCGGCGCCAGGTTTCTGTTCGTCGACGGCGAGCTCGAGCCGCTCGTGAAGCCGCTGTCGCTCGCCGGCATCCGGACCGTCCGCGTGGACGACACGGGCGCCCCGGGCGACCCGTACGAGGATTTCCTCGCGGGCGGCTCGCTCGCGCCGGTCGAGAGCTGGCTCAAAGACGAAGAAGAGATGCTCGCGATCAACTACACCTCGGGCACGACGGGCCGGCCCAAGGGCGTCATGTACTCGCATCGCGGCGCGTGGGTCAACGCGCTGGGCGAGGTGCTCGAATCGCAGATGAGCTTCGACGCCAAGTACCTCTGGACCCTGCCGATGTTCCATTGCAACGGCTGGTGCTTCACGTGGGGCGTCACCGCGGTGGGCGGCACGCATATCTGCCTGCGCCGCGTCGAGCCCGGCCGCATCTGGGACATGATCGACAAGGAAGGTGTCACGCACTACAACGGCGCGCCCACCGTCCACATCGGCGTCGTCAACGATCCCAAGGCGCACAAGCTCGATCGCCCGGTGACCGTGTGCGTGGCCGGCGCGCCGCCGTCGCCGACCCTGCTCGGCCGGCTCAAGGAGCTCGGCTTCAGACCGGTGCACGTCTACGGGCTCACCGAGACGTACGGGCCGCACACGGTGTGCGCGTGGCACGAGGAGTGGGACGCGCTGCCGCTCGAGCAGCAGTCGCGGCTGGCCGCGCGCCAGGGCCAGGGCTACGCGATCTTCGATCTCGTGCGCGTCGTCGACGCCAACATGAACGACGTGCCGCGCGACGCCGAGACGCTCGGCGAGGTCATCATGCGCGGCAACAACGCGGCGATGGGGTACTTCCGGCAGCAGGAAGCCACGGCCGAGGCGTTCCGCGGCGGGTGGTTCCACTCCGGCGACATCGCAGTGTGGCATCCCGACGGCTACGTCGAGCTCCGCGATCGCAAGAAGGACATCATCATCTCGGGCGGCGAGAACATCTCGACGATCGAGGTGGAGCAGTGCGTCGCGCGGCATCCGGCCGTGCTCGAGTGCGCGGTGGTCGCGATTCCCGACGACAAGTGGGGCGAGCGGCCCAAGGCGTTCGTGACGCTCAAGCCCGGGCAGAAGGCCACCGAGCCGGAGATCATCGAGTTCTGCCGTCAGCACATCGCGCACTTCAAGTGCCCGGCGGCCATCGAGTTCGGCGATCTGCCGAAGACCTCGACCGGCAAGGTGCAGAAGTTCGTCCTTCGCGAGAAGGAGTGGAAGGGCCGGGAGAAGCGGATCAACTAGATGCTCCGTCTCGGCGTGCTCGACCAATCACCGGTTCGCAGCGGCGGCGGCGTGGCGGAGGCGATCCACGAGACGCTCGAGCTCGCCGAGGTGTGCGATCGGCTCGGCTACTCCCGCTATTGGCTGGCCGAGCACCACTCGACGCCGGGGCTAGCCGGCTCGAGCCCCGAGGTCCTGATCGGCCAGGTCGCCGCACGCACGTCGCGGATCAGGGTTGGGTCGGGTGGCGTCATGCTCCAGCACTACAGCTCGCTGAAGGTCGCCGAGAGCTTCCGCGTGCTCGAGACGCTCTTCCCGGGCCGGATCGATCTCGGCATCGGCCGCGCGCCGGGAAGCGACCAGCTGACGGCGCGCGCCCTCCGCGAGAACGCCAACCTCGAGTATTTCCCGCAGCAGATCGCCGACCTCCAGGGCTTCCTGCACGGCACCCTGCCGCCGGGCCATCTCTACGCGCCGGTGCTCGCGATGCCGACGGGCCCGACCGCGCCGGAGATGTGGCTGCTGGGCTCGAGCGACCAGAGCGCCGCGGTGGCCGCGCACTTCGGCACCGGCTTCTCGTTCGCTCACTTCATCAACCAGGACGGCGGCGCCGAGGTGACGCGCGCGTATCGTCAGCAGTTCAAGCCCTCGTTGTGGCTCGAGTCGCCGCGCTCGAGCGCCGCCGTGTTCGTCGTCTGCGCCGACACGGAGGCCGAGGCCCAGCGGCTAGCGAAGAGCCGGCATCTCTTCATCGTCCGGCTCTACACAGGACGGGCGGGTCGGTATCCGTCTATCGAGGAAGCTGAGACGTATCCGTACGACGAGCGCGAGCTGGCGATCCTGCGGCACGCCCAGGGTCGCACGGTGGTCGGCAATCCCGAGCAGGTGCGTGAGCGGCTCGAGGCGCTCGCCGCCGACTACGAGGCCGACGAGCTGATCGTGGTCACGATCACGCACGATCCAAAGGCGCGGCGCCGATCCTACGAGCTCCTGGCGAAAGCGTTCGGGCTCGACGAGGCTTCGGCATGAGAGGTCGCATGACACGCCGCGGTCGCCTCTGGCTCGCGACGTGCGCGCTCGTGAGCGCGACGCTCGCCGCGCTTTTCCTCGTGGTCGCGGGCTCGGTGACGGCCCAGCGGCCGGGCGACGGGCAGGCGCCGAGGTTCCAGGTCGACCCGTGGTGGCCCAAGCCCTTGCCGAACAACTGGATCGTCGGTCAGGTCTCGGGTGTCGCGGTGGACCGCCACGACCACATCTGGATCGTCCATCGCCCGCGCACCTTGACGGAGGACGAGCGCGGCGCGACCTTGAACCCGCCGCGGTCGCTCTGCTGCGTCCCGGCGCCGCCGGTGCTCGAGTTCGACGCCGACGGCGCCTTGCTGCGCTCGTGGGGCGGCCCGGGCGCGGGCTACGACTGGCCGCTCAACGAGCATGGGATCTTCGTCGACCACCAGGACAACGTGTGGATCGCTGGCAACGATGCGAAGGACCACCAGGTGCTCAAGTTCACGCGTGAAGGCAAGCTCCTGCTCCAGATCGGCAAGCACGATCGCACCGGCGGCGACGCCGACACGACCCACCTCGGGCGCCCGGCCAACGTGAACGTCGATCCGGCGACCAACGAGGTGTTCGTGGCCGACGGCTACAAGAACCACCGCGTGATCGTCTTCGACGCGCAGACCGGCGCCTACAAACGGCACTGGGGCGCCAACGGCCGGCCGCCCGGCGAGGCCGGCGTCAAGCAGTTCGGCAACCCGGTCCACTGCGCGCGCCTGGCGAAGGACGGGCTCCTCTACGTGTGCGACCGGATGCACAACCGAATCCAGGTCTTCAAGAAGGACGGCACGTTCGTGAAGGAGTTCGTCGTGGCGCCGGCGACGCGCGGCAGCGGCTCGGTCTGGGATCTCGACGTCTCGCACGACGCGCCCCAGACCTGGCTCTACAACGCCGACGGCGAGAACAACCACATCTGGATGCTGCTGCGCGACAACGGCCACGTGGTCGGCAAGTTCGGCCGCAACGGCCGTCAGGCGGGTCAGCTCCACTGGGTGCATAATCTGGCGGTAGACGGGAAGGGCAACGTCTACACGGCGGAGGTCGACTCGGGCAAACGGGCCCAGAAGTTCGTCTTCAAGGGCGTCGGTCCGGCAGAGAACTGACGCCCGGCGAGTCGGGCGATGGTCAAGATCGGCTTCTCTCTCCAGGGTCGCGGCGCGCTTGCCGACCGCGACGCGATCACAACGCTTGCCCAGCGCGCCGACGCGCTCGGCTACGACTCGATCTGGGTCACCGACCGGCTGCTGATCCCCGTCAAGAGCGCCTCGTCCTATCCGTACTCGATCAACGGCGCATTTCCGCTGGGCCCCGACGAGCCCTGGCTCGAGCCGCTGACCGCGGTCACCTACCTGACGTCGATCACGCGCCGGATCCACGTCGGGGTCAGCGTGCTCGTGATCCCGTACCGCAACCCCGTCGTCACGGCCAAGGCGCTCGCGACCGCCGACTACCTGTCGCAGGGCCGGGTGATCCTGGGCGCGGGCGTGGGATGGTGGCGCGAGGAATTCGACGCGCTGGGCGTCCGCTTCGACGATCGTGCCGCGCGCACGGTCGAGTACCTGCGCCTCATGAAGGAGATCTGGAAGGAGCCGCGCGTGAGCTTCGAGGGGCGGTTCGCGCGCGTGGCGGAGGCGGGCGGCGTGCGGCCGCAGCCGGTGCAGAAGCGGATCCCGATCTGGATCGGCGGCCACACGAAGGCCGCGCTGGCGCGCGTGGTCGACATCGGCGACGGCTGGCATCCGCTCGGCCTGCGGCCGCCCGTGAAGCTCTATCCGGCCGAGATGGCCGCGGCCGTGAGACGGCTGCGCGACATGGCGGTCGCGGCGCGCCGCGATCCGGCCACGATCACGATTACGTTCAAGGGGCCGTTGCGCTTCCAGGACGGCGCCGGGCGCAACCGGTCGCCGCTGACCGGCTCACCCGCGCAGATCGTCGACGACCTGGCGGCGTACGTGGCGGCAGGCGTCGAGCATTTCGTGCTCGATTTCTCGGTCGCCGCGGTCCCGGCGATGCTCGACGTGCTGGAGCGGACGATGACCGAGGTGTGGCCGAAGATCCGCGTCGCGTGACTCGAGGCCTAGAGCCCGGAGCCGGCGGCCGCGATCACGCCGGCGCGTGCGTGAACGGCAGCACGGCGTAGCGCGCCTTCTCGACCGCGATCGCGAGGACGACCCGCTGAGCCGCGTTGTCACGAAACGGGAACGGCTTGCGGGTGTATTTGTGCGAGATGCGGTCCATCGTCTTGAAGTCGGCGTCGGGCCGGCGCTCGACGACGCGGCCGCGGATCTGCGCTTCCTTGTAGGGGTTGTCCATCGCGATGATCGAGAGCCCGACCCGCGTGTCGCGCCGCGTGTTCTTCGCCTTCAGCGAGCCCTCGCCGGTGCTGACCAGGATGAGATCGCCATCGAGATCGACCCAGACCGGCGCGACCTGCGGCGAGCCGTCGCGCATGAGCGTCGCGAGATGGGCGAAGTTGGCCCCGCGCACGAGCGCCTTGAGGTCGTCGGCCAGTGCCTGCGGCATGTCGGCTCCTATGTTTCGATCGGGGTGTCGGCGCGGCCGCCCCACTCGGTCCACGAGCCGTCGTACACGGCGACGTCCGGTCGCCCGGCCGCGTAGAGACCGAGCGCCAGCACCGAGGCGGTGACCCCCGATCCGCACGAGGTGACCACGGGCTTGCCGAGGTCGAGCCCCGCGGCTTCGAATTTCGCTCTGAGCTCCTGCGGCGGCAGGAGCGTGCCGTCCTTTTGATAGAGCTCGTCGTACGGAAGATTCACGCTGCCCGGGATGTGGCCCGAGCGCAGTCCGGCGCGAGGCTCCGGCTCGATGCCGGCGAAGCGGCCGCGCGAGCGCGCGTCGAGCACCTGGGCCTTCCGCGTGGTCACGTTGCGGCGCATCGCCGCGAGGTCGCGCACCAGGCTCCGGCGCAGCCGGGCGGTGAACTTGCGTGGCCTGGGCGCCGGCGTGCCCGACTCGACCGGGCGCCCCTCGGCGCGCCACCTCGGCAGCCCGCCGTCGAGCACGGCGACCGCGTCGTGGCCGAACGCCCGGAACGTCCACCAGACGCGCGCCGCGCTGGCGACGCCGCGCGTGTCGTAGACGATCACGCGGTCTCGCGCGCCGATGCCGAGGCCGCCGACCGTGCGCGCGAACTCGCGCGCGCTCGGCAGCATGTGCGGTAGCGACGTCGCGTGATCGGCGATCGCGTCGATGTCGAAGAACACCGCGCCGGGAATGTGGGCGGCGGCGAACTCGGCGCGCGCGTCGCGCTTGAGCTGAGGCATGTGCCAGGAGCCGTCGACGATCCGCACGTCGCGACGCGTAAGGTTTCGCGCGAGCCACTCCGGCGTGACGAGCGGGGAGGCCTGCGAGGCGCGCGCCCGCGGGCTCACCGGGCGGCCTTTCGCTGGGGCCGATCGGCGAGCCGCAGGGTCTTGATGTCGTTCATGATGACCTCAGGGTAGAGATAGGCGGTCGTGTAGATCTCCCGCACCGCGGCGCTCTTGTCGAGCAGGAACACCTTCAGCACGTGCGCGAGCGGCCCGGCCGGCCGGCCGTGCGTGTCGAGCTCGACCCGGACGTCCTGACCGAAGCCATCGAGCAGCGGCACGAGCGTGCGCGGCCCCTCGGTCGTCAAGAACGCCCACTCGACGCCGTTCGCGGGGGCGCCGGCCGCGTAGCGGCGCATCACGGCGGCCGTGTCGCGCGCCGGATCGAAGCTCAGCGATACCAGGCGGACGTGCTCGCGCAGGTCCGGATCCTCCGACACGCGGTGTCGTACGGTGTGAAAGACCTGATAGGCGAGGGGGCAGCCGCGCGCGTCGGCGCATGACGTGTAGATGAATCCGAGCAAGGTGATCTTGCCCGCGGTGAAGCGCGACAGCGGCCGGCGCCGGCCGGCGGGGTCGAGCACCGGCCCGTCCGGTGCCCGCATGATCGTGGGCAGCGCGTAGCTGCCGGGCGGCGGCGGCACGAAATCCATTGGGGCCGCGCCCGGTACCCCGTCGTCCGGCTCGTGCGCGTCGACGGCGCTGCCCGCGACGGCCACGACGAGCGCGGCCGTCGCGAGCAGGGCGGCGATCGATCCGATCAGGGGCTCAGCGCAACGTCGCGGTGCGCTCGAGGCCATACGCCGCCTTCATCGCCTTCGAGCCAAGCTTCATGTGGTGCGCCCGGCCGAGCTTCTCCTTGTTGAAGTCGACCTCGAACGTCGGCTTGAGCTCCTTGCCGTCCCAGGAAAAGCCGCGCACGAACTGCTCGTTGTCGGCGCCGCCCTTGTCCCAGTTGGCCAGGAGCGATGAGGCGATGTAGACGCGGGTGCCGTCCCAGCTCTGCGAGATCATGTTGACCTGCTTGCCGGTGACCTTCTCGTAGGTCTGCTTGGGCTGCTCGGGGTTCGACAGGTCGAAGTACCGGGTCTTGCCGTCCATGAACGTGTTCACCCAGAGCCCGGTGCCGTCCTTGTTGATGGAGATGTCGACCGGCAGCGGGATCTGCGTGGGATCGCCGATGACGGCGACGTCCTTGGCCTGCCACTCGCCGGAGGCGTCGGGCTTGATCAGCCAGAGCTTCGACGTGAGCGCCGAGGCCGTGATCGCCCAGGTGTCGCCGTCCTTCAGCGACCAGCGGATCTCGAGCGGCGCGCCCGGGACGTTCAGCACCTTCTTGGCCTTCATCGCCTTGAGGTCCCAGACCACCATCGTGTTGCCGAACTTCTTCATCGCTTCGGCGTCCTTCACGAGCTCGCCGAGGGGCCGCATGTAGTTCTTGCGCCCGGTGAAGCTCGACGTCAGCATCACGTTCTTCTGCGGGTTGATCGCGACGTCGTAGCCATAGCCGTCGCCGCCGTCGGTGGTCGGCATCGCATGCGTGCTGACCAGCTCGCCCTTGTTGCTGTAGATCGCCATCCCGGTCACGCCGCCGCCGTCCTTGGTGTTCGACAAGCCCTGGACGATCATGCGGCCGGGCATCGCGTAGAACGTGTGCGGACCGACGTAGCCGGTCTTCGCGGGCATGTCCGAGATGGTCCGCACGAGCTTGGGCCGCGACGGGTCGGCGCCGATGTCGAAGATCGTGATGCGGCTACTGTCGAGACCGCCGGCCCAGAGGAAGCGGCGATCGTCGGTGAAGCCCATGTGATGCGCTTCGCCTTGCCCTCGCACCGAGACCTTGTTGATAACCTTGCCGTAGCGGCTCGAGGACGGGTTGACGTCGATCGTCACGAGCTTGTCCGAGCCGTCTCCCATGCCCTTGATGCCGAGCGCCCATACGTAGAGATAGTCTTCCTGCCCCTTGATCAGATTGCCCATGTAGGGCGAGTTGCACGTCTCGTCGGCGGCCGCCGGGCGCGCGCCTGCCGCGAGCGCGATGATGCCGACGAGCGCTGCGGCGCACATGAAACGAATATCGATGCCACGCATGCATGATCTCCTTTTATAGGCGCGCCTCGTTCGGCGGGGCCCCAGCCCCGCGACGGCCTGCGGCGCGCACGGCGTCGGTGTGGGGAACTGCTCGGGTTCGGCGCGCACGGTCACTCGCGGGTGATGCGGGCGCCCAGGGCCTTCAAGCGTGAATCGATCCGCTCGTATCCGCGGTCGACCTGCTGGACGTTGCGGATGACCGAGCGGCCCGGGGCCGCGAGCGCCGCGGCGATCAGGGCCATCCCGGCGCGGATGTCGGGCGAGACGATAGTCGCGCCGTGCAGCCGGCTCGGACCGATCACCAGCGCGCGATGCGGATCGCTCAACAGGATTCTGGCGCCCATCGCGATCAGGCTGTCGACGAAGAACAGCCGGCTCTCGAAGAGCTTCTCGTGGATCAGCACCGTGCCCTCGCACTGGGTCGCGAGCACGAGTGCCAGCGGCGTGAGGTCGGCGGGGAAGCCGGGCCATGGCGCGTCATCCACCTTGGCGATGCCGCCGTCGACATCGGGCGTGATCAGCCGCTTCTGCGTGGCGGGTACGAGGAGGCTCGAGCCCTCGACGACCGTCTCGATGCCCAGCCGGGCGAAGACGAGCCGGATCATCCGGAGATGGTCGGGCGCGGCCTCGCGCACCCGCAGGGCGCCGCCGGTCATCGCGGCGACCGCGACGAACGAGCCGACCTCGATGTGGTCGGGGCCGACGCGGTGTCGCGAGGCCCTGAGCTCGCGCACGCCGTCGATCTCCAGGACGTTGCTGCCGATTCCCCGGATCCGCGCGCCCATCGAGTTCAGGGCGTGGCAGAGCCCCTGGACGTGGGGCTCCGAGGCCGCATTCAAGAGGCGCGTGCTCCCGTCGGCCGTTGCGGCCGCCATGACCGCCGTCTCCGTCCCGGTCACGCTGGCCTCGTCGAGGAAGACTTCGGCGCCGCGGAACCGCCCGGTGAGCTCGAGCCGATAGTAGGCGTCGTCGAGGCTGATTCGCGCCCCGAGCTCGCGAAGCGCGAGCAAGTGCGTGTCGAGCCGCCGGCGCCCGATCTTGTCGCCGCCGGGCCTCGGCAGGACGGCTAGGCCCGTCCGCGCCAGCAGCGGCGCGGCCAGCAGGAAGGAGGCTCTGATCTCGGCGGCGAGCGCCGCGTCGGGCCGTGAGTCGTTGAGCCCCGCGGCGTCGACCTTGACCGTATGCTGATCAGACCACTCGACCGACACCCCGAGCCCGCGGACCAGATCGATCAGGGTGGTCACATCTCTGATCTGTGGCACGTTCTCGATCACCACGTGACCGGACGCCAGAAGCGCGGCGGCGAGCAGCGGCAGCGCCTCGTTCTTGTTCCCGCTCGGCGTGACTTCTCCGCCGATCGGGTGTCCGCCTTCGATTACAAAGCGGTCGCCCGCCGTCAGATCTTTGTGGGGCATTTCATTCGAAGAAGGCATCAGAGAGGCGCCGTGAGGACGAGTCTATGTCAGGCCGTCTCAGGCCTGCTGACATTTCCGTCATGCGGTCGGACCGCGCGGCCCGATTTGCCGTCACCGTGTAAGCTCTTCATGGCGGTAAGGACTTTTCCACGACATCTTGCCCGTGCGCATCAGCTTGAAATCATGAACTTGAGAACTGTAGTGGACTCCGGCGTCGCGACGAGGCCGGCGGTTTAATTTTTGCAAGGAACTGATGGTGGCTACTCTAATATGAGAAAGGAATGGCGATGCAGCTGATTCTCGCCATAAGCCGGTGACGGACTACCTCCCAGACACCCCGTGTGTCGCCCGAGCCTACTGTCCCGGTTGTGAGCCTGATGCCGACCCCAGCCTGGAGATTCTCGACGTGCGCTGGTGCGAATCCCACTCTCCGACGCGCGATGGCGCCGACGACGAAGTGGTGACCGCGTCCGCGTACCTCTCGGGAAGCGCCGAGGCGGGCGGCGACGACAACAGGCGCTGGTGCGACATCCTGCACGGCCGCCACTAGCCTCGAGCTAGCTCGCGGGCCATCAGCTCGTCGAGCGAGCGGATGATCCGGTGTGGCCGTACGGTACTGCCTTCGGGCAGTCCGAGCCCGCCGCGATCCATCCACACGCCGGTGAGCCCGAGCCGCTGAGGCGCTCCTACGTCGAATTCGAGGTGGTCGCCAACCATCAGCGCCTCGCCCGGACGCGTGTCGAGCGTCTTGAGCGCCTGCCGGTAGACCACCTCGTCAGGTTTTCCCGCCCCGAACTCGCCCTCGATCACGATCTCGTCGAAGAAGCGCGCGAGATCGTGGCGCTCGATCTTGTAGCGCTGCTGGCTCGCGTCGCCGTTCGTCACGAGCGCCAGCGGGACGCCGCGCCGACGTAGCTCGGTGAGACACGCCAGCGAGTCGGGGAACAGCCGCATCACCGCGCGTCGTCGCTCGGCGTAGTCACGCGCGATCGCTTCGGCCAGGTCGGCTGCCGGCCGCCCCAGACGCTCGAGCGCGAACTCCACGATGTGCTGCCAGGCGCCGAGCATGTTCACACGCTCCCGGCGATGACGCTCCGGATCGTCCCAGAACCAGCGCCGCGTTTCCGCGATCGCGGCGACGAGCACGGCCGGATCCATTCCCACTTGAACGCAGCACGAGGTGCACGCCTGGGTCCAGCTGAGGTCGACGCCGCCGGAATAGTCGAGCAGCGTGTCGTCGAGATCGAACAGGAGCGCCTGGATGCTCACCGAAGAGACTCGAGCGCGACGCGGCGCAGGATCTCTTTAGACCCGGCCGGCCTGGCCATCGCCGTGAGCGATCACGCCAAGGACCGTCTCGACCGCTCGCAGCATCAGCGGGAAATCCATGCTCGGCTGCTCCAGTCCCGTGGCGGCCACCATCGACGGCAGCAGCGGGACGTGGATGAAGCCGACCCTGGGTCGGCGGGCCATCTCGCGCACGGCGTGCAGCGTCCAGTAGAGCGTCTGGTTGCAGAGGTACGTGCCCGCGGTGTTCGAGGTGTAGGCGGGGATGCCTTCGCTGACGAGCGCCTTCAGCATGGCCGCCATCGGCAGTGTCGAGAAATATGCGGTGGGCCCGCCCGGAACGCACGGCTCGCCGCTCGCGCGATAGCCGGCGTTGTCCGGCACGTCGTAGTCCATGACGTTCAGCGCCACACGCTCGAGCGCGATCCGCGCGCGGCCGCCGGCCAGGCCGAGGTGGAGAACCGCCGCGGGGTTCGTCTCGGCGAGCAGCGAGGCGAGCCTCGCGGCAACATCGGCGTGATGCACCGGCAGCACCGCCCCGACGACGACCGAATCGCCGACACGGCGCCCGTCGACCGCCTTGGCGAGCCCTTCGGTCGGGTTCGCGGAGTGGACACCGAACGGCTCGAAGCCGGTCACGAGCATCGTGCTCACGCGCCTAGTCTGCCATATCGTCGCCTCAGCCGCGCTGCACCAGCGGTGAGAGCCGCGGCAAGGTGACGGCGACCACCAGCGCGATCGCCGTCAGGATGAGCCAGGGCGTCGCATACCCGCCGGTGGCCTCGAGCGCCAGGCCGAAGACCGGTGGGCCGATGAGGGTGCCGCTCCAGGAGCACGCCGTGGCTGCGCCCGTGAGGAGACCGGCATAGCGCGCGCCGCCGATCTCGGCGACGAGTGCGAAATAGAGTCCGACCCAGCCGAAGGCGCCGGCGCCGGCGACGAAGGCGAGCGGATAGGTGAGCCAGACCGGGAGAAGGCTTCCGAAGGCGAGCGCGGCGTACGCGGTGGCCCCGATGGCCGCACTCGCGACGACGCCGGGCCGCCGCCGGCCGCCGAACGAGCGATCCGATACGACGCCCCACAGGACGCGGCTGACGGTCCCGCCGACCTGTGCGATCGCGAGGAACTGCGCGGCCCGCACGGCGGAGACGCCGAAGGAGTCCCTCGCGTAGAGCGCCAGATACGCGAGCAGCGACGACTGCGCGATCGAGAGCGCCAGACCGCAGCCGAAGACGATCAGGATTGGCGGGCGCCGAAGAAATCCGCCGAGCTCTGCGAGACGCGGCCGGTCGACCGGGCCCGCGATCGGTTGAGCGGGGCGCGAGCGATACAAGATCGCGACGAGCAGGCCCGAGACGAGCGAGAGCAGTCCCGCCGTGGCCAGCGCGTGCCGCCAGCTCCACGCGCGCGCGATCGGCGGCAACAGCAGCGCCGCCGTCAGCCCGCCCAAGGTGAGGCCGGTCTGCTTGAGCCCCATCGCGATCCCGCGCTCGCGCGGCGGAAACCATTCCACCACGGCGCGGCCGGTCGCGGGATTGAGCACGCTGAAGCCGAACCCGCCGAGGACCAACAGCAGGAGCAGCAGGCCGAAGCTCGGGCTGCCGGCGGCCAAGGTGACCATCGTCCCGATCAGCAGCTGGCCGAGCGCGAACGTGACGCGCACACCGAGACGGTCGGTGAACCAGCCCGCGGGCAGCGCCATCAGGACTCCGCCCAGATAGACCGCCGGGAGAAACAACCCGACCTGCACCCGCGAGAGCCCCAGCGATTCGAGCAGGAACGGTGCGAGCGGCGCCACCGACAGCGCGGTGAGCGCGCCGAGCGCGTGAGCGAACGTCACGAGTGCCAAGGTCAGCCAGCGGGAGCTCACCCTTCCTAGGATAGGAGTTCTAATGCTGCTCTTAGCGCTCTTTCATCTGGACCTGTCAGCCTGATCGACGGAGGTGGAGAGTCATGCGCTCTGCAGTCGCGATCGGCGCCGGCGCGGGATTGATCGGCGGCATCGTCGGGGCTTGTGTGCTGTCGATCGTGGCGATCAAGGGGTCCGAGGGCGAAATGACTCGGGCCGTCGGCCTGGTGGCTCACGCCGCGCACTCGGACAGTTTCGCCCTTGGTTGGCTCATCCTGATGGCGGCGGGTCTGTTGAGCGGCGCCCTGTTCGGGGTTCTCTACTGGGCCTCGGGCATTCGGCGCGAGTCGGCGGCCTGGTGGGCGACGCTCTACGGTCTCGCGTGGTGGGCGGCGGGGTGGTTCGCGGTGATGCCGCCGCCGCTCAGGTTCGCGCCATGGGCGGCGACCGAGAATCCCGCGTTGTTCCAGCTCGCGATGGCCGGCTTGCTCGCCTGCCTGGGCTACGCGGCAGCGCTGGCCGGCGCCTTCACCCTGTTCGGGTCCGTCGCCGCGGAGCGAAGCGAGGCGCGCGCGAGAACGGCTCGCGTGGCATCGAACGGCTCGCTGAGCCCGGACCGGCGTTAGGCGTTAGTCGACGCGCAAGGACGCGGTCGGCTAGAGTCGTCTGCGAGGAGGCCGCCGCCATGGTGATTGCTCAGATCACCGATACACACATCAAGCCCGAAGGCGTGCTGTCATACGGACGGCTCGATACGACGCCCTATCTCAGGCGCGCCGTCGAGCACCTGCTGTCGCTCACGCCGCGTCCGGACGTGGTGCTGGCGACCGGCGACCTGGTCGACGCCGGTTTGCCCGAAGAGTATCGGCGACTGCGCGACTTGCTCACACCGTTGCCGATGCCCGTCTACCTGATTCCCGGTAACCACGACAACCGCGACGCGCTCGCGTCCGTGTTCCCCGATCACGCCTATCTCCCGCGAGGTGGACGGTTCATGCAGTACGTCGTCGAGGGCCATCCGGTCAGGCTCATCGCGCTCGACACGCTCGACCCGGGGCGAATCGGCGGCCTTCTGTGCGCCGAGCGTCTCGGATGGCTCGCGGCGAGGCTCGACGAAGCGCCGGCGCGCCCGACGCTGATCTTCATGCACCACCCGCCGTTCGCGACGGGCATCGCGACGATGGACGCCCATGGGCTCGCGAACGCCGCCGAGTTCGCCGAGATCGTCCGGCGCCATGCCCAGATCGAGCGCATCGTGGCCGGCCATCTGCACCGCCCGATCCAGTCCCGCGTCGGCGGGATCCTCGCCAGCACCGCGCCGAGCACGGCGCACCAGGTCGCGCTCGATCTCGAGGAGCGGCCGCTGTCTTTCACGATGGAGCCGCCGGCCTGTCAGCTCCACGTCTGGAGCGCCGAGACCGGTCTGGTGAGCCACACGAGCTATATCGGCGACTACGACGGGCCCTACCTGTTCGCGAACGGGATGAAGCGAGACGGATAACGCCTCAGCGAGGTTGCTGCAGGAGCGACTCGGCGGCCTCCATCAGCGTTTCCGAGAGCGTCGGATGCGTGTGGATCGTGGCCGCCAGATCTTCGACGGTCATCGCGGTCTCGATCGCGAGCGCCGCTTCGGCGATGAGCTCGCCCGCGCCCGGGCCGACGATACCGACCCCGAGCACGCGGCCGGTCTCCGGATCCGCGAGCATCTTGGTCACGCCGTCGCTCCTGCCCAGGGTCAGGGCGCGGCCCGAAGCGGCCCATTCACGCCTGGCCACCTTCACGGCTCGCCCTTCGCGCGCCGCCTCAGCCTCGGTGAGCCCGCACCAGGCAACCTCGGGGTCGGTGAAGACGACCGCGGGGACGACGACGTTGTCGAACGCCGCCGGGCGCTGCGCGATCACCTCGGCCGCCACCTTCCCCTGGCGCATCGCGCGATGCGCCAGCATCGGCTCGCCGGTCACATCGCCGACGGCGTAGATCGACGGGTCGGCGGTGCGGCAACGATCGTCGACGTGAACGAAGCCGCGCGTGTCGGCGCTCGCGCGCGTGCGCTCGAGACCGAGGCCGGCGCTGGCAGGACGCCGGCCGACCGCGACCAGCACGCGATCGAACGCCTCGCTCTCGCCGCCGTCCAGGCGCGCCTCGATCACCGAGCCCTTCTCGACGAGCGACGCCACCTTCGTGCCCAGGCGAATCTTCGCGAAGAGCTTCTCGCACCGGCGCGCCAGCGGCTGGACCAGCACCCGATCGACGCCGGGCAGCAGGCCGTCGGTCATCTCGACGAGCGTCACCTTGCTGCCGAGCGCTGCGTAGACCTGGCCGAGCTCGAGCCCGATGTAGCCGCCGCCGATCACGAGGAGCCGCTCGGGGATCTCCGCGAGCTCGAGCGCCGCCGTCGAATCGAGGATGCGATCGCTGGTGAGCGAGAGGCCCGGCAGGCCGGCCGGCGCCGAGCCCGTGGCGATGATCGCGTGCTTGAAGCGCACCTTCTGCGGCTCGTCGCCCTCGACGTAGAGCTCGCGCGAGCTCTCGAACGCCGCGCGGCCGCCGATTACCTCGACGCTCTTGGCCTTGGCGACCGCGGCGAGCCCGCGCGCGAGCCGGCCCACGACCCGCTCGCTCTTCCACTTCCTCAACGGGTCGAGCGACACGCGCGGCTCGCCGAAGTCGACGCCGAGCTCGCGCGCGCGCTCGGCATCCTCGATCAGCGCCGCGACGTGCAGGAGCGCCTTGGAGGGGATGCAGCCCTCGAAGAGGCAGGCGCCGCCGAGCCGCTTGGCGGCGTCGACGACAACGGTCTCGAGCCCGAGCTCGGCACAGCGGAACGCCGCCGAATAGCCTCCGGGGCCGCCGCCCACGACGGCCACGTCCACCTCGACGACGCGGTCGCCCATCACCACGACCGGACGTTCCCTATTGCGGCTCGACCTGGCCGCGGACCGCCCACGCGCGGGCGATCAGATGGATGCTGCCGTCGGGCTTGATCGGCAGGGTTGCCTTGATCCGTTCGCGGAGCGCCGCGCGCCGCTCCTCGCTGAGCGACATGCAATAGCCCGGCGCGGGCCCTTGGCCGCCGACGAACGGCGTCCAGTAGTCGTCGAAGTCCTTGAAGACCGTCGGCACGTCGATCGCCATGACGCGGACCTGGCTCAAGCCGGCCGACTCGAACAGCTCGACCAGCGGCCCCGGCCTGGCACCCGGGAATCGCCGGCCCTCGTCGAGCTCGAGCGCGGGCGGATCGAGCGCGACCGCCGCGTCCCAGAAGCGGCGCATCAGCTGCATTTCGCCCGCGTAGTCCCAGACGTACGCGGCTGCCGTCCCGCCGGGGGCCAGCGCGCGCTTCATCTCGGCCACCGCCTGCGGCGCGTCGGGCACGAAGTTCAACATCAGCCCGGACACGACGACGTCGTGCTCACCGTCTTTGACGGGCAGCGCCTGCGCGTCACCCGCCCGGAAGCTCACCCGCGGGTCGGTCACCCGCGTGCGCGCGTACTCGAGATAGTCCTCGGAGCGATCGACCCCCACGACGGAGTGGGGCGAGCAGCGCGCGACGACGGCCTCGCTCAGCGCGCCGGTTCCGCAGCCCACGTCGAGCCAGCGCAGGCTCTCTGCCTGATCGAGCCACTGCAGGAAATCCCGGGCGACCAGACGGCTCCAGCGACCCACGTAGGGTTCATAGGCGTCGCCGCTCGACCAGGTGTCTCGATGGTCGGGCATCATGACCTCCTTCTACCTGAATACCATTCCAGCAAACGCTACCACTCCAGCAAAAGCTGTTCGGGGCGTTCGAGCCGGCGCACGATCGCGGTGGCGAAGCGCGCGCCGTCCGCGCCGTCGGCGATCCGGTGGTCGAACGTGAGCGAGATCGGCAGCAGCATCCGCGGCACGATGCGCCCCTCGTGCACGACCGGCTCTTCGCGCCCCCGCGCGACCCCGAGGATCGCGACCTCGGGATAGTTGATGATCGGGATCGCGCCGGTCCCGCCGAGCGCGCCGATGTTGGTGATCGTGAAGGTACCGCCCCGCAGGTCATCGAGCGTTGCCTTGCCGTCGCGCACGCGCTGCGCCAGCGCCGCGAGCTCTCGCTGCAGCTCGACCAGCGGCTTTTTGTCGACGTCGCGGATGACCGGCACGATCAGTCCGCGCTCGGTCGCGACCGCCACGCCCAGATGATGATAGCGCTTCACGATCAGCTCGCCGGCCGCGGGATCGAGGCTCGCGTTGAACTGCGGGTGCTCCTGGAGCGCCAGGGCCGCGGCCTTGAGCAGAAAGCTCGTCAACGTGAGCGTGACGCCACGCTGGCGGGCGGCCTCGACGTTGCGGCGGATGATCGCGTCGAGCTCGGTGACGTCGGCGCGGTCGAAGTGAGTCACGTGGGGGATGAGCGTCGCCGACAAGGTCATCCGCTCGGCGATCGTGCGGCGCAGGTGCGACAGCGGCTGCCGGTCGACCGGCCCCCATTGCTCGAACCTCGGCAGCGCTGGCGGCTCCACGCCGACCGCCGCCAGCGGCTTGGCGACCGCCGGTCGCTCGGGTGCCGCCCGTTCGCGCACCTGTCCGTCGGCGCCCGGCGCGGCTGCGGGGCGTCGCGTCCCGCTCGTGAAGGTCCGCACGTCGTCGTCGGTCACGCGCCCGCCCGGGCCCGTGGCGCGCACGGCGCGCAGATCGACGCCGAGCTCGCGCGCCAGGCGCCGCGTCGCCGGCGCCGCGGGCACCGGCCCCGTGGAAGCCGGCCCGGGCTCCCGGGTCGTCCCAGCGCGTGCGCCAGCGTCGGCCACAAGCGTTGACTCTGGCGCGGCGGCGGACGCCGCCGTGGGCGCCGGCGTCGGGCGAGTCGCCGTCGGCGTCGCTTGTGTCGCGCGAGCCGCCGCCGGCTGCGGCGCGGGCCCCCGACCGCGAGCGGGAGGAGCCGCCTGGCCGGCGTCGTCGAACGTCACGAGCACTTCACCGACCTTCACGCTCTGGCCGGGTCGGACGTGGATGCGGGCGACGCGTCCCGCGAACGGGGAGGGAATCTCGACGGTCGCCTTGTCGGTCTCGACCTCGAGCAGGGGGGCGTCCTCGGCGAGCACGTCGCCCTCGGTGACGAGCACCTTGACGATCTCCGCCTCGGTCAGCCCTTCGCCCAGGTCGGGAAGCGCGAACGGTCGGGGCATCAGCTAGAGGCTCGGCAACGTCGCAGCAGGTGCCCGGGCAGCGGCACGCTCAGAATGCCAGGGTCTCGCGGACGGCGGCGACCACGCGCGGTACGTCCGGGACGTTCGCCTTCTCGCGCGCGAAGCCGGGGAACGGCACGTCGTGCGCCGCCACGCGCCGGATGGGCGCCTCGAGCGAGAGGAACGCGCCGTCCATGATCGACGCGGCGATCTCGGCGCCGGGGCCGAAGCTCTTGGGCGCCTCGTGCACGATCACCGCGCGGCCCGTCTTCTTGACCGACGCCACGACGGTCTCGCGATCGAGCGGTGAGATCGTGAGCAGGTCGATCACCTCGACGGCGGCGCCGTCCTCCGCGCGCAGGATATCCGCAGCCTCGAGCGCCACGCGGAGCATCGCGCCGTAGGCGATGAGGGTGAGGGCGTCGCCCTCGCGCGCGATCTGCGCCTGGCCGATCGCCATGACCTCGCTCTCGTCCGGGACCTCTTCCTTGGCGGCGTGATAGAGCGACTTGGCTTCGAAGAAGATCACCGGATCGGGATCGCGGATCGCCGCCGCCAGGAGCGCCCGCGCGTTGCGGGGCCCCGAGGGGATGACCATCTTGAGCCCGGGAATGTGCGCGTAGAACTGCTCCTCGGACTCCGAGTGATGCTCGAGCGCGCGCACCCCGCCGCCGTACGGCATGCGGATCACCATCGGAATGTTGAAGCGCCCCTGCGAGCGCATCCGGTAGCGCGCGCAGTGGTTCTCGATCTGGTGGAAGCACTGGAACGCGAAGCCCGAGAACTGGATCTCGCACACGGGCTTGAGGCCGTAGAGCGCCATGCCGACCGCGGTGCCGATGATCGCCGCCTCCGCGAGCGGGCTGTCGATCACGCGCTGTGAGCCGTACTTGCGCTGCAGATCGTCGGTCACGCGGAAGACGCCGCCGTCGACGCCGACGTCCTCGCCCAGCACCAGCACGTCGGCGTCGCGCTCCATCTCCTGGAACAGCGCCTGGTTGAGCGCCTTGACCATGTTCAGCTTGGCCATGGCGTTACCGTCGCGTCAGCCGCTGGCCGCGCATCGGCGTGGCCCCGGGCTGCGGGGTGGAGGTGTCGTGCGGGCGCGCCGGCTCGTCGTTCTGGCGCGCCGCGAGCTCGTCGCGCTGCGCCTGCAGGTGCGGCGGCAGGTCACCGTAGACGTGGTCGAACATCGTGAGCGGATCGGCGGGCGGCGCCGACTCGAAGCGGCGGATCGCCTCGGCGATCTCCTCGTCGACCGCCTGCTCGAGCCCTTCTTCGAGCAGGTTGCGCTTCTCGAGATAGGCACGGAAGCGGGTCAGCGGGTCCTTCTGCTCCCACATCGTGACTTCCGCCTCGCTCCGGTACTTGGTGGGATCGTCGGCGGTCGTGTGCACGCCCAGGCGATAGGTCACGCACTCGATCAACGTCGGGCCGTCGCCCGCGCGCGCCCGCTCGACCGCCTCGCGCGCGGCGGCGTAGACCGCCAGGACGTCGTTGCCGTCGACCTGGATGCCGGGCAGCCCGTACGCGAGCGCCTTCTGGGCGATCGTGCGCGAGTGGGTCTGCTTCTTCAGCGGCACCGAGATTGCCCACTGATTGTTCTGGCACACGAAGACGACCGGCACGTGCCAGACGCCGGCGAAGTTCAGCGCCTCGTGGAAATCGCCCTCGGACGTCGCGCCGTCGCCGAAGTACGCCATGACGACGACGTCGTCGCCGCGGTACTGGGCGGCGTAGGCCAGACCGACCGCGTGCGGCAGCTGCGTCGCGACCGGGATCGTGATCGGCAGATCGTGCTGATCGGGCGCCGGCTGCCCGCCTTCGAGATGACCCGCGAAGAAGAGCAGGAGCTTCTCGATCGGCCAACCCCGCCAGATCATCGACGCCGTCTCGCGGAAGGAGGGCACCATCCAATCCTTCGGGCGCAAGCTGAACACGCTGCCCATCTGCGCGGCTTCCTGTCCCTTGGTGGGCGCGAACGTGCCGATGCGTCCCTGACGCTGCAGACGCACCATTCGCTCGTCCAGCCGGCGCCCGAGCAGCATGGCGCGATAGAGCGACCTCAGATCCGTGTCGGCGAGCTTGGGCTCGAGCGCGGTGTCGAGGTTGCCATCGCTGTCGAGGATCGACAGGTATTCGACCTGGAACCGTGGTTCGAGGGCGATTCTGGGCATTGGCGGCCCAAAACCCATTCTAACGCCCGGACCGCCGAACGCTACTTCTTCGCGGCGGCTCGCTTGGCGGGGGCGGCGGGGGCGGCGGGCTGCTTGGCCTTGGCCAGGGGGCGCTTCTCGCCCGAGGCGACCCGCTTGGCCAGGCTTTCCTTGAGGGCCTCCATCAGGTCGATCACTTGCGCGCGGGGCGCGTCCGGGGCGGCGACCGTGACTTCCTTGCCCTCGACCTTCTGGTTGATCAGCTCGAGGACGCGGTGGCGGTATTCGTCCTCGTACTGCTCGGGATGGAACTCGTCGTTGGACAGGCCGTCGATCAGCTGTCCGGCCAGGTCGAGCTCGCCGGGCCGGATCTTGGCCGACTGTCCCCGGTCGATCTCGCCGAAATCACGCACCTCGTCGGCGAAGTACATCGTGTGCAGCATCAGGCCGCTCTGGGCGGGCCGGATGAGCACGAGGCTCTCCTTGCCGCGCATGACGAACTTCGCGAGCGCGACCTTGCCCTGCTTGTCCATCGCGTCGGCGAGCAGCCGGTAGGCCTTGTCGCCGCCCTTGTCCGGGCCGAGGAAGTAGGTCCGCTCGAAGTAGATCGGATCGACCGACGCGAGCGGCACGAACTCGGTGATGTCGATCATCTTCGACGCTTCGCCCTCGAGCTTCTTGAGCTCGTCGTCGGCCACCCGCACATATTGGTCCTTCGAGAACTCGTAGCCGCGCACGAGCGCTGAGCGGTCGACGACCTCGTTGCACACCGGGCAAAACGTCTGCTGCTTGATGCGCGAGCCGCACTTGGCGTGCAGCATGTTGAAGGCGACGTTCGCGGACGACGCCGCGGTGTACATGCGGATGGGGATCGAGACCAGTCCGAACGAAATCGTCCCGGAGCCGATCGAATGCGGCGCCATGGTTTGCACGATAGCACGATGGTCCCTATGATGCGCGAAGGGTCCGCCTCTCCCATGGATAGCGTTCCGACGACGGTCGAGCGGCAAGATATCGGGGCTCCCGCGCCCGCGGGCCGGCGGCGCGTCTCCGTCATCACGATTCTCGCGGCGATCGTGGTCGTCGCGTTCATCGCGCTGATGATGTGGCTGCAATACGGCGGCTCCCGCGTCGACGGCGTGGAGGAGCCCGAGCGCGCGCTCGCCTTGATCGTCGGCCGCACGATGGACATCGACGCCGCGATCGAGCGCGCGTCGCCGTGGGAGCGCGTCATGTACCGCGTGCTGTCGACCGACCCATCCGAGGATGTCGACGAAGCGATCCGCTGGTACGAAGAGCTCGCGAGCGCATCGTTCGATCCGTCGGTCGACCTGCATCTGGCGATCCTCGAGGGCGAGGCCGGCCGGCGTGACCGCGTGCAGCGCCGAGTCGAGGAGTGGGAGCGCCGCGACGATCCGCTTCCCGCGTTCGCGCGGCTGCTCGGCGTCGCCTATCTCGGCCTCGAGATCGACACGGATGCCGGGGCCGACGACCTGGCAGTCGCCAGGACCCTGGAGCCGGGATGGTTCAGGGATCGGCTCGCGATCCGCCTCGCCGCGCGCGTCGACGATCCCAACCTGTCGGCCGCGGCGACCGCGGCGCAGGCCGAGCGGTCGAACCGGCTGCTGGCGCGCATGCGCGCGACCATCGCGGTCGAGGTGGTGCTGATCGGCCTCGGGCTCCTGCTGCTGGCGCGGATCGTCTGGCGGCGCCGCGCGCTCGACCGGGTCGGGGTCGCCATCCTGCCGCCGCCGTGGCCCGGCCGTCTCGGCATCGAGGTGTTGATCTGGGGCGGCGCGCTGGGGGCGATCACGCTGAGCGTGCTGTACGTCGTGTCGTCGTTCGGCCCGGATCTTCCGTACTCGCGTGTGCTGCTCGGCGTCGCCACGAACCTGTCGTTCGTGCCGCTGCTCGTGCTCGCCCAGCGCTTCCTGATACGGCCGGCGGGGCTCGGCACGGGCGAGACGTTCGGTCTGGCGCCCACTCGGGCCGGCGTCGGCCGGCTCGTGCTGGTCGTCCTGACCTTGCTGGCGCTCGGGCAGGTCGGCGAAGGCATCATCGACGTCGCCGGCCGCTGGATGGGCTTCTCGGCGCACTGGACGGAGTGGTTCGATCGCGATCTCGTCTGGGGCTCGCGAACGGTGGTGGGCCTCACGGTCTTCGACACGGTCGTGCTGACGCCGATCTTCGAGGAGATCGTGTTCCGCGGCCTCTTGTTCGCGACCCTGCGCCGTCGATTCAGCGTGAGCCAGGCGGCCGTACTGAGCGCCGCCATATTCGCCATCGCCCACGGCTACGGCGTGCTCGGCTTCGCGGCCGTTTTCTGGAGCGGGCTTCTGTGGGCGTGGTCGTACGAGCGGACGGGCAGCCTGCTTCCGTCGATGGCGGCGCACGGCGTCGACAATCTGCTGGCTTCGCTCTCGGTGATCCTGGTCCTGCGTGGCTAGCCGCGATCTCGGAGAGTATCGCCGCAAGCGCGATCCGACCGCGACGCCCGAGCCGTTCGGCGGTCCAGCGCCGGCGGGCGGCAGCCGGTTCGTCGTCCACAAGCATTCGGCGCGGCGGTTGCACTACGATCTGCGGCTCGAGATCGACGGGGTGCTGAAGAGCTGGGCGGTTCCCAAAGGCCCCTCGACGCGCTCGCACGAGAAGCGGCTGGCCGTTCACGTCGAAGACCATCCCGTCGAGTACGCCGATTTCGAAGGCGTCATTCCCGAAGGCAGTTACGGCGCGGGTCCGTCGATCGTCTGGGACGCCGGCCGCTTCGAGCTCCTGAAGCCCGAGCCAGCGAGCCAGCAGATCGAGCGCGGCAAGCTCGAGTTCGAGCTGTTCGGCTACAAGCTGCGCGGCGCGTGGACGCTCGCGCGCATGAGCGGCAAGGACCGCGACTGGCTCTTGCTGAAGAAATCGGACGGGTACGTCAGCGAGACCGAGCCGACCGCGCGCTATCCCGAGTCGGTGCTCTCGGGTCTGACGATCGAGGAGCTCCGGGAGGGCGCCGGCCGGGTCGACGTCTTGCGGCGGCGACTGAGCGAGCTCGGCGCGCCCCGCGCCTCGATCGCGCCCGGCGGCGATCTGCTGATGCTCGCGACGCTCGTCGACACGACCCCGTCCGATCCGTCATGGCTGTTCGAGATCAAGTACGACGGCGTCCGCGTTCTGGCCACGCGGGCCGGCGACGAGATCGAGCTGCGCCACCGGAGCAACCAGGTCGTCACGGCGCGCTACCCGGAAGTGGCGGCGGCGCTCCACGCCTTGCCCCTGCAGAGCTTCATGCTCGACGGCGAGATCGTGGCGCTCGACGACCGCGGCCGGTCGAGCTTTCAGCGCCTCCAGGAGCGCATGGGGCTTACGCGGCCGGCCGACGTCGAGCGGGCGCGCGGGCAGGTGCCGGTGAGCGCGGTCCTCTTCGACGCGCTGGCGCTCGACGGCCGCGACCTGCGACGACTGCCGCTCGAGGCGCGGAAGGAATGCCTGAAGCTCCTGGTACCTCCGCGCGGCGTCGTCTATTTCGGCGATCACGTGCTCGGCCAGGGCGCGGAGTTCCTCGCGGCCGCCTGCGAGCAAGGACTGGAGGGCGTCGTCGCCAAGCGGCGCGACAGCGCGTACGCGTCGAAGCGCTCCCGGGATTGGCTCAAGATCAAGTGTCATCTCCGGCAGGAGTTCGTCGTCGGCGGATACACGGTGCCGCAGGGAGCGCGCACGCACTTCGGCGCCTTGCATCTGGGGCTCTACGACAAGGGCGAGCTCGTTTACGTCTCGAAGGTCGGCACGGGCTTCGACGATCGCGCACTCGAGAGCATCAGCGAGAAGCTTCGTCCGCTTGTTCGCGCGACGTCGCCGTTCGCTCGCGGGACTCCCGCGGGGCGCGGGCATACGTGGGTGGAGCCTCGGCTCGTCGCTGAAGTTCGCTTCGGCGAGTGGACTCGCGATGGCGGCATTCGGCACCCTTCGTTCGTTGGGTTGCGCTCGGATAAGCGGCCTGAGGATTGTGTGCGCGAGACGGCTGTGGTGGCGGCTGGGGAGGAGGAGGGGACGGGGGGGCCGGTGCCGGCTGCGTCACCCACTCGCCCGCGTCCCGCGGCTCTTCGAGCCGCGGGCGGGACTCGGGGGGCCCACTTCGCCCGCACCGGTCCCCCCGTCCCCTCCTCCTCCCCAGCCGGTGACACAACCGATTCCATGCACACTTCCTCGGGGCGCTTATCCAAGGCTGACGGCGACCGTGGCGCGGGGCAGCGGCGCTCGAGCGTAGCGAAGAGCGGACGCACATCCGATGCTCGGGGCTCGGCATCTGGCGCGCGCGGCGCGGCTGCGGATGCGGAGCGCTCGGCGTCTGATGCGCGTGGCGGCGCCGGGCGACGACGTCGTGGCGGGCGGGCTGAGGCACCGAGCGCCGCCGAGGCCGAGGAGCGGCGGGTCACGATTACGAATGCGGGGAAGGTGTTTTGGCCGGATGAGGGGTATACGAAGGCGGAGCTGATCGGGTACTACGAGGCGGTCGCGGAGTGGTTGTTACCTTATCTGCACGATCGGCCGCTGGTGTTGACGCGGTATCCGGACGGGATTGCGGGCAAGTCGTTCTTTCAGAAGGATGCGCCGGAGTGGACGCCGTCGTGGGTGCGGACGGAGCGGATTCATGCCAACGACGTGGATCGCGACATCGACTACTTCGTCGTCGATGATCTGGAAAGTCTGCGGTACGTCGCGAACCTCGGAACGATCCCGCTGCATCTGTGGAGCTCGCGGCTCGCGGCGCTCGACCATCCGGATTGGCTGGTGCTCGATCTCGATCCCAAGGGCGCGCCCTTCACCGACGTCGTCAAGGTCGCGCGGGCGCTGCACGGGATCCTCGACGAGCTCGAGCTGCCGAGCTATGTGAAGACGTCCGGCGCGACGGGGCTCCACATCTTCCTGCCGCTCGGCGCGGGCTACGACTTCGAGGTCACGCGGACGTTCGCGCGCCTGCTGGCGACGATCGGCGTCGAAGCCGAGCCCGCAATCTCGACGATCGCGCGGCCGCTGCACTCGCGCGGCGGCAAGGTCTACATCGACTTCGGCCAGAACGGGCGCGGACAGACGGTCGTGGCCCCGTTCTCGGCGCGCCCGCTGCCCGGCGCGCCGGTGTCGTGCCCGCTCCGCTGGGAGGACGTCACCGCGAAGCTCGATCCGGCGCGCTTCACGATCAAGACGGCGCCGGCGCGCTTCGCGAAGCTGGGCGATCCGCTGGCGCCGGTGCTCGAGGGCCGCATCGATCTCGCGGCCGCCTTGCAGAAGCTCGAGCGCGGGCGCCCCGCGAAGCGCTGACCCGGCTCGACGGTCCGCGTCACCGGCTCACGCCGGCGGCTCGCCGAGACTGAGCTTCAGCATCGCCAGCATCTCGTCGATCTCCGCGCGCGAGACGTTCAGCGCCGGCATGAAGCGCAGGGTGTCCGGGCGCGGCGCGTTCACGAGCAGGCCGTGGTCGAGGGCGGCGGCGGAGACCTTCTTCGCGTCACGGCCTTTGAGCTCGAGCGCCTGCAGCAGCCCGCGACCGCGGACTTCGCCGTGGCCGAGCTCGGCGGAAAGCGCCCGCAGCCGATCCATCAAATAGATGCCGTTGGCGACGACGGCGTCGAGGAATTCCTTCTTCGCCACGGTCTCGACGACCGCGCAGCCCACGGCGGCCATCAGCGGGCTGCCGTTGAAGGTGCCGCCCTGGTCGCCATACTCGAAGCAGCTGGCGCCGCCGGAAGCCACGAGCGCCGCGAGCGGCACGCCGCCTCCGAGCCCTTTGCCGAGCGTGATGATGTCGGGCTGGACGCCCGCGTGCTGATAGCCGAAGAAGCGCCCGGTGCGCCCGATGCCGGTCTGGATCTCGTCGCAGATGAGCAGGATGCCGCGCTCCTTCGTCAGAGCCGACAGCGCACGTAGATACTCATCGCCGGCCGCGAACACGCCGGCTTCGCCCTGGATCGGCTCCAGCATGACTGCCACCGTGGCCGGCGTGATCGCGTCGGCGACCGCGGCGAGGTCGCCGAGCGGCACCTTGCGAAAGCCCGGGACCTTCGGCGGAAAGATCTCGTCCCAGCCCGGCTTGCCCGAGGCGGCCATCGTGGCGAGCGTGCGCCCGTGGAAGCTCGCGTGCATCGTGACGATCTCGTGCGCGCCGCCGCGATACCGGGCGCCCCATTTGCGCGCGAGCTTGATCGCGCCCTCGTTGGCCTCAGCACCGCTATTGCAGAGGAACACCTGGTCGAGACCGGAGGCCTCGGCCAGGAGAGCGGCCAGCTGGGCCATCGGCTCGTTGTAGTACGCCGGGCTGCAGTTGATGAGTCGCGCCCCCTGCGCGGCGAGCGCGTCGAGCACCACGCGCGGCGAATGGCCGAGACAGTTCACGGCCCAGCCCTGGACGAAGTCGAGATAGCGCTTGCCGTCCCGATCCCAGAGCCAGGAGCCGCCGCCCTTCACCATGACCGGCGCGGGCCGCTCCGCGATTTTCATGACGTGGTCGAGCTGTGCGTGCATGTCGAACCCTCCTCGAGTCTCGAATGGATCGATCGGCCAGTCGTTCACCGCGAACCGAGTCGGTGCTGCATGATCGTGACGTCGTGCCAGCGGCCGAGCTTGTACGCCGACTCGCGCTCGGTGCCGACCACCTCGAAGCCGTGCCGCGTGTGCAGCCGGAGCGACGCGGAGTTCCGCGCGGTGATCCGCGCCAGGATCGAGTGATGCTCGAGCTCCCGCGCGCGCCGGATCAGCTCGGCCAGGATCAGGCCGCCGAGTCCCACGCCGCGGTGGCTCCGCTCGACGTAGACCGAATCCTCGACGGTGCGCGCGAAGGCCGGCTTGGCGAGATACGGCGAGAGCGCGCCGTAGGCCAGCACCGTCTCGTGGTCGGGCACCACGGCGACGACGACCGGATAGCGCTCGGTGTGTCGGGCGAGCCACTCGCGCTGAGCAGACGAGCTGCGGGGCTCGGTGTCTGTCGTCGCGTCGGTCCCGAGAACTTCGTGGTTCCAGATCGCGGCGATCTGGCCCAGATCGGCGTCGCGCGCGGCGCGGAGCGCGACGCGGGCAGCCGGCGGTTCGCTACGCGGGCAGGGGAGCGGGCAGGACTTGAGCTCGGCGAAGGAGCCTCCGGCGTCCGGCATCGACGCGGGCCCGGTCCAGGCGATCCTTCGCGAGCACTTCCAACAAGTAGTAGCTCTGTTCCATGGCGGGCATGATGGACCGGAATCCGCTATCAGTAAAATCAATTGTCTTGATCGTTACGATCAGGTAATTTTTGACGTTCCACTCGTGAACATCCAGCTGACGCATCTGCAAACGCTCGGGGCCGTCGCGCGCCACGGGAGCTTCTCCCGCGCCGCGCGCGAGCTCCGACTCACGCAGCCCGCCGTGAGCATGCAAGTCCGCCAGCTCGAGCACGAGCTTGGCGTGGCGCTGCTCGAGCGCGTCGGCAAGCGCACCTACACGACCAAAGCCGGCGAGCTCTTGCTGGCGCACGCCGGCCGCGCGATGCAGGAGCTCGAGCGCGGGCTCGAGCTGGTCCAACAGCTCAGAGGCATCGTGGCCGGGCGCATCCGGCTCGGCACCAGCGCGTCGTTCAGCATCTATCTGCTGCCGTCGGCGCTGCGAAAGTTCCGCGCGCGCTATCCGCAGACCGAGCTGGTCGTGGTCACCGGTAACGCGCCCGAGATCACGCGCGCGGTCGTGGCCAACGAGCTCGACGTCGGCATCGTGAGCCTGCCGGTGCGCGAGCGGGAGCTTGCGGTGACGGCGCTCCATCGCGACGAGCTCGTGGCGATCGGGCCCCCCGACCGGCGCTGGCCGCGGCGCCGCGCGACGGCGGCCGAGCTCGCGAAGGAGCCGCTGATCCTGTTCGAGCAGGGCGCGACCTTGCGTCGCGTGATCGACGACTGGTTTCAGCGCGGCGGCGCGGCGCCGGCCTTGCCCATGGAGCTTGGCAACACCGAGGCGATCAAGAAGCTCGTCGAGGCGGGGCTCGGGTTGTCGGTGACGTCGTCGTTTGCGGCGAAGCCCGAGGTGCGGGCGCGGCGGCTCAGCGCGGTGAAGCTCGCGCCGCCGCTCTTTCGCCAGATCGGGATCGTGCTACGGCGCGACAAGCCGAAGACGCCCGTGCTCGACGCCTTCCTCGGCACGCTCGACGACCTCAGGCGCTCGCTCGGCTGAGCCTCAGGTCGCCGCATTTTCCGACGGATACGAGCTTCCCGCGCCATGTCGCCGAACGCATCGTGTCGCTGGTCAGTGAATTGGTCCCCCGTCACTGCGACGTGAAAAGGTCCTCCCCGTAGTTTGTTCACGACGGCGGATGTCGGCATCGATCTGCCGTATCCAGGGATGAGCGGGCAACGGCCGGCGGCCAGTATGGGTCTTGGGGGTGAGCTTGGGAAGCCGGCGCGCCACCGGCCGGGCGACCGTGCGCGGCGGCCGCCGCCGGTCGGCACTGGGATTGCGGC
>Ga0207428_10000236_pt1 | contig 75764 bp, 66 predicted proteins | sample RhiMethybrSRZTD1_FD_187600 | JGI IMG/M metagenome (GOLD analysis project Ga0207428, IMG submission 187600) | Populus rhizosphere microbial communities from Tennessee, USA - Rhizosphere MetaG P. TD hybrid SRZTD1 (SPAdes) (version 3) | ecosystem: Host-associated > Plants > Roots > Rhizosphere >... | reverse complement strand
TCGACTCGTGCCGCTCGTCGCCGAACTCCCGGACCAGGCGCGCGCACTCGCCCAGCGGTTCTGGCCGGGTCCGCTCACGTTCGTGCTCCGGCGATCGCCGGTTGTGCCTGACGAAGTCACCGCCGGTCTCGACACGGTCGCCGTTCGCATGCCGGCACACCCGATCGCGCATGCGATCCTCGCGGCAGCGGCGGTGCCGGTCGCCGCGCCGAGCGCCAACCTGTTCTCGCGCCCGAGCCCAACCCAGGCCGCCCACGTGCTCGAAGATCTCAGCGGCCGCATCGATCTCGTCGTCGATGGCGGCCCGACGATGCTGGGAATCGAATCGACGGTGCTGGATCTCTCGCGCGACCCGCCGACGGTGCTTCGTCCGGGCGCGACGACGCTCGACATGCTGCGTGAAGTAGTGCCGTCGGCGACAATGGCCGCAGTGGCGCAGGCCGACGGCGCCGCCGCGCCGTCTCCGGGCCTGCTGCCAAAGCATTATTCGCCGCGCACCCCGCTGTTCCTGTATGAAGGCGAGCCGGCCGATTCCCTTCAGCGTCTGGTCCGGGACACGATGGCCGCAATCGCCGAGAGCCAGTCGGTCGGCATCATCGCCGCCGAGGAAGACTGGTACGCTCTCGAAGGCTTGACAGCGCCGAATCGCACGTCAGTCGCACTGCGGTATCTCGGCTCCGAACACGATCTGCCAGCGATCGCGTCGCGGCTCTACACGGCATTCCGCGAGCTCGACTCGCTCGGCGTGTCGCGAATCTTCGTGCGCGCGTTTCCGACCGAGGAGGGACTCGGCATCGCGATTCAAGATCGACTCCGCCGCGCCGCCGCGGGCCGCATCGTCTGGCGCTAACTGAAACACCGCAAATTCCAGCGAGCCTCTCGTCCCAGCAGCCCAACCCGCATTTCTCTGAAGGCTCCGTTACGGCTAATTCGCTTGAGTTCTCCTTACCGGCCGCCATCCTTCCTCGAACTTCGCCCGCAGAATCAGCGTGACGACGAGATCGTAGCTGCGGACGCCGGCCTCGACGCGATTGGCTTTGAGATAGGTGTCGTAGACCATCCAGCTCGATCGGCGCAGCGCAGGCAGCTGGCCGCGTCGGAGGCGTTCGACGATGGCGTCGAGGTCGCGGCGAGGGCCGGGCGCGAGCGCGTCGGCGAGCTGCTGGCGCGTCTTGGCCGACGCCTCGTTCGCCAGCTGCCAGTAGAGATACAGCCAGCCGCTGTACTGAGCGGCTTCGCCCGCACGGAGGCACGTGAGCCAGCCGACGAAGTTGGCCTCCGATTCGTCGGCGTAGCCGGCCAGGTGCGCCCACTCGTGCGCCGCCACGAAGGGCCGCTCGATCGGCAGCAGATCGGGGTTTGCCATCACTTCCAACGCAAACGGATCGACCATGCCGTCGACGCTGGTCCATCGAAAGTACGGCCCGAAGATCGTCTGCTTGAGCCGACCGGGAACCGCGCGTGGCGCATCGGTCAGAAAGCCCTGCACGGTTTCGTATGCCGCGCGCAGCCGGTCATCGCGCCAGGGCGGCGTGTCGCCCGCGGCATGAGCCGCGTCGTACAACGCGTTGATCTGCTGCACGGCCTGAAGACCCAGCGCCGCGACGGCGTCTTCGTTCGGTGCGGAGCGCTCGACGATCAGCCGCGACGTCATCGGGACACGTCGATAGTTGAATCCCCACAGAACCAGAAACGCGAGATACACCGCCGCTGCTGCCGTCAGAAGATTCAGACCCGTGGTGAGAAGCCGCGACCATCGGCGCAGTCGCCGCGCCTCACGGACCGAGCGCACGAGCGCGATCAACGCGCATACGAACGCGACGACCGTAAGGACGTCGAATAACGCAAACGGAACGAGATTGGTGACCGGTGTCACCACCCGCTGCACGTTTGGATACAGGCCGGTTGAATACCAGCGCTCGATGAACGACGGACTGAATGGAATGAGCGCGCCGGCAAGCGCCGCGGCGATCACGGCGCTCTTGATCCAGTTCTTCACTTCGACGGGACTCGCGCCTTCAGCTCTTCGACCCAGTTCTGCACGAGCACCATGTGCGTGATGCGTGCCGGCGGTTGCTCGACCGCGCGGACCATTAGAAAGCGCTGACCGTCGGGCGTGACGTCGTATCCCCGGAATGGGCCATCGATTCGGAATGGTCCTTCGAACAGTACCTTGGATGTGCCGATCGTCAACGTTGGCGTCGTCGTCACCGGCACTGCCATCACTTGAATCTTCAGCGGCCCGTCTTCGGATGCGTTCTGGACGTAATACAGCTCACGTCCGTCGTTCCGCCATCTTGGGCTGCCACCGCCCGCAACTTGTTCTCGGCGGCCAGGTGCCAGGTATGACTGCACGTAGATTTGACGCCCCCGAACCAGCTGCCGACCGGCGGCATAGGCGAGCCACTTGCCGTCTGGTGAGACCTCGGGCTGGCTATCGTCCTCGGGGGACGTCACGAGCGCGCGCGGTTCTCCCTTGTCGTCGGGCGACCACAGCCACACGTCGCCTTTATCGATGAAGATCAATTTGCCGTCGGGTGTCCACGAGCCGGGGTAGCCGTTCACCGTCGCAGCCAGTCTCTCTGGATTCCCGCTACCGTCCGCGTTCCTCGTAAAGATTGCACCACCAACCGTCGCTGAGAACCCCGACATGAACACGAGACCGCCGCCATCTGGCGTCCATACGGGGACGCTCTGCTCCTCCTTCATCGACAGACGGTTCGCGATGCCGCGCGAGATCTCGTACGTCCAGATGTCCCAGTCCTCGGTGCTGGTGCCATACGCAATGCGTTTGCCATCAGGCGACAGACGCGGCGCGAGATACGCCCCCGCCGGGAGGTTCAGCGGTTCGACCTTCCCAGCGCGATCGACCCAGACGAGCGACCACCGATCCTGCGTGAACACACCGCCCGTCACATAGGCGAGCGACCCTGAGCCCGATACCGCGAATTGCCCGGCGCCCGAATCGATTTGTAGCGGTTGTATTCTCGCCGCCTGCATGACATTCGCGACAACGCCGACGGAGGCCCCCGTCACTTCGAGCCGCTGCAAATCGAACGGCACGGCCATCAGTGTCCCGGCTCTTAGGTAAAGAAGGTGGCCCGTGGTGACGTATCGCGCATCAGCCCCATTCTCGATCAAGACTTTGCGCTGACCCGTCTTGAGCGACTGCGCGATCACTCGTGTGTCATCCCACGTCGGGAACGTCGCCTTCGTCGACGTGAACATCACGGTCTCGCCATCCGGAAGCAGCTGAGGCAACCGATGGCTGATCTCATCGCCTTCGATCTTGGTCACCGTCGTCTGCTTTCCACCTGACGCCGCCACCTGCTGAAGACCTCCGCGCCCGAGCGAAAAGACGATCTGGTCGTTGACATCCCAGCTCGCGCCAAAGATCTGAGTAACCTCGCACAAAGTCACGATCGGCCCACCAGCGAGAGGAAGCTTTCTGATCGCGCCGCGCGCGTAGAAACCGAGTTCGTCGCCGCTCGGTGAAAAGAAGGGACTCAGAGCGCCTTCCGTTCCCTCGAGCGGCGTGGCGTCCAACTGATCGAGTCGGCGCAGGTAGAGCTTGACCTGCCCGTCTTGTTCGGCACTGAAAACAATCGATCGACCGTCGGGAGCGAACGCGAAGGCCGTCCGACTCGGGCGACCCTGCCCCATCGAGGCATCCTCGCGCATCCCGGTGAGTAGTCGATCCGCCGGAGCGACGCCAATCAGGACACGTGCGACCTGGCGATCACCCGATGGCCGTCGCGCGTTCATCCACAGGCCGACGGCCGCGATCGCGATGATGACGACTGCGCCTGCAGCGAGCGTGGGCACCCGCGCGCGTGTGCCAGCCGTTGGCCTGGGCGTTTCACGCGGCGGCGAAGACAGTTCCGTTCGGGCATCTTCGATCTCGAGCCGTGCGCTACCGATGTCGGGCAGGCGCGCGCTTCGATCCTTCGTCAGACAGCGCCGAAGCAACCGGAGAATGGCTGGAGGAGCGTCGGCGGGCAGCGCGCTCCAATCAGCTTCCTTCGTCAGTACGAAGGCCAGCGTGTCGGAAACCTCATCGCTCTGAAACGCACGGCGGCCGGTCAGCATTTCGTAGAGCACGCAGCCGAACGCCCAGATGTCCGATCGTCGGTCGACCGACTTTCCGCGCGCCTGTTCGGGGCTCATATAGGCAGCCGTGCCCAGAATGAGACCCGCCTGTGTCATCGCCGGCGTGGTGATCGTCGGCGAGACGGACAGTCCAGGTGACATCACGCCACTGGGCTCGACAGCCTTGGCCAATCCGAAGTCCAGCACCTTGACACGACCATCCGCTCGCAGCTTGACGTTGGCAGGTTTCAAGTCTCGATGCACGATGCCCTGCTCGTGGGCGGCTTCGAGCGCTTCGGCAATCTGTCTGGCAATGGGAAGCGCTTCATCGATCGGAATCGGCCCTTGGGCAATACGCTCCGCGAGCGTCGGGCCTTCGACGAGCTCCATGACCAGCGCAGTCGTGGACGAGGTCCGTTCGAGGCCAAAGATGACCGCGATATTGGGATGGTTCAGCGCCGCCAGGGCTCTCGCTTCACGATCGAACCGCGCCAGGCGATCGACGTCGGCAGCGACCGCATCGGGCAACACCTTGATCGCCACGCGTCGACCCAGGTTGGTGTCGGTCGCTTCATAGACCTCACCCATTCCGCCGGCGCCAATTTGCGCGGAGACTTCGTAGGGACCGAAGCGGGTGCCGGGCGTCAGTGCCACTTGCAGCGATTCTAACCAGTACGGCCCTGCCGCATCGTAGAATCACCGCGATCGAATGCAGTCGTTCATCGCAACCGCGGTGCTCGCCCTCGAGATCGCCTTGCAAGAGGCCGCGGCGGTCAACACCGAGGGCCGTCTTGCCGGTCGTGTCCTCTCCACGTATCCGGCCGGCGAGAGCTCGGTCGTCGTGACACTGCAACGCGTCGATCCGCCTGGCGCCGAACGGCGCACGACGACCACGGATGCCGAAGGTCGATTCAGCTTCGAACGGGTACCCGACGGGCGCTACATCGCAACCGCTGAGAAGCCTGGCTACACGAGCAAGACGCTGAACGCCGCCGACGCGCGGTTTGATGAGGGCGTCGAGCTGACCGTGGGCAGCGGACGACCCGTGGCCGACGTCGACATCCGACTGCGGCGCAGCGCCAGCATCTCGGGGCGCGTCATTCGCTCCGATGGAGCCGCGGCTCCAGGTATTCTCGTCGCACTCGCGCAGCGTCGCGGCTCCACCGTGGTCGCCTTGCATGAAACGCAGGTCACGACCACCTGGGACGGGCGTTACACGATGAGCGGCGTGCCCCCCGGCGATTACCTCGTCATGGCCACCGGCGTTGCTCACATGTCGAGCGCGGGATCACTTCCGACGGCGTCGCCCGAGCAAGCCGCCTTCGAGATCAACGTCACGAGACCCGAGGAGTTCACGCCGACGTTGTATCCAGGCGTGCCAGCGTCGGATGTTGGTGCGACGGTGACGCTGCTCGAGGGTCTCGCGACCAGCGGTGTCGACGTCTGGTTGGCGCCGGCGCGACGGTTTTCGATCTCGGGCCGAGTCATCTGGCCTGAGGGAGCCACAGCTCACGACATCACGATCGAATACGGGAACCCCTCGGATCGCCGCGCCAACATCTGGACCGTGTCGGACCCGGGTGGTCTGTTCACGATAGACACGGTTGCGCCCGGCACGGTCGTGCTCATGGCGTCGGCCGACTCGAATCGCGGCCGGCTCATGGCCGTCGTCTCGACCGACGTCCGCGCGGACAACGTCGAGGACGTCACAGTCACGCTCGTTCCGCCCGCGCGCATCGAGGGTCGAGTGGTGTTTCCCTCCGACCTTCCGGCCTCGGCTCGACCGAAGACGATCAGTCTCGTGCCGCGCCTGTTGAACGTCTCCGCGCTCTACGCCATTCCCGAGGCGCCGATCGCCGGCGATGGCGCCTTCGCCGTGGCGAATGTGCTCGGGGAATACGAGATCACGATCCCTGGTTTGACCGGCGGCTTTCGCGTTCAGAGTGTGTCGCGAGACGACTCGGCGTTGCGCGGAAACCGGATCGGCGCGGCGACTGGAGAAGTGGTCGACCGAATCGTCGTCACCGTAGGCTCGCGGTAAAGCGTCGACTATCTGGTCGAACGGCGCTGCAGGGCGTCGAGAGTCTTCGTCGCCTGTTCTCTGCGCCGCTCGGCGTCTGCGATCAGACGCTCTTCTCGTAGCACGCTGCGCGCCTTGCTCGTCGCCGTGCCGGCTCCGGCGTTGATCTTCTCAATCGCCGCGCGATGGACAGCAATGTTCAGATCGAAGCATTGCCGCGCCTGTTGCAGCGCGGCAATCGCCTCGGGCACTTTCGCCTGTTCCGTCCGCACGCCGCCGAGATAGAGCGCCGCGAGGCATTGGCCGAAGTCCATCGCGACGGACTGTTCGAAGTCCTTCTCCGCCGACGGCAGGCGCGGCGCACGCCATTCGATCAACCCCGACAGCAGGAAGACCGTCGAGTTGACCATCAGCGTGCGCGTGCGGTCGGCGTCGGCGCGCGCCGCAACATTGTCGCCGGCGTTGAAGTGGTTCCACGCGCGCCAATAGAACGCTTGACCGAGGTACCAGCGCCCGCCGTCGATGAGCTGTGTAGCAGCCGCGATCGCTTCTGGATGCTGTTGGAGCTGCGACAGGCTGATGGTGCGCCCCAGCAGGGCGTCGGGGTGGGCCGGCATCAACGCGAGCGCAGCATCGTAAGCAGCTAGCGCACTCTTCCATTCCTCCCACCGCTGATACAGATTACCGACCGACACGGCAATCGCCACCGACGAAGGGAACGCGGCCGCGGCAGACTGGAACCGCTGCAGCGCCTCTTCTTCATCCGGCGCCTCTTGGTCGCCCAACAGGTACTTCCCGAGCGCGTAGTCGGCGTCGACCAGTTCCGGCTCGGCCAGTCGGGCCAGGCGCAACGTCTCCAGGTTGTCGCGTCTGAAGCGCGCACTGCAGGTGCCCCCCCGATACAGCAGCAGCGGCACCATCGGCATCGCGCCGAGGATCCGCGTGACCTCGGCGTCCCGTTCTTTCGAGGTGTCCACCTGGCATGCCAGCGTCAGCTCGAGATACCGACGAAACGCGCCGGATCCCACCCCGCTACGCAGCGACTCGCGCCAGGTCGAAAGCAGACTCTCGGCTCGCTTCCGCAGCTGCGTCTCGACGAGCAGGTCGTCGCGTTGTCCGCCGAGCGGATCGCCAGGCACTGCAGCCACCATCTCCAGGTATGTCGTCCTGACCGGATCGCCGCCCGCCGCCTCCTTGGCGGCCTGAAGCCACGACTCGCCAGCGATCCCGAGCTCTCCAGTGCGAAGCGTCAGCAGCGTCGCTGATTCGAAAGCCAGCTGCGGGAGACCGCGCTGACGCGACAGCGTGAATGCGCGTTCGAGGCAGCGATAGCATCCCCGTTCGATCAGCGCCTCGATATCAGCAGTTGGCGCGGGCGGCTCGGGCAGAGGTAGCGGCTTCTTCGCACTGCACGCCGCCGCAGCCACTGCGACCACGACGACGGCCAGCAACGACGATCTGGGCATGAGCTATCCGCTCTTTAGACACCGCTGAGGGGCAACCGGTTCGGGTCCTGAGGCCGGCCTCCTCTCGGGTATAGTCCGGGTCGCAATCCCTGAGCGGCGCAGGGATCATGGAAACGTCCGATGCGACTACGTCTGGTCATTGCGGGGCTGGTGGTGGCGACGGTCGCCGCAGCCCTCTTCGCGGCCTACCTTGTGTGGGACCTGCGTCCAGAGCGCATCGAGGAACGAGTCATCGCGGCGCTCATTGCGCGATTCAACAGCCACGTCACCGTCGGGTCGGCTGATATCTCCGTTTTCCCGTCGTTGACCGCGAGCGGCACGGACTTGACCTTCCGCTACCAGGGCCGCACCGATGTGCCGCCGCTCGTGACCATCCCGTCGTTTGCCGCAGCGGCGCCGATCTCGGGGCTCCTGGGCGAACGTCTGCGCATTGCCAGCGTTCGCCTCGAAGGCCTGCAGATCTACATGCCGCCCGACCGCTTGAAGTCGGACGTAGGCGGTTCAGCCCCCCGGCAGGAGTTCACAGGCAAGATCCCGGATCTCTTCATCGATGAAATCGCCTCGCGTGCCGCGCGTCTCGAGATCGCATCGAAAAAGCCCGACCGTCTCCCACGCATCTTCGAGATTCACGACCTCGTGATGAACGACTTCAGCCCGAACGGGGCCGCGAAGTTCCAGGCCGGCGTCACCAATCCCATTCCACGCGGGCGTGTCGAGACGAACGGCACGTTCGGCCCGTGGCAGGCCGACGAGCCGCGCCTGACGCCGCTCAACGGTCAGTACTCGTTCAAGGATGCGAACCTCGATGACATCAAAGGCATCGGGGGCATCCTCTCGTCGGTGGGGTCGTATCGCGGCACGCTCGAGCGGATCGAGGTCGAGGGACAAACCGAAACGCCGCAGTTCTCCATCGACATCGGCAGGCAGCCAGTGCCCCTCACGACGAAGTTCAAAGCGGTGGTCGACGGCACGAACGGCGACACCTGGCTCGAACGCGTCGACGCCATGCTGGGCCAGTCGCCGATCTCCGCGTCGGGCGCGATCGTTCGCACCGAAGACGTCGCTGGACGACGCGTCACGCTCGACGTGCGGCTGCAGCAGGCGCGCATCGAAGACGTGATGCGGCTGGCGGTGAATTCGACCAAGCCGCCGCTGACCGGTCGGGTCGACCTCACGACGGCCTTCCTCCTGCCGCAGGGTGAGCAGGACGTCGTCGATCGTCTGCTGCTGAACGGCCGCTTCAGCCTGGCCGAAGCGCGGTTCGCGAACGTGGACGTGCAAAAGCGTTTGACCTCGCTGAGCCTCAAGGCGCGCGGGAAAGAAGAGGGCGACCCCGAGAACGAAGGCGCCAGCGTGGTGTCGAAACTGCGCGGAAAGTTCGCGCTCCGGCACGCCGTCCTCGAGTTCGAGGAGCTCACGTTCTCGGTGCCTGGTGCGATGGTGCAACTCGAAGGGACTTACACGCTGCACGACGAGCAGCTCAACTTCCACGGCGATCTGATGGTGGAGGCCAGCCTCTCAGACATGACGAGCGGCTTCAGGTCGCTGCTGGCGCGACTCGCGCAGCCGTTCTTCCGCCGCAAAGGCGGTGGGACGCAGCTGCCGATCAAGATCACGGGGCCGCGCTCGAAGCCTGAGTTCGGCTTGGACGTGGGGAGAGTGTTTCGTCGAGGCTGACGGCGCGACGCAGATCGCTAGCGCTGCGTTATCATTCCATTCATCCTCCTTTCCTTCTGGACATGACAACCGTCTTCTGACAGCGAACGGATCAACGATGTCGCTCTTTCCCGAATACGACGCCACTGCAGGATTCCCACAGGTCCACATCGACGCGTTCAAGAGCGTCGCGAAGCAAATGAAGATGGTGATTTCCTCGCGCGAGCTGAATCCGTGCTGCACCGATTTGGTGCTGGAGAGCTATGCCGCGAAAGGTTTCCACATCAAGGCCAAGACCTGCGACTGGGGACCAGCGGCAGGGTTCGTCATCGACGACTACCGCTTCATCAAGGGATCAACGAGCTTCGAGAAGCAGAAGAGCTCGCTCGACGCGGCCTTCCACGATGGCGTAGTGGCGATGCCGCTGTTCATTTCGGCGGAGCGATACGCCGCGCTCAAGGAGCGCGGCGTCGTCAAGGAAGTGTCGTCAGACGGCAAGAGCGCGAAAGTCACGTCGCATTCCGAGAAAGAAAACCGCGCCTACAAGTTCGTGCTCGTGAAAAGCACAGGAGTCAAGGGCGGTGGTGCGACGATGTGGGGCGTGTTCTACGACCCTTCAGAGAAGGCGGAACCCACTGCCAGTCGCAAGGTGAGTCCGCTGGCGCTGCCACTCCCCAATGGGATGACGCCGGTCATGGGGATGGTGAATCCGGAGTATGCCGATGGCGAGAAGCTCGGTGTCAGGTCGACAGTTGCCGGCGACTACGATTTGTGGTGCGTCTTTCCGCACAGAGATGTCAAAGACGCCGGTATCAATGACCGGCCGATGCCACTCCGCGCCGCCCTGCCGAAGACGGCCGGGAAATTCGTGACGGCTCAGGCCGTGAAAGCGGGCGTGGCGTTCGACCCGAGAGACTCGAAGCTGAAGGCCGACCTCTCCAAGAACCGGGAGAACCCGGACCTCGGCAACTTCTCGCTCGGGATCATGAAGGTCAAGAACACTTTGAACACCGCCTGCGCCGGGGCGGGCTACACCGCTGGCAATATCGTGCAGCACAGCGATTATGGCGGCAACCCATTCGGCGATATCGATTACCCGTTGATCTTCTTCGTGCCCGGTGCAAACTTCGCCACCGCGGACGTGATGGTCGTCGGGCAGACGGAGGGACTCCCCAAACTGAAGCAAGTGCTGAAGGAAATCGACAAACGCGGGTTCGTCGTGAAGTTGAACCCCGCCTGGAATGTGCCGATCTATTAGCGGCTCATTACGACTACGGGCACGACTACGGGCACGATTACGGGTCGCGTGCCGGCGCGGCTCTAGCGAAACGACCGTCCCTGCTTCTTCAACGCCGCCTCGAGCCGCTGGGTGCAATCGCAATTCGAGCAGGCCCAGTACTCGGTGCCGTTCTCATGGCGGCACTTGCTCCGTGTATGGGCGTCCTTGACGCTCACCAGGTCGAAGTAGTCCTCCCAATAGGGCCGCTCTTCCGCCAGCGGAGTCGCGCAGAAACAGGTCTCGACCCACTTCACGTCGCCGGTCGGGAGCTGCCGGGCCTCGGACATGTTGTGCAGATACTCGTCACCGGCAATCGAGCCCTGCCCCAGGGTGCCCTCGTCGATGGCCCGATCGAGCGCCGGACGCCGGCCGGGTTTCACGCGCGCGGTGACCAGGTAACGCATTGAATAATGTTAACCTTTGCCGCATGCGAGTGCCCCCCACCGCCGTTTTCATCGCGCTGCTGGGATTGCTCGGCGCAGCCCCGGCACTGGCGCAGCAGACAGATCGATTCGACTCGATCGTCACTGGTTACGAATCCGCCGACAAGACGTCACCGCCGCCGAAGGGACAGATTCTGTTCGTCGGCAGCTCCACTATTCAGCGATGGGATACGGCGCGCTACTTCCCGGATCTGAAGGTCATCAACCGCGGCATCAGCGGGTCCGAGCTCGTCGATACCCTTCGTTATGTCGATCGCATCGTCCTCCCCTACGAGCCGCGACTGATCGTCGTCTACGCCGGTGACAACGACATCAGTGCCGGTTGGATCTCCGAGCAGGTGGCCGTCGTGTTCGAGCGCTTCACGCGCGCCGTGCATGCAAAGTTGCCGCAGACGCGGATTCTCTACATCGCGATCAAGCCGAGCATTCTTCGCTGGACGCAGTTCCACCGGATGCGCAGCGCCAACGCCATCATCCGGGAGTACTGCGAACATGACGACCGGCTGGCGTTCGTCGACTTCGACACGCTGATGCTCGGCTGGGACGACCGACCGCGCCGCGAGCTGTTCGTCGAGGACGGTCTGCATCTGTCGCCGCAGGGCTATCAACTCTGGTCGGCCGCGCTGCGTCCCATGCTCGGTGCGCCTGACATCACCGAGGCCAAGCGATGAGCAGCCGGCCGGCCAGCGGCAAGCCGCTGTGGCATTCGAGGATCGGCAACGTCACCAACGCGACCGAAACGTATCTGGTAGACGGCCGTCAGCACGTGCTGGTCGCGGCCGGCGACGCGTGGTATTCGTTTGCGTTGTCTTGAGGAACGGCGGATCTCAAGACCCGCCGAGAAATGAGGGGGCGATGTACACCCGTCGCGAATTTGGACGAATCACCCTCGCCGGGCTGGCTTTACCTGCGGCTGCACGCGCTCAAACTGTCGCCGGCGTGCATCTCGGCGTTCAGACGTATTCGTTCCGCGAGCTGGCACGACCAGCGGGAAGCGATCTCGTCGAGCCGCTCATCAAGGCGATGACCGAGTGCGGTCTGACGGAGTGCGAGCTGTGGGCGCCACAGATCGAACCGCCGTCACCGTTCGGCCGCGGACGCCCGTCGCCTGAAGACGCGCAGCAGGCACGCGAGGAGCTGCGCCGCTGGCGGCTCAAGACGCCGCTCGCTCACTTCCAGTCGATCGCCCGTAAGTTCAAGGGCGCCGGCATCACCGTCTACGCCTACAACTACAGCCCGAACGCGAGCTTCACCGACGAAGAGATCGATCGAGGCTTCGAGATGGCCAAGGCGCTCGGCGCCGAGATCATCACCGCCTCGGCGACGCTCGAGGCGGCCAAGCGCATGGTGCCGTTCGCCGAGAAGCATCGCGTGGTCGTGGCCATGCACAATCACTCGAACGTGAAGGACCCGAACGAGTTCGCCACGACGGAAAGCCTGGCCGCCGCGCTCGCGCTGTCCAAGTACTTCAAGATCAACCTCGACATCGGTCACTTCACCGCCGCCAACTACGACGCCGTCGCCTACATCCGTGAACATCACGACCGCATCACCAATCTGCATCTGAAGGACCGCAAGAAGAACCAGGGCGACAACGTGCCGTGGGGCACTGGCGACACGCCGATTCGCGACGTCCTGCAACTGCTGAAGCGCGAGAAGTGGCCGATTCGTGCCTACCTGGAGTACGAACATCGCGGCACGGCTGGCGCCGTCGAGGAAGTGAAGGCCTGCTACGCTTTCGCCAAGCAGGCGCTCGCCTGATTTGCGATTAGCGATTAGCGATTTGTGATTCGTTGTTGATTGTTGACGTCTGATTGTTGATTGAAGGATGAGAAACGGAGGCTTGCTACGCGCTCTAGCAATCGCCAATAAATCACCAATCAATAATCACCAGTCATCAACGAATCACTAATCACGAATCAGAAATCAAAAATGGACTGATTTGATGCCCCTGACCACCCGATTGAAGCTGTCGACCCTGATGTTCCTGCAGTACTTCGTGTGGGGCGCGTGGTCGGTCACGCTCGGCACGTGGCTCGGGCAGACCCTCAAGTTCTCCGGCGAACAAATCGGACTCGCGGCGGGGACGACCGGTCTCGCCGCGATCATCTCGCCGTTCTTCGTCGGCATGATCGCCGATCGCTTCCTCGCCAGCGAGCGCATCCTCGCGGCGCTGCATCTGGCGGGCGGTCTCCTGCTGTTCTACGCCTCGACCATGACGGCGTTCGGACCCTTCTATGTGGTCCTGCTCGGATACGCGCTCTGCTACATGCCGACGCTCGCGTTGAGCAACTCGCTGTCGTTCCACCAGATGCGCGACCCTGGCCGTGAGTTTCCCGCCATCCGCGTGCTCGGGACGATCGGCTGGATCGTGCAGGGACTGTTCATCGGGTCGCTCGGCCTGGAAGCGACCGCGACTCCGATGCGCATTGCTGCTGCCGCGTCGCTCGCGCTGGGCCTGTTCTGCCTGGCGTTGCCGCACACACCGCCCAAACAAACGGCCCGAGCGAAGGTCTCGGACGTCCTCGGTCTCGACGCGCTGCGCCTGCTTCGCGACCGATCGTTTGCCGTGTTCGTGCTCGGCTCGTTCCTGGTGTGTATTCCGTTGCAGTTCTACTACGCCTTCGCGAACCTGTTTCTCAACGAGCTGATGGTCAGCAACGCGGCGCGCAAGATGACCCTCGGCCAGATGTCCGAGATCGGCTTCATGCTGGTGATGCCGTGGTGCTTCAAGCGCATGGGCGTCAAGCTGATGCTGCTCGTCGGCATGGCCGCGTGGACGACCCGATATCTGTTCTTCGCCTACGGCGACAACGCAGCGCTGACGTGGATGCTCTACGCGGGCATCCTGCTGCACGGCGTGTGCTACGACTTCTTCTTCGTCACCGGGCAGATCTACGTCGACAAGCGAGCGCCCACCGATGTCCGCGCCGCGGCGCAAGGTCTGATCGCGTTCGTCACGCTCGGGGTCGGCTGGTTCCTTGGCTCGTGGGCGTCGGGTCGCGTGGTCGACGCGTTCGCGGTGAGCGGCGGGCACGACTGGCCCCGCATCTGGCTGGTCCCGGCCGCCGGGGCCGCGATCGTACTGGTGTTGTTCGCGCTGTTCTTCCGATCGCAGGAAACCGAAGCACGAGCGACGGCGCCGATCGCAAGCGGAGCGGGCGCCCGGTAGTCGATCCCTTCCCCTACTGCGCCGGCTTCGGCGCTTCAGTGGAATCGACGCTGTAGAGGAGACCGGTGAACATCATCTCCTCCCACGTCTGATCGCCCCACCAGACCTTCGACGTGGGATCGGGATTGGATCGATTCCCCGGCGAGTTGTCGTACCAGGCGGTGGCGTGGAGCTTCGTCCCCGTCGGCAGCTTCAGCGGCCGCTTGAACATGTAGTCGGTCTGCCACTCGAAGTCGTACTTCGGAACCGACAGAATGACTTCCTTCCGGCCGTCGGGATACGTGACGTCGTAGACCCATCGCTTCCCGCGCACGTGGGTGTGGGGCAGCATGCTCCACAAGGTCACGTCGCGATTGATCGTCATCTCGGCGTCGACCCGGTGGTCGGCCGCACCAGCCGGGATCTCCAGGCCGCCGTTGATGAGAGCCGTGCTCCGCAACTCGACCTGTGGCGGCGCCGACGCCAGCACGAAGCCGATGCTCGTCCGGTCGCTCGTCGGCTTGCCGATCGTGGTGTAGTGCATCTGAAAAATCAGCGTCGAGCCGGCGGGTATCCGGACCGCTGTCCCTCGTGGGTATGTGCGGCTCGACGTGCCGGGAACATAACCGCCCAATGAGGCACCAAGCCTTCGAGGCGCGGGACGATCGTTGGGCCCGATTGCCCGCCGCTGATCGGGCGGTAGTTGAGGACCACCGGTCTGCCCTGCCGGGATGTCCATCCCGTCCGCGAGCGTGAACAGCGGCGCTGGTTGAGGGCCAGACTGCGGCGACCCGCTCCCGCTCGTCGGCGGCGCGGGAGGCCGTGCGTAAACAATCACATGATGGACCACGGCGCGATTGCTGGGACGCACCTCATACGACGTAATCCACTTGTCTTCGGAAAAGTTGGTCGGCACCTCGAAGTACTGATAGGCGATCGTTCCGGTCGCGGGGATCGCGTACTCCTCCTGCATTGCCAGCACGACGTCGGGCTGACTGATCCTCCAGCCCTCAGCGTAGTGCGGCGGCGCCGGCAGGTCACGCGGATCACCTTCAGGCGCGCCGGCCTCGACCCACCGGGCAATCGTGTCCTTCTCGAGCGCGGTCAGTCTGCGGTCGTTGACAAACTCACCGACACCGGCATCGGCGTGCCAGGGCGGCATGATGCCCGCCGCCACGCGCGCGCCGATCGATCGCGCCCACGGACGCGTCTCCGCATACGTCATCAGCGACATCGGGGCGATCTCACCCTGTCGGTGGCACGTCGTGCAGTGCTTGAAGAGCACGGGCGCGACGTCCTTGCTGTAGGTCGGAGCGGTAGCAGGCGGGGGACCGGATTGGCCACTCAGTCGAACCGATGTCAGCGCGCCGACCACAGTGAGAACGGCAACAACGGTGAGGCCTCTTCTCGTCATGGCTTCAGTCTCCTGACCTGCAAGAGGAGGATACGAGCGACGGGAGGCCACGTCAACGGCCACATGCTTGCGTCCTCAGAACTCATTCCACCTCGTGAAGAGCGCCGCCATCGCGACCAGAGCCATCGCATCCGCGCGCAGGGTGCGCTCGCCGAGCGTGATCAGACGGCTCGCGGCGCCGCCGATCTGCAGTTCGTCCTCCGTCCATCCGCCCTCGGGCCCGATCAGAATCGTCGCGGTCGAGGGCTGATCGACCGGCACTGCTCCCACGGTGAGAACCTCCTGGCGCGCGCCGGGCTCGACCAGCATCAGCGCGGTGTCACGAGATAGCGTTGGCACGAGGCGATCGAATGTCGTCGGCTCGAGGACGTGCGGCACCGTCGCGCGGCCGCACTGCTTGGCCGACGACACCGCAATGCGAGCCCAGCGATCGCGACGCCGCGAGCGATCGAGTGATGTGAGGGAGACTTCGCTGCGTGCCGTCACGATCGGCTGGATCGCGGCGACGCCGATCATCACCGCGTCGCGCACGACGTCGTCCATCTTGTCGCCTTTGAGGACCGCTTGCGCGAGCGTGACCGCGACGCGCGGTTCCGGAGTGGGGATTCGCGGCGACCCGACACGCAGGCGCGCGACATTCCGACTGACGTTCTCGACGATCGCGTCGAACTCGGCGCCGCGTCCGTTGAACACCCGCACACGGGCACCCACGGAGAGACGCAACACGCGTGTGAGGTGCTGCGCTTCATCGTCCGGCAGCGTGACCAGCTCGCCCTCCGACTGCGCATCGGATGCGTAGAAGCGTGCAGACACCGAGAGATCTTACTTATGCCGGGCTCGTTCTCTAAGCCCGGCGTTCAATGCATCCGATAAATCCGTCGATCCACTCCGGTATCGGAGGAACCATGTATCTCCTGCTGATCGTCCTCGTCCCGGTACTCTTGCTCGTCAACACTCGCCTGGCCATGGCAGGGTTGATCGTGGCCATCGTCGTCGTGTACATCCAGCGCACACGTTCGGTCGTCGGCAAAGTGCGGAATCGCGCCCTGGACTCGTCGCCTTACAAAGCCGCCTACGAAGATTGACCGCCCCGCACGGAGCAGCTACCAGCGCGAATTGACGCTGAGGAAGACGCCGTTGCGATCCGGCAGATACGTCTCGAACGCCTGCTGGAATTCCAAGCCGATCGAGAGCTTGTGCGGCGGCGCATCGTAGCGATTGGCGCCGTACCAGACGTTCCAGCGTGAACCGACCCCCGCCCGGATATCGCGGGCGAACTCACCATTGCGCAAGCCGTTCACCTGGAAGTGCCCGTACGGCTCCAGCGACATCGCGCTTCCCAGCTTGACGTGATAGCTATTGCGATAGTCGGCGGTCATGGCGCTCTGATCGGCCTTCAGGTAGTGCGCGGCATCGAGATACAGGTTCTGCGAGAACCATCCCTTGCGGGCGGCATGCCAGTCGTCGCCGAACCGGCCACCATTGAAGAACGACGCGCTCGTCCGCAACAGGAACTCGTTGCGAGCCGAATCGTCCAGTGACGTCTGGTTTTCGCCGGCGAAATAGATGATCTGATTCCGCCACGGCTTCCACCGCAGACCGACACCAAGCGTCGGGTGCTGCGACGGCCACGCATTGCGCTCGATGCCACCGTCGCCGATCACTCGCGCGTAGGCCGACACGGTGCTGCCGTCGCGAACCGGCTGGCGTCCGAGACGCACGTCGGCCTCGAGCTGCGAGTAGCTGCTATATCGGTTTCCCGCCTGCGACGCGCTCGTTCCAGTTCCGAGGCTCGTGCCTGTGTAGCCATCGAAATTCACGGTCACTCGCCGGCCGAGATCCTCATGAAGCCGCTGCAGGCCGAAGTGACGCGTCCGCACGTCTTCGGTTGTCTGCGTGTTTGATGGCGCCGTCGCCGCGGCATCGAGCACCTGCTCTGCATACCAACGGGCCTGGGTGTTGTCGTGCAGGCGCTGATACACGTAGACGAGCTGCTCGGCCGCGATCGTCTTGCTCCGGTCCGTCTGCCATCCCGCCTCGAGCGCCTGTCGCGCGTGGTGCATGAGCCCGAGGTCGAAGTACAGGAATCCGAGCGCGAGTTGCACATTGACGTTCTCGGGATCGAGCGTACGCGCACGCCGCAGCGCCGCCTCCGCGTCGCCATCCCGACCGGCCCGCCGATAGGCAAAACCCAGCTGCGCCTGCGCCATCACGCTGTTGCCGTCGAGTTGAACCGCACGCTCGAGCAGACTGATCTGACGCGACAGATCCGTTTGCAACAGGGCGAGCCGCCAGTAATCATCAACGTTCGGCTGCAACGTCACGGCCTGGTCGTACGCGACGAGGGCTGAGCTCGTATCCTCGCGGGCGAGGCTGATCTGCGCGACCAACGACCAGTAGCGATAGTTGAGCGGGTTGCCGGTGTCACGATACCGCAAGATCCAGGCGGCGGCCTGCATGTGCTCCCCGGCCGCGAGCGCCGTTGTCGACGCGGCGAGCCAGTCTTCTCCCATCAGGTTGTCGTCGAGGCTCCGCCACGCACTCATGGCCTTCACCATGTCGCCCGTCGCGTAGGCCTGATAGGCGAATGCCCGTGATGCGATCCCACCGGGTTGACGCTCGTGCGCGGTCGCGTAGGCGTTCAGCGCGACGTTCGGCGCGTCAGTCACGGTGCAGTCGCCGAGACGCATCCAATCGTCGTAGCCGTACAGCGACGACATATCGCCGAGCGCCTGTCGAACGCCATCGCAGTCGCGCCGTCCGGCCCACAAAATACTTTGAGCACTTCGCAGCGCGGGCGTATCGAGAGGGACGCGGAGCCGCGCAAAGTCTTCCTCTGTCAGCGCCGCCGGCTGTTCCGAGGCGATCACGAGGAGCCTGCGTGTCAGCAGCTCCCGCTCCGCATCCGGAGATGACGTGAAAGGAAATGCCGTGAACAGGACACGGACCGCCTGTGGCGCAGCGCCCGCTTCAGCAAGTCGGTAGCTGAACTCGTCGAGCATCGCGCCGTTGTCGGCGGTCTGCGACAGCAACACGATTGCCTGGTGCTGCGCATCGTCGAAGTGTTGCGCCAGCAGCGACTCGATGAACGGCGCGGTCGGATCGACATCATCCGTCGAGACACTCCGTAAAGGCGAGTCCTTCGACTTGCCTGCATACGCCCGTTGGGGTACCGGCTGCTGACGGCGACTGGACGTCGATGCCGGCTTCGCCGCCGTGGCTGCTGCCGGCGATACGGTCGCGGCGGTCGATGCTGCCACCGCAGGCGCGATCGCAGCCGTGCTGCCCTTGCACCCGGGGTTGTCGCACACAGAGACCGCTGTCGATTGCGCAGCGTCGGTCGTAGCAGGATGTAGACGGTTCAACGCCTCGCGAACTCGTTCGTCGGCAGGCGTCTGTTCGAGTTGTTTGCGGAGCACCGTTTCCGCGCGGGCGATGTCGCCGAACCTGCGATACGCGTCGGCGAGGTGCAACGCGACCACGGCGTTTTCCGGTGCCAGTTCTCGGGCGCGTTCGAACTCCGCGAGGGCACGCGTATGATCGCCTCGCCGGAGCGACTCAACCCCCTTCTGCAGGTGGGGATAGATCAGGAAGCGGCGATAGCCGCTGACGTCGCCGCCGAGGTCGAACTGATCCGGCCCGTCGGCGGCATCCGCCGCTCGCAGCGGCGTCGCCAGGGTCAGCGCTGCGGCCACTATCACCGCCGATGCGCACGTGCGAATGACTGCAGTCCTCATTGCCCTGGTGTTTCCATGAGTGGTTCGAGTGTCGCAACCTTGATGCCCGCGTTCTCGAGCACCGATTCAATTGACCCTTGCAGGGTCTGCTGGAGTTCCAGCGCCTCCTGCAGAACGGCCGCGCTGATGATCTCCTCCGCCACGAGATACTCGCCAAGCCTCATCGAGGTCCGCTCGTGACGGAGCAGCACCGAGCTGAGCGCCGCAGCATCCAGATGGCCGAGCGACATCAACACTTCGGCGAAAAGCACTTGCCGCGACACGTATTGCTGCCACAGCACTTCGGCCTCCCCGGCGGTAATCTGCTTCTCGCTCACGGCGCGATCGATCAAGGCGCGTGGTGTGGCGCTCGTGCCTCGCGCGTACCACTGCCGCGCCGCCACCGTGACCTGACCCTTCGGCGCAATCACGTACGAGATTGGACGACGAATCTTCCGGGACAGCGCCGCGATCGAGACCGGATCGACCTCGCTCTCGCTGGCGAGCACCAGCCTCCGTCCCTCTTCACGGATGGGAAGCACCGCATAGTGCAGCGCGACTTCCGCGGGTAGCAGGCGGACGAGGCGTTCCTCGATCTCGTCCGCGTTGACGGTCTCCCACGTCACGTGGCATTGCTCGGCGACGGCTGTGGCGAGCTGCTGCGACGTGATCCACCCTTGATGAACCAGCCAGCTCCCCAGCTTGAGCCCGCGCGAGCGGCGCGCGAGCGCCTCTTGAAGCTGTGGCTCGGTGAGCATGCCGCGCTCGACGAGAATCCGGCCAAGCGGCCGCCGCGCACGTCCCTGCTCGCCGAGCACCGGGAAGTCGTGCATCGTCTTGTCCCAGGCGACGCGGTGCGCGTCGCCGTGACGAATGATCTGCGCGACGGCCCGCCAGTTCGCGGCGAAGTTGATGATGTTTCCCCAGAACAGCCGCGGGATCGACAACAGCCCTTCGACCACCCCGTAGTAGCTCGACACGAAGTAGAAGCGGTGGACGATGCGATTCCACATCAGCACCAGGTTCGCCGACAGCAGGATGGTGACCCAGGCGTCGCCCTCGAAAATCGACAGGAACGAGTAGCTGTCATCGACGACTGCCTGATAGACCAATATCGCGACGAGCTGCAGCAGCACCAGCATCGCCATGAAGCTGACAAAGTTGCTGATGCCGCCCTTCCGGTCTCGCCACAGGAAGTAGTTCAGCATCGGGTCGCGCGTCCAGCCGTGGGTCTTGGCGCCCTGATACACGATGCCCACGATCCACCGCGATTTCTGCCGGACCGCGCTGGCGAACGTATTCGGGAAGTACTCGCGAACGCAGATGACGTTGGCGTCGAACCGGCTGCGGCCGAACACTGCCTTCGGCTGCGCACCCTCCTCTTTGAACACCGGGAAACGGACAAAGATCTCCGTCATGCCTTTTTCACGCAGACGGAACCCGATGTCGTAGTCCTCGGTGAGACTCTGAACGTCGAAGGCGATGCCGTCGCCGTCGGCGAGCAGCGCCAGCACGGCGCGCCTGCTGAAGCACGTTCCCACGCCCGCGCTGGGCACCTGTCCCGCGATCGCCTCGCGCACCAGAATGTCTTTGCCGTGCAGTTCGGCAAATTCGTCCATGTAATGCGCGCTCGTGAAGTCCCACCAGCGTCGCTCGAATGGGTACACCGGCAGCTGGATCAGGTCCTTCCGGTCGACGAGATAGTTGAACAGCCGCAGTTCCATCTCGGACAGCACGTCTTCGGCATCGTGCAGGATGAACCCGGCGAACTGGAGATTGGCGCGCGTCTCGAACTGCAGGATCGCGTCGAGCACGTTGTTCAGGCAGTCGGCCTTGCTGGTAGGGCCGGGACGGGCGCAGACCACCTTGTGCACGTTCTTGAACTTCGCGCACACCTGATCGACGTCGCGCTGCGTGTCGGGATCGTTCGGATACGTCCCGACGAAGACGTGATAATTCTCGTAATCCAGCGTGGTCGCAGCCAGCTCCGCCATGTGGCCGATGACGCCCGTCTCGTGCCACGCCGGCACCATCACCGCAAGCGGCTTCTCCACCGGTCCATACAGGGCTCGGTAGTCCAGCCGATCCTTCTTCCGGTAGATCACGAGCGCGCGCCAGATGCGGCGCACCCAATAGATGACGTCGATGATCAGATCATCGATGCCGCTGATCAGGATGATCACGGCGAGCGCGATCGCAATGATCTTCAGTCCGTAGAGATACGTCGCGAAGACGTCAAGCCACCACATACGGGTCAGGCGGCGGCCACCGACGCCCGTTTCGCCGTGATCAGGCGGCGTTTGAGGATCATGAGGATGCGCTGCGACGCGGTGCCGTCGCCGAATGGATTGCCCTGCCGCTGCATGTGCCGATACGCGTCCTCATCGCGGAATAGCTGCTCCACGTGGCCCACGATCGCAGACCGATTGGTGCCGACCAGCCGGGCGCAGCCGGCCTCGACCGCCTCAGGACGTTCGGTCTCCTCGCGGAGCACCAGCAGCGGAACGCTGAACGTCGGCGCCTCTTCCTGCAGACCGCCGGAATCAGTCAGCACGAGCCACGCATCGGCGAGCGCCTGCTGCATCTCGAGGTAGTCGAGCGGCGCGACCAGCTTGATGTTCGCTCGCGTGCCGAGCCGGGTGTGCACCTGCTCGCGCACAATCGGGTTCGGATGCACGGGGAACAACACGTCGAGATCGCGGTGCGCGTCAGCGATGTCCGTCACCGCGCCGCAAATCTGTTCAAGCGGCTCGCCCCAGTTCTCGCGCCGGTGTACGGTCACGAGCACGTGGCCGCGTCCGGCGATCCGCCGGCAGATATCCTTGTGCTCGCGCGTCCAGAGCTGTGCGTCGACCACCGTGTTGCCGGTCATGTGAATCGAGCGGTCGGGCACGCCTTCGGCGAGGAGTGCCTGCCGGGCCCGAGGCGTCGGCGCAAAGTGGAAGCGCGCGATCCGGGTGATCATCTGCCGCAGGGCTTCTTCCGGAAACGGCTGTTCCAGGTTGTAGGTGCGGAGCCCTGCTTCCACGTGAGCCACGGGGACCTGGTTGTAAAAACCGGCCAGCGCTCCCTGAAACGCGCTCTCCGTGTCGCCCTGCACGATCACGACCGACCATGGCTGTTGCCGCATGACCGGCTCGAGCTGCTCGCGGCAACCGACGCTGAAGTCACCCAGCGATGTGCCGCGGCGCGTCAAGAAAATATCGGGGACGATATCGAAGCACGAGAGAATTTGCCGCGCCATCTCGTCGTGCTGGCCGGTATGCAGCCATTGGACACCGATGTCGTCCGCGCCACGGAGCGCGTGATACAGCGGCGCCAGCTTGACGATTTCCGGCCGCGTGCCGGAGACGAGCAAGACGTTTCGCACCATGTCCTCTCGTTGTATCGGCAAACGGCTAGATCGCATCACCAACTGCTGGTGCGAGGCACCGCGGCAAACTTCATTGCCCTGCTCACCCCTGCCGCGCTTCGCACGCTTCTCCTCTTGACCGCCTAGAGAAGGGCGGATTACGATTGGCTCCTCTAGATGAACCAGAGGAGATGACGTGCCAACCTCTGACAAACAGAGCGGGCTCGTTCAGGGCACGCTCGACATGCTGATCCTGAAGACATTGGCGCTCGAGCCGATGCACGGCTACGGCATCGGCCTGCGGATCGAGCAGATCAGCCGCGGGATCTTCCAGGTCAACGCCGGAACGCTGTTCCCTGCCTTTCGCCGGCTCGAACGCGACGGCCTGATCAAGGCCGAATGGCGAACCACCGACAACAACCGCCGCGCGAAGTACTACGCGTTGACGGCGCAGGGACGGTCGCGGCTGGCGCGCGCGACGCGCGATTGGGAAACCCAGTCCGCCGCCATCGCCCGCATTCTTCACGCGTCGCCGGGCGAGGTCTGATGTCCCTGATCCAGCGGCTCCTCTCCGGATCGCGCGCGCTCCTCCGCAAGGACCGCGACGAGGACGAGCTCGACCAGGAGCTTCGTGCGTTCGTGGAGGCTGACGTCGATCGCCACCTGAGATCGGGGATGAGCCGCGAGGATGCCCTTCGCGCCGCTCGCGCCCGGATCGGCAGCCTCGAAGCGGTGAAAGACTACACGCGCGACGTCGGCTGGGAGTCGCGGGTCGAGAGCCTGTGGCAGGACTTCCGCTATGCCCTTCGTGGACTCCGACGCGCTCCGGGCTTTGCCGCCGTCGCCGTGCTCACGCTCGCGCTTGGCATCGGTGCCAACTCCGCCATCTTCAGCGTCGTGAACGGGCTCCTGCTTCGGTCCCTTCCTGTGACCGCACCAGAGCGGCTCGCCATGGTCTCGACCCGTCAGGCCATTGACGACGGCTTTAGCGCCGGATGGAACTACGCGACATGGGATCAGATCCGACAGCGCGCGAGCGTCTTCGACGGCGCGGTCGCCTGGAGCTATTTCCCGCAGCGATTCGACCTCGCCGAGGCCGGCGAATCGAATCCGGCTACCGGTCTGTTCGTCAGCGGTGAATTCTTCAGCGAATTGGGTGTGCCGCCCTTCATCGGTCGTACGTTTCTCGAGACGGACGATGCGCTGGGAAAGTCGCGCGATCACGTCGCGGTGATCAGCTACGGATTCTGGCAGCGCCGGTTCGGCGGCGCGCCCGACGCAATCGGACGGACGCTGATGGTGAACCGCACACCGGTCACCATCGTCGGCGTGACGCCACCGGCCTTCCTTGGCCCGGAGATCGGCCGCGCGTTCGAGATCGCCCTGCCGATCGGATCGGCCCCCGCCATCCTGAGCGAAGAGAACTGGGCCACACCCGAGGGGCGTTCGTACCTCGCCGTCATGCTCCGCCTCAAACCGGGGCAGTCGCGCGACTCCGCGTCGGCGCTCCTGCGAGGGATGCAGCGCCCGATCATCGAAGGCGCGATGTCCCGCAGCGCCCTGTGGGACCAGATTCAGGACGCCATGCTCAAGGACCCGTTCGTGCTGACCAGTGCATCGGCAGGGACCTCTGAGCTGCGACGTCAGTATTCGCAGCCGCTGACGATTGTGCTCGTGATCGCGGCCGCCGTGCTGCTCATCGCGTGCGCCAACATCGCCAATCTGCTGCTGGCCAGAGCGACGGCGCGCGATCAGGAAATACAGGTGCGAGCGGCGATCGGCGCGTCGCGCTGGCGCCTGCTCCAGCAGATGCTGGTCGAAAGCCTGCTGCTCTCGGTGCTGGGCGCGGCCATCGGTCTGGGCCTGGCCATGTGGGGCAGCCGGACGCTCGTGGCCCAGCTCTCGACATGGTTCGATCGCATCGTCATCGATCTCTCGCTCGACTGGCGCGTCGTCGGCTTCACGGCCGCGGTCGCCATCGCGACGGGTGTGCTCTTCGGCATCGCACCTGCGCTCACCGCCTTTGGCATCGCGCGCCATGCGAGCACACTCAGACCAAGCGGTGTGCGGACGACCGACACCAGACGTGCGGTGGTCCTGCGTGGTGGTCTGGTGACGACGCAGGTCGGCCTCTCGCTGATGCTGCTGGTCGCCGCCGGACTGTTTGTCAGGACACTCCAGAAGATCGAGGCGGTTCCGCTCGGGTTCGACAGCGATCGTGTCTTGGTCGTCAGCGTCAACGCGAGTCGATCGACCGTTGATGCGAAGAACCGCCGCGCCTTCTACGGTCAGCTTGCCGAGGCGAGCCGCCGCATTCCCGGCGTCGCCCACGCCGCGGCATCGTTGAACACGCCGGTGAACCGAGGCGTCACGCTCGTCAGCGACTTCACGCCGCGCGGGGGCGTCGATGTTCCTCCAGACGAGCGGCGGGCCATCGTGAACCTCATCACGCCGGGCTGGTTCGACACTTACGGTATGGGCGTCAAGACTGGACGCCTCATCGACGAGCGCGACACGGCGGCATCACCGCCAGTGGCAGTCGTGAACGAATCGTTCGCACGGCGCTTCTTCGGGACGACACCAGCCGTCGGTGGATATATCGCCGCGGCGATTGGTCCCCCCGAAACCCGCCCAGCGCCGATGCTCATCGTCGGCGTGGTGAGCGACGCGATCGACCAGTCGATTCGGTACGGGGCCTCGCCGACGGTGTATCAGCCGCTGGCGCAGTTCGCGATGCCGATTTCCATGCCCGAGTTCAGCCTCAGTCTGCGTCCGGCGTCTGGACCACCAGCCGCGTTGGCACGGAGCGCAGCGGCAGCGTTGACCGCGGTCGATCGCAACCTTGCCTTCAGTTTCTACGCGCTCGAGGATCAGGTTCGCGGCGCGCGAAATCAGGAGCGGCTCGTGGCCTGGCTCGCCGGCTTTTTCGGCGTGCTCGCACTGCTGCTGGCCACGATCGGACTCTATGGTGTGACGTCATTCCTCGTCGCTCGACGCCGCACGGAGATCGCCATTCGCGTCGCGCTCGGCGCACAACGGCGCGATGTCGTCGGCCTGTCCGTGCGCCAGACTGCGATTACGACGGCGATCGGCGTCGCCGGCGGGCTGGCGGCAGCCGCGGGAGTGACCCGCTACGTGCAGTCGCTGCTCTTCGGAATCACTCCGCTCGACGCCGCGACGTTCGTGGTCGCCCCACTGGTCCTCACGATCGTTGCGCTCCTCGCCTGCTACGTCCCCGCGCGCCGCGCGGCCCAGATCGATCCGATGATCGCGCTCCGCGCGGAGTAGAGGCGCGCTCCGCGCGAGGTGCGGGCGCGCTTCGCGCGAGGTGCAGGCGCGCGCTGACGCTCGCGAGGTGCAGGCGCTCACTTCGTTCGCGAGGTGCAAGCGCGCTTCGCGCGAAGTGCGGGGTGCGCGAGTTACCTCATGGCGCACCTCGCGAGGCGCTAGCCGAGCGCCCGCACCTCACGCGCCAAGCGCGTGCCTGCACCCCCCGAGCAACGCGAGGGCCCGCACCTCGCGAGGCGCTAGCCGAGCGCCCGCACCTCACGCGCGAAGCGCGTGCTTGCACCTCGCGAGGCGAAGCCGAGCGCCTGCACCTCGCGAACGAAGTGAGCGTCGGCACCTCACGCGCGAAGCGCGCGCCTGCTATACTCGCGTCACCCTCGATGTTCTTCCGCGGTCAACTGATCGGCAAGTACCGCATCGTATCTGCGCTCGGCAGCGGCGGTTTCGGCACGGTGTACCTGGCGGAAGACACCTGGATCGACAAGAAAGTCGCCATCAAAGTCCCGCACAAACAGAATCTCGACTTCAGCGAGCTGGTGAAGGAACCGCGCCTGCTTGCGTCGATGAGCCATCCCAACATCGTCACGGTGCTCACCGCGGAGAAACAGGACGATGTGTTCTTCATCGTGATGGAGTACGTGCACGGCGAGACGCTCGAGCATCTGATCTTTCGAGAAGGTCCGCTCGAGGTGACACGCGCGCTCGACTTCAGCTGTCAGATGTGCAACGCCGTTGACCACGCGCACACCGCTGGCGTCCTGCACCGCGACCTGCGTCCTGGCAACATGCTCGTCTCGGAGTCGGGCATTCTCAAGGTCACCGACTTCGGTACGTCGCGATTCCTCGAGATTGCGGCTCATGGCACGACCGTGATCGGAAGTCCGCCTTACATGGCTCCCGAACAGTTTCACGGTAAGGCGGTGTTTGCCAGTGACGTCTACTCGGTCGGCGTGACGATGTATCAGATGCTGACCGGCTCGCTCCCGTACGACACGCCATTGCCGGCCGATCTGGCTCGGCTCGAACGCGGCGAGCTGCTGAGCGCGCCGCGGATCAAGAACCCGCGCATCCCGAAATCAATCAACGACATCGTCCTGAAAGCGCTCGCGCCCCAGCTGACCGCCAGGTATCAACGTGCCGCCGACCTGCTGAACGACATCCTGGCAGCGCGGGAGCCAGCTCCCCAGCGCGCGATCGGCCGGAGCCGCGCGACCGTGGCGACCGCCGATGACCACGTCGCTGACATCCAATCGCGTCTCAAGGCCCGAGAGGACACGCCGCAGGGCCGCTTCTGCTGGCATTGCCGCAAGCCACTGCACGCCAGGTCTGATAAATGCCCTTTCTGTGGAGAGCAGCAATAACCCCCGGGCCGGGCCGTGTAGGCCGCGCCTTCCAGGCCCGGCGGCAGCTCTCGCGATAGCTCAGCTTGCCCACCCGGATTTCGTGCTAGCTTCTTTTCGACCATGAGAATCCTGCTCTTGTCGATGCCGGATTCCTTCGAGCACACGCCGACGCTCGCCGTGCGCATGCCGAACGGCGCGCTCGCGTCGCTGGCCGGCAACGTCGACGATCATCATCACGTCGCCATCGCCGATCTCATCCTCGCGCAGTCGTCCGTTCGAGCCACCGTCGAACAGCTCGTCCGCCAGGAGCAGCCGGATCTCGTCGGGCTCTCCGTGATGACGTTTCAGCGCTCGACCGCCCGCCGCATCATTGGCCTGGTGCGATCGATGCGGCCCGACGTCAAGATCGTCGTCGGCGGATACGATCCCTCGCTTGCACCCGAGGCGTGGACACATCCCTCGATCGGGGTCGACTTCATCGTCCGCGGCGAAGGCGACATCACCTTCCGCGAGCTGGTGCGGGCGATCGAGGGCGGTCAGCCGCCGAGTTGCGTGCAGGGATTGTGGTACCGCACCGCGGCAGGCATGCAGACGACGGCGCCGCGCGCCGCGGCTGCGCTCGAACGCGATGAAGTGCGCCCACCACGGCGAGATGCGCGGGTGCTCTCCGGCTACACGATGATGGGACATCCGATCGACGTCGTCGAGACGTCGAGAGGCTGCACCTACGACTGCAGCTTCTGCTCTATCATCGAGATGCGCGGGCGCAACTTCCATCGCCTTGCCATCGATCGCGTCATCGCCGACATCGCCGATGCGCGCCGGCGCGGCGCTCGATCGATTTTCCTCGTCGACGACAACATCACCATCGACGTGCCTCGGCTGGAAGCGCTGTGCCGCGCGATCATCGACGCGGGTCTGAACGACATCTTCTATCTCGTGCAGGCGATGACCGCCTCGATTGCCACGCACGGCGAGACCCTCGCGCCGCTGATGCAGCGCGCCGGGTTCCGGTACGTGTTCCTCGGCATCGAGAACATCCTCGAGGACGACCTCGCGTTCCTGAAGGCGACGGCCAAGAACAGCCGCAGCAAGGCGGGGCAGGGACGTCAGAACTCGACGCTGGCCGCTGTCGACGTCTTGCACCGGCACGGCATGTTCGTCGTCGGCGGCCTCATCGTCGGCAACCCCGACGACACGCGAGACGCGATCGATACCAACCTGGCCTTCGCACGCGAATACGTCGACTGGCCGTACATCCAGCATCCGACGCCGTATCCGGGTACGCCAATGACGCGCGATTTCCGGGAGCGCAATCTGATCGTCAACACGCGCGTCGACGAGTACGACGGCACGTCAGCGGTGACGCGCAGCACGCATCTGGATGCCGACGAAATCGAGTATCTGCGCTGGAAGGCCGACCGCTGGATGAAGGTTCGCCACATCCCCGCCGCGTTCCGTCTGTATCCGGGGTTCGTGCTGAAGAACGGTCGCCGCATGCTCGCCCACACATTCCGCGGCACCTCCTGGCGCTCGGTGCTCGGCTTCGAGGGCAGTCGCGACGTCTTCCGCCGCTACAAGCAGATTCGCGCGAAGGAGCGCCAGTACCTCGACACGCCCGATCCGCTTCCGACCGGCACCGACACCTCCTACGTGGCGCCGGCAGCGCCGGTCGCCGTTCTGCGCGGTTGATACGGGGGCCGCCTGAAGGCGGCCCCTACGTAGCGCTCGCCGAAACGGTTTACGCACGCCGTAAGACGCCGGCACACGCGTCCGACGCCGAGTCTCACCTGCAAGCGCATTTCCGAATGCGGTTCCCCAGGCACTCAGCTTGCACAGCACCACGGCATCTCTCAGGTTGATTGCTGCGGGGCTTCAACTCAATACAAAGAGGAGCGCGTATGCCCCGCTATCTTGCCGCTGCCACTCTGCTCATCCCGATCGCTATTGCCGTGTCAGCCTGTGGAGGCGGCGGATCGAACACGCCGACAGCACCGTCGCCCAGCACTCCGTTCACCATCACGGTCACGCGTCAGAACGGCGCGCAATCGTTCTCGCCCAATCCGGCCCTCGCCGGAGGGCAAACGGTTGTTTTCCGCAACGCGGACAGCGTTGTCCATCGCGTCATCCTGAACGACAACTCCATCGATACGGGAGACATCGCGCCAGGCGCGACGAGCAGGGCCATGACGATGCCGTCGAACGGCACGAACTATCACTGCTCGCTGCACCCGGACATGGTCGGTGCGATCAATCCTGCCAGCGGCGGAGCACCGCCGCCGTGCGAGGGTGTCTACTGCAGCAGGGCGAACTGACTCCGAGTGCGCGATCAAACGCTTCCTTGGTCCTTGGTTCTTGGGCCTTGGTGCTTTGTCCGGCCCTGGTCCTCGGTCCGTCCTTGGTCCTTGGTCCAGCGGTCCCTGGTCCACTCCCTTACGGTCGAAAGGACCACGGACCCCTCCTTCAGCGTCAGCCTGACATTGGGCGTTTCCCTGATGACCCTGCTACGATCTGAGGGAAATAGCCAAGGGCGCTGCCAGAGCCCCTTGGCTATTCCCGCAGTATCTCTTGGCGCGCTTCGCGCGCCGAGGATCGCTATGCGGGGCACAACGCGCCCAAAGTCGCGAGACGAGCCGCATAGCGATCCATTCTCGAAGGAGCGACCTATGTCTTTTCCTGGGACCGGCAAGATTTGGATGAACGGCAAGCTCGTGGACTGGAACAACGCCACAATCCATGTCGCGTCCCATGTCGTTCACTACGGGAGCGCAGTTTTCGAGGGCGCCCGGTGCTACGAGACGAAGCAGGGGCCAGCCTGCTTCCGCCTGGACGCCCATATGCGACGGCTGTACGACTCGGCGCGCATCTATCGAATGGAGGTTCCGTACGACCAGCGGACCCTGACCGACGCGGTCGTCGATCTCATTCGCGTCAACGACTTCAAGGCCTGCTACATCCGGCCGATCGTGTATCGCGGCTACGACTCGCTCGGCGTCAATCCCTATCCCTGCCCGGTGGACGTGGCCATCATGCTGTGGGAATGGGGCGCCTACTTCACCAAGGAAGCGATTGAAGAAGGGCTCGACGTCAAGATCTCGACGTGGGCGAGAAATGCGCCCAACACGACGCCGGCGATGGCGAAGAGCGTGGCCAACTACGCCAACGCCCAGCTGATCAAGATGGAGGCGATCGCCGACGGCTACGCCGAGGGCATCGCGCTCGATACGCAGGGCAACCTCAGCGAAGGCAGCGGCCAGAACATCTTCATCGTCCGCGAGAACGTCATCCACACGCCGCCGATTGGCAACTCGGTGCTGTCGGGCATCACGCGAGACTCGGTCATCACCCTTGCGCGCGAGCTCGGCTTCGAGGTCCGTGAACAGACCCTGCCGCGCGAGATGCTTTACATGGCTGACGAAGTGTTCTTCGTCGGAACGGCCGTCGAAGTCACCCCAATCCGCTCCGTCGACCGGGTCAAGGTCGGCCGCGGCCGGCGCGGCCCGGTGACCGAGGCTATCCAACAGACGTTCTTCAAGATCGTCCGCGGCGAGACGCCCGATACCCACGGCTGGCTGCAGCCCGTGAACGCGCGGGAGGCGGCTACAACGCGAGCCTAGAGCGACCGATAACCAGGAGGCCATGCACGTCAATGACCTCCTGAAGATTGCCGTCGAAAACGGCGCTTCGGACCTGCATCTCAAAGTCGGAACCTACCCGATGATGCGGGTCCGAGGCACCCTCATGCCTGCCGCCGAAGATCGGCGCCTCGAGCACGAGGACCTCGTCAGCATGGCCGCGGCCGTCCTCCCGGCCGGCCACCGCGATAAGTTCAAGGACAACCACGAGGTCGACCTGGCCTATAGCGTGGCGGGCCTGGGTCGCTTCCGCTGCAACGCGTTCCAGCAGCGCGGCACCATTGGCATGATCTTCCGCGTCATCCCGATGAAGGTCGCCACCATCGACGACCTGATGCTGCCCAAGGTCCTGAAGAAGATTGCCGCCGAGGAGCGCGGTCTGGTGCTCGTCACCGGGACCACTGGTTCCGGTAAGTCGACGACGCTCGCCGCGCTGGTGGACGAGATCAACTCGAGCCGCACCGCGCACATCATGACGATCGAGGACCCGATCGAGTACCTGCACCGCGACAACCGGTCGGTGATCAACCAGCGCGAGATCGGTGTCGACACCAACTCGTTCGCCCATGCCCTGCGCAGCGCGCTGCGTCAGGATCCCGACGTCATTCTCGTCGGCGAGATGCGCGACTTCGAAACGATTCAGACAGCGCTGCTGGCGGCCGAAACGGGCCACCTCGTGCTGTCCACGCTGCATACACTGGACGCTACGGAAACGATCAACCGCATCATCGCCGTGTTCCCGCCGCACCAGCAGAAGCAGGTCCGCATTCAGCTGTCGAGCGTGCTGAAGGCGGTGATCTCGCAGCGCCTGATCCCGCGCAGCGACGCCAGAGGACGCGTGCCGGCCGTCGAAGTGCTCATCACGACCGCCTTCCTGCGCGACTGCATCCTCGAGAAGGAGAAGTCCCACCTGATCCATGGCGCCATCGCCCAGGGGACCTCGCAGTACGGGATGCAGACGTTCGACCAGTCCGTGTTCACCCTCTACGAGGGTGGCCACATCTCTTACGAAGAGGCGCTGCGCTGGGCGTCGAACGTCGACGAATTCAAGCTCAGGGTACAGGGCATCTCGACCACTGCGGACATCGCGCGCGAGCAGATGGCGCGCACGGGTCAGTTGACGGGCGGCAAGGCTGCCCCAATCACGAAAGCTCCTGTCATTACTCGATTTGGTTCCTAAACGCGTCCGTGCACGCCGGGCCTAAAGAGCAAGGCCGGGCCTACACGTGTCCTGTTAGAGTCGTCGGGTGGCTTCCGACGCGTATCTCACGGCGCTCAAGATGCTCGCTGGCCGAGAGCTCACGGAAGCCCAGGTCCGACAGCGGCTCGCTCGACGCAAATACGATCGCGACGAGATCGACCAGGCGATCGCTCGACTGAAAGCCAACGGAAACATCGACGACGCGCGAGCGGCGACCGTGATCGCACGTCGGGAAACGACGGTGCGGCGACGGGGCAAAGCCCGCGTGAGCAGCCGCCTTCGCGCCGCCGGCATTGCTCCGGGCATCGCCGACCGCGCGGTCCAGCAGGTATTCGAAGACGTCGATCCCGACGCGCTCCTGGCGGCGTCGCTCGAGCGTCGTCTGCGCGGTCGAACGCGAATCGACGATGACAAGGAATTCCAGCGACTGTATCGATATCTGGTCGGCCAGGGCTTCGAGCCCGATCGCGTGCTCGCCGCCCTCCGCAAACATCGCCCGTAGCCGTGGGGGCCACCTTTAGGTGGCCCTCGGCCCGGGCCTACAATAGACGCAATGACCTCCAAGGAAATCCGCGCATCCTTCTTGAAGTATTTCGAGAAGAACGGCCACCGCATCGTTCCCAGCTCGTCGCTCGTGCCGCACGAGGACCCGACTCTCCTGTTCACGAATGCCGGGATGAATCAGTTCAAGGACACGCTCCTCGGCAAAGAGCGTCGCGACTACAGGCGAGCCACGACGGTCCAGAAGTGCATGCGCGTCAGCGGCAAGCACAACGACCTCGACAATGTCGGGCCGTCATTCCGGCATCACACGTTCTTCGAGATGCTCGGCAACTTCTCGTTCGGCGACTACTTCAAGCAGGACGCGATCCCGTTCGCGTGGACGCTGCTCACCGCGGAGTGGAAGCTGTCGGCCGACCGCCTCTTTACGACCATTTTTCGCGGGAACGCGAACATCGAGCGCGACAGCGAGGCGTACGACGTCTGGCGCAAGTTTCTCCCGGCCGATCACATCGGTGAGCTGGGCGCGGACGACAACTTCTGGTCGATGGCCGACACCGGACCCTGCGGCCGGAGCTCGGAGATCTACTACTTTCGCGGTGCCCAGATTCGCTGTGGTGAGGAGACCGCTGGCGGGACGTGTCGCGGCTTGGAGTGCAGTTGCGACCGGTACATCGAGCTTTGGAACAACGTCTTCATGGAGTTCGATCGTCAAGCCGACGGCACGCTGAACCCACTGCCAGCACGATCGATCGACACGGGCATGGGGTTCGAGCGGATCACGGCGGTGATGCAGGGGGTGCTCTCGAACTACGACACCGATGTGTTCACTCCCCTGCTCACCGCGATCGGCGACCGGGCGGGCACGACCCATCATGGAACGATGTCGGAGAGCGACGTATCGATGCGGGTGGTGGCGGATCACCTGCGGGCGATGACGTTCCTCATTGCCGACGGGGTTCATCCCTCGAACGAGCATCGCGGTTATGTGCTGCGCAAGATCATGCGGCGCGCGATGCGACACGGGAAGCACTTGGGGATGTCTCAGCCGTTTCTGTATACGCTGGTCGACACGCTGGTGCGAGAGTACGGCGAGGCGTATCCGGAGCTTCGGTCTGGTCGCGACACGATTGTTCAGGCCGTTCGGAGCGAGGAAGAGCGCTTCGACACGGTCGTGACTCGAGGCCTGCCACGACTCGAGGAAGCGCTGGAGCGCGCGGCTGCTGGCGACAGAGTCCTCGCGGGCGAAGTCGCGTTTCGCCTGTACGACACGCACGGGCTGCCGCTCGACTTCATCGAAGACACCGTGCAGGCACGCGGCCTGACGTTCGACAGGGAGGGGTTCGAACGCGCGATGGACGTTCAGCGCAAGAAGGGGCGGGCTGGAAGCACATTCAAGAACACGACCCCCCAAACCGTGACGATCAGCGACGACGTTCGCGCTGTGCTCGAAGCCGCAAAGGATCAGGCGTTCAAGGGCTACGACGCGACGTCGCTCGACACGCAGGCGCTGATGCTGTTCGACGCCGACCGCGCGGAGACACCGTCGCTCACCGCAGGTCAGGATGGCTTCGTGGTGCTGGCCGAGACACCCTTCTATCTCGAGGCGGGCGGCCAGGTGTCGGACGTCGGGACGCTGACCGGTCCATGGGGCGAGGCGGTCGTCACCGGCGTCGTCGGGGTCGGCACATGGCCGCGGTTTCATGCCGTCCATGTCGCGACAGGCACGCTGACGCGTCGCGACCTCGTCACCGCGAGCGTCGCGTCAGACGTGCGTGACGCGACCCGCCGCAATCACACGGCCACTCACTTGCTCCATGCGGCACTCCGCTCCGTGCTCGGGCCGCACGTCAAACAGGCCGGATCGCTGGTTGCACCGGATCGGCTGCGGTTCGACTTCGTCCACTTCAACCCGGTCACGCTCGAGCAACAGCTCGAGATCGAGCGCCTCGTCAACGAGCAGGTGCTGAAGAACACGCCGGTGCAGACGGAAGTGAAGCAGACACAGGAGGCGATCGCCGCCGGCGCGATGGCACTGTTCGGTGAAAAGTACGGCGAACGCGTGCGCGTCGTGTCGATTCCGGGCTTCAGCACCGAGCTGTGCGGCGGCACGCACGTTCGTGCCACTGGCGACATCGGCCTGTTTGTGATCGTTTCGGAGGGCGGCGTGGCTGCTGGTGTGCGCCGCATCGAGGCAATCACCGGGCTCGACTCGATGAAGGCGTATCAGGGTCAGCGCGATGAGCTAGGCCAAGCGGCAGCTGTGCTCAATACGCGTCCCGGCGACCTGACCGCTCGCATCGGCGTGTTGCAGGATGAGAACAAACGCCTGAAGCGCGAGAATCAGCAGCTTAAGGTAGGCGCTCTTAACGTCGAGGTCAGCGAGCATGTGTCCGTGGGGGACCGACCGGCCCAACCTCAGGTCATCGAAATGAGCGGCGGAGCCAAGCTCCTTACGCGCGAGGTCAGCGGGCTCGACAAGGACGGATTGCGCGCGCTTGTCGACCAGCATCGCGGTCAGATCAAGAGCGGCGTCGTCGTCCTCGCGTCGCCGTCCGACGGCAAGGTCTCCATCGTTGTCGGCGTCACGCCCGATCTGACCAAGAAGGCGCCAGCAGGCCAGATCGTGAAACAGCTCGCGCCGATCGTCGGCGGCGGTGGTGGCGGACGACCCGACTTCGCGGAAGCCGGCGGCAAGGATGCGTCGAAGATCGGCGAGATGCTGGCCGCGAGCAAGACGGTCGTGGAGAAGATGCTCGCCGGCTAGGTGACAGCGGCAGTTGTGACTGGCGCCGACGTGAGCTCGCTCGTCGGGTCTGAGTTGCAGAGTCATGGCTGAATCCCCGCAACCGAATGCGAAGGTGCTCTTTCGTGTACCAGACGAAGACGGATCGGCGCACGTCGAGACGCTGTGGGCGACGGCTGTTGGCGATGATACCTACAAGCTCGATAACTCACCCTTTTACGCCTATGGGGTGTCGTGGGAAGACGTCGTCTTCGCGCCCTTCAAGGCTGAAGAAGGGTTTCCGACGTTCGAGCGCGTCGTGTCCAAATCGGGAAACAGAACGGTCCGAGTGATCCTGGAAACGACAATCCAGCCAGGAAATGAATCGGATCGACTGATGCAAGGCCTCAGTGCGCTGGGCTGCAGCTACGAGGGCGCAAACGGACGCTACATTTCGGTGAACATCCCTCCGGACGCCGACATCGACGTCGTGCGCAAGTACCTCATCGATCACGATGCGACCTGGGAACACGCGGACCCGACGTACGATGCGTTGTTTCCGGAGGACGACTAAGTAGACATGCGTAGCACGCCGGGCGAGATCGTGCTCGGATATTGGCTGTCGACGCGACGGCTCCAGCGGAGACCACCAGTGACGCTGTGATCGCCTTGTGGATGCGAGGTCGATATGAAAGCGATCGTGGTTACGACTTCGGTTGTATTTGCCGCGTTGACAGCGTCACCCGTCATCGCTCAATGGCTGAAGTATCCGACAGCAGGTGTACCGCGTCTCGCTGATGGGCGGCCGAATCTCGCGGCGCCGGCGCCACGAACCGCGGATGGAAAGGTCGATTTCTCGGGACTGTGGGAAGCCGACCCGACCGGAGGCATCCCATCCGACTTCGGCGCTGCGGTCGTCACGCTGCCCGCTGAATTCGAGAACGTGGCGGCGAAACTGAAAGGCGGCCTCCCCTACCGACCGTGGGCGCTGGATCTTCGCAACGCGCGTCAGAAGGACAACGGCAAAGACAACCCGGATGGACTCTGTCTCCCTCTGAGCATTCTGCAACTGCACTCGCATCCGTTCCCTCGGCGAATCATGCAGCTGCCCGGCATCATGGCGATTCTCTACGAGAAGGACGTCGACTACCGGCAGATCTTCACCGACGGCCGCCCTCTCCCTGTGGATCCGAATCCGTCGTGGTTCGGTTACTCGTCTGGCGCGTGGGACGGCGACACGCTGGTCGTGCAGACCTCAGGGTTCCGCGACGGGCTCTGGGCGGACGCGACTGGCAACCCGCTGACGGAAGCCGCGAAGGTGACCGAGCGTTTTCACCGACCCACCTTCGGCAGGCTGCAGATCGACATCACCGTCGACGACGCCAGGGCCTACACGGCGCCGTGGACGATCACGCTCAATCACCGCATCAAACTCGATACCGAGCTGCTCGAATACGTCTGCCTCGAGAACGACAAGTCACGCGCGCACTTTCTCGGCAAGTAGAACGGGCTCAGACGCAGAACCCGGCTTTCCTGAACGCCGCGATGGATTTCGTCGTGAGCTCCTCGAGCTCTTCGAACAGCACCGGATCGGGACTCGAGAAGTTGAAGCACGTCTTTCCCTGCAGACGCGCTTTGAGCGCTTTCGACGGCGGCGCCGGCGCGGCATCGAGGGCCATCAGATGGAAGCTGACGTACGCCTTACCAATCTCGGTCCACGCGATCGGGATCGTCGGACGCTTCGCCTTGCCGCCCCATGCCTTCAGCGTGGCCGGACCGATTGGCGCTTCGAGGCAATAGCGTGTCGGCGTGTCGTCGGCCACCGCGAATGCTGCGGACTGCCGCTTCAAGATGGCGCGCAGATCGGCGAAGACGGATGCGAAGTCGTTCTTGGTCGGCATGTAACGCCGGTCCGGCTAAAGCCGGACGCTACAGTATTCGGTCCGGCTAAAGCCGGACACTACGTCTGTTACCGCCCAGGGTTCTTGCGTGCGACCGTGGTGGTGTCGACAAACAGGATCGCGTCGAACGCCTCTTTCGGAACGATATTGCCGACATAAGCGTACGGCTCCCCCTCGGGATACGCGGCGCCGATCTGACGCGACCCTCTCGGTTGCTCGAACCAGGCCGGCGCGCCACGGAGATCGAGCGCGAACAACGGCAGGCTCGCCGCCGCCAACGCGCCATCCAATGTCTCGGGCTTCGCCACCGGCACGGTGTGATTCTTCAGGCCACCGCCTCCCTGCGCGATCGCCTGGAACGCGCCCTGATTGAACGCGAACCCGAAGACGACCATGTCCTTGCCGTACATCCGCCGGAGCGCGGTGCCCATCGTCTCGTACGAGAAGCCGCCCGTGGCGACGTGGCCGTTATGCGCCCACAGCACGATCTTCGACTTCGGGTTGTGGTCCAGGATCCACTTGACGTTCTCGGCCATGCTGCGGTCGCGCGGCACTTGGTTGGCGCGCATCTGCATCGCCTGCAACACCACGCGCGCGTGCTGAACAACCCAGTCGACGTCCCCATCAGATGCCCCGGCCGCACGGTAGCGGTCGCGGCCCGACTCGAGATGCGCCACGACGGCCGTCCACGCCGCGACTGCGGCCGCTGGGGTCACTGCGGCCACGGCCGGCGCGCCAGCAGTCGATCCGAGGTGCTGCATCCGCAGGCTCTGCTTGCCGGAATGCGCCACGCTGCCATCGAGCTGCACTCGATAGCCGTCGCCTCCCGTGAAAAAGCCTCGCGGTGAGGGCGACTCGAAACCGAGATCGAACGCATCGGTTTCCGTGTACGCCTGACCATCCAGCTCGATCGTCAGGTCGTCGAACCACGCCGTGCCGTCGCCGGGGAGCAGGGCTCCGAAGTTGATGTTCCTGGCGCTTGCGTCTACCGGCAGTTCGATCGTGTACCTCGTCCACTCGGTCGAGCCGGTCACACCACGCGACTGCATGTTGTCGAATGCCAGCACGCCTGAAGGGCCGTCGACGCGCCACCACAGGCCGGCGAACCCTCGCGTCACGCCTTCCGTCTTGATGTAGCCGCTGTACTTGATCTTCTTGCCTGTCGCCTTCGCGATCGGGAACGAGCCGGTCGCCACGCCGAACCCGCCGGCGGCTCCTCCTGCCGAGGACGCTCGCGTCGCGGCAGTCGTCGCGTCTGTCACCGTTGAGACGTAGGCTGGCTCATACTTCGCAACGAAGGCCCGCACGTTGTCTGCGGCAACTGGGGCAATCTGCATGTCGAAGCCGGTGAACTGCACGCGCCCATTGCCAGACTGATTGAAGGCGCGCATCCACTGGATCATCGCCAGCACTTCCTCGGTGTCCCACGTCCAGAAGTACATGCCGCGTAGCAGTTGCGCCGGGTCGCCGATGCCGTTGAGCACGTAGTCGTTCAACCGGTACGCCTCGGGCATGTTGGCTTCGATCGAGAAGATGGTGAAGCCCATTTCGGACGCAAGGAACTCGAGCAGCCGATGCTTGAGCTGAAAAAACTCGCGCGAACCGTGGGTCGCTTCGCCAAGCGACACGATCCGCGAGTCGCCGACGACCTTCTTGAGCGGCTGCAGGTCGGCGAAGCCGCGGCCCGCTTCGGGCGTCGTGAGACGAATCGCGTTCGCGCGAATCCATTCGATCGGCGGTTCGGCCTGTTGCGCGAACACCGTCCCCAGCGACGTCGCCATGACTGCGACGGTAACCAGCCGGGCGGTCGTCATACGCCTACTCCTTCAACCCGACACGTGTGCTTTGGCTTGCCACGCACTTCCAGACACCGTCCCGGTTGACCCACACGTCGATGTAGCGGTAATCCACGGCCACCGGCTTGCCGTTGACCGGTCCCACCAGATGTTGCGTGAACATCACGACGGCGGTATTGCCGTAGACCTTGACGATGAAGTCGTCGAGCTTCGAGGAATCGACCTGCTGGTTGAAGTCGAGCGCGAGGCTCAACTCCTTCGTCTTGTCACCACGGCTGCCGTCCCCATAGGTGACGACGAACTCGTCGGCGAGGAGCGTCTCGATGAACTTGGCGTCGCGATTGTGAAACGCGGCATCCCAGCGCTGCTCGAGCTCGATCAGGGTGTCCTGATCCGACTTCACGCGCTGCGCGCTGGCATCGACCAACAATCCAACGACGAGCGTGGCCATCACCACGCACCCTGCCTGACACTGAATCGTCATGTTCGATACTTCCTGATCAGACGTCGCAGACGAACAGGAAGACGAGCTCGCGGCTACCGACGCGGCTCTTCCGGCTCATAGAACTCCACATCGAGATCCCCGACCTTCTCCTGTAGAAAGCTGCGGACGTCCTGAATCGCCTGGTTGTAGACCGGCGCGCCCAGATGTCGTACGAAGAAGTCCAGGAGCCGTTCGGCCTGGAACTCGCTCAGCTCCTGATCAAGCTCACGACGAACGAAATGCTGGATCATCGCCACGAGGTCCGCCCGTCGCTCGTCGGACAGCTTGATGCGCGTGGGGCCTGCTGACGGTCGCCGGGTCGGCACGGCTCACGATATCACTCACTTCCCGTCCCGCAGATACGAAACCACCGATTCGGCCAGCTTCACCAGCGCCCGGCCGGTCGCCTCGCTCTCGGCTTTGGCGACGGTCTCCGAGAAGTTGAGATCGCCCGTCGCTTTCTTCATGTCGATCGCTTCGGCGCTCCGTGCGGTGTGCGCGACGATGCCGGTGCGCACGTCGAGCAGCACCGATTCAGCCATGCACGCGGCTCGAACCTCGTCGTCGCCAATCAGACGGCCACGCTGGTAGTTCTGAATCCTCGTGGCATAGATCAGCAACAAGTCCGCCTGAAAGCGTGCCGCCGCTTCACGGAGGTAGGGCACGGTGCGCTTCTCGGGAATCAGCAGCGCCGGCATCATCCGCACCTGCGTCAGCTGCCCGGCGCCGCCGAGCGTCTCGAGCAACCGCGTCGAATTCTGGGTCTCGAGCTCCGCCAGCGCCGGTGACCAGACCGAGCGCGATCCGAGTCCGAGCACGGCCATCCGATGTCGGTCGGCAGTCGTCACACGTGCCGACAGGATGCGTTCGATATCGGTGTTCGACAGCACGTCGGTGTCGCCCTTGAACAGCGATTCCTCGAGTCGGTCCTGTTGGTCGATCTGTTGTGGGAGTGCGGCCTGGACGGCGACCTTCTTCTGTCCACATCCTCCAGTGAGCACAGTCATCGTCGCAGCGCACACGAGCAGGGTCAGTCGTAACGCGTTGAGCGGGATTGTCATGTTGTATTGGACCCGCTCGCCAGCGATCTGGCTTGCGGTCCTACCGGGTGGAGGCGACGCGTTCGACCTGCTCCATCACCCGCAGCAGGTTGCCGCCGAGGATCTTCAGGACGTCGCGATCGGAGTAGCCCTTCCGCAGCAGCGCATCCGTGATCAGCGGAAGCTTCGACGCGTCTTCCATCCCGAGCGGCATCGTCGCGCCGTCGAAGTCGGATCCGAGGCCGACGTGGTCGATCCCGGCGACTCGAACGGCGTGGTCGATGTGGTCGACGATCCGCTGCCACGAAACCATCGGCAGACGGCCCGTCCGCATAGCGTCGTGATTGAGGCGTTGACCGGCCAGGATGGCGCACGCCTCGTCGGCGCCGCACGCCTTGTTGGACGCCTGGATCCGGGTCTGCCAATCGCTGTTCCCGTACGCGACGCGGAACTCCTCACTCAGAAACGACGCCGCGTAGTTGATCATCACGACGCCGCCGTTCTTCGCCAGGGCGCGCAGCATCTCGTCGGTCATGTTGCGCGGGCTGTTGGCGATGGCCCGGACCGAGGAGTGCGAGGCCAGCACCGGCGCGCGCGTGACTTCCAGCACGTCGACGAACGTCGCATCGGACACATGTGACACATCGACCATCACGCCGAGGCGATTCAGCTCGCGCACGACGTCCTGGCCGAACGGCGCCAGCCCATCGTGCACAGCCGTATCTCCGGACGAATCGGCCCACGGCGTGTTCCGCGAATGCGTGAGGGTGAGATACCGGACGCCGCGCGCGGCGAAGTCTCGCAGCACGTCGAGGTCCTCGTTGAGCATGTGCCCACCCTCGACACCCATCAGCACGGCGATCTTGTGGGCGGCTGCGGCGCGTCGAATGTCGGCGGCCGTCATCGCCAGTGACAGATCCCACGGCTGACGGCTGACCGCGTCATGCACTGCCTCGATCTGCTTGAGCGCGGCGGCGACGGCTGGAGGACCGGTGATGCTGCCATCCATCCAGATCGAGAAGAAGATCGCGTCGAGGCCGCCGTCGCGCATACGAGGAACGTCGATCGACCCGTCGCGATGACGGGACGCGAGCTGGAACGACGGCTCGAAGATCAGCCGTTGCGTCGTGTCGACGTGTGTGTCGATGACGATGGCGCGGTCGTGGAGTTGGCGTGCGCGAGGTGAGATGGTCGATTGTCCGTCAAGTGCCGTCAGCGAGCCGGCGATTAGCACGAGAGCGATCACACCGTGGACGCGCACTCGGGGATTCTATGCCGTTAGCGTTTGAGGAGGCAGAGAGCGCGGGGACGACGATCAACGCAGAGATCGCAGGGGGGCAGAGATCGGTAGACTGCCAGGGGCGATCGGACAGGTGGTGTCTGTGAGCCGGGTGGACGTCAGGATCGAGAGGACACCGTGATCACGAACGGCTCGAGACTCATGCGGCGCTCGTGGTCGCGGTGTCCTCTCGATCCTGACCGCGCATCGCGCGGCCGGCGCGAAGGGCCGGCGGCCACCCGGCCCTCGGCGAGCTCGGCTCCTCGGCGATCTCTGCGTTGATCGTCGTCTCGGCGCTCTCAGCTCCCTCCAGAAGCGTTACGTTTTTGCGGTCAGCTCGTCGTAGCAGACCTGCAGCGCCGGCGTGCCCTCGTTCTGCGCGAACTGCGGCATTCCGGCCTTGACGATCTCGTCGGCCGACTTCCCTGCCGCGATCCCCTTCTGCACGTAGTCGAGCATCGCGGAGAAGTAATCCCGCAGCGCGAGCAGATCCGCTTTCGGCCCGGTCACCGGTGCGCCGACCTTCGAGTGGCCGAAGATATAAGTCGTGTCGTTGTTGTGATCCTTGGTGACCTTCTCCAGGGACGTCAGCCAGTTGCGAATCGACGCGCCCGCGGGGCGGTCGACGCGAGGATGCCGCTGGTGCGACATCAGGTCGCCCATGTGCACGATGTTGGCGCGCTGGAAGAAGATGACCGCATCGCCGCTGGTGTGTCCCGGTCCGTAGTACTTCGTCGAGACGGTCTCGTTGCCGATATCGACCTTCCAGCCGTCCTTGAACGTCTCGTCGGCGTAGGCCTGTGCGTCCTCGGTCTTGTTGGCCGCCGCCTGCTTCTTCTGCAGGCCAGGCACGTTCTCGTGCGCCACGATCTTCGTCACGTTCGGCCGCAGCACCTTGTTGCCGCCGGTGTGGTCGGGATGGTGGTGCGTGTTGAGCAGCAGATCGATCTTGCGCGGCGTGCGCGTTTTCAGACCGTCGAGGAACATCTGCGCGGTATCGGCGAACTGGCTGTCGATCACCAGCACCGCATCGTTCGTGATCAGATACGCCATCGTCCCGCCGCGGGCGGTAAACGTGCCGACATTGCGCCGGAGCGCCGTGAACATGGGAACGGTCGGCGGCTGCGCGGCCGCGGCCGGCGGCTGCTGACCGAACAAGCGGACCGGGCTCCACGCGCCCGCCGCAACAGCCAGCGAAGAAGTAACGAGGAACTCGCGTCGATTCTGCTGCATGACAGGCTCCTACACAGATATGACCACTTTGCCGACGAACGCGCCCGACGCATGGTAGCGGAACGCGGCCACGGCGTCATCGAACGAAAACACGCGGTCGATCACGGGCGTGATGCGATTGACGGCGACGGCCCGATTCATCTCCTCGAACATCCGCCGATCGCCGACGAAGATGCCGTGAAGACTGCCGCCTTTGTACATCAACGGAAAGGGATTCGTCTCGCCTTCCCTCCCGGCCAGAAAGCCAATGAGGCAGATCTTGCCACCTCGGGCGAGCGCCTGCATCGAGCGGGCGAATGTCCCGGCACCGCCGACCTCGAGGACGCAGTCCGCACCGGAGCCGGCGGTCAGGCGCATGACCTCCTTCTCCCAGTCGGGGGTGCGTCGATAGTTGATCGCCTCGGACGCACCCAACTGCTTCACGCGGGCGATCTTCTCATCACTGGACGAGGTGATGACGACGCGCGCGCCAGCCGCGTGGGCAAAGAGCAAGGCAAACGTCGAGACGCCGCCCGAGCCGAGCGCGAGCACGGTATCGCCCGCTTTCACTGGTCGACCGGCGTCGAACAGCGCATGCCACGCGGTCACGCCCGCGCACGGGAAACAGGCGGCTTCCTCGTACGAGAGATGGGGAGGGATGGGCACGACACCGTCTTCGTGGAGCGTGACGTACTCGGCCAGCATGCCGTCGAGCGGCGATCCGAGCGCGGCCTGGGTCATGCCCGACGCTCCGTTGAGGGATCGCTGAAAGAACGCGCCGGCCACACGGTCGCCAGGCTTGAACGCACTCACGCCGTCACCAACGGCGACGACCTCGCCGGCGCCGTCGGACAACGGTACGAGCTCGCGCGTCATCGGCGGTCCGAAGTAAGTGCCCGAGGCCACGAGCTGATCGCGGTAGTTCAGCGACGTCGCCCGGACCCGCATCTTGACCTGCCCTGGCTGTGGCGACGGCTCGTGCCGCTCCACGCGCTGCAGGTCTGCTCCGCCCGAGGATCCCACCGGCACGACCCATGCGCGCATCAGGCCACCGCCTCGTCGACGTCAACCACCACGCTTGGCCGCTTCCGCAGCACGCGGTTCCACCACATGATCACGCCCGTCACCAACATGACCGCCGGCATCAGGCCGACCAACGCCCACACGGCCTTCAACCACGGCATCGTCCGCCAGCGGCCGAAGTGCAGCCGCGTCAACCACGTCAGCACGATATCGCCCGGACGCTCGCCGAGGATCGCGTCCGGATCCGAGATGGAATCGACGAAGTTCGAGAACGGCTCAGGCACGCCGAGATAGAAGCCCGAGATGCCCCACATCAGTACGAAGAGGAACAACCAGAACCCGAGGGCACTGTGCAGATCCCAGTTGAAGCGTTTCCACCCGCTGCTCCACTTCACGCCGAGGCTGCGCTTCCAGCGGGACACGCCGGGCCACCACACCACGAGACCTGTGAAAACCGTGAGCGTGAACACCGCGCTCAACGCACCGTTCCAATACTTGCCCGTTCGATCGAACAGGAGCTCGTCGTGCAGCCGCGCGAGCCAGAGGACAAAGTACTCGCCCTGCGTCACCGAGTCGCCGAGATCGGCGCCGGTATACGGATTGAACAGGCGCTCTTTCTTGTCGGCCCCACGCTCGAGCCACACCTCGATCGTGGGGTTACGGCGGGTGATGCGGTCGCCGACACGCGTGATGGTGTAGCCGGGATACAGCTTTTCCGCGATGGCGCGGAGCTGATCGCTGGTGAGACGCGTCGCCTTGGGATCGAACGTCGGCCGTGGCGTCGCGAAGAACCGATCGAGCTCGTTGCGATACACCAGCGCGCTGCCGGTGATGCTGAGCATGACGACGTAGAGACCGAGCGCGAGACCGGTCCACAAATGGATTTGAAAGAGTGCCCTGCGGAGCCACACCCGTTGTGGCTGCCGTAGCCATTGCTGCCAGCCCCCCAATTCGCCCCCTCTTCTGCGCAGATCTGCTCGCCGCGGCATTGGCGCCTACGACGCACCGATCGGAACGCCGATAAGACACGTGATCGCCCAAAGAGCATACCGCCTTCATGCGATTTCACGTGCGTCTCCTCGTTCTCGTCCTCGTCGCCGCCTGGCCGCTCGATGCAGCGGCGCAGATTCACGCCTGGCGTGACGCCAACGGCACCCTGGTGGTTTCCGATCATCCGATCAATGAGCCCACGGTCATCTACCCCGTTGGCGGCTCGACGAAGTACGTGACGACAACGCCGGTGGAGTCGGAGTCGGCGCGAGAGCGCTACGAACCCTTCGTGATCGAGCATTCGGCCAAGCATGGACTCCGACCGGAACTGGTCCGTGCCGTCATTCAGGTCGAATCGGGATACAACCCCCGCGCGCGCTCGCCGAAGGGCGCGATGGGACTGATGCAACTGATGCCGGAGACGGCGCGGTCTCTCGGCGTGAATCGGCCGTACGACCCGGCCGAAAACATCGGCGGCGGCACGCGGTATCTTCGATTGCTGCTCGACAAGTACGACGGCGATGAGGTGCTGGCGCTCGCCGCGTACAACGCGGGATCGGGAGCGGTCGACCGGCACGGCCGAAAGGTGCCGCGTTATCGAGAAACGCAGGACTACGTCCGCAAGGTCACGCTCGCGGCGGGCGAGGCGCCGGCAGGCGCGCCGCGAAAGCTGAAGATCTACAAGACGCTCGAGATCATCGACGGCCGCGCCGTCCCTCGCTATTCGAGCGAAAAGCCCGCCGCTGGCTCGTACGAGATCGTCTCCCGATAACCTGGCGGCGGTCTTTTCAGACCCGCCGCGCACGTCGAGACCAACGAGCTACTTGTGACGGACGCTGGGACGAACGCGCTCGTGCTTGACGTATAGTGACGATGTGATCTCGCGCATGCTGACGATCGCACTGGTGGCGACCGTGCTGTTGCCTCGCGTCCACGCGCAGCCCTTCGACTCCGCTCAGGGCAAGCGCCAGGAGCCGTTGCCCGAGGCGCTCACGCAGATGATCGAGGCCGAGCGGGCGTTTGCGGCGCGCGCGCTCGTCGTCGGATGGAAGCAGGCGTTCCTCGAGTACTTCTCCTACTCCGCGATCGGGTTCGACGAAGGCCGGCCGGGCAACGCGCGCGAGCAGGTGGCGAAGAATCCGGACCCGCCCAAAGATCTGCAGTTGATCTGGGAGCCGCGCTACGGCGACAGCGCCGCCAGCGGCGAGCTTGGATACCTGACCGGCCCCGTCAAGAACATCCTGCCTTCACGCAACAAGGGCCAGCCGCGCCACTCCAACTACTTCTCGGTCTGGAAGCGCGAGCGCGACGGAGCGTTCAAGGTGGTCATGGACGTGGGCACGCAAACACCCGGCCCCGTGCCCTACGCCACTGGCTTCACGCGCGCGCCGCACGCCAATCGCTTCACCGGTGATTACGACGACACGACACCGCCGCTCGGCACCGCCGATCGGCTCTTGAACACTGCGCTCCGATCGGGGCAGGCCCGCGCCTACCGGAATCAGTTGGCCGACGGCGTACGCTTTCATCGACAGAACACGCTGCCGATCGTCGGGCAGGCCGCGGTCGTGAAATGGCTCGCGTCCCAACCGTCCTACTCGAGCATTGACTCACAGTTCGCCGAGTCGGCCCGATCGGGAGACCTCGGCTACACCTGGGGCTCCTATTCGATCGCGCCCCGCCGAACGGTCGTCGCACCAAGCGGACCGGGAGCACAGCAGACCATTGATGCGCGCCTTGGTTTCTATCTGCGGGTCTGGGTCCGCGAGCGCAACGGTCAGTGGAAGGTCGCGGTCGACGTGTTACAATAGGCGTTTTGTCAGCCTGAAAAGAAGGTAAAGAGAGAGGATCGTTCGTGGCCAAGCGTACAAAGTCCGCCCTCAAGGCGAACCGTCAGAACATCAAACACCGGGAGCACAACCGTCAGATGCGCTCGCGGCTGCGCACGGCGCTCAAATCCATTCGCGCGTCGCTCGACGCCAAGGACCTGACTGGTGCCAAGTCGGCCCTGAACAAGACGGTCTCGATTGTGGACAAGATGGCCAGCAAGGGCATCATCCACCGCAACACGGCGGGTCGGTACAAGTCGCGTCTGTCCGCTCGGTTGTCTAAAGCCAGCGCGTAGAGCGCAGGCTTCAGCCTGCGCGACGAATCGACGCGGGGGCTGAAGCCCCCGCTCTACCGAGTCCCGCACAATTCGACAACAAGCCGCTCGAGGAGGATTCGGGGGTCGCCGCCGGACGACTTCAGGGCGATGTCGGTCTGGAAGACCGATTCGATCGCATGCGGCAGACGCGGCGCTGGCAGGCGCTCCGCCGCCGCGCGCAACTGACCCAGGACCATCACCGGCACCACGCCGCCGTCGAGCGCCAGGCGCAGCTCGCGCAGAGCGTCACGCACGTCGTTCCGCCAGATCGCCTTTCCGATTCCGAAGTCGGCCTGTGTGTCTGGACCGGCGCTGACCGACTGTCGAACATCTTCGGCTCGAATCGCAGGCTGCCCCATGGCGTAGAGCGCAACCCGTTCGAGGCCTGCGCGCAGCCGCGTCAGGTCGAGCCCTGCTCGTTCGACCAGCGCCCGCACGGCCGTCGGCTCGATCTGTATTCCCTCGCGTGCCGCGCGCGCCTTGATCCATCGTTCGGCGTCGGCTTCGGTCTCGATGCTGCCGCAGTCCACCACCTGCGCCATCTTCAGCAGCAGCTTGACGACGCGGCGACGCATGTCGAGCGGGCCACACACGAACACGACGGTGGCGTGCGGCGGCGCGTCCTGAATGAACGCTTCGAGGCGCTCCTGCTCGGCGTCGGCCGCGGCGCTCTCCCGCTTCGGGACGAGAAGCTTGTCGGCGTCGGCGACGATCACCACGCGGCGCGGCGCCATCATCGGCAGCGTGCGTGCGGCATCGACGAGCGTGTCCACTTTGACTTCGCCGCCATACAGCCGCTCGACGTTGAAGGCTCGCAGGTCTTCCTCGACCATGTCGCCGAACTCCGCCGCCACGGCGGCGCGTTCGACCGGGTCGGTCCCGATCAGCATGTAGAGTGGCGCGGTGTCGGCGGAGGCGAGCTGCTTTCGGAGGGAGGAGGCGCTCAGCGGAGGCATCTCGTCAGAACGCCTCCAGGATGGCCGTCACGACGCTGCGGGCGGCATCGGTCGACAGGCGATCGACGGTGCTGCGCTCCTGGTCGAAGAACGACCCGCCTTCGATCGTCCCGGTGCTGCTGGTATTGGCGCTCAGTTCGTACTCCTCACGGAATGTCAGTGCGTCGTTCGACCACAGCACCATGTTCGTGCGTGAGTCGGTGAACGTCATCTTCATCGTCAGAATGAACTGATAGCGCGAGGCCAGCTGCCGTTCGTTGAACGCCACCGGCTGCAGCGAGATGCCGATAATCTCACCCGTCAGGACGGCGTCCGATCCAGGCGCATCGGGTAACACGGTGTATTTGCCGCGGCCGATGAACTCGGTGCGGATCTTCTCGGTCAGCACCTGCTCGATCTGCTGGAACTGACTGCGGTTCTCGATTGGCGGGATGCCGACGACCCTGATGTACGCCGGAAGAAACGAGCCGCGCCCCGCCAGGGCGTAGCCGCACCCGGCGTGCACCAGCATCACGATCAGTGGCAGGGCGAGTCTGGTCACGAACCTATTGCACGACAATCGACACGAGCCTTCCTTTGACCACGACGACCTTCTTGACGGTCTTGCCCGCGAGCAGCGCCTTGACGGCGCGATCGGCCAGGGCCCGCGCCTCGAGCTCCTTCTCCGCACTGTCGGGCGGCACCATCAGGTGACCGCGCACCTTCCCGTTGATCTGCACCGGTATCTCGATCTCATCGGCTTTCGCCACCTCGGGATCGAACACCGGCCACGACGCCGCCGCGAGGCCATCGCTGTTGCCGAGGCACTCCCACATCTCCTCGGCCATGTGCGGCGCATAGGGCGCGAGCATGCGGACCAGCGCTTCGAGCGCCTCTCGCACGACGTGGATCGTCTCGCGCCGCTCGACCTGTCCGGCACGATCGGGATCTTCGTCATTGTGCCGCCCCGGTCCGCCGGTGACTGTCTGCTCGCTGAACGCGTAGAGCTCGTTCACCAGCTCCATCAGCGCCGACACCGCCGTATTGAGCTGCTGACGGTGCTCGATGTCCGCGGTGACGCGCTTGATCGTCTCGTGCGTCTTTCGCCGAAGTGCACGCTCGGCTGCGTTGAACGGCTCCTTGCCATCCGCGCTGCCGACGCCCTCGCCGGCGATCGTCTCGGTCCAGTTGTCGACGATCCGCCAGACCCGCGCGAGGAAGCGGAAGCTGCCTTCGAGCCCGGCGTCGCTCCATTCGATTTCCTTCTCGGGTGGCGCCACGAACATGACGTAGACCCGCAGCGCATCGGCTCCGAACCGCTCCAGCATCGAGTCGGGATCGACGACATTGCCCTTTCGCTTGGACATGATCGCGCCGTCCTTGAGCACCATGCCCTGGGTCAGCAGGTGCGAGAACGGTTCGGCGTGATCGACCATACCGATGTCGCGGAAGACGCGGGCGAAGAAGCGCGAGTAGATCAGGTGCAGGATCGCGTGCTCGACACCGCCGCAATAGAAATCGACCGGACACCAGTACTTCACGGCGGCCGGGTCGAACGCCTGACGATCGTTCCGCGGATCGGCGAAGCGGTAGAAGTACCACGACGAGTCGACGAACGTATCCATCGTGTCGGTCTCGCGACGCGCGGGACCGCCGCATTTCGGACAGGTCACGTTGACGAACTCTGGCACGTGAGCCAGCGGCGAATCGCCGCGGCCGGTGAACTGCGCCACCTTGGGCAGCTCCACCGGCAGCTGATCGTCCGGCACCGGCACAATCCCGTCCTTGTCGCAGTAGATCATCGGGATCGGCGTGCCCCAGTACCGCTGGCGTGAGATGCCCCAGTCCTTGAGACGGAACTGTACGGTGCCTTCGCCGATGCCGCGTTCCTGGGCGTAGGCGGTCATCTTCTTCAGCGCATCGGTCGACGGAAGTCCGCTGAACTGACCAGAGCTCACCAGCGTGCCGTAGTTCGACACCGACTCTGCGAGCACGTCCGATGAGGCCGGCTTGCCGTCGGGTGTGACCACGATGCGGATCGGCAGGTTGTACTTGCGCGCGAACTCGAAGTCGCGTTCGTCGTGAGCGGGCACGGCCATGATCGCGCCGGTGCCGTACTCACCAAGCACGAAGTTGGCGACCCAGATCGGGACCGACTCGTTCGTGAACGGATTGATCGCGCGAAAACCGGTGTCGAACCCCTGCTTCTCGATGTCGCCACTGAGCCTGGCGGCGCGGTCCTGCATGCGAAACGCATGGGCCTGGCGCGTGAACGCGGCGGGATCGCTCGACTTCTCCGCCAGCCGGGCCACCAGCGGGTGCTCCGGACCGAGCAGCACGAACGTCGCCCCGAAGATCGTGTCGATCCGGGTGGTGAAGACTTCAATCGACGTCCCGGCGTCGCTTTCCAGCGGGAACTTGACGCGTGCGCCCTCCGAGCGCCCGATCCAGTTGCGCTGCATCGTCAGCACCTTGTCGGGCCAGGCCTGCAGCTCCGCGGTCGCATCGAGCAGCTCGTCGGCGTACGCGGTGATGCGGAAGAACCACTGCTCCAGATCGCGCACCTCGACCGGCGAGTCGCAGCGCCAGCACTTGCCGTCGATCACCTGCTCGTTGGCGAGCACCGTCTTGTCGACCGGACACCAGTTCACCGATGACTTGCGGCGGTAGGCCAGGCCCTTCTCGAACATGCGGATGAAGAGCCACTGGTTCCACTTGTAGTACTCGGGGTCGCAGGTGGCGAGCTCACGCTCCCACGCGTAGCTGATGCCCAGGCGCTGCAGCTGTCCCTTCATGTGCGCGATGTTGTCGCGCGTCGACTTCTCGGGATGGATGCCGCTCTTGATCGCGGCGTTCTCAGCGGGCAGACCGAACGCGTCCCAGCCGAAGGGGTGCAGCACGTTGAAGCCGCGCATCCGCTTCGTCCGCGCGAGGACGTCGCCGATGATGTAATTGCGCAGGTGCCCGACGTGCGCGTGCCCAGACGGATACGCGAACATCTCCAGACAGTAGAACTTCGGACGCGACGGATCGGTGGCGACCTCGAAGGCGCGGGACGCCGCCCAGCGCTTCTGCCATTTCTTGTCGAGTTCCTGCGGATGATAGTCCGGCATCGTGTTAGCGGGGCTGACGCCCCCGCGCTACGGTCTCAAACGTGTTCGTAGAGCGCAGGCTCGAGCCTGCGCGGACAGGCGTAAGACTGCGCGACCCGCGCGATCTGAATTGATTATAACTTCCACCGATCGGACAGATGTGGCGTGACCGCCTCGATCGTCGCGTCTGCCCGGGGCGTCGCGCCCGATGGCGCGGCGAAGTCGGTCTTGCCATCGAGCGCAGCGATCGTCATCCGCAGCGACTCGGCCAACCCAGCCAGGTCGTAGCCGCCTTCGGTGACGGCGACCACGCGGCCCTGGCAGCACTCGTCCGCGACCTTGACGAGCGCCGCCGTGAGGCGGCCGAAGTATGGCGCGGTCACACGCATGCCTCCGAGCGGATCGTCCATATGGGCGTCGAACCCAGCCGACACGAGCACCAACTCGGGACGAAACTGCCGCAGAGTCGGGAACGCGATCTTCGTGTACACACGCTCGTAGTCGGCGTCGGTTGCACCGGCCGCCATCGGCAGGTTGACCGTGAAGCCCTTTCCTGCCTCTGTGCCGATGTCACCGGCCGCGCCGGTGCCCGGGTAGTACGGATACTGATGCGACGAGATGAACAGCACCGCTGGATCGCCGTAAAAGCTCCACTGCGTTCCGTTGCCGTGATGCACGTCGTAGTCGACGATCGCCACGCGCGCCAGGCCGCGTGCGCGGGCGTGGGCGGCCGCGATCGCGATGTTGTTGAAGAAGCAGAAGCCCATCGCGCGATTGCGTTCGGCGTGATGGCCTGGCGGCCGCACCACGGCGAGCGCACGCGCCCCGGGGCGAGCGTCGAGCACGAGATCGACCGCACCAACCGTTGCGCCCGCGCCCAGGGTGGCCACCTCGTACGTCCGTGGCGACGTGAAGGTGTCGCCGTCGAGCGCCACCGCCCGGCCCGCCGTCTCTTTGATGAGCGTTAGATAATCAGGCTCGTGAATTCGCGTGATCTCCTCGTCGGTGACCCGACGCGGCTCCAGGACGCGGCCACCCCGTGCCCTGAACTCGGACGCGACGAGTTGCATCACTTCGGAGCGTTCGACCCGCTCGGGATGGCCGGGTGGCGTCAGGTGGTCGGAGAAGCGCGGTGAGGTCAGAAGCGTGACAGACACGGAAGCGATTGTATGAGCATCCTGCTCTGGGTGGCGGGCGTCGCCCTCGTGCTCGTCGGACTGGCTGGCATCATCCTGCCGGCGCTGCCCGGCCATGTCCTGATCCTCGCCGGTCTCGTGCTGGCCGCATGGGCCGACGGGTTTACGCGCGTCGGCGTCTGGACGCTGGTGATCATTGCGCTGATCGCGGCCGGCAGTTACCTGGTCGACTTTGCCGGCGCCGCGCTCGGCGCCAAGAAGCTCGGCGCCAGCTCGCGCGCGATGGTCGGCGCCGGTCTCGGCACGATCGCCGGACTCTTTTTCGGACTTCCCGGCATCATCCTTGGCCCTTTCGCCGGAGCCGTCATCGGCGAGCTCACCGTCAAGCAGGACCTGCGGCAAGCGGGCAAAGCGGGCGTCGCCGCGTGGATCGGCTTCGCCATCGGCACCGCAGTGAAAGTCGGGATGGCGTTCCTGATGATCGGGATCTTTGCTGGCGCCCTCGTGTTCTAATGGGCGCTCCATGAAGCAGATCGCCCTCGTCGCCGCAATCGTCATTGCTGTGCTGTGCGCGTGGCCAGCGGCGCAAGACGACTCGATTGTCACGAACCCCCCCGAGAAGTTTTCCATGCGAGTCCTGAGCTCGGGCATCGAAGGACCGTGGGAGCTGGCCTGGGGCCCCGAACAGACGCTGTGGGTCACCGAGCGCACGGGCCGGCGCATCTTCCGGATCAATCCTACGAACGGCGCGCGCAGCGTCGTCACGACGATTCCCGAAGTGAACACGACCTTCACGCAGGACGGCCTGCTCGGCCTGGCGTTTCACGGCGAATTTCTGAAGGGAACGGGCAACGACTTCGTCTACGTCGCCTTTACCTATGACGATGGCGCGGGGACTGCGCTCGCCCGCCGGCTCGCCGTACGCCGATATCGATACAACGAGGACGGCAACACCCTCGTCGATCCGCGGGACATCCTGACCGGACTCCCCACTCACACCGATCACGTCGGCGGCCGTCTCGCGTTTGGCGCCGATCGCAAGCTGTATCTGACGATCGGCGACGGCGGCGCCAACTTCGGCGCCAATCTCTGCAACGCCAACCACGCTCAGGATCTGCCGACTGCGGCACAGGTCAAAGCCAAGGACTGGTCGAACTACCAGGGCAAGATTCTGCGCATCGAGCTCGATGGATCCATTCCCGCTGACAACCCGGTGATCGACGGCGTACGGAGCCACGTCTTTACCTGGGGACATCGCAACCCGCTGGGACTCGTCGTCGGACCGAACGGACGGATCTACGAGTCGGAGCACGGTCCGAGCTCAGACGACGAAGTGAATCTGATCGAAGGTGGGCGCAACTACGGCTGGCCGAATGTCGCCGGCTACCGTGACGACAAGGCGTATGTGTACGCGAACTACTCGAAGTCGAGTCCCGAGCCGTGTGCGTCGCTGGGTCGCGGCGCCGGTTCCGGCCCGGTTCCGAAGTCGGTGCCGACGCAGACTGAAACGGCGTGGAACGATCAGCGATTCATGGCGCCGCTGCGCACCTTCTTCACCGTCGACACCGGGTACGATCTCACCCGCACCGGCAACGCAACGATCGCGCCTGGTGGCCTCGACTACTACTCCGGAACAGCGATTCCGGGATGGAACAACTCGCTGCTCGCACTCAGCCTGATTCGCGGCGCGGTGTATCGGCTGACGCTGGCACCGGATGGCCGATCGGTGCAGGGTCCGCCGGTCGAACTGTTCAAGGCGGCGAGTCGGTATCGCGACATCGCGCTCAACCCCGACGGACGAACGATCTATCTCGCGACGGATCCCTCAGGCCCCAGCCGCAATCTGCCGCCCGGCACGCAAACGCTGGCGAACCCTGGAAGCATCTTGGAGTTCAAGTACATGGGGAACTGATCTTGCGCCCCGCACTCACCGGCGCCGGGCCTAAAGAACAGGCCCGGCCTACCACTGCCTACTTTCGAGCCGCGTAGCTCTTCGAGAATCCGTTCCTCGAATTCGTGACGCTGAACGATCCATCCTCGCGCGCGGCGACTTTGATCCAATAGGCCGTGCCGTTGTGCGCCGGCGGTGGCGGTGCGTTCGGGCCGGGTGCCGGCGCCGTGATGGCGGCGACGGGCATCGTGGTCAGCGCCTCGTCGGTGTTGTTGGCGATGAACAGGCCCGGCACCGTGTATTCCTGGCCGCTCAACTGCGAGAAGTGGATCTGCCACAGATCCTCCAAGCCGGGTGACGCGAACAGCACTTTCATCGCGTCGGGCTGCCCGCCTTTGCGCGTGCCGTTGTTCATGATTGCCACGCGCGGCGCGATCGCGTGCACCAGGACCTCGGAGTTCGAGATCGCCTGACCGTGGTGCGACACGATGAACAGGTCGACGGTCCCGAGCCGGTTGGCCGGGCACATCAGCTCCGACTCCTTGTTCCAGGTCAGGTCGCCCATGTGCACGGTCTTGAAGCGGCCGAACGTGTAATGCGTGCCGACCGACTGTGCGTTCTCCGACGGGTCGGGATCCTTGGGCTTGTAACTCTCGCAGAACGGATTGCGGCTGCCCGCGCCTGGCAACGCGCTCGCGATCATCTTCCCGGCGGCCGCGACCACGCGTGCGTCGACCCCCTTGAGCTCGATGCGATCGCCAGGCTTCGCGACAGTGTGCTTGGCGTTGGCGTAGAGCTTCGGATACACGGTCTGAAGAAACGCGTCGGCGTTGGCGGCCGGCTGCACGTTCGGTCCGTGATCGATGAACTCGCGAATCGGGATGCGTCCCGCCACGTTCTCCATCGCACCGAAGTGATCGCCGTGATAGTGCGTCGTAATCAGGTGGTCGATCTGCTTCAGCCCGGCATCTTTGGCCGCGGCGAGGATCCGATCGCCGTCGCGGGCCGCCGCGGCGCCGCCGTTACCGGTGTCGATCAGCAACGACTGCCCCGCCGGCGTCACGAACAGGGTTGCATTGCCCCCCTCGACGTCGATCAGATAAATGTCGAGCGTGGTGCGCGTCTGTGCCGTGACAGCAACGACGCAGAGCAACGCGAGCAGCGACGTCAAGAGTCGGCGCATGAGAAACCTCCTGGAGCGTGGGTAGGCTAGCACGACCGGAAGCGAATGGCGACGGACGACGCCACGTCGCCTGGGGCGTTCATGCCCACTTGAACCCACGCGCCATGCCGTGACGTCCTTCCGGTTAGGATCGTTGCTCGTGCCAAAGTCGATTGGACACTATCAAATCACCGGCACCCTCGGCGAGGGCGGCATGGGCATCGTGTATGCCGCGTGGGACGACCGCCTGAATCGGGCCGTTGCATTGAAGACCATTCGCGGCAACGTGTCCGATCCGGCCGCAACCGAGCGACTGCGCCGCGAAGCACGGGCCGCGGCCCGAGTGAATCATCCCAACATCTGTCAGCTGTACGACGTCGGTTCGGAAGACGGTCAGTTCTACATCGCCATGGAGCTGCTCGAGGGCGAGCCGTTGGCGACGCGTATGGCGGAAGGGCCGATTCCGCTGAAGGACTCCGTCGCGTTCGCGCTATCCACGCTGTCGGCGCTCGAGGCATTGCACAACAACGGGCTGATTCATCGCGACCTCAAGCCGTCGAACATCTTTCTGACGCCGCACGGCGTCAAGCTCCTCGACTTCGGGCTCGCGCGTCCGCTCGACGAGCAGGATGTGCGCTTGACGATGCCCGGTATGCTGCTCGGGACGCCGCGGTATCTGTCTCCTGAGCAGTTGACCGGACAGTCGGCAGACGTCAGGTCCGACGTGTTTGCCGCCGGGGTCGTGCTTTACGAGATGATCACCGGTCAGCCTGCGTTCAACGGCCGGACCATCCCTGAGGTCGTACACGCTGTCGTCTACGAGCATCCTCCGGCGCTGGGCGGATCGTCCACGGTCGCGTCGATCGACCGTATCGTCCACAAGGCGATCGCCAAGAAGCCGCAGGATCGCTATCGAACTGCGGCGGGGATGGCCGACGACTTGCGAGCGGCGCTGCTGACGGCCGACAGCGGAACCGTCGCCCGTCCGCCGCGCCCGATGACACGCGTCATCGTCCTGCCCTTCCGGATGCTGCGGCCCGACCCGGACATCGACTTTCTCGCGTTCAGCCTTTCGGATGCGCTGACGACATCGCTGTCGGGGCTGGACTCGCTGTTGGTCCGATCGAGTCTGACGGCGTCGGCGTTCGCCAAGGATGCGATCGACCTCAACACGCTCGCCTCGAAAGCCGACGTCGACGCCGTGCTGACAGGGACGCTGCTTCGCGCCGAGGATCAGCTGCGCGTCACGGCGCAGCTCGCCGAAGTGCCGAGCGGCACGGTTCGATGGTCCGACACGATGGTCGTCCCGCTCGGCGACATCTTTCAGCTGCAGGACACGCTCACCAGCCGTATCGTCGACTCGCTCGCGGTGCCGCTCAGCGCGCGCGATCGACAGGTGCTGCGGCGTGATGTTCCGGCTAGCCCGAAGGCGTATGAGTACTACTTGCGGGCCAACCAGCTGGCGTATCAGGCACAGAACTGGACCGTCGCGCGCGCGCTGTATCAGCAATGCCTGGAAGAAGACCCACGCTTCGCGCCGGCGTGGGCCCGGCTCGCCCGCATCTATCGTGTGATCGACATGTATTCGGGCGAGAGCGCCGGCGACGCGCACACGCTGGCCGAAGACGCATTCAGGCGGGCCCTCGAGCTCAATCCTGATCTGTCGATCGCGCACAACCTGTACACGACGATGGAGCTGGAGAGCGGCCGGGCGCGGCAGGCGATGCTCAGGCTGCTCGAGCGCGCTCGCGGGCGGTCATCGGATCCCGAGCTCTTCGCCGGCCTGGTGCAGGCGTGCCGGTACGCCGGCCTGCTGCGTCCAGCCATCGCCGCGTACGAGCACGCGCGACGGCTCGAGCCGCAGATCCGTACGGCCGTCAGCCATGCCTACCTGATGACCGGCGACTACGAGAACGCGATCGCATCGGACGTTGACGATCCGGCGCTCGTCACGACCTTCGCGCTCAGTCTGTCGGGTCAACGCGATCGCGCGATCGCGCACGTGAAGCAACAGCTCGGGCCTGGCGTGCCTCAACTCATCCGGATGTTCTTCGATCTCCTGGTCGCGGTGCTGGAAGGACGACGATCAGAGGGTTCGCAGATGGCCGACGAGCTGCTGCGAAAGTGGCGGCTGCGTGATCCGTGCGGAACCTACTACCTGGCCAGGATTCTCGCGTCGCTCGAACACTCAGGGGCGTTGCCGATGCTCGAGCACGCGGTCGATACGGGGTTCCACTGCTACACCTTCTTCGCCCGCGACCCCTGGCTCGATCCCGTGAGGACCGACTCGGCGTTCCGGGCCATCCTGCAGCGAGCCGAGGCCGGCTATCGTGACGCCCGCGCCGCCTTCGTCGCTGCGGGCGGAGAGGCACTTCTGGGCCCCGTCCAGACGGACTAACCAGGGCTGAGGCGCCGCGTCAAAACTTCATTCGCGTGGTGAACGGTTCTGGAGCCGGCTCCGTCTTAAGGCCATTATGTCTTCCTTGTCGAGCGATCTGCGGTACGCCGCGCGCACGCTGCGCAAGAGCCCGGGGTTCACGACGATCGCCATCCTGACGCTGGCGATTGGGATCGGCGCCAATACCGGCATCTTCAGCTTCGTGGACGGGCTGCTGCTGAAGCCACTGCCCTATGAACACGGCGATCGCATCGTCCGCGTCCTGGAGAAGCCACCGCGGGGCGAACGCAACGGCATTTCAACGCTGAACTTCCTCGATTGGCAGAAGGACAACACGGTCTTCGACTTCCATTCGGCGCAAGCCGGCGGGGCCGTGACAATGACGGGCGGCACCGAGCCGACGCAGCTCCGCGGCGCGCGTGTCTCACCCGACTATTTCAAGATTTTCGGCATCAAGGCCGCGCGCGGACGAACGTTCCTGCCGGGTGAAGACCAGCTCGGGAAGCACCAGGTCGCAGTGATCAGCCACGCCACGTGGGTCACCCAGTTCGGCGCCGACCCGAACATCATCAACCGGACGGTCCTGCTCGACAACCTGCCCCACACGATCATCGGCGTCCTTCCCGAGGGTGGCGCCTTCGATCGCGCCGCGGCGCAGATCTGGCGGCCGCTGGCGTTCGAGCCGTCGAACATGACGCGCAATTTCCATTGGCTGACGTCGTTCGCGCGGCTGAAGGACGGCGTCACTCTGGAGCAGGCGCGGGCGGCGATGGATGTCATCGGCAAGCGCATCGAGCGAGACTTCCCCGACTCGAACAAGGGGTGGGGTGTTGTCGTCGAGTCGTACGCCGGCACGCTCATTGGCGAGCAGTCGCGATCGGTCGCGATTCTGCTCATCTCCGCGACCGGGCTGGTGCTGTTGATTGGCTGCGCCAACCTCGCGAACCTCGCGCTCGCCCGCGGGGTGTCGCGCGAGCGCGAAGTCGTCGTGCGCGCCTCGCTCGGTGCGAGCCGCTGGTCCCTGATCCGCCAGTTCCTGACGGAGAACGTGATCCTGTCGCTCCTGGGAGGCATTGCGGGCATCGGCGTCGGCTACCTGCTGATGCGCGGCATCACCCTGATGCTGCCGCCGTTCGCGTTCCCGCGCGAGGTCGAGATCACGATGGACACGCGCGTGCTGCTCTTCGCCATCGTCGTCTCCGTACTGACCGGCCTGCTGTTCGGGATGGCTCCAGCGTTTCAGGCCACACGGCCCGATCTCGCGTCTTCGATGAAGGAAGAAGGGCGCGGCTCGAGCGGCGGCGTCGGCAGACGCCGGCTTCGCGACAGCCTGATCGTCGCCGAGGTCGCGCTCGCGTTCGTGCTTCTCGTCGTGTCCGGGCTGATCATGCGCAGCTTCTTTGGCCTGATGAACGTCGACACCGGCTTCGAATCGACCAACCTCCTCACGATGGGTCTTCCCCAGACGACGGAGCGGTTTCCAGACCCCGAGCAGTTGAATCGCTACCTGAGTGAAGTGCGCACCGCGGTCGAAGCGGTACCGGGTGTTCGCGCCACGGCCTACAGCTGCGCTCCGCCGATGCAGGGCGCGTGCTACGGCATGCCGATGCAGCCGACGAATCGGCCCACCGTCGACGTCGCGAAACGGGATGGCGGCTTCTTCAAGGTCGTGAGTCCGTCGTATTTCTCGACGCTCGGCATCAAGATCCTCAAAGGGCGCGCGCTCTCCGAACGGGATACGCGCAATTCGCCGAAGGTGCTCGTGATGAACGAGCGGCTCGCCAAGCGCTATTTCCCCAAGGACGATCCCATCGGCCAGCACATTCTGATTCAGGAGATCATTCCGGGGCGAACCGGGCTCGGTCCCGATATCTCATGGGAAGTCGTCGGTATCATCGGCGACGAGAAGATCGGCGGGCCTTCCGATGTCCAGACGGCCGGTGTCTACGTCTCCAACGAACAGAGTCCCGTCTACGGCATGGTGCTCAGCGTCCGCGCGGCGATGAATCCACTCCTGCTGCAGAAGGCGATCAGCGAAGCGATTTGGAGTGTCAACAAGGACCAGGCGCTCACCCAAATTCGCAGTGTGGAGCAGATCCGGGATCAGCAGATGGGCGGGCAGAGGATCGGAACGATCCTGCTGGCTACGTTCAGCACGATCGCGCTGCTGCTGGCTGGGATCGGGATCTACGGGGTCATTTCCTACTCTGTTGCCCAGCGGACCCGCGAGATGGGCATCCGTGCGGCGCTCGGCGCGCCGCGTCAACGGCTGCTCCGCCTGGTGCTCGATCGGGGTGTGATCCTCACGGCCATCGGGCTCAGCATCGGTCTCGCCGGCGCGCTCGGCCTGACGAGGCTGATGTCGAGCCTGCTGTTTGGCGTCGGCGTCCGCGATCCACTGACCATGATCTCGGTCGCGGCGATTCTCGCCGGCGTCGCCCTGCTCGCCTCGTACGTGCCCGCCCGCCGCGCAACCAAAGTCGATCCCGTCGTCGCGCTTCGATACGAGTGATTGCCAGGTGACAGTGTAGGCCGGGCCTGTTCTTTAGGCCCGGCAGTGTAGCGGCACCATCCCATGCCGGGCTTAAAGAACAAGCCCGGCCTACACAGTCACTGGCACGTCCATTGCCACTCGCCGGGTATGCATCGGCTAGCTCGGCGGGCGCACTCTGATGCGCGATCCCCGGCGCCTATTCCCGACGTCGAACGCCCCGCACCGGCATTCTGGAGACGAAGCACCTCGCTCCACCTGCTCGCGCTGTGCGCCATCGTCGTCATGATGCGCTACGCGGCTCCGCTGTTGATGCCGATCGTGCTCAGCATCATGCTGTTCTACATGCTCGATCCGATCGTCGATCGGCTCGAGCGCTGGCACGTGCCGCGTTTCCTGGCGTCCATCAGCGTGGTGTTGGGCCTGGTCGGTGCCCTCGTCGTCGGCGCGGCCTCGATGTGGCCGCAGATCGACTCGGTGTTGACCAAGATCCCCGAAGGCGCGATCCATCTGCGCGGCACGATTCGCGAGAACCGACGCGTCCAGGGTGACACTGCGCTGGAACGAATCCAGGAGGCGGCTCGCGCCGTCGACTCGGCCGCGGCCGAGGCAGCCAAGCCGGCGCCGGCGACGCCCGGTATCGCGCGCGTCGAGGTGATCGATCAGCCGTGGCGTGTCTCGGATCTCTTGTGGACGGGCGGCTTGGGTGTCGTCGGCATTGGCGGGCAGGCCGTGACGGTGCTGCTGCTCACCATCTTCTTGCTGTACGAGGACGATTCGTTCAAGCGCGCGCTCGTCGCTCAGATGCAGACCAGGAACAACAAACGTATCACGGTGGAAATCCTGAATGAGATCGCCGTTCAAATCGAGCGATTCATCTGGGTGCAGGTCGCCACGTCCGTCATCGTCGGGATCGCCACCTGGCTCGCGTTATGGTGGCTCGGCGTCGAAGAGCCAATGGTGTGGGGTGTGTTCGCCGCCCTGCTGAACAGCGTCCCGTACTTCGGACCGTTCATCGTGACGGTTGGTCTGTCGATCGTCGGGTACCTTCAATTCGGAACGTTGCAGCAGACCGCGGTCGTCGCTGGAGCCGCGCTCGCGATCACCAGCATCGAGGGCATGTTCCTCACCCCGCACTTGCTGAGTCGCGCGGCGTCCCTCAATCACGTGGCGATGTTCACCGCCATTGCCTTCTGGAGCTGGGCCTGGGGCGTGCCAGGCATGCTGCTCGCGGTACCGATGCTGATGGTGATGAAAGCCGTGTGCGATCACGTCGAGGGACTGAAGCCGATCAGCAAGTTCGTGAGCGTCAACGAACAGACGTAGAGCCGAGTAGCGTGTGCGCGCGGTCCTCCAGCAGACGCAAGCGTCGCTCCAGTTCGATGCGTACGCGCTCGAGCGTCTCGGCGGATGTGCTCCGCTCGACATCCATGGGTTCACCGACGACGAGCGCCACGGTGCTGAACGGCTTCGGGATCTGCGTCCTGTCCCAGCTTCGCAGGCTCCAGTGCGCCGACGCCTCGAGGTGAAACGGGAGTAATGGGTTGCCGGTCGCGCTGGCCAGCCACACCGCTCCGGGCTGCGCGACGTGCGCCGGACCGCGCGGACCGTCGAGCGTAAAACCAGCCGGAAGCCCCGCTTTCATGTCCTTCACCAGCTGCAGCATCGCCCGGCGCGCGCCGTGTGAGGTCGATCCGCGAGCGGTGCCGTAGCCGAACCGCTCGATAATTCGCGCGATCCACTCGCCGTCGAAGTTCTCGCTGGTGATGACGACGATGCCGCGCCGCCGGAAGTAGAAAGTCGCGGGGAGAATGCGGCCGTGCCAGAAGGCCATGACCGGCTGGCGGCCGGAGGCGCGAATGGCATCGAAGTGCTGAAGGCCTTCGGTGCGCCACCGCAGCGTGTGACCGAGCGCGTTGATCAGCGGATAGCCAAGGCCAGCGATCGTCGCGACTTGCGCTCGCTTGCTCCAAGACGAGCGCCAATCCTGCACAGCGTCAACTCCCAACTACGTCCCTTGTGGGCGTTGGGCGTCGGGCGTTGGGAGTTGGCTACATCCCATTGTATTGAGGCCCGCCTCCGCCCTCCGGGGGCACCCATGTGATCACCTGGTAGGGATCCATGATGTCGCACGTCTTACAGTGCACGCAGTTGGAGGCGTTGATCTGCAGTCGCGGGGGCTGGCCGGGCTCGCGCAGGATCTCGTAAACGTTCGCGGGACAGAAGCGGGTGCACGGGTGCCCGTACTCGGGACCGCACCTCGAGCTGCACACCTCGGTATCGACCAACAAGTGCGACGGCTGATCTTCCTCGTGCGCCGTGCCTGAATAGTGCACGTTCGTCAGCTTGTCGAACGTCAGCCTGCGATCGGGTGCAACCGCGTTGCTCGGCTTCAACGTCGGCACGTCGAGCCCGTAGTACCACGCCAGCGTTTTCATGCGGGCGTAGCCCGGAAGGCTGCGCAGGTCCTCGAGCCAGCGGCCACCCGTGAGTATCGAGAGCCCAGCAAAGGCCATTCCGGCGAACAGACCGTAGCCGAATGCCTGGTGGACGTTGCGAACGGGATACAGCTCCGCCCGGACTGGACTGGCGTCGATCTTCGCTTGATATCGTTTGAGTCCCGCCTGCGATGTGTCGCCCGCGCGGATCGCCTCGAACGCCGATTCGGCTGCCAGCATCCCAGTTCGCATCGCGAGGTGGATGCCCTTGAGCCGCATCGAGTTCATGAAGCTGGCGGCGTCGCCGGCGATGAGACCGCCGTCCATGTAAGAGCGCGGCACGGTGTTCCACCCACCCTCGGGCAGCGCCTTTGCGCCATAGCGCACGAGCGTGCCGCCGTCGAGCAGCGTCTTCACGAATGGATGCTGCTTGAGGCGGTTGAACGCCATGTGCGGATCGAACAGCGGATCGGCGTAATCGAGGCCGGTGACGAAGCCGAGGGCCAGCTGTCCTTCGGGCAACGCATAAATGAACGCACCGCCAAACTCGTCCTGACGCAGCGGGTACCCCAAGGTATGCATGACGGTACCCGGCGCAATGCGATCCTTCGGGATCTCCCAGAGCTCCTTCAGGCCGACGGCGTACTGCTCCGGCTCTTTGCCCTCGTCGAGCACGAGCGCTCGAATCAGCTGCTTGGTCAGGTTGCCGCGGACGCCGTCACAAAAAATCGTCACCTTGGCGCGGATGTCGACGCCGGGCTCGTAGTTCGGTTTGTGCTCGGCGTGCTTGCCGACGCCTCGGTCACCCGTACGCACGCCAACGACACGCGTCCCGTCGAACAGCACCTCTTGACCGGCGAAGCCGGTAAAGAAATCGATTCCCTCGGCCTCGACCAGTGTGGACAGCCAGCGGACGAACGCGCTCAACGAGATGATGAAGTGGCCGTGATTACGCAGCGGAGGCGGAACAATCGGCAGACGGAACTTTGACTTTTCAGTGAGAACGTAGACGTGATCGCGCTGGACCGGCGCCGCCAGCGGCGCGCCTTTGGCCTCAAAGTCGGGGATGAGATCGCGGAGTGCCGACGGGTCGAGGACCGCACCCGACAGCGAATGCGCACCAGCTTCACGCGCCTTCTCGAGGACGGCAATCGACAACGGCTCGCCGGCCTGAGACTGCTGCAACTGTGCGAGACGGATCGCCGCTGACAACCCGGCGGGGCCACCGCCGACAATCAGGACGTCGACTTCGAGGGTCTCGCGTTCCATTTTCAGTTCCGAGTCAACGGAGCGGACTGTTTACTTCTTTTCCAGCTCGGTGATGAGCGCCGGCACGATCTCGAACAGGTCGCCGACGATGCCGTAGTCCGCGACCTCGAAGATCGGCGCATCGCGATCTTTGTTGATCGCGACGATCGTGCGCGAGCCTTTCATTCCGACGAGGTGCTGAATGGCGCCCGAGATGCCGAGCGCCATGTACAGCTTGGGTGCGACGGTCTGGCCGGAGCTGCCGATCTGCCGGTCCATCGGCAGCCAGCCGTTGTCGCAGATCGGCCGCGAGGCCGCGACCTCGGCGTCCATCGCAGCGGCGAGCTTCTGGACGAGCGGCAGATGCTCCTGCGACTTGATGCCGCGGCCCACGGCGACGATGCGTTCGGCCTGGCCGAGATCGACCGCCTGCTTGGCCTCCTGAAACGGCGCCTCGGGTTTCTGACGAATTGCCGCGGCGTCGATCTCCGCTGCAACACGTGTGACCGTGGCCGACCCTCCCATGCGAACGGCGTCCGCGCGGAAGGCGCCGATCTGGACCGTGATGACACACGGACCGGACGGCCGCGGACGAACGGTTGCCACCAGCTTGCCCTGGAACATCGGCCGCGTGAACGTGGCCTCGCTCCCTGTGCCGCTGATGCCGATCACGTCGCTGACGAGCGTCGTGCGAAGTCGCGCCGCGAGCATCGGCGCGAAGTCTCGAGCCTGATACGTATGCGCCGCCACGACAAACGTCGGGCTCGACGCCGCGATGAGCGCCTGGGCAGCCATGGTGAACGCATCGGGCGTGTAGGGGGCGAGCGCAGCGTGCTCGACCGCCAGCGCTTCAGCGACATCCGCCTTGGCGAGCTCTCCGGCCTGGGCCGCCGTCGACTCCCCCATCACGGCGACTCGAATCGGCATGCCGCCGGCAAGCGCCTGAGCGGCGGCGACCGCCTCCCATGACGCGCGATTCAGCGTGCCGCCGCGCTGCTCGGCGAGAACGAGAATCATCGAACCGCCCTCATAACACTCTCGCCTCGTCTCGCAGACGCCGCACGAGCTCCTGCGCCGCCTGGGCGCTCGGGCCGTCGATCAGTTGGGTCTGCTTGGACCGCGTCGGCAACGCCAAGCCGACGATCTCCTGCGTCGGCTCGAGACCTGCCGGCATGGCGACCTTGCGGATCTCCTTCTTCTTGGCGGCCATGATGCCTTTCAGCGTGGCGTAGCGGAGCTGATTAATGCCGCTCTGAATCGTCAGCAGCGACGGCAGCGGCATGGCGATCCATTGGAACCAGCCGCCTTCGAGCTCGCGCTTGATGCGAAGCGCACCCCCTGAGCCTGTCGAAGGGTCGATCTGGACATCCATGACGATCGTCGAGTGAGGCATGCCGAGCCGCTCGGCGAGGATGACGCCGGTCTGTGCGTGCCCCTGGTCGTCGGATTGGAGGCCGGTGAGCACGAGATCGAATTTCTCGTCAGCCATCGCCGCCGCCAGCGCCTCGGCCGCAAGGGCGGCATCCGCGGCCGCCAGCCGATCGTCCTCGACGTGCAGGGCGCGGTCGGCGCCGCGCGCCAGCGCCTCACGCAGCACCTGCTGCACACGCGCCGGCCCGGCGGCACACACCACGACCTCGCCGCCATGCTTCTCGCGAAGGCGCAACGATTCTTCGAGCGCATACGCATCGGGCTCGTTCATCTCGAACGCAGCGTCCTGTTCGCGGATCCAGGTCTTGGCGTCGTTGAGACGAGGCTGCCACTCGCGGGTCGGGACTTGCTTGATGCAAACGGCGATCTTCATGGTGGAGTAACGGCGGGTCTCAAGACCCGCCTCTGCGGCGATCGCAAATGACGATGAGCGATAACGTCAGCCTTCGTACTTCTTGAACAGCAACGCCGCGTTGGTGCCGCCGAAGCCGAAGGAGTTCGAGAGCGCGTAGCGGATCGGCATCGGGCGGCTCTTGCACGGCACGTAGTCGAGGTCGCACTCGGGATCGGGGTGCTCGAGGTTGATCGTCGGGGGCGCGATCTGATCGTGCACCGCCAGCGCGGAAATGCCCGCCTCGAGGCCACCGGCGCCGCCGAGTAGGTGGCCGGTCATCGACTTCGTCGAGGAGATCGCGACCGCGCGCGCGTGCTCGCCGAAGCAGGTCTTAATGGCGATCGTCTCGAGCCGGTCGTTGTACGGAGTCGAGGTGCCGTGGGCGTTGATGTAGTCGACTTCGCTCGGGGCGACGCCAGCCTTCTTCAATGCCATCCGCATGACGCGAATCGCCCCGTCGCCGTCTTCCGATGGCGCCGTGATGTGATACGCATCGCCCGACAGCCCGTAGCCGACCACCTCCGCGTAGATCTTGGCGCCGCGCCGCTTCGCGTATTCCAGCTCCTCCAGGATCAGGACGCCGGCGCCTTCGCCGATGATGAACCCGTCGCGATCGGTGTCGAACGGCCGGCTGGCGCGGCTCGGCTCGTCGTTGCGCGTCGAGAGCGCGCGCAACGCCCCGAAACCGCCCAGGCTCATCGGCGTGATCGCCGCCTCGGACCCGCCCGCGATCATCGCCTCGGCGTCGCCGCGTTTGATGATCTCGAACGACTCGCCGACGGCGTGCGCCGATGCCGAGCACGCGGTGCACGTCGCGATGTTGGGTCCCTTGGCGCCGAATCGAATCGAGACCTGGCCTGAGGCCAGGTTGATGATCGCCGACGGAATGAAGAAGGGTGAAATGCGGCGCGGGCCGCCGTCGAGCAGCGCGCTGTGCTCGCGCTCGATCGTCTGGAACCCGCCGATGCCCGACCCGATGAACACGCCGACGTCGGGCGCGTTCTCTTTCGTGATGCGCAGCCCCGAGTCGTCCATCGCGAACTGCGACGCCGCGACGGCGTACTGGATGAAGACGTCCATCTTCTTGACGTCTTTCTTCTCGATGAACTGCAGCGGATCGAACCCCTTGACCTCGGCGGCGATCTGGGCGGCGAATCCGGTCACATCGAATCTCGTGACACGGGTGACGCCCGGCGTGCCCGCCAGCAGCCCCCGCCAGGTCGCGGCGGTGCCGATGCCGAGCGACGACACCAGTCCGATCCCGGTGATGACGACGCGTCTGCTCAAACGGCCCCGACTCCTATTTTTTGCCCTTGCCGTGGGCTTCGATGTAGTCGATCGCTTCCTTGACGCGGGTGATCTTCTCGGCGTCCTCATCCGGGATCTCGATCCCGAATTCCTCCTCGAAGGCCATCACGAGCTCCACCGTGTCGAGCGAGTCGGCGCCGAGGTCGTCGACAAACGACGCGTCCGGCGTCACTTCCTCTTCATCCACGCCGAGCTGCTCGACGATGATGCTCTTCACCTTGTCTGCGACTGCCATCGAATCCTCCTAATCAACGCCCAATGCCCAATGCTCATTGTTCGACTCCTCACGTCGGCGGGTCTGAAGACCCGCCGTCATCCGGGGCGGTCATTGAGCACGTGGCTTTGATTACATGTACATGCCGCCATTTACGGCGAGAACGTGACCCGTAATATACGACGCCTCATCCGAGGCGAGAAAGCAGACGGCCGCGGCGATGTCCGCCGGCAGGCCGAGGCGTTTGAGCGGAATCAGCGCTTCCCAATCGGACTGCGCTTTCCCCGCGACGGCGCGGGTCATATCGGTATCGATCATGCCCGGTGCCACGACGTTCACCGTGATGTTCCGCGACGCGACTTCGCGCGCGAGCGCCAGGCTGAACCCGATCAACCCGGCCTTGGATGCCGCGTAGTTGGCCTGACCCGCATTCCCCATCTGCCCGACGACCGAGCTGACGCTGATAATCCGTCCGTTGCGCTGCTTGATCATCGGCTTCAGCACCGCCTGCACGCACGTGAAGGCCGCCGTCAGGTTGGTGGCGATGACCTCGTCCCACTCCTGACGCTTCATGCGGAGCATCAGCTGATCGCGCGTGATCCCCGCGTTGTTGACGAGCACGTCGATGCGGCCGTGCCGCTCCAACACACCGGCCACCATGGCGTCGACGGCCGCCGTGTCGGTCACGTCCAACGAGACGACCTCGGCGCGACCGCCGGCGGCCTGGATCGCCTCGACCGTGGCCTGGGCGTTGTCGCTGCGGGCGGCGGCGATGACGTGCGCGCCGCGGGCGGCGAGCATCTCGGCAACGCCGCGGCCGATGCCGCGCGACGCGCCGGTCACAATCGCTAGTTTTCCGCCGAAGTCGAGCATGCCGCTACGATCGTGCCGAGGTCGTCAGGCGACCCGAACTGCACCACGCGAGCATCTTTGTGGATCTTCCGGACCAGACCGCTGAGCACCGCACCTGGGCCCACCTCAACATACGTGGTGATGCCCTCGGACGCAAGGCGTTGGACGACGTCGGCCCAACGCACGGGCGCGGATACCTGCCGGACGAGCGCATCGATGGCGGCCCAGGCCTCACGTTTGGGCTGCGCGTCGACGTTGGCGACGACGGGCACGAGCGGCGACGCCGCCAGCAAGTCGCGAAGCTCCGGCTCGAGTCGCGCTTCGGCAGGCGCCATCAACGCACAGTGGAATGGAGCGCTCACCGACAGCGGGATGGCTCGCTTTGCCCCGAGCGCGCGCGCCCGCTCGGAGGCACGCTGCACGGCCGCGGCATGGCCGGCAATCACGATCTGGCCCGGCGCATTGATGTTCGCGGGGCTCACCACCTCGCCTTGCGCAGCCTCGTCACATGCGCGCTGAACGACGTCGAGCTCGGCGCCGAGGATCGCCGCCATCGCCCCGACGCCGACGGGCACCGCCTCCTGCATATAGCGGCCGCGCCGGCGCACCAGCCGCACGGCGTCGCCGAAGCCGATCGTGCCGGCGGCGACATGGGCTGAATACTCACCGAGGCTGTGGCCAGCGACGAACGACGGTCGGATGCCTCGCGCCTCGAGGACACGGCAGGCGGCGATGCTGGCCGTGAGGATCGCCGGCTGGGTGATCTCGGTGAGCATCAGCTCCGCCTCGGGGCCTTCGAAGCACAACGTGCTCAGCGATCGAGGAGAGGACGCTTCGCTCGCAAAGGCCGCGTCGGCGTCCGCGAAGACACGCTGCGCCTCGGGGAACGCCTCGGCGAGCGCGCGACCCATGCCGACCTGCTGAGAGCCCTGGCCTGGAAAGATGAAGGCGATCACGCGTCGATCGCCACTATTCCTCGTCGACGGGCCTGACCTGTCGCGTCTTGTAGTACCCGCAGTGCGGGCAAATGCGATGCGGGGCTTTCGGCTCGTGACACTGTGGGCACAGGCCCGTCGTGGCGGCGCGCAGCGCGTCGTGCGTGCGGCGCTTGGCAGTGCGCGTCTTGGAATGGCGGCGTTTTGGATTCGGCATAGTCTGATCGAACGTCTAAATCAGTCGCTTCAACGGCGCGAGGCGCGGGTCCTCCCATTGCGGCGAACATACGCACGTCCCGGTATTCCGGTTCGTGCCGCACTGCGGGCACAAGCCCGCGCAGTCCTCCCGGCACAGCGGCTTCATCGGCAGCGTGAGATAGAACTGCTCGCGCAGCAACTCGTTCAGATCGATTTGATCGTCCCGATAGACGCTGGCGTCGAGATCCTCTTCGCTGACCTCGCGGTCGGTCTCACTGCCCTCGCCCGCAGCCTCGACCGGGAGGTAACGCAGGTCGAAGCTGCTGTCGATCGGCAGCGAGAATGGCTCGAGGCAGCGGCTGCATGACAGTTCCAGCCGCGTCCGCACCGTGCCCACCAGCCGGAATCGCTGCTTGTCCTTGTGGATCTGCATGTCCACGTGGACCGGCTCGGCGATTCGATACGCCTCGCCCTCCTGGCCGACGTCGTCGGGCTGAAACACTCGCGAGAAGTGATTGAGCCCTTGGCGATATCGGGTCAGGTCGAGTTGCATACGGCCGGCAAGCCCCTTCGCGAAAATCGTGCGAAAGGGGACCTGTCATTATACTGCGACCTCCAAGGAATCAGGATTCGGGAATCAGGAATCAGCCTGGGCCAGCCCAGATGTCTAGAGTTGGCTCCAAGCCATCGGGCCGACCCACGGCTTCGGGATGAACAGCCGCTCATAGAGAGCGACGGCGAATCGGTCGGTCATGCCGGCGAGGAAATCCCTCACCGCCGCATCGAGGCCCTCCGTCTCGACGATGCGCGCGTCGAGCAGCTCGGCAGGGCGCTCGCGAACGCGTTCCCAGAGGCCTCCGAGGATGTCGCTCGTCTTCTTGAACTCGGCAGTCGCGGTGTCATTCTCGTAGACGGCGCTGAACAAGAACGACCGCATCGCCAACGTGGCCGACAGCACTTCATCGCTCATGCTGATCTCGGTCAGGTTGCCGCGCTGCGTCTCGGTCACCACGTCTTTCACCATCGTGGCAATGCGCGCTGACGAGGATGCCCCGAGCACGCGCACCGCGTCGTCTGGCAGGTCTCCGGGATGCAGCACGCCCGCCCGCACCGCGTCGTCGATGTCGTGGTTCACATAAGCGATCAGGTCGGCGACGCGCATCACCTGGCCCTCGAGCGTGGCGGCTCGTTTCTCGGGAGCGAGACCGACGGGCGACCCGTCCTTCCCTTTCGAGTGCCGACCGATCCCGTCGCGGACCTCCCAGGTGAGGTTCAGCCCTTTGCCATCGTTCTCGAGCACGTCGACCACCCGCAGGCTCTGCTCGTAGTGCCGGAACCCTCCGGGCACGAGCGAGTCGAGTACCCGCTCGCCGGCGTGGCCGAACGGTGTGTGCCCGAGATCGTGGCCGAGTGCGATCGACTCGGTGAGCTCCTCGTGCAGACGAAGCACTTTGGCGATAGTACGCGCGATCTGGGACACCTCCAGGCTGTGCGTGAGCCGGGTGCGATAGTGGTCGCCGGCCGGCGCGAAGAACACCTGGGTCTTGTGCTTGAGGCGGCGGAACGCCTTGCTGTGAATGATCCGATCGCGATCGTGCTGAAACGCTGGCCGCACATCGTCTTCGGGCTCGGGCCTGAGCCGGCCGCGCGAGCTCGCGCTCTTGGCCGCCTGCGCGGCAAGCGTCTCGCGCTCGCGCTGCTCGAGCGACTCACGAATGGTCGACAACGATGTCCTCCAGGAAGCTCGTGCCGTGCGCCAGCGGTCCCACACCGAAGTTGGCGGCCAGCGTTTGGCCGAGATCGGCAAAGGTCTGGCGGGTACCCAGACGGGTGCCGCGGCGCACGCGTGAACCCGTCACCAGCAGCGGCACGTGCTCGCGCGAATGATCGGTGCTCGGGGTCGTCGGGTCGTTGCCGTGATCGGCAGTGATGATCAAGAGGTCTGACGCACCGAGGGCCTCGAGTACCGACTGGAGTCGCTCGTCGAATCGCTCGAGGTTCATCGCATAGCCGTCGACGTCATTGCGATGCCCGTACACCGTATCGAAGTCAACGAGGTTGACGAAGATCAGCCCCTCCTGCTCCGTGTGCATCGCCTCCAGCACCCGCGTGACCCCCTCGTCATCGCTCGCCGTCGGCGTCGCACGCGTGATGCCACGGCCCGCGAACAGATCTTTCACTTTGCCGATCGCGACAACCGGAATGTTGCGCCGAGTCAGCAAATCGAGCAGCGTTTCCCCGGCCGGATCGAGGGCGTAATCGTGTCTGTTCGCCGTGCGCATGAACGCACCTGGTGTGCCGATGAACGGCCGGGCGATCACTCGTCCGACGCCCATACCGCGTCCAACCAGCTCGAACGCGACCTCGCACATCCGATACAGCTCGGGCACCGATATGACCTCTTCGTGCGCGGCAATCTGAAACACGCTGTCGGCCGACGTATACACGATTGGGTAGCCGGTGTGGACGTGCTCGGCGCCGAGACGGGCGATGATTTCCGTCCCTGACGCCACCACGTTGCCAAGCACGGGGCGGCCGATTCGCTGCTCGAATGTCGCGATGACCTCGGCTGGAAACCCAGTCGGAAACGTCGGGAATGGGCGGTCGAGCACCACTCCCATCATCTCCCAATGGCCGGTCACCGAATCCTTGCCGGCTGACGCCTCCGCCATGCGGCCGTACGCCGCCTGCGGCGCGGTGGACTCCGGTGCCGCAGACAGATCGACGACACGCCCCAGGCCAAGCGCGCGCAAATGCGGTACGCGGAGCGGGCGGTGTTTTGCGATGTTGCCGAGTGTGTTGCTGCCTTCGTCGCCGTATGCGGCCGCGTCGGGCAATTCGCCGCAACCGACGCTGTCGAGCACGATCAGGATGACGCGAGAGAAGGGAGTCAGGTTAGGTGTTGGTCTCGATGGTCGCGATGGCGTGCTTGAACACGAGTTGGTCGGCGCCGTCCACCTCGACGACCAGCGCAAACTTGTCGAAATTCTTGATCCGAGCGTCGAATTGACGACCGTTCACCAGATGAATCGTGACGCCCAGGCGATCGCGCCTCGCGTAATTCAGAAAGGCGTCTTGAATGTTGGGCGGAGCCGGGGACGAGGTGCGTGGTTCTGATACCTGGGCCATCAGGGCGCGTCTCCTCGCGTGCGCACACCGCGCGAGGCGAGCGCGCCGTCGACGCGATGAAGGATCTCCGGCCGCTCGCCGGGTCCATCGAACCAGATAAGGTTAGGCTCTTTACGGAACCAGATCAACTGGCGGCGAGCATAGCGACGGTTCTCCTGGACGATGAGCGCGCGTGTGGCGGCCTCGTCTCTGACCCCTCGCAGCATCTCCATCACCTGACGATAGACGAGTCCACCGAACGGCCGCGCATCGGCGGGCACGCCACGCGCGAGCAGTCCTTTCACCTCGTTGACGATGCCGGCGGCGAACTGTGCGTCGACACGGCGCGCCACGCGTTCAGCGATCAGCGGCGGCGGTATCGTGAGGGCCATCGCGACAATCTCGCAGTCCGAGATCGGCGACTGTGTGTCGGCGAAATGCGACGTGAGCGGCCGCCCCGTCGCCAGAAACACTTCGAGCGCTCGAACCAGCCGCTTTCGATCGCGCGGCATGATTCGCGCCGCCGACTCGGGATCGACGCGCTGCAGCATGCGATGCAGGCGTTCCGGCCCTTTGCGCGCCGCCACGCGGTCGAGCCGCGCACGCAGTCCGCTATCGGCGCCGGGACCAGGGAACAGGCCGCGAGTGAGCGCGCGATAGTAAAAGCCGGTGCCCCCGACGAGAATCGGCAGCCCACCTCGCGCATGAATCTCGCGAATCGCACGATCGGCATCGCGAGCGTACTGCGCGGCCGTGTAGACATCGGTCGGCTCGGCGATGTCGATGAGGTGATGCGGGACGCCACGCCGTTCGTCGGACGGCACTTTGTCCGTGCCGATGTCGAATCCGCGATACACCGCGGTCGAATCGCAGTTGACGATCTCGCCGCCGTATCGTTCGGCCAGGGCGAGGCCCAGCGCGCTTTTGCCCGTCGCGGTCGGACCGAGCACGGCGAGGATGAGAGGCCGCCCCTCTTCTGATCGGGCGGGCCTGAACGCAGTCGAGGGCCGCTCGTTCAACGCACGCTGATGATGACGTACAGCGCGAGAGCGGCAAGCACGATGATCAGACCGAGCTGCTGCGTCCGGGTCGGCATGTTCAGTCGAGGTCTCAACGGAGCGGCGGCTGCTCGTTGTAGTAGAACGTCACCGTGAAGAACGCCACGGGATCCGGATAGTCCGGCGGCAGCGGTTCAGTCGGGTTCGAGCCGAGTATCGCATTGTAGGCGGCGCGATTGAACGCCTCGATGTTGGATGGTGAGGCGACGAGGACGTCCGTGATGGCGCCGTTCTTGTGGATGTTGAACTGCAGCACGACACGACCACGGAAGGTCATGGCGGCATAGGGCACGAACCAGTTTCGACGTACCTGCGAGACGAAGCGGCGCAGCCAGGGTCCAAAGTCGATGCCCTTGCTGTCGAACTGGATCGTCGCGCCGGGATCGTTCGCGCCGCCCTGCTCGTTGTGAAACGTTTCGTTCTGGACGTATTTCTGCAGGTTGCGCAACGCCTCACCGAGCGCTCCCTGAGCAGGGCGTGAGATCTCAGGCGCTCGGCGAATGCCCTGATCGGCGCGCGGCAACTGCTGCGCCGTCTGCTCTTGCGGGTTTGGCTGTGGCGGGCTCGTATCGGGCTTGACCGGAGTCTCAGCGCCACGCGCCTGTTCGGGCTGTGCCTGCTCGATGCGTTCCGGAGTGTTCCCGCGGGCAAACGGCAGCGGGTTGTCTGGTTTCAACGCCCGCTGAGGTGACTGGGCGCGTCGATTCAAATCGGACAAGTCGACGTCGGGCTTTGGTTTTGGCGTCTCCAGCTCGAGGCGCGGCTGAATGAAGACGAAGCGGCGCTCGTTCCGCTCGCGCTCGCGTTGCTGCCTCAGGAGCTCCTCCTGACGGGCCTTGAGCTCCTCTTCTGACGGCAGGAACAGGGTCAGGCGAGGTGCGAACTGGATGATGAAGATGACGAGCAGGTGCAGGAGCAGCGAAAGAACGACGATGTTGCCAGCCGAAAGTGCGCGGCCGACGGTCTGTTCGTCCTGATACCGTTCCTCGATGTCGAAATGGATCAACGGCCTGAAGGGGAATTATAACCCGCTGGCACAAGGAGTTAGAGGAATCAGGAGGCAGGAATCAGGAATCAGCAGGAATCAGCGCAGAAGGACTCAAGCGTAGGCCTGTTTCCTACGAGCTCCGTGCTGCCTCCTACTGATTCCCGATTCCCGCCTCCTGATTCCTGACTGCCGTATAGAGATAGACGACGCCGAACGTCAGCGGGACGGCGCGAACGTCGTGAAACCCGGATTGACGCAGTATTGTCACAAACTCAGCTGCAGGGGGAAACGTGGTCACCGACGCCGGCAGATACGAGTAGGCGCCCATGTGCCCCGAAATGAGTCGGCCAATTCGGGGCAAGATGTTCCTGAAGTACCAGAGGTAGACAGCGCTAATCCCCGGAATCCTCGGCACGCCAAACTCCAGAATCGCCAGCCGCCCGCCAGGGCGAAGCACGCGCGCCAACTCGACGCAGGCGCGATCGGGATGCTCTACATTGCGTATGCCGAAGGCGACCGTGGCGGCCTCGGCGCAGGCGTCGGGCGCGGGAATCGCGGTCGCATCGCCGCGGACGAGCGTGATGCGTCGGGCCTGGTGCGCCGCACGGATCTTATCGAGTCCCAGCCGCAGCATCTCTCCTGCGAAATCGATGCCCAGGATGCGACGCGCCCCACGCGCCTCGAGGGCGACATCGGCCGTCCCGGTGCAGACGTCGATCAGCGTTTCGCGTCCGGAGAGCTGCAGCGAGGCAATCGCCTCTCGCCGCCACCGCCGATCGATGCCGGCGCTCAGCAGATGATTCAGCAGGTCGTAGCGCGGGGCGATCGCGTCGAACATCCCCGCGATGCGCTCGGGCGTCTTGTCCGGTGTGAGGTTAGCCACGGAGGACACGGAGATTATTGCCACTGAGGACACTAAGAGCACTAAGGATCTCGTTTCGTGTTCTCCGTGATCTTAGTGGCCAAAGCTTCGTGATCTTAGCGTCCTCCGTGGCTACGTTCTCCGTGGCTAGCCGATGTAGAGTGCGAGCGCCGTGACAGCGAAGTAGATAATGCCGACCCACCCGTTGAGATCGAAGGCCTTTTTCACCTGCGACAAGTCGTCGGCGCGGACGAGCGACTGCTCGTAGAACAGCAGAACGGCCACACACGCGACGCCGGCCAGATACAGTGCCGGCAAGCGCGCGGCCTGCCACAGCACGGCCATCGTCACGACGGCGCCGACGTGCATCAGACGTGACAGTGCGATCGACCTCGCGACGCCGAATCGCGTGGGGATCGAGCGCAAGCCATGGCCGCGATCGAAGTCGACGTCCTGACAGGCATAGAGGATGTCG
>Ga0207428_10000228_pt1 | contig 77812 bp, 82 predicted proteins | sample RhiMethybrSRZTD1_FD_187600 | JGI IMG/M metagenome (GOLD analysis project Ga0207428, IMG submission 187600) | Populus rhizosphere microbial communities from Tennessee, USA - Rhizosphere MetaG P. TD hybrid SRZTD1 (SPAdes) (version 3) | ecosystem: Host-associated > Plants > Roots > Rhizosphere >... | reverse complement strand
ATCGCTTCAGCCGCTGCTCGTTCCGCCATCCCACAACATGATCATCTACTCGATCGCGGCCGGCGGAACGATATCGGTCGCGCACCTGTTCATGGGCGGGATCATTCCGGCGCTCCTGCTCGGTCTGTCCCTCATCATTCTCGTCCTCATCATCGCGCACCGGAACAACTTCCCGAAGGGAGAGGTCGTACCGCTCCGTCAGGCGCTCAAGATCGCGCTGGACGCGGTTTGGGGAATGATCACGATCGTCATCATCCTCGGCGGAATTCTATCCGGCATCTTCACGCCAACAGAGTCGGCGGCGGTCGCGGTCGTTTACGCGTTCCTCGTGACCATGTTCGTCTATCGCGACATGAAATGGAGCCAACTACCGGCCCTCATCGCACGTGTCGTGCGCACCATCGGCATGGTCATGATCATGATCGGCTTCTCGATCGCTTTCGGATACATGATGGCGATCATGCGAATTCCGGCGATGGCGACGGAGTTCTTCATCTCCATTTCGAGCGACAAGTATACGTTCCTGCTCTACATCAACATTCTTCTTTTGCTGCTCGGCACCTTCATGGATCTGGCGCCGATGCTCCTGATCTGCACACCGATCTTCCTGCCGGTGATAAAGACCTTCGGCATCGACCCCGTGCATTTCGGCATCATTATGATTCTCAATCTTGGCATCGGCCTGCTGACGCCTCCGGTCGGCCCGACCATGGTGGTCGGATGCGCCATCGGAAAAGTCTCGATGGAAGCCGTGTCGAGAAGCATTCTCGTGTTCTACATCCCGATGCTGATCGTGCTCTTTCTGGTTACCTACATTCCAGCGCTGTCGCTGTGGTTGCCGCGCGTTGTACTGGATTGATGTCGAGCGCGCGGCCCTAAACCGACGTCACCGTGTTTAGCAAAGCGAAGTGTTCGGTTCAGCGGGCGGTCGCGCGCGTTTTTGGGCGCGAGATCGAGCCAGTTGGCTCTTTGTCGGGTTTCAGCGGCACACCAACCGGGACGTTTGGAGGCAATGGCGAGGATGCCGCATTGCGATTGTCTGGTCCCGTTCCTATCGCAGGGCCAGCTGCTGCGCCGTTCGTGATGGGCTTTGCCTCGAACTCCGCTGCTGGGCTGCCCCCCTCACCGGCCGCTCCGGCCGGCGGTGCCGCGGAGGCCTCGGGATAGCGCGAACTTAGGTCGCGCAGGAATGCGTCGAGCGTATCGACGCTCGCAACTTTCTTGGCAATATCCTGGAACTCGGTGCCGCTTGCCCCGATCGGCGCGGTGACAACGTCGAAGGCACGACGATCGGCGCCATCGGAGAATTTAGCTTCGTATTTTTCGCGCAGACGTGCGACCCCAATTGATTCTTCACTCAGCGCGTAGCAAATCGCCGCACGCAGGATATCCGAGCGCTCGGTATCATTAAGCGGCGCGAATTCGCGCCAACGGTTGCCGTAAAGCAGCTCGATCTGCTCACCCGCGTCCCGCCAACGGCGCGCGGCCCACAGGATATCGGACCGCAGGCGCATCGCTTCGCGGCTGTTGATACTCGTGATCAGTTCCAGCGCCAGCTCGTGCCGCCCGAGACTTGACATGGCGCGTGCCTCAAGCAGCAACCGCTGATCGCGCAAATCGTTGGAAAGATCGGCAGCTCGGGTTTTCTGCAACGTGGCAAGCGCGCGATCCGGCTTGCGATTCATAAGATAAACAACCGTCAGCCGCGTTGCGACTTGGGCCCGTGCGGCCCCTTGCAGCCGGTGATCGACCTGGTGCTGGAGCAACTCGGCCGCCTGATCGAGCAAATCGACCGAAACCAGCCGGTCCGCAAGCCTGCGGATCATCTCGTCGCCACGACGGCCGATCGGAGTAAGTTCACGAAAATCGTAGAACAGGCCAAGAGCTTCGACCGGCGGCAACGCCTCGCCTTTCCCGCCCAGGAAAAGGCTTTCAAACGTGGCCGCGGCCTCATCCTGGATCTTGCGCGTCAGATCCGAGTTGGGATGTGCAAGCAGGGCCGTACGCATAACGTGGAAAGCGTCGCGATACCGGCTTTCTTCCGTATAGAGATGCGCAAGCAGCTTGAGGCCTTCGGTTTCCGTTTCGTCCCCGCGCCACACCGTTGTCAGTGTCTCGAGGTCATTGATGACGTCCTTGCGGCCCATTCCGCCAGTCGCAAATGTGAGCGCGATCTCCCGTAACCGCCCCTGCGCCGCCGCGCGGCGATTGCTTGATGTCGCCGCGGCACGATAGCTGGAGAGCGCGTCCTCGTTGCGTCCCAGGCCCTCGTATAGCCGGCCGATCAGTACATTGATCGTGGGCTCAAGGTCCCGGGTAACGCCAACGGTCTCTATTTCGTTGACCACCCTGGTGGCGCTATTGAAGTCGCGCACCTCAATGGCCGAACGTAGCGCTTCCTTCATCGCCATGCGCTGAAGCTCGATCGGTAGTGCACCGATGGCGGCGCTGATGGTTTTGAAGATCTTTTGCGCGTCAGCCCACCTCCCTTGGCGAGCCAGCGCGATCGCACGCCAGACCGGTGCATCCTGATGGTTTCCCACCTGCGGCCTGGCCAAAACCTTGAGCGCTTCCTCGGGCCGGTCGAGCATCACGTCGGCGACAGCCGTGAGCACGCTGCCGGTGACGTCGTCCGAATGCTGGTCCGAGAGAGCCACATCGAGGACAGCCTTGGCTTCAGGAGCCATGTCCTTCGCCAGGTAAAAGCGCGCAAGATTGAGCCGGGCGTGCCGGCGTTTCGACACCGGTGCCGCAGCGGCAAGCCGGATCAGTTCGGCCTGCCGCGCGTTGAACGGAGCATCGCGGTCGTAGCCCCACAGTTGGGTGTCGAACGTGTAGGCCCGGAAATTGGTCGCGAGCGGCTGCTGGCCGAGCGCCGTCGCAGACAAGGACAGTCCCGCCGGCCGGCTGATGCTGACTTTGTCGGCTCCGAGCTCTGCAGTGATGTCGTCGGCAAGCGGTTGCACCACCACGCCGTGAGTTGACGGCAAGGCGCGCAGTTCGACGAAGTCCTGCGCCTTGAGGAAGCCCCGCGCTGGTCCAAGCGCGGTTACGATGAGCAGTCGGTCGCCGATGTCCGGATCCGTGACATCATGGATGGCGCGCGGATCGTCGAACGGAATGGCGAGGCTTGCACGATTCTTGCCGACGATGCTGCGCGCGACGGTCAGCGGCTTGGTCGATGCTGTCACCGTGTCGGCAATAGTGACGACCCATGTTGGCCCGTCAGCGACAATACTGCTCATCCTAGGTCGGGTCAGCTTGAGCCGAATGGTGGCGACCCCGTCTTTTGCCCGGTCGAACAGCACCTCACGCACGCCATTGTCGTTGTCGGCCTGAATTGCGGTCAGATCGATTTGTGCTGGTGTGTCGAAAACCAACCACAACATATCCGCGCGCTGGAAAACCGCTGCGGGCGTCGCCGCCGCGAACGGAAATTCGATGCGCGTGGTCTCGCCGGACTGCTGCACGCCAGCCACAACGACGGCATTCGGATTAGGGGGCGGGCGTTCGGCATCTGCAGTCGGAGCGCGCTGAGACGGCCTTGCCATTTCCACAGGCGGCGCAGGCGCAGGTGCCGGCGCGGCAGCATCCGCAGACTGGGCGGGCGCAGGTGAAGCCGCTGCAGGGACACTGACCGGGGCCGCAGGTCGTGACGGTGCGGGGGCCGCGGTGGCGGCATCAGATGACGCATTGGCTTCGGCGGGTGCTGGCGGCGCTTGCGCCTCCTTAAGCGCCACCGGATTCTCGGCAGGCTTTGGCGGCTCTTTCGCAGTCTGCAGAGCCTGCGCAGGCTTTGCCTCAGTCGGTGCAGCCGCGGCAGGCGCCGGCGGCTTCGGTTCGGGCGGCGGAGTTGCGTCTTTCGCAGGCGCCGATTGCGGGGGTGCGATCGCAGGCGAGCCTTCCGCCACGACCGGCTGCTTTGCACTGCCCTCCGTTGGCTTAGGTTTGGCCGTACCGTCGAGTCCAATGTCGACAACGATGCTACGGTCCTCGCGGAAGGTCCGTACCTGCGGCGTCCCATTAAGCGTGAAGACGACCACGACGGTGTCGAAATCGACCTCGGATTCGATTGACTTCAGCGTCGGAGGCAACGAGGCCTTGGCATCGGCGAGATCCCAGGTGACCTGTTGATCAAAATTGAGCGTGACCCTCCCATCGGCACGCTCGGGCACGACATTGACGGTGCCGGGCATCGTGAAAATGTAACGAATGAATGTGGGCTGGGCCGCCACCTTGACGCGGACCGTCGGAGGCTTCTTTTGCTTGTCGGCAATTTTCTGCTGGTGCAGCTGGCTTTCGGCCTCGCGCGCGCGGCGTACAAGCTCGTCGATCACCTCCTGCGGCAGACCCGGCGTCGGGCCATTCCATTTGTCAGGCAAAAGATCAACGTAAAGGCGTTCGGCGGCGGCGATTGTGTTGACTTTCACCTTCTGCGCCAACGCAATTCGGATAGCGCCCCCATCGGGGTCACGGCGTGCAACACTTATGAACCCGGAAGCGCCTGAGCTGAGCTTCTCGACAGCTACGGCAACCGGCTTCTTGAAGGTAATGACGATAATCGCGCCCGAAACACGGACATTGGATTCGACAGCTTCGTCAAAATGAAAGAGCAGCCGTACAAAGCCGCCATCGGCGATTGCCTTGACCTCGCCTTTGATCGGATCGTCCGCGCGCGCGACAAAGGGCCACGCGAAAAAAACTAGTCCCGCCAAAAATATGAACGGCGTCCACCTGCCCCGGCCAGCCGGCTGCGCGCGCTCCGGACTGCGCACGAACAGCCGCTTAAGCCCAAATGGCAAAAACGTCATGAGCGGTTCCAGCCGGCAAGAGTACCGGTCAGGACAGCCTAAGGTTGGGCGTTTAACGGGGCGTTAACCGTGGAGCCTGTCGACACGATCAGTTGGCGGTTGGCTTACCCTCAATCTTCGGCAGCTGATCAGGGCTTTGTGTTTTGGGCTGAGCACTGGCCCTGTTGGCAAGCTCGACGGTCAGCCGCTCGGCCGCGTCAGGCTGCATTTGCCCCAGGATTTCCGACATCTTTCGTGGATTCATCTGGGTGGAGACGTCAACCAGGATCTTCATGTCGAGGCGATCGAAAATCCGGGCGGCATCCTTGGACTTCATGTTCTCGTACATCGTGATGATGCTTTTGAAGCGCTCCGCCTCCACCTTGTCGCGCGTCCCCATCGCAGTGTTGACGCGGCTCTCCGTGCCCTTGAGCTCGGCAACCTTGGCCTCGAGGCGCTTCTCAGCAGCCTTGAGCAGGTTTTCGCGCATTTCGAGCTCGCGGTTGCGCGTGTCGAGCTCCTGCCGGCGGGTCTGCAGACGCTCGAGCACCGCGCGCTCTCCAGGCGAGGCAATGCGCCCTGGCTCGAGTGGGATCGCGGCGCCGGCGACCTCCAGCTTGGTCGGATCCGGCGGCTTGTCGCTGACCTTGAGCGCCGGATCGCTCGCCTTTTCCTCGGCGGCTCCAACCGAACCCGTGACGTCGCCGGTGTTGTTGCCCCCGTTGAAACTGAACATTTCCTGCGCCCAGGGCTGCCTCGACCCTGTCGTTCGGGGCTTGGCATATTTTTCAGTCAGAATGATCTTTGGCTGATCGGGCACGCTCTCACGTGACGTAATTTGCAGATCGCCCCGGTATCGTGCCTGCATCCGCTCGGCCAAGGTATAGCCGCCGTCAAAAACCAGGCCAGACACTTTGAGCGCGAGCAGGCTTATCGTGGCAAACAGCACGATCGGAATAAGCCGAACGTCGCGCGCAAAGCGGGTCATGCGGCTTGGTCGCTCAATCGTGTGCGGGCCCGATCAGCGAAGGCCTGCGCCGCAGCCGCCACAGCCTTGGCGTCCTGCACGGCCGGCGATTCTCCAGCCGGCCGTGTAACGCCGGCGATGCGCACCAATCGCGCCAGCAACTGATTGCCGGCGCTCAAATGGAGATCGAGCTCGGCGGCGAGCATCTCGCCTCGCTCGAGTTTTTCGCTCAGGGCCTGTTCGCCCTGGTGCATCATCGATTTGAGCCCCGCAATTGCGCGATCAGCAATTTCGGTGGCCGTGACCAATTCCGAAATCGTCGCCCGTAGCGAATTCTCATCAGCCTTGAGCAGACGAAGCTGCTTGTTGAGCCGGACGCAATACAAGATCGTGAGCAACAGCAGGACCGAGACCATTGTCTCGACCAGAAAACCGTAGTGGTAGCTCACGGTACCTCCATTGGAGTCGTGGTTGTTGTTGCATCAGCCTTTTCGAACATGTCGAAGGTCGTACGCGGCTTACGCAGCGGCTTGGAGACGCGCACGGCAACACGATCACCGACGCGCCCCATGCGGCCCTCGGTCAGCGTGATATCGCCGCAACGGACCGTGACCATCGCTTCGGGCTTAATCTCAAGCATGAGCGTGTCGCCGACATTGAGACCCATCATGCGACGTAGCGGCAGACGCGCCTCGTAGAGCACGGCATCGACGCCGATCCGCGCCTGGCCGATTTCGGTCGCAAGATGGCCTTCCCAGATCTCGTCGCGCCCGAACTTTTCGCCCATGAACATCTGCAGCAAAACGGCGCGGATCGGCTCGATGGTCGCGTAGGGCAACAACAACTCGATCGTGCCGCCACGGTCTTCCATGTCGATGCGCAGGCGGACGAGAATTGCAGCGTTGGCAGGCCGGGAAATCGCAGCAAATCGCGGATTGGTTTCAAGACGGTCGATGTTGAACTTGACTGGAGACAGAGGCTTGAACGCGAGTTCGGCGTCAGCAAGCACAACTTCGATCATGCGCTTCACAAGATTGGTCTCGATCGTGGTGTAGGGCCGGCCCTCAACACGGATTGTGCTCTGCCCTCTGCGACCTCCAAGCAACACGTCGATGATCGAATAGATCAGGCTTGAATTGATGGTCGCGAGACCGAAGTTGTCCCATTCTTCGGCCTTGAAGACCGCGAGTATTGCCGGCAATGGAATCGAATTGAGATAGTCGCCGAAGCGGACCGAGGTAATGCGATCAAGCGAAACTTCGACGTTGTCCGAAGTGAAATTGCGCAAGCTGGTCGTCATCAGTCGCACGAGACGGTCGAACACGATTTCCAGCATCGGCAACCGTTCGTACGAAACCATCGCCGAATCGATGATGGCGCGGATGCCGGAATTATCGTTGAGCGAGACGTCGGCGAGACTGAAGCCGAGCAGACTGTCGATTTCTTCCTGGTTGAGAATGCGTTCAGCACCGCCCTTTGCGGATTGAAGCCCGCCGGGGTCGTCGGCCATCGCGGCCCATTGCGCGGCCGCATCATCGGTGGGCGCTCCAGTCGCCGCATCCGCGCCCGTCGGAGCGGCACCGGTATCCGATTCCAGCGCGAGCCCCCACTCTGCCGCGAGTGCGTCTTGGTCGATCTGGTCTTTTGTCGCCATTGCCTGAACCGCCTGCTTTTATTCGCTTCGCAGCATCACTGGACAACGATTTCCTTGAACAGCACGGCCGTGACGTGGTTCGGCGCAACCGCAGCATTAACGCGGCGGGTCAATTCTTCTTTGAGGCGATAGAGCCCTGCAGAGCCATCAAGATCGGTAGGCCGCAGTTCCCGCAGGTAGGTCTGAAAAGCGTCCATGACCCGCGGCATCAGCGGCTGGATCTGCGGCACAAGACTTGAGTCCGGAAGTTCAAGAACGATCTTGACCTTGAGATATTGCGTTCGGTCGCCGCCGGAACTCGAAAGGTTCACCAGGACGTCGGGCAGATCGACGAATGTCGCAGGTTTTGCCGCGACCTGCGGCTCCTTGTGGCCGGAGCCCTTGAAAAAATAGTAGGCGCCCCCTCCGCCTCCGATAAGCACCAACAGCCCGGCGCCACCGATGATCATCCATTTCAGCGGCGGCAACTTGAGCTTCGGAATAAACTTGAACTTCGATTTTGATGCCGGCTGTTCGTTTTCATCTTCCGGCTTTTCGTCTTCTTCGACGTCCGCCTCTTTCACCTTGGCTGCCATGAATGACCCCGGATCGCGAGTGTGGGCGGGACGGCAAGCGACGTTGTTTTGGCGAAACAGCGCGGCTGCGCGCCACCGCGCGCCCCTTTCGATCGAAGGTAGGTCCGTATGGTTAACAGATACTTTCCCGGCCTCTGCCAACAGGAAACTTTTGCCGGGTATCGCCTTCAGACGGTTGATTTTTGCCGCGCCCGACCGGCCGCATATTAAGTTAAGCCATTGATTATACGTAGTTTTTCATGTTGGCACAGCCGGTGCAATGCCTTGGTGGCGGTGGGCTTGGGAGAGTTCACAGCGGATGCGGTCGATGCCGGCCTCGGGAGGGCCGGACTGACCGGACTAAAAAGGGGAGTTGCCGATGCAGAATGCACTTCTGGTCGGGCTGTCACGCCAGGTCGCGCTCGCGCGCGAGATGGACGTCATTGCGAACAACCTCGCAAACATGAACACCTCCGGCTTCAAAGCCGACGGTGCCGTGTTCGAGGAATACGTCAGCCCAACCGCTCGCGCCACTAATTTTCCGGCTGCTGATAGCCGCATAAGTTTTGTGCACGATCGTGCCACCTGGATGGACCTGAGCCAGGGACCGCTCGAACGCACCGGCAACCCGCTAGACGTCGCCGTCAGCGGCAAGGGATACCTGGTGGTGCAGACGCCGCGTGGCGAACGCTACACGCGCAATGGCGCTCTGCAGATCAACAACAGCGGCGAACTGGTCACCGCCGAGGGTTTTCAGGTGGTAGGCGAATCCGGCCCGATCACCTTCCAGCCCAAGGATCGCAACATCACGATCAGTCAGGACGGCACCATCAGCGTGCGCGACGGCAACAACGCCCAGACGGAATCTCAGCGCGGGCAATTGCGCCTTGTCAGCTTCGATCAGCCCGGCCGGTTGCAGAAAGACGGCACCGGGGTTTTTCTCGCACCAGCGGGGATCACACCCCAAGCCGATAAATTGTCGCGCGTCATGCAGGGCACGGTCGAGAAATCGAACGTCCGCTCGGTCATCGAAATGACACGCATGATCGAAGTGACGCGCAGCTACACCCACATCGCCAACATCCTGTCGCAGCAGGCCGACTTGCGTCGGACGGCGATCGAGAAACTTTCCGAAGTACCGACGAGCTGATCGTCCGGAGAATGAACAATGAGAGCACTTCATACAGCGGCGACTGGAATGATGGCCCAGGAACTAAACGTCCAGGTCATCTCCAACAACATCGCCAACATGCGGACCACCGGATACAAGCGCCAGCGCGCTGAATTCCAGGACCTGCTTTACGAATACGTCAGCCGCGTCGGCACCCAGACGTCGGCGCAGGGCAATATCCTGCCGGCTGGCATCGAGCTCGGGTCGGGCGTCAAAACCGCCGGCACGCCGCGCCTGATGAGCCAGGGCGAACTGACGCAGACTGGCAAGGATTTCGATCTCGCCATCCGCGGCGAAGGGTTTTTCAAGATTTTGCTGCCCGATGGCCGCACCTCCTATACGCGCGACGGCTCCCTTGAGCTCGACGCACAGGGACGCCTGGTTACGGCGCAGGGCAATCTGATCCAACCCAACATCACTATTCCGCAGAATGCGATGTCGGTCTCTGTGAACTCGCAGGGCCAGGTGTTCGTGACCCAACCGGGCTCCAATACGCCGACCCAGGTCGGACAACTCGAACTTGCGATTTTTGTCAACAAGGCCGGCCTCCAGAGCATTGGCGACAATATGTATCTCGAGACCCCGGCCTCGGGCACGCCGCAAAACGGCAATCCAAACTCGGACGGATTCGGCAATCTCCAGCAAGGTTTCCTTGAACAGGCAAACGTCGAAGCGGTCAGCGAGATTTCCGATCTGATCGCGGCGCAACGCGCTTACGAAATGAACGCCAAAGTGATTTCCGCGGCCGACCAGATGTTATCAGCCGCAGCCAACATGATGCGCTGAGGTCTCGCCATGACACGTCTATTCCTTGCGGCATTTATCGCGTTCGGCGCCCTCATAACGTCCGCCGTCGCCCAGGTTCCAAATCCACCACGATTGAAGTCGGAAGCGATTATTCACGGCGACATCGTGCGCATCGGCGATCTGATCGAAAATTCCGGCGTCGTTACCAATGTGCCGATCTTCCGCGCGCCGGACCTCGGCTATACCGGCACCGTATCCGTGGATGCTATTCTCAATGCTATCCGCGACCACGCGCTTATCGGGATCGACACCGCCGGTCTGAGCAAGGTGGTGGTCACGCGTGCGACCCGCACGGTCCCGGCAACGGACATCGAGGACCTGATCGCACGGACGCTGTCAGCGAGATTCGATCTCGGAGACAGTAAGGACATCACCGTCAACCTTGGGCACGACATGCGTTCGATCTATGCCGATCCTCTGGCGGTAGGCGAACCGCGAGTCACGCACATCGACTACGACACGCGCAGCACGCGTTTCGACGCGACGATCGAGATTCCCGCAGGTCCCGCGAAGCGGAGCGTATTTCGCATCGCGGGTCGTGCCTCCCCGACAGTCGAAATTGTGACGATCGGAAGAACCGTCGAGCGCGGCAACATCATAAAAGACGCAGACATCGTGATGGAGCGGCGTCCGCGCAGCGAGGTCAGCCGCGACGTTATGACCAAACGCGCCGACGTTATCGGCAAGGCAGCGCGCGGAATGATGCAGGGTGGCCGCCCGTTGCGAGCCGCGGATCTAATGAAGCCTGACCTTGTCTTGCGCAACGAGGCCGTGACGCTGGTCTATGAAGCTCCCGGAATGGTGCTCACGATACGCGGCAAGGCGAACGATGGTGGCGCTGAAGGCGACGTGATCAGCGTTATCAACGAGCAGTCGAAGCGCGTGGTCCAGGGCATGATCATCGGACCGGGCCGCGTGGCGATCACGACCGGTTCGCGGCGCCTTGCCGCCAACAATGTCACCGGATCCATCAATGCGAATGCGCGCTAACGGTCAATCTCTTGGTTCCGTCGTGCGTCACTTACGTGCGGTTTCTATCGTGTCGAAAATCCTGTGCATCAATGTGAAAGCAATCTCATGAAAGTCGTCATGGTTATGCGTCGTGCTGTCCTGGCCGCCTTGGCTAGTTCCCTCCTCAACGGGTGCGCGTATCTCGACCGGCTCAGATCGGTCGGCGAGCAACCACCGTTGGCCGCAGTGGACAATCCAACTACGCGCCCGGGATATAGACCCGTCCAGATGCCAATGCCGGCGGCGCAGCCTGCGGCATACAATCCGAATTCGCTTTGGCGTAACGGTTCGCGCGCCTTCTTCAAGGATCAGCGTGCGCACCAGGTTGGTGACATTCTTACGGTGAAGGTCAACATCACCGACAAAGCGAATATTGAAAACGAAACCAAACGTACGCGCACGATGACCGAGGATTCAGGAATCGCCAACTTCTTCGGCAAACCAAAAGTGCCGATCATGAACACGCCGGTGCCGACGCGCATCTTTACCGCCGATTCAAGCACGACGGGCAATGGCAAGGGCTCAGTCGATCGCACGGAAGAGCTCAAAACGAACGTCGCCGGCGTGGTGACGCAAGTATTGCCGAACGGCAACCTGGTGATCGAGGGTAAGCAGGAAATTCGCGTCAACTTCGAGGTTCGCGAACTCATCGTCGCTGGAATTGTGCGACCGGAGGATATCGAGAGCGACAACACGATCGATTCCAACAAGATCGCGCAGGCGCGTATCGCGTACGGAGGCCGCGGCCAGATTACCGATATGCAGCAGAGCCGCTATGGCGAGCAGATCTTCGACATACTCCTGCCGTTCTAGTCCCGCGTAGCGCACCGGGCTCCCGCGCCGTTTCGCATCGCGCGAGCGCAAACGGCGTAAACGACGCGGTCTCCGACTGCTCCCCGGTCGGAGGCCGCGCTTTTTTCATGCTGGTTTGAATGACCTGGAAAAATTGCCCGGCAGATGGCCGGGCAATTACAAAACTCTATCAATCAGTCGTCCCGGTACACGCGTTCGCGCCGCTCATGACGTTCCTGCGCTTCGACCGACAGCGTTGCAATGGGGCGCGCCTCGAGCCGGCGCAGTGAGATCGGTTCGCCTGTCTCTTCGCAATAACCGTAGGTGCCGTCATCGATCCGAGTCAGCGCCTCATCGATCTTCGCAATCAGCTTGCGTTGGCGGTCGCGTGCACGCAACTCAATCGCACGATCGGTTTCGGATGACGCCCGATCCGCTAGATCGGGGTGATTCTGATTCTCTTCTTGAAGATGCTGCAGCGTTTCCTTGGCTTCCTTGAGTATGTCCTCCCTCCAGGCGAGCAGCTTGGCGCGAAAATATTCGCGCTGGCGCTCGTTCATAAACGGCTCCTTGTCGGACGGCCGATAGTTTTTGGTTTTGGCCAACATTCCCACCTACTCCCTGTTTCTTATTCTTGGGCGCGTCGTAGCACCCCCTCCGAGCGGCAGGCTTATATACGTCCGCCAACCGGCGGACAATATCCGATTGGCGTTCCCAGTCCGGCCTGATTTGTGTGACGGTTCAATGGCTTCCGCAAAAAAGCGGCGGGCCGGTGGTCTTGCTGCAGGAGCTAACGAACACCCGCTTTGGCGAGCTCCACGGCGACACGGAGGTCGATTTCGCTCAATACGAGGTCAAGACCGGCGTCGCCCGACGTTTCGGTCAAGCCTTCCGATGCGACCCTCAGGCGCGCGAGGGTTGATTGATTCACGCCTCCATCAAGCAGGCCGAGTTTGAGCGTGTCGAGCACATCGAGCGCGTTGCGTCCCTTGGCGACCGCGCGCTTCTTTCGTTCCGTCGGGTCTTCCACCCCCTGTAGCGCGATCAGAGCATCGACGGTTGAAATCGCCCGCAGTGATGTCGTGGACGTCGAATTGCGCGGAACATCCTGCTCACTGACGCTGAACGAGCCGCCGGCGGTACGACGTGCGCTCGTCGGCGTCGCCGCCAGTGCGGTTCCATTTGGCCCATAGATGCGCATGGCAATTGTTCCCCAACCGAAACGGATCGGTTCTCGAATACCTTGTAGCCTGAGCCGGTATGGTTAATGACCGGTAAACAACCCGGCAAAAATTACCGCCCGGATCGTTTCGTGCCGCATTGCGGATCCCGCGCTGGGCCGGCTGCGATCGAAAACAGATGATTTGCCAGAGTCTTGGCCGTCCGATCGGCTTGGCATGCCGTTCGCATAGAGGTTGCCAGTCAGACGTCACATTGGGGAGCAGTGATGACGAAGGCTTTGCGGGCTGCATGCCTGATTGTGATCCTAGCGTTTTGCGTCCCGGTGAAAGCCGGGGCGACGTCGCGCATCAAGGATCTCACCAATATCGAAGGCGTGCGGCAGAATCAGTTGATCGGGTACGGCCTGGTCGTCGGGCTTAACGGCACCGGCGATACCCTCAACAACATCCCATTCACCAAGCAGTCGCTGACCGCGATGCTCGAGCGGCTTGGCGTCAATATTCGCGGGCAGACGATCCGCACGGGCAATGTCGCCGCGGTAATGGTGACCGCCAACCTTCCCGCCTTCGGTACCCAAGGAACGCGCATTGACGTCACCGTTTCCGCCATGGGCGATTCCAAGAGCCTGCAAGGCGGAACGCTGCTGGTGACGCCCCTGCTGGCCGCCGACGGCAATGTGTACGCCGTCGCGCAAGGATCGCTGGCGATCGGCGGCTTTCAGGCCGAAGGAGAAGCGGCCAAGATCACCCGCGGCGTGCCAACCGTCGGCCGGATCGCCAACGGAGCATTGATCGAGCGTGAGATCGATTTCACGCTCAACCGGCTGGGTCAGCTGCGCATGGCCTTGCGCAACCCCGACTTCACGACCGCCAAGCGCATCGCCGCCGCGATCAACGACTATATCGGAACCCCAAGTGCAGAACCGATCGATCAGTCGACCGTGGTCATCACGGTGCCGCCGAAGTCGACGGCCAATATCGTCAGCTTCCTCACCGAAATCGAGCAGCTGCAGGTCGAACCCGATCTGCCGGCGCGTATCGTCATCGACGAACGCTCGGGCGTGGTCGTGATCGGCCGCGACGTACGGGTATCAACGGTTGCGGTCGCGCAGGGCAACCTGACGGTGACCGTCTCTGAAACGCCCGAGGTCAGCCAGCCATTGCCCTTCGCGCGCGGAAGGACGCGAGTGGTGCCGAGAACGAGTATCGGCGTCCAGGAGGACGGGAAGAAAATGTTTGTCGTGCGGGAAGGTGTGTCCCTGCAGCAGGTCGTAGATGGCCTCAACGCAATGGGCATTGGGCCTCGCGACTTGATCACCATCTTGCAGGCGATCAAGGCCGCCGGTGCAATCCAAGCCGACATCGAGGTAATGTGATGACGAGCGCCCTCACAATGCCTGCGCCCGGTCTCAAGCCACTCGACGCGCTCACAAACAGCATGTTCGCCGCCAAGACGCCGGGTGCCGGCAAGGAAGCAAAGGCGCGCGCGGCGGCGCAGGATTTCGAATCCGTGTTCCTCAACTCGATGTTCCAGCACATGTTCACCGGCATCGACGGCGACGGCCCCTTCGGCGGCAGTGGCGCAACGGGTGTTTGGCGTTCGATTCTTACGGACGAATACGCAAAATCATTCGCCAAGTCAGGCGGTATCGGAATTGCCGACCAAGTGTATCGCACGCTGATCGCCCAGCAGGAGGCACGACAATGAGCGCGCCCGAACCGCAGAATGCGATTGTCAACGCGAGCGCCGCAGAGAAAGCAATCGCCGGCCTGGAAAGCATCATGGATCGGTTGGAGCAGGCGCTTACTGAAGAAACGGCGCGCGTGCGGGCCGGAAAGCTTCGGGATGCGGAGGCACTCAGCGAGACCAAGATCGAATTTGCTCGCCTCTACGCGATCGAAAGCGCGCGTATAAGAACGGCGAAGGAATCAATAGTGCGATGGATTCCAGACGCGTTCGACCGGCTGAACAAGCGCCACAATACCTTCCGCGACCTGCTGCAGACAAATCTGACCGTGCTTGCGACCGCTCACGCTGTGTCAGAAGGCATCATTCGGGGCGTTTCCGGCGAGCTTGCACGCAAGCAAGCGCCGTCGACTTATGGCGCCAACGGCCGGGCGCAGGCACCGACCACGAAGGCAATCCAGCCTCTCGCGCTTAGCCGCTCTCTTTAGCCGATCTTGATAGGAACGCGGAACAGGTCGCGCGCTGCGCGTCAGCGCGGCGGCCCGGAATGGCAGCTGCGCGGAGCCTCGTCCCAAAGCCAACCACATTTTGTGCAGCCACCGAGACCGAGCCCCAACAGGAAAAGGCAGCCAACCGCGAGAAGATTTCTGACCATGGGCGTGTCCTTAGCCGATCACTTCGAGCGTCATCGGTCTATCCTCCAAACGGTGGATATTCCGCGCACCCAATCTCGTCTGTTCGTGGACGAAAGCCCTATATAAATATTCGCATATGAATGGCAGGTTCCGGCCAAAGGTCGCGAGCCATCGCCACAAAAGGTCCTCGGGTCCATGTCTGTTCGTCCCGTAAAACGTATCGTGCAGTCCAAACCAACGATCGAGGGAGCCGGCGTGAGGCTGCGCCGCGCCTTTGGCTTCGGAGAAACATCAGAGACCGACCCCTTTTTGCTGCTCGACGATTTTCGCAATGACCGGCCGGCCGACTATTTGGCCGGATTTCCGTGGCATCCGCACCGCGGCATCGAAACCATAACGTATGTTTTGTCGGGAACCGTCGAGCACGGTGACAGTCTCGGCAACCGTGGCACGCTCGGTTCCGGCGATGTGCAATGGATGACGGCCGGCCGCGGCATCATGCATCAAGAAATGCCACAGGGTGATTCCGAAGGCCGCATGCACGGATTCCAGCTTTGGGCGAACCTACCCTCCTCTCTTAAGATGACGGCGCCGCGCTATCAGGACATCAAAGGTGCCGATATTCCAGAAATCGTGGATGACGACGGCACACGGGTGCGTGTCGTCTGCGGGGAGTTCTGGGGAAAAAAAGGGCCAGTGGACGGTGTGGCCGCCGATCCGCGCTACCTTGATGTGTTTGTGCCACCGAATAAGCGCAAGACGCTCAAAGTTGAAGTCGACCGTCACGCCTTCGCCTATGTCTTCGAGGGCGAGGGCAAGTTTGCCTCGTCGTCCAAACCGTTCGGTGTACTTTCCGAGAAACAGGTTGATGGCGAGGAGATCCTCTTCAGGGAACCGGCCGGAGACCGCTCTCTGGTCCTGTTTGACGCAGGTGACGAGATCACCGTACAGGCCGGGGAACGAGGCATCCGCTTCCTGCTGGTGTCGGGAAAGCCAATCCAGGAGCCCGTCGCCTGGTACGGACCGATTGTAATGAATACCCAGGCGGAGCTGCAGCAAGCCGTCTCCGAGCTGCGGAACGGGACTTTCATCAAGGCCTGAGCAGACGTCTTCTTTGAGGGCCTAAGGGAACTTTTTCCTGTTCCGGCGTTTTTTACCGCTGGACTGCGGGGGATTGTCTATGCGCCACTGGCGCAATGAAACATCCGGACTTGCCATGACACGTGCAGCGGGTATGCGCGCGCGTGTGCGCGACTTTGACTGGACGGCCACTTCGATAGGACCCCGGGATAAGTGGCCGGAGTCATTAAAGCTAATGTTGAGCGTGATCCTCGACTCCGGATTCCCCATGTCGGTGCGTTGGGGGCCGGACCTGATCGTGCTCTACAATGACGCATACGCACCCCTGCTCGGGGACCGTCACCCGAGGGCCCTGGGAAAACCGCTGCGGGACGTTTGGCCCGAGATCTACGCCGAGCTTGGCACCCTGCACGAGAAGATCTTGCGGGGGGATCGCGGGAGCTTCTTCGCCGAGGACCATCTCTGGCAAATCCAGCGCCTTGGCGTTCCTGAGGACGCACGGTTCACGGTCAGTTACAGCCCTATCGCCGATTCATCCGCGCCGAATGGAATTGGAGGGATCCTGGCGACTGCATTTGAGACGACCGAGCGTGTGCGCAACGAAAAACTCCTCCAGGTACTCACGCAGCGGCTCGAGACGGAAGTCGCGCAGCGGACGCGCGAGCGAGACCGGATATGGGCTGTCTCGGAAGATCTCCTCGGCGTCTCCAACTTCGATGGATATTTCCTGAGCGTCAATCCGGCATGGACCAACTTGCTGGGCTGGACTGAAGATGAAATCAAATCGTTGCATGTCAGCGAGCTCAGGCATCCGGATGATGCATCAGCAGGAATCGCCGCCCGTGCACGCCTCGCACAAGGTGTGCAAACGGTCAGAATTGAAAATCGGTTTCGCCACCGCGATGGGAGCTGGCGCTGGCTTTCATGGACGATGACCGCCGACGATGGTCTTATCTACGTCGCAGGCCGTCACATAACTGCGGAAAAGGAAGCGAGTGCCGCGCTGCGCGAGAGTGGGCAATTCCGCTCTCTTGTTGCTGGCGTGACCGACTACGCCTTGTACATGTTGGATCCAAACGGAACGGTAGCAAGCTGGAATTCCGGCGCCGAGCGCATCAAAGGCTACACCGCGGAAGAAATCATCGGCCGACATTTCTCCGAGTTCTACACGGCTGAGGACAGAAAAAACGGGGCTCCGAACCGGGCGCTCTCGATTGCCGCTGCCACCGGCCGGTTCGAAGCCGAGGCCTGGCGGGTACGCAAGGACGGGTCATTGTTCTGGGCAAACGTGGTTATCGACGCAATTCACGACGAAACCGGCAACCTGATCGGGTTCGCAAAGATCACACGTGATATCACAGAACGGCGCAACGCGCAGGAATCGCTGGAGCGTGCTCACCAACAACTTGCGCAAGCTCAGAAGATGGAAGCCCTTGGTCAACTCACCGGCGGCGTAGCCCATGACTTCAACAATCTACTCATGGTGGTGAGCGGCCAGGCCCAGGCGCTCATGCGCCGGCTGACCGATCAGAAGAACATACGCTCGCTGGAAGCCATTTTGACGGCTGCATCGCGTGGCGAAACTTTGACGCGGCAACTGCTCACATTTGCGCGCAGGCAGCCGCAAAATCCTCGCACCGTCAGTCTCGGCCAAACAGTTGCGGCGTTCCGCGATGTGCTGTCGAGTTCTGCGCGCGGCAAGATTGACCTTCAAATCGAGGTTTCGCGGGACGCCTGGCCGGTTTCGATTGATATCCCGGAATTTGAGTTGGCGCTCGTCAATCTCGTTGTGAACGCGCGCGATGCGATGCCCGAAGGCGGGTCAATCAAATTGACCGGGAACAATGTAACACTACGCGGCACCGAGACCGTAGAAGGAATTAAAGGTGAATTTGTTGCGCTTACCGTTTCCGATACCGGAACCGGCATTCCGCCTGAGCTGCTGACACGAATATTTGAGCCATTTTTTACGACCAAAACCGCCGGAAAAGGCACCGGCCTCGGTCTTTCGCAAGCTTACGGTTTTGCGCGCCAGTCCGGCGGGACAATCGCAGTCTCCAGCAAGCTCGGCCAAGGCACGCAGGTCACCATCTATCTTCCCCGCAGCCACGCGCCGATTGCCGTCGTTGTTTCGGCCGAAGCTACCACTCAATCGGCTGGCCGCGGCCAAATGATCTTGGTGGTGGAGGACAATCCGGACGTTAAATCGGTTGCCGTAACTCTACTCGAACAGCTCAATTACCGCACTGTCGCTGTCGATAATGCGAAATCTGCGCTCAACCTTCTCGCCACCGGAACGCCGATCGATCTCGTCTTCACCGATGTCATGTTACCCGGAGACCTCGATGGTGTGGCGTTGGCGCAGGCAATCAGCAAAAAACACCCGCGCGTCCCCGTGTTGCTGACGAGCGGCTATGCCAAAGCCCTCGCCGCCCGCCATGGACTGCCGATCTTGCGCAAGCCATACCAGCTTTCCGCGCTTGCCGAAGCGATCCACTCCACGCTCGATCCACGGCCGGCTGAGAGCGAGCAACGACAACTTCTTTAGCCTCCGCCTATCCACCGCCAGCTTTGGCTTTCTTGTTCACGTCAGCGCACGGCGAAACTCGGTCGGAGACATTCCGGTCGCCCTCCGGAAGCCCGACGAGAACGAGCTTGTCTCCGCGTAACCGACCGCCAGCGCAACTTCCGTGACCGATCGATTTGCGAGAAGAACTTTCGCACGCTCGACCCGCCGATTCATGTGAAAGCGATGCGGCGGCATTCCCAAAGTTTGCCTGAAGGCCCGCGCAAAATGGTAAGGGCTCAATTGCGCGACTGCCGACAGCGTGGAGAGACTGATCGTTTCCGAAAGATGCTCTTCGATGAATTCAAGCACTCGCTTGCGTTGCCAACCGGCAAGGCCACCGTGCGCGGTCACCCGTGGAACCCCAACGCCGTCAAGGCTCACTAGCCCGTGAATCGGCAATACGCCGAGCGGCGCGGCTGGCTTCGGTGCTTTCGACTTTAGTTGTGGTTCTTTAACGCGTGGTTCGCCGGAACAGCAAAGATGACTGTCGCCGATTGAGCAACAAGGCATACGAGCTCCTTTTTACTTGCATTGTCCCATCGCCGTCCCAGGAGGTTTCCATCGCTGTTGGGAGAAAAGTTATTGTTGTTGATTCATGTTCCGCTGCGACCACCGGAATATGACGTGCGCGCCGGCTGCAGAAAATTCACGCCTGCGTGAATAGCTGGTCAGATCTGCCATTCCGTTCGCGCATCACACGCGCGGGCGGCGTGGAACTAGCAATTTCAAGCAAGTGAACGCGCGGCGAGTGACCATGTTGCGTGTGCCGGCGATCAAGCGCCGGCCAGCAGCAATGCTGTCACGACACATGGAGATACCAGATGAGAAAGTTGCTCATCGCCGCGGGCTTTGCCGCCATGATCGCTTCACCGGCATCGGCCCAATCTTACAGTCCGGGATTTGGCACCGGCAACGTCATCAATCTGCCGGCGCTGGAGCACGGCGGATTTTTCGCAGCCGGCACGCCTAATGGTGCCTATGCTTATGCACCGGAGAACTCCGCAACTCGTGGCGTGCGGAATTTTCGCACGCCGGCACTTTCGCCGAACGATCCCGACACGGTCTACGAAGGCGGTCAGTATGTCGGCCGTGATCCCGATCCAAACGTGCGCCTACAATTACGCCGCGACTGGACCCACGACTAAAGGCTAGTCACCTACGGTACATAGCCCCGGCGTCGCGCCGGGGCTTTTTGCACGCCTACCCACTACTCTGCAGGAATGGGAGTCGCCGGCGCTGTCGGCGCGGTTACGGCTTGCGAAGGCGCCGTGGGTCCCTTGAGCGGTCGTTCCTCCATTGAAATGAGAAACGCCATGCCGAAAGATAAGATCAGCGCGCAGGTGAGAAATACAAAGCGGAATGCGTAGGCAAGCTCAGGTGCCGATGCCGTGCGGGCTAGCATTTCGACCGACATCCCGGTCACGCCTCCAAGACCCCCAAGAACGATGGCGCCAAGCAGCGCGACGACCAACGCCGAAAACAGAGCGCGGAAGAAATTCGCCGCGCCTGTGGCGACACCCATTTGCGCACGTGAGACTGCGTTTTGCATGCAGACGGTGGAAATCGGGAACACAGTTCCGAGTCCCGATCCGACCAGCAACAACAGCAGCAGCACGAGCGCCATTGGCATCGACGTCGGCCAGATCGCCAAAGGCGCGAGCGACAGAATCGAGAGTGAGAGTCCTACTAATGCCATCCGTTTGTAGTGGACGACATGCGTCATCATGCGACCGGTGATGGTTGAAAACATGACGGTAGCTCCCATCAGGGGAATCAGCGCCATGCCCGACTCGCTTGCCGACAGATGCAAGACGACTTCGAAGTACAGCGGCACGAAGATCGTCATGCCCACAAGCGTACCCATGTTGCAGGCGCCAGCGAGCGTCGCACAGCGGACAACCGGATTGGCGAGAACAGACAGCGGAAGGAACGGTTCGCTTACCGCGACCAGCCTCCAGGAAAACAGACCCCAGAGCGCGGCAGAGCCAAACAGCAGCCCGCCGATCTGCGGTGAAATCCATTCGAAGCGACGGCCACCCCAGGTCAACGCAAGGAGAAGCGCAATCGACGCGGCCATCATGAGCAAAGCTCCGATGACGTCGAGCTTGTGCTCGCGTGGCTGGTAAGGCACGCGCCGCAGCACGCTTGAGGTCATCCCCAGCGCGCACAGCCCGAGCGGCAGGTTGATCCAGAAGATCAGCGACCAGTCGATATGCTCCGTCAGAAAGCCGCCGAGAACCGGTCCACCGACAGATGACGTCGCGAATACGGCGCCGATATACCCCTGGTAGCGTCCACGCTCGCGCGGAGAAACAATGTCGGCGATGATCGTTTGGGCGAGCGCCATCAGCCCGCCCCCGCCGAGGCCCTGGAACCCGCGCGAAAGCACCAGCGCGGACATGGTCGGTGCCAGCGCGCACGCGACCGAACCAGTCACGAAAATGACGATAGCGGTGAGCATGACGACGCGGCGACCGTGGATGTCCGCGAGCTTGCCGTAGAGCGGCGTTACCGCCGTTCCGGTGAGGAGATAGGCCGTAACAACCCAGGACAGGTCCTCAAGATTGCCGAAATGCCGTCCGATCGTCGGCAGCGCTGTTGCGACGATTGTCTGGTCGAGGGCCCCAAGAAACATCGCTAACATGATGCCGAGGACAATCGTCCTGACTTCCGGGTGAGTCAGCGCGCGCAACTCAGTTTGGGAGTCTGCCTTTGTTGGTCGCGGCCTGGGTTTCGGCTTTGCTGAGGTCATAATTTGGATTCGAAAAACTCAATGTCCAACAACGCTCAATGCCCTGCCGGTTCTCGCAATGCAAGACGCAGCAATGCGGGGGTGCTATGTGCGCAAATAAGATGAGGCGACAAGCACACCGTCGGCCACAGGAACTCCTTTTGCGCCAATTGCCCTTACTGCTCGTTGTTCTTTTTGCCGTCGCGCCCGCGAGTGCCCGCGACATGCTTGCACCGGGCTTCGTTTATCTGCGCGATGTTGATTCGAGCATCACCCAGGACATTCGATACGCAACCGGCGACAATTTCACCGGCCATCCTCTTCCCGGCTACAGTGCACCCGAATGCGTACTGCGGCGCGAAGCAGCCGAAGCGCTCAAACAGGTTCAGGCCGACCTGGCACGGCAAAACCTCGGCCTGAAAGTCTACGATTGCTATCGGCCGATCAGAGCTACCCGCGCCATGACCGAGTGGGCTCATGACGGAAGCGATAACGCGGCGACGAGGCGTTTTTACCCGGCGCTGCATAAGCGCAACCTATTCGGCCTCGGCTTTATCGCTGCAAAATCGAGACACTCAACCGGCACAGCAATCGACCTCACACTTGTCAGATTGCCGGTCGCGCGCGCACCTCGTTTTGACCCAACCGCACGGTATGGTCCCTGCACAGGCCCGGCGGACCAACGGGCGCCGGATAACAGTGTCGACATGGGGACCAGTTTTGACTGCTTCGACACAAGGAGCTACGGAGCAAATTTGTCGATTGCGCCGGAGCAACGGCAGTGGCGTGTTTTGCTGCAATCGGCGATGCGCCGGCACGGCTTTGCCAACTACTTCCGCGAATGGTGGCACTATTCGTTTTACGGCGCACCTGAGCCGCGTGCCTACGATTTTTCAATTACGCCCCGAGGGCGATGAGGGGCCAGACTGGGGAGCGCCGCCCCGCCGATTCGATGACGGACGGCGCGCACCTTTCGGCCACTTGCCCGGCCAGCTGACCACATATTCCTCCAGCCTGTCATCGGGCACATCCGCTTCGCTAGCCGTCACGCGGCCGCGCACCGACACACCGGCGCGATGCACTGTCTCCGGGTCGCCGGACACCAGCGGATGCCACCACGCAAGATCTTTACCTTCCGCAACCAGGCGATAGGCGCAAGTCGGCGGCAACCACTTAAGGCGGCGCACATTGCGCGGCGTCAGTCGAACACAATCTTTCACCTTGGCCTGACGATGGGTATAATCGCGACAGCGGCAACTCTCGCCATCGAGCAACTTGCAACCGACGTCGGTGAACACGGTCGCGTCGGTATCCTCGTCGATCAGCTTGTTCAGGCAGCATCGGCCGCAGCCATCGCACAGGCTTTCCCATTCGGCGCGAGTCATCTCCGACATCGACTTGCGGCGCCAGAATGGAGCTTGCGGACCAGGCATAAAGGGAATCTCTCGATGAGGTTCGGTTGTACCTGTTCATAGGCTTTCCGTCACGGCACCGTCCCAGAGGCTCATTTCGGCCATTTTTCACGGTATTTCTTCGTTCACCTTGGTTCCAGCCGCGCGGAACCGTGGCATTGGCCGCGGGTTGGCTGATCGGCTAAATTCCTTGGTCCGGCGTCCGGCCGGCATCCTTTCAAGAGCAGCAAGCCTTGCGCGAACTATTACCCGAGCACTGGAAGCGAAGCATCAAGCGGTTCCTGCTCGGGCTGGACGCGTGGATAGACTTCAGCCTGTTCCGCAGCGCATCCGGCGCCCGTGAATCCTACGAACGTTTTTCGACATTCATGGACCGCTTCCACGTCTCAGGATGGCGGCGTTTGCTCAATGAATTGTTTTCGGAAGGCGCTACGTTGGGCACGTTTGGACTGGTCGTGCTGCTGGCGCTCGCTATACCGGCGTTTCGCGAGACGTCCGACGATGACTGGCTGAAAAAATCGGAACTCGCCGTCACATTTCTCGACCGCTATGGCAACGAAGTGGGCTCACGCGGGATTCGGCATAACGATGCGATTCCGCTCGACCAATTTCCCGACCACCTGATCAAAGCAGTGCTGTCGACGGAGGACCGTCGCTTCTACGAGCATTTCGGAATCGACCTCCCCGGCACCGCGCGCGCGCTGGTCGCCAATACGAAGGCGGGAGGCGTTGTGCAGGGCGGCTCCTCGATCACGCAGCAGCTCGCCAAAAACCTGTTTCTCAGCAATGAACGGACGATCGAGCGCAAGGTCAAGGAAGCCTTCCTTGCGATGTGGCTGGAAGCGCGCCTGACCAAGAACGAGATCCTCAAGCTCTATCTCGACCGCGCCTACATGGGTGGTGGCGCGTTCGGTGTAGACGCAGCGGCTCAGTATTACTTCAACAAGTCGGCGCGCGATGTGAACCTGTCCGAAGCTGCGATGCTTGCGGGCCTGTTCAAAGCCCCCACCAGATTTGCGCCGCACATCAACCTGCCGGCGGCCCGCGCGCGAGCCAACGTCGTGCTCGACAATCTTGTCGAAGCCAACATGATGACGGAAGGTCAGGTCTTCGGCGCCCGCCGCCACCCGGCCACGCCCGTCGATCGCCGTGACGATCGTGCGGCAAACTACTATCTCGATTGGGCTTTTGACGAGATGAAGAAGCTCGTCGACACATTCCCAAAATCGATGACGGAACGCGTGTTTGTGGTGCGCACGGCCCTTGATACGGGTCTACAGAACAATGCGGATGCGGCCGTCGAGAGCTCGTTGCGACAATATGGTCAGGAATATCACGCGAAGCAGGCTGCCGCCGTTTTGATGGACGTGGATGGTGCTGTGCGGGCTTTGGTCGGGGGACGTGATTACGGCGCAAGCCAGTTTAACCGCGCAACCGATGCACTGCGCCAGCCCGGCTCGTCGTTCAAGCCCTATGTCTACGCAGCTGCGCTCATCAATGGCATGAAGCCGACATCGATCGTGGTCGATGGCCCTGTCTGCATCGGCAACTGGTGCCCCCAGAATTACGGCCACGGCTATTCCGGCTCGATGACCCTGCTTATGGCGCTCACGAAATCGATCAATACCATTGCGGTGAAGCTCTCGATTGCGATTGGCAACGGTAACGCCAAGGTCGGACGTGCGAAGATCGTCAAGCTCGCGCACGACATGGGTCTCCGCACACCGCTCCCAGATACGCCCTCGCTGCCGATCGGCGCGGATGAAGTCACCGTGCTCGATCATACCGCCGCCTATGCTACCTTCCCCAATATGGGCAAGGCAGTAACGCCGCACGCGATCCTTGAAGTGCGCACCGGCACGGGTGACTTGGTGTGGCGCTTTGATCGTGACGGGCCGAAGCCGCGGCAGGTGATGCCGCCCAGCGTTGCCGGCGACATGATCAAAATGATGAACAGCGTGGTCGAGAACGGCACCGGTCGGCGCGCGAGACTTGACGATACTGCCGCCGCAGGAAAGACCGGCACGACCAACGCTTATCGCGACGCCTGGTTTGTCGGCTACACGGGCAATTTTGTATGTGGCGTCTGGGTGGGCAATGATGACTACCAGGTGATGAACCGCATGACCGGCGGCTCGGTGCCAGCGATGACATGGCACAAGATCATGGCTTACGCCCATCAAGGAATCGAATTGAAGCAACTTCCCGGAGTTCCCGCACCGCAGATCCGCCAACAGCCGGCGGTCGCCGAGGTCAAGTCGAAGTCCAACGAGCCTCCGCCGCCTCCACGGCCTGCACTTCTCACTAAGCGAGGGGCCGACGTGTTGGTCCGTGTCGAGAAGATGATGGATGACGCCAATCGCGCCCTCGGACCTGTTGCGCCGGCACGCCCAACTGTCTCAAGTGGCAAGGACAAGCAGGCCCAGGTACCTGACAAAGGCGAGGCGTTGGCCGCCTCGTTGGAGGGACGCGCGTTCGGCAGCCACGACTAATTGGCCGTCGCCGGGCAACGGGCGTAGTCTCTTCTGACAGAAAAGATTTCTCATACACGCAAGCTGATCGATCGTGCGTCTGCTAACAGGAACATTGTTCGCCCTCGCCATCGCGACATTCGTCGGTCTGGGTATGACTTACTTTGCCCTGAGCCGGGGCGCGGCTTTTGGTGCGTTGCCTATCGAGAGCTGGATAGCTTGGCCGAAAACAGGAACTGTGGACGCCGACCCATATGCGCGCGCGTCCATCGCCCGCGCAGGACGGCTGCCGGTTGCGCTCGGTGACGGAGTGTCGTTTACCGTCCGGTCGGACGACAACGGGAAATTTCTCGACGGGCGCTGCGACATTGTCCTTTCCGGAATTACCCCGGCCGCACGCTTTTGGACGTTGACCCTCTATAACAACGACGGCGACCTCATAGCGAACTCGATCAATCGTTACGGTTTCACAAGTGAGGAGATCGTTCGGCGTGCTGACGGAAATTTTGAGATCGTCGTGGCGCCGCGCGCAAATCCCGGCAATTGGCTGCCGACGGGCGGTATCGAACGCTATCAACTAGTGCTGCGTCTTTATGACACCGCCGTCGGTGTTTCGACGAAGGCCGGGCGCGAGGTGCCTATGCCCGCAGTTTCGACGCGGAATTGCCCATGATCCGTTGGGTGCTCCTGCTTTTAGGCGGCGCGCTTCTTGGCGGAGTCGTGCATCTGGCAACGGTTATCATCTTGCCGCGCACCGCGACGCAGGATGCATACGCGCGACTGACGCCGATCGCACCAGTCAATACGGTCGTCGCCCTGCCCATTCCATCGCCTGAGAAGGCGATCATGCCGTTCATGGATCCCGCGTTCGCGAGCGCCGTGTGCCGGTACGACCTTTCTGAAGGGCCGCTGAAGCTCACCGTGCCCGTTAGCCCGGCCTACACTTCTGTTTCCTTCTACACACGGTATGACGTCGCCTATTATGCCATCAATGACCGTGCGGCCGGACGGCGCGTCATTGAGCTCGACCTGATGACCGCCGCCCAGCATGAGCAAGTACCGGAAGACGAAGAGATCACCGCTGCCGACCGGCTGATCGTTGAATCGCCGACACCGACTGGTTTGATCGCCATCCGTGCGATGGCGCCGGAGCCGGGATTAATGCCGGCCGCACAAGGCGCCGTCGCGGCATCGCGATGCATGCGGCAAACCGAACCGGCACGAACCAGGAAATGACCTAGTTCGTCGATGCCAGGCTTGGCTCGCGGATCCAGGTTGGCGCAGGCTTTTGATATCGCACGATCTGATTTTGCAGCAAAGTAATTGATCGTTCAGCTTCGATCGCTTGCGGCGAAGGCGTGATGATGACAAGCCGCTCAAGTGCAAAATGGTATGAGGCGACACGGTCGACGAGACTTTGCTGGACAATTGCCACCACGTGCGCGTTTTCCCGCATCCTGCGTAGCGCGTTTACACGCTCCTTTTTGCCGAGGTCGAAAACGTAGGTCATACTTTTTTGCCGCTTCTGATCGATATCGATGACGCGGCCGGCGGTTTCGAAAAATTGCGACATACGTGTAATGTCGTTGCGAATGTCGTCGATGAGCTGCGCATAGCGCGAGGAAGGCGAACGGCGCCAGGTAGACTCCAACCGTTCAAAGTATTTTCGATGGTCGGCCGAGTTGGCGCGGTACAGACCGTATTCCCCTGCAACCGAGTACCATTGCTGCCGGTCGAAAGGCGGCTCGATCAGCGGATAGGCGAAATCGCGCAAAGCGCGCTCGTCGTCCGTGTACTCGAAGCGCGAAGGAGGGACGCGATTGGGCCCTCCTGAATCCCGCCCGAGCCAGTCGTGGATTCCATCGGTCACCAAAACCGGATGAACTTCGCCAAAATCATAGTTTGCGCAGCCGGCGAGGAACGTGACGGCGAAGAGCGCGAGCGTCTGCCGCCACACCTTCTTGAGCGCTGGCGGCGGTAGATTTCTCATCGGGTTATTCGGGTGATTGGACCAATCAGCGCGCGGCGCGGCGCCGCCGCCGGCGGCCGTGATTGTTCCCACTATGCGGCTCAAGACCATTCGAGCCATCGGGATCACGTTCGATTCGAATGACGGGAAGAATAATCACCGTCGCCGGCTCGGTATTTGCGTCGACATATTTGCCGCCGCGCGGGCTCGCGTCGTCGGGAAATCGGATGATTTCGCCCATTGCAGTCCCCCTTCCGCCCCGGCGTGGTTTCCTTGGTCCGCCAGACCGGCATCGTTCCGCAATTAAAGGACTTGCAAGGTTAACGCTCTGCTAACGGGCGGCAGCTAATGTCGGCCATCCTGTAATTGCCGGCGTATGAGTATGGCAAAGCCTTCCGCGTGCGTTCCCGTCGACAGCCTGGTCGATTTGGCCTGCCGGGACGGCGTCGATGTGCGCCCTACTCTGGCGCGGGTCTTGACGGATCTGTATGTGCAACGACCTTCGCATAGCGGCGAAGAGGAAACTCAATATGTCGAACTGGTACTCGGCCTGATTGATTCGGTCGACGCAAAGACGCGCGCCGCAGTTGCTGAAAAGCTCCGGCAATATCCGAAAGCGCCGGCAGCCGTCCTCCGCAGGCTCGACAGCCTGGCGGCCGCCAATCCGGCCGACGATGAAAATAGCGAGGACTTGCTCGAGCTGTTTTTCTCATCGGCGCCGGAAGAGCGCCGTCTTATTCTCACGAATCTTGATGTTGTATCGGACCCAACAAGGCGTCGCCCGGTGCCGTCTGAAGGAGAACTGGTCAGGCGCCTGGAACGCGCGGCGCTGCGACGAAATCCCTCCGAATTCAGCCGCATCCTTGCGCGTGCTCTCAATATCAGCCAGGGGCTCGCCGAGCGAATTTCATTCGATGATTCAGGCGAGCCCGTAATCGTCGCGGCGAAAGTCCTCGGCATGAAAGCGGACGTGCTGCAAAGAATTCTGCTTTTCCTCAACCCTGTCGTCGGCCAATCCGTCCCGTGTATTTTCGAATTGTGCCAGCTCTACGGCGAGGTGAGCTCAGCCGCCGCTGAGCACATGTTGACCATTTGGCAGGGCAAACCCGTCCGGCCGCATGCGGAGCATGAAACCGTCTATTGGGATGATGAACGCCGGGGCGCGCGCTCGTCCGGCGCCCAAATAACCCACGCCGGCGCACAGCCGAACGCGCAATCCGGACGGGTCAAGATCAACGAACGGTAAAAAGAGCTACTGCACGACGTTATCGAGGAAATTTCGGCCGGTGCGGTCTTCAACCTCGATGATCCAAAGATCCGGGTCAAAACGTATTTCTTTCGTCAGGCGCGTCTCGATATCTGCTTCGGCTGACGGGGTATCGCGCCCAACAAGCGCGACGAACAGCCGATCGGCCGGCTGAGCCTCGTCAAACGCAGACTGCGGGGCCGGACCGTATAACGCGCCCGTGCCATCCAGCCGATTTATTTTGACAAAAATGGCGCCAGCCTCTTCGGCACCATGCCGGCGTACTGCCGCAAAAACGCCCTCGACATTGCAGCGGCGCAGATACGCAGCCACCCAAATTCCGGTTTTCAAGCGCATCGGCTTCAGTAGCACGAGCTACAGTAGGGAGGCCATTCACTCCAGCGGGCGGCCGGTCATAGCGGCAAGTTCGCGCACAAACCGATCAGAAATCTGGCCGGTCACCGGCAGGCGGTGGTCGCGCTCGAATTTCTCAATTGCGCTGCGTGTTTCCGGATCATACACGCCGGTTGCCTTGATCTGCCCATATCCGAAATCGGCGAGAGCACGCTGTATCGACACGATGCGCTTGGACGGCGCAATCAATTTCGCGATGGGGTCCGTTGCCGGCGGATTCGGCGCGGCTGCGGCAGCCCCCGGCTTCGCGACATAGCTTGATATCGCGCGAAGCAGATTCTGGTTTGCTTCCGGATTGACTTTCAAGCCGGAGGCTTGAAGGAAATCGCGTACCGCTACATCCGTTTTCGAGCCCCAAATTCCATCGGCAGGACCGTCATAAAAACCCTTCCGGCTCAATTCACGTTGAATATTCGCAATCAGCTGGACACGAGCCTGGGCTGCTAGATCCGACCCGATGTGTGACTGGGCACCCGAAATGGGTGGCGGGAGTGTTTCCTGTTGGAGTAGTGGGTGAGCCGCAAATATCGGGGCCGGGTGCGGCCCCTTTTGCAGGAACAGTGCGTTACTAACTATCGCGAAAATGGCAACTGTCGACATCACGATCGCGACGAATTCGCGCGGATGCTGTGCGATCGCTGCAGCGACGCGTCCTGCACTTTCGAAACTTGCGGAACCCCTGCGGGATGATCGTCTAGGCACTTTTCACCCAATCATTTGAGACGTACGGATTGCCTCGGTGACTTTCCGTCACGAGTTTCGCAGGCTCGGCCGGCGGCCGGTCGCTGCTTTGACCGATAGGCAACCGGACCGTCACCCGCGTTCCCTCGCCGACCCGGCTGCGGATATCGACCTCTCCATCATGCAGCTTCACCAGGCCCTTGACGATCGATAGCCCGAGGCCCGCCCCATCCTGTCTGCGATCGCGGCACGAGCTCGTCTGAAAGAAAGCTTCTCCCAGACGCGCAAGATGGTGCTGTTCGATTCCGACACCCGTGTCTTCAACCGTCACCACTAAATTCGATCTTTCGCATGACGCACCAATGGTGACCCAACCCGCGCGCGGCGTGAATTTGACCGCGTTTGAGATGAGATTGATGAGAATCTGGATGAACGCGCGTTTGTCTGCTGCAATCTCGGGCAAATTCTGGGCAAGGCGTAGCCTAAGCTCGATGCCCGCTTCCCGCGCCTGCAAAGCCAGCAAATCGACGCAATTCTCGACCGCCGGCCCCGGCACGAATCGCTCCCGGACAACCTCGAAGTGGCCGGCTTCAATCTTTGAAGCGTCGAGCATGCTGTTCACGACGGAAAGAAGATGGCGGCCCGAACCGTTGATCAATTTCACATATTCGACCTGGGCCGACGCACTGACCTTGACGCCGCCGTTCGTCAGCATCTCTGAGAAGCCGATGATCGCGTTCAAAGGCGTGCGGAGCTCATGACCTATGGTAGCGACAAAGCGGCTTCTGTCCGCACTCGCCCGCTCGGATTCGAGTCGGGCCGTCTCAATTGCGTCTTCGTGGGTCTTTCGCTCACTGATATCGCGAAGGACCGCAACGACATCTTGGTCTGTTTTTTCCTGTTCGGCCGGCACGCATTCGAACGGCCTGCACCGCATTTCGACCCAAACGAACTGGCCGGGGCGTCCCGCTCCGACATTCCGCCGGATACGAAATTCAAGCGAGCGCACGTCACCCGAACGTGCCGCATCGGCAAGTTTGGCAAGAAAGGCAGGCCGATCAGCGACGTGCACGCGTTCGAAAAGTTCGTTGCCGACAAGTTCGGTGATGGGAATGCCGAACAGCGTTTCGGCCGCCGGCGAAGCGAAAATGACCGAGCCGCCTTTGCTGCAACGGATAATAACGTCCGTCATGTTCCCGATCAAAAGCTGATAGCGATTCTCCTCTGCGCCGAGCAGCTTGGCGCCTGTGCCAACGAGCGACGCGGCGCCAAGCCCGAGACCCGTCGCATAGAGCAACGCAGAAACGATCGCGAGTGCGGCAAGAGCTGCGTGCATATCCACGCTGTTCGGAGCGATAAGTCCGGCCATGCCGGGCACCAGCAGCAATAGGGCCCCAGCCAGCGAAAACGCCGCCGAGATCAACACGACCCGGCTCAATCCGGAAAGGGCCGCCTCGAGTGGCACCACAACGAGCCAGATCGCTGCAAATGACCCAATGCCGCCCGCGAAAGATGCGACGAGTACAACAAGCGCGCTCAGCGACAGCGAAGATAGAATGTGTGCGGTCTCGTAACGCCCGGTGCGAACCAGGAAGTAGACGATGAGGATCGGGGTGATGAGCCAGGAAAAGACGACGATTTCAACTTCATTCGGCACGCCGCGCAAAACCAGGTAGACTGGAAGGCTTGCGAGCGCAGCGAGACTTCCCATCAAGCGCGGCAAAATGAAAGCACGGTAACGCGCGGCCGTAAGGGCGTCCTGTTGCGCGGCGGCAGGCACCAAAGCGTCGACGTAGTTTCGTATTGGCGAGAGAAAACTCACCGTCCCCGTCACGTCGCGGCAAGCAGACGCGTCCCTATCTCGCGCGGACCTTAGGACACAGGCGATTAAGCGAAGGCTAAGGGCCGGGCGTGGCAATGCCTTATCAACACTGCCCGCGCAGCCTGGAGGATGATCGGCCGGCTATTTACCGGTCATGGTGAAATTTCGGTTGCCAACTTGTGATGCACGGGCCGGCTGCAGCCAATTTCTTACCGGTCCGGTAACCATGTCGGTAGGCCGCTGAAGCCTGATAAACGGGGGCTGAACATGCGTGTGCGAAATTCGTTGCAATCGCGAGTAATTCAAATTTTATGAAATTTCGCTTCGAGTTTGTCCAAAAAGCTCGTTGCATTTCGAACAACAGTTTCAGTGCTGTCTGCTACGGTTTGTCTCAAAGGCAGCGTAACGGCTGTCGGGGATTATTACGGGTCGGGTCATGTTCTTTCTTCTACGAATGACATTTTGGCTGTGCGTTGTTTGCGTGCTGCTGCCAAGCGGCACCAAATCGACGTCACCGAATGCACAGATTGACGCCTCTGAAGCCGTGACATTCGCAAGCGCGGCCGTTTCCGACGTTCGGGGCTTCTGCGAACGCCAACCCGATGCTTGCGTTACAGGCGGCAAGGTCGCCGTCGCCCTTGGTCACAAGGCCGAGGCGGGCGCACGGACGCTCTATGAGTTCATCACGAAGCTCCGTGAAAAATCCGCGGCCCCGGAAAAGACCGACAACAAGGCAGCTGGCGGTCAGGGTACGTTGACCCCGAGCGATATGGCGCCGGCCTGGCGTGCTCCGGTCCCGTTGCCGCCCCGGCGCGAAGCACGCGCCAACGGCCCAGCGGCATAACCACGCGAATTCTGGCCGATTTCATCGCATCCGGCGCCTGCCAATTTATTGGCGGCGCCGTGCGCAAGTGTATATATGTGCGTTATGACTGCTATTGATGAGATCGTTGAAAATTTCGCGCTACTCGAAGAGTGGGACGACCGCTACCGCTACGTCATCGAGCTTGGGCGCACGCTGCCACCTTTGCCCGAGAGTGCTCACTCCGAAGCCAACAAGGTCCAAGGCTGTGCCAGTCAGGTCTGGCTGCTGACACACGTAAAGCCCAACGGACTTTCGGGACCGGTACTCAGGTTCGAAGGCGATAGCGATGCTTACATCGTGCGCGGCCTGATCGCGATATTGTTCGCGCTGTACTCCGGCAAGAGCGCACGGGAAATTCTGGACATCGACGCACTGGCGCTGTTCGACCGGATTGGTCTCCGGGAGAACCTTACGCCTCAACGCTCAAACGGCTTGCGTTCGATGGTGCAGCGGATCCGCACCGAAGCCGGCGCGGCCTTGGCGGCCGTAGCATAGCCACAGTCAGTCAACGCCGAACGCCACGTCATCAGCAAGCCAAGTGCGCACCCGCGAGCGAACGCGGCCGCTTGTACTTGGGGCATAGCCGTAATGTCGGGCGAGGCGCTCGAGCGCGAGCTGCAGCACGATCTTTGCCGAGCGCGCGGGCCAGCCGCGCTCACTCTCGGCTACTTCGAGCCTTTTCAAAAAACAGCATACGTCGACAAGCAGGCCGGAAAACTCCGGACCTACCGCATCAAGCGCATGATGCACGCGTTGCCGGGCGGCAATGACGCTATCCGGCAAAAAACTTGCTTGATGACCGCCTGATCGGCGGTTGGACGGAATCGGATTCGACCAATTCGAAGTTGTCCGCGGCATGAGATGCGCACGCGTGAATTCGGCGCGCAGCCTTTCACCGGCCTGCAGCTGGTGAGGCTCGATCATCACCCGGCCGTCTCGCCCGCGTCGCCGGGCAAGCCAGGCCAGTGGACTTTCATTTTCGTCGACGACGACTTTTGTACGGCCAGCCTCCGTCGCGACCTCCCGCTCTCCTAGAACGAGATGTTGTGCGCGAAAGCCGTCGATCTCAGGTTGCTGCGGCTCCGGCGCAGACTGTTCGATTTGATGTTTCACGCTCACGGCGCACCTCGAATTCCGACGGCCCAATATAGGATTATATGCCTATAGCGCGCCGGAATGAAAGGGCCGCGAAGTACTTGCCCACAGCTTTTAGGAATTTATCCTTGTGCGCTTGGAAACCAACCAGGCGTTACTACTTTGCACGCCGGCGCCGCTGTTGCCCAAGGCCCATTTGTTTCGCGAGCTGTGAGCGTGCCGCGGCATAATTTGGCGCGACCATCGGGTAGTCGGCATTCAGACCCCATTTCTCGCGATACTGCTCGGGCGTCATGTTGTATTGGGTACGCAAATGCCGCTTCAGCGATTTGAATTTTTTGCCATCTTCGAGGCAGACGATGTACTCGGGGGTGATTGATTTCTTGACCGAAACAGCAGGCTTAAGCGGCTCGGAGGAGCCCTCCGCAGGCTTTCCGGACACTCTTGCGAGCGCCGCGTGAACCTGATTGATCAGCCCAGGAATCTCGCCTGCAGGAACCGTATTGTTGCTGACATAAGCGGACACGATTTCTGCGGTCAGCTCGATGAAGTTTCCACTGGCTGTGCTGTCTGTCATTGCAACTGCCCCGTTTGACGAGGCTGCCGTTGTCGGCAACCCTTTCCCCTTCAAACAGGCCCTCTCAACCAACAGCTGCAGGCCGACGAATGAAGGACCTATATTTAAAACTACTATCCCGATTCTGTAGTTGCAAGAAAAAGCTCATTGTCTGACACGACAATATTGGGTCGTATGCGACGAAAGCGGAATCTCGGCAAAGAAAAACAAGGAAAGTACAAGCAGGTACAATGCGGCTCTTGCTATGAATTCTTTTCGAGGTGACTTCGGAGTTCGTTGATCGAGGCGAACCGCAATGTGCCTTGTGGCAATTCGGCCTCGATCGAGCCATCGACATAGAGCGTGTACCCCATCCCGTCGACGACGCCTGACTTCAGAATGGCGACGGCACGAGGCTTTTGCGCTTCGGACTCTGGACGTTTGGATACGGGAGGAAACGTTTCGCGTGCCGGCGCAGACGATGGCTTGGTGTCATCCGAGACGCTCGACTTTGGTGACTTTGCCTCGGCCGGCCACATCGCATCGAACCTCGCTGGCTGAAGCGGCCGCGAGGGCGATCCAACCGGCGGAGTTGACGCAGGGGATGGTTTCCAGCTTGTGGCCGGTTCTTGACCCCGGCCAGCGGGGCCCCTCGCATCGGCCTTCGGTGCCGAACCGCCAGATGGCTGAGGTGGTGACAGGGAAATTTCATCTTCCACCGCCATCGGTGCTTCTTCCGGATTGGGCAAAGTTGGCGCCGCGAACTGGTCGTAACCGTCATCGCTCGCCGTGTTAGCCGGCACAACCGGCAACGATCCCATTTTCGGGAGCGGTGTCTCCGATCTAGGGCGCGGCGGGAAAGGGATACGATCTGGTATACCGGGCGCAGGTGAGGGAGCACCCGCGGCTTCTACGAGGTCCATCGGTTGCGCGTACCTCGCCGGCAAATCACCTGCCAGCAACTCGGCAATCCGCCGCAACTGGCCCACCGCTACACTGAGCGCAATTATGATGAGGCCGCCGACGGCCGCCGTGGTGCCGGCGCTGATAAGTGTATTCCCGAAGCTGAATTCGTTGATCGGAATGCCAAATCCGACCATCACCAGCCCCGCCACAAGGGCGAAAGTGCCGACGCTGAACAGCAATACCGCCATACTTTATGATCCCCTCTCGACTAGCAACTTTCGCCGCGGCTTTCCGGCTAAATTCTTCTGGCAAAGGCAAATTCTCGCTTTTTCGAAAGCCTGCGGCAACCACTAAATAGACCGTGATTTCTCCGCTAAAAGTCAGGCCTTGCGGTCTTTGATGTGCCAAGCCGGCTATGCTTGGTTGCTCGGAGCCGCATCACCGCCTAATTAGCTTGATTGAGGAACTCGTCCGGGACAGGTCAGTTTCATCCGAGAACCAGTTTATTCCGATTCATCGTTTGTGCACCGAGGAGGATCTGATGTCGTTCAAGTTGCCCGACCTGCCATACGCTCACGATGCGCTCGCGCCCTACATGTCGCGCGAGACACTCGAATACCATCACGACAAGCACCACAAGGCCTATGTCGACAATGGCAACAAGCTTCTGGAAGGCAGCGGGCTGGAAAACAAATCGCTAGAGGACGTGGTGAAAGGATCATTCGGCAAGAACGCCGGGCTCTTCAACAACGCCGGCCAGCACTACAACCACACGCATTTCTGGAAATGGATGAAGCCGAATGGCGGCGGTGACAAGATTCCGGCAAAGCTTAAGGCCAAAATCGACAGCGATCTCGGCGGCGTCGCCAAGATGAAGGAAGATTTCACGCAGGCTGGCGTGACGCAGTTTGGCTCAGGCTGGGCGTGGCTCGCGGTCAAGGATGGGAAACTGATCGTCAGCAAGACACCGAACGGCGAAAACCCGCTTGTCCATGGTGCGACGCCGATTCTTGGTTGCGATGTGTGGGAGCACTCCTACTACATCGACTACCGCAACCGGCGGCCCGATTATCTCAAGGCGTTCCTGGATCACTTGGTGAACTGGGAGCACGTCGAAGAAATGTTCGTTGCGGCAACCAAGTAGGCCAAACGCAAAGGACCGTACCTCGCGGGATTTCCCGGAAACATCCTGTCGGCGGTCGGCGAATTTGTTCGCCGACCGCCTGGCTTTTGTCGTCCTCGGTGTCGTTGCAGTCATCGCAGCGGCAACGTTCCGCGACTACGGACTCGGGTGGGATGACTACACCCATTCCGAATACGGCGATCTCCTGCTCGCCTTCTACGGCTCTGGCTTTTCAGACCAGCGCGCGCTTTCGTTCGTCAACCTGTACAAATACGGCGGCGGCTTCGATATGGCTGCGGCACTCGTGGCGAAGGTGCTGCCGTTCGGGCTGTTCGAAACAAGGCGTCTTGTCGGAGCCGCGGTTGGAATTGTCGGCCTGATCGCGACCTGGCGCATCGGCCGGCGGCTTGGCGGACCGGTCACCGGACTGGTTGCGCTCCTGCTGCTTGCGACGTGCCCGCTTTACTACGGTCATATGTTCATGAATGCGAAGGACGCCCCCTTCGCAACCGCCATGGCCGTTCTGCTCCTCGCCGTCGTGCGCGCGTTTGATGAGTATCCAAGGCCACGCGTGGCGACAATTGGGCTCCTCGCGACCGGTCTCGGGCTTGCATTCGGTTCGCGCATCCTTGCCGGAATTGCTGCGCCCTGCGCCCTGGCGGGCTTGGTCGTCATCCTCGTCGGTGAAGGCCACGCGCTTGGGGTCAAACAGGCTTCGGCACGGCTCGGTACGTTCGTCTTGCGATCAATTGCGGCTCTCGCGATCGGTTACCTGGTCATGGGATTGCTGTGGCCGTGGTCTGTGCTGGCGCCACTAAATCCGATCCGCGCCGCCGAATACTTCGACACGTTTTTCGAAAAGCCCTGGCGAGAAATGTATGCCGGGAAATTGTTCGCCGTAACTCAAATGCCGGCCAGCTACCTGCCGCATCTCTTTGTGCTCAAGCTGCCGGAAATAATGCTGGCGCTCGGACTCGCCGGGACGGTTGGCACTCTCATTGCCATTGGCTCGCGCAAGCTGCCGCTGACCCGCCGCGCAAATCTTCTTCTCGTCGCAGCCTCCGCTTTCCTGCCAGTCATCATTGCGATGCTGACACATCCTGCGCTCTACAACGGCTTGCGGCATTTCGTATTCGTGGTGCCGTCCTTCGCGGTGCTTGGCGGCCTCGCCGGCGCCTGGGTGCTCTGTCGGGCAAAGGCATTCGGGACGGGGGCGGTGGCCGCAGTAACGACCGTGTTGATCGGCGGACTGATCTTGCCGGTCAGCGAGATGGTGCGACTGCACCCCTATCAGTACACAGCCTTCAACTCGGCATCGGGCGGAGTCCGCATGGCGCACGACAACTACATGCTCGACTACTGGGGGCTCGCCTTCAAACAGGCCGGCGAGGCTTTGAAGGTCAAACTCAACGAAATGGGACTCAAAACGCCTGCGGGCCGGCGCTGGACCGTGGAGATTTGTGGCCCGCAAAGGCCCGCCGAAGTCGCGCTCGGACCTGACTTTGAAACGACATGGGACCGCAAGCGCGCAGACTTTGCCATGATGCTAGGCACATTTTATTGCCGCGATCTGGCCGCGCCGGTGCTTGTCGAAATCGAACGCGAAGGCATCAACTACGCCCGCGTCTATGATATCCGCGGCCGCCCGGTCCCGAACCTTTTGACCGAACCGCCGCCCTGACCTTTCATCGCTTCTCTTCGTTCAGCACATCGGCCGCGATGCGGTGTGCCTCATTGGCGGCGGGAATCCCGCAATACATCGTCAGCAGCAAGAGCACGTCCTGAATTTGTTCCGTGGAGCAGCCGTTCTTCAGTGCGCCCTTGAGGTGTACACGTAGCTCATTGTTGTGTCCGGCGGCCCCCATCATCGCGACCATGACAAGCGACTTCACCGCGTGTGGCAGTGACGGGCGCTGCCACACGTCACCATAGGCGTAAGCATTGATGATATGTTGCAACGGCTTTCCGAAATCGCCGAACGCGTTCATTCGCTTGTCGACAGCTTCCCGGCCGAACATGTCGACGCGTAGTTTGAGTCCGCGCTCATTCTGCTCCTGGACATCCATGATTCTTTTTCTCCCGTGAAAGTATCGGCGCATTGCCGTTTGTGTATCGGCTTGGCTACTATGTGCCATCCATGCCTTGCCTTCACGCAATTTCACCAGCCCTTTCATGATCAATGCAGCGGTTATCGGCCTCGGCCGATGGGGAAAAAACATCGTCGAAGCGGTACAGGGCAAAAGCAAACGCCTGCGCTTCATCCGCGGCGTCAGCAAGGAGCCCGAGCTGGTCCGCGATTTCGCGGCCGCCAAAGGGTTCGAATTATCGACCGAGTTCGAAGAAGCGGTGGCCGACCCCCGCGTGCAGACGGTCTTTCTCGCAACTCCGCATTCGCTTCATGTGGGACAGATCTCGGCGGTCGCCGCGGCAGGCAAGCCGGTCTGGTGCGAGAAGCCTCTGGCGCTCACGCGCGCTGAAGCTGAACGCGCCATCGAGGCCACGAAAAAGGCTGGAGTGCCATTTGCCCTTGGCAACAACAAGCGCTGCTTTCCGTGCATGCGCGAGATGAAGCGGATTGTCGCCGACGGGACACTCGGCGAGATCCTGCATATCGAGGGTAATTTCAGCAATGAGCATTCGACCCGCGTCAAAGGCGGCTGGCGCGACGATCCCCGCGAGTCGCCGGGCGGCGGCATGACGGGCGCCGGATTGCACGTGCTCGATGCATTCGTGAACCTCGCAGGTCCCGTCGCAAAAGTTGACGCGCGGGTTTTCGCACAGAAGCCGCCTCCCGATCCACGCGATGTCGCGGCAGCGATGATGCAGTTCGAAAGCGGCGCGACCGGCCTGCTTGCCACCGTGCGCGCGGCGCCGATGTTCTGGCGCATCCACGTCTTCGGCACCAAAGGCTCCGCGGAAGCGCGCGAGGAGACGTCGCTTACGGTCGCGATGATCGGCGGCCAGCCCGAAACGAAAACCTTGCCACCTACGGATTCTCTTGGCGTTCTGCTTGAGGCTTTCGCCGAAACGATCGAGACGGGAAAGCCTTTCCCTGTGTCCACCACCGAGATGCTCGACGTCGTCAGCGCGTTCGAAGCAACGATTCGCTCAACTGCCGAGGGCAGACCGGTCGCAGTCGTTCGCGGCTAATTTTTGCCGCGTCGGCGCACCTCCCGAATGACCGCGCTGTTGTCGAGATCGGCCTCACCCGCAAGCACGCAGGCTTCGAGCACCGCGGCATGCAATTCAAGCATCGACAGTTTCTGACCGGCTGCGGCCGCCTGGTCGAGCATCAGCCGAGCATCCTTCAGCGTCTGCCTGACACGGCCTTCCGGCGAGAAATCACCCTGCACCATCTTCGCCCCTTTGGTTTCCATCACCTGGGAATACGAAGCCGAGCCGCGCGCGACCTCCAGAAACGCGGCGGGGTCTAGTCCAAGCCGTTCGGCGAAGACAAGGCCTTCCGCAAGCGCCAGGCGATTGAGGCCCAGGATCAAATTGACGGCAAGCTTGGCGCGACCGCCATCACCGACAGCACCGATGTGGAACCGGCGTGCGAAAAGTGCATCCAGAACGTCTTTCGCCTCGTCAGCGATTGCGACATCGCCGCCAATAAGGGCGACACCATCGCCCCGGCGCACCTGATCGCTGGTGCCGGAAACCGGCACATCGAGATAGCGGATGCCGCGTGGAATAACCCGTCCTGCTAGCGCCGCCACCCGATCGGGATCACAGGTACTCATGCAGAGGACGATCTTGCCCGAGCCGTCACCGAGCGCCGGTAACAGATGGTTTTCGACCACATCCTCGACCTGTTCTGTGCTGAACACCGCAACGATGATGCAACGTGCAGGTCTTGCCAGTTCGCCAATCGATTGAACCGGCCGGCCTCCGATCTCGGCCATCCGCGCGCAGCGGGCGGGATCGATATCAAAACCGGTCACCGAAAAACCTGCATCAATAAGACGGCGGGCGTAGACCTCGCCCATCAGGCCGAGACCAACGATGGCAACAGGAGCGCTCATCGCGAAACGCCAACCGGCCTATGCATGCGCATAGTCCCAGTATAGTTCGCGCGCCTTGCGATAGAGCGGTCCAGGCTGCAACGAGCGTTCGTCGATGCGGTTGACCGGCATGACCTTGGAGTAATTACCCGACGAGAAAATCTCATCTGCGTCCTGCACGTCGCGGTAGCTCAATACTGTTTCGATCACGTCCACGCCGGCATCGCGCAAAAGCTTGATGACACGCTGACGCGTGATGCCATTGAGGAATGTGCCGTTCGGCGCCGGGGTGAACACGACACCGTCCTTTCCGATAAAAATGTTAGCGGTGGCAAGCTCCGCCACGTTTCCCAGCAGATCGAGCACCACGCAGTTGCCGAAGCCGCGCGCGTTTGCCTCGAGAAGCGCACGCGCATTGTTGGGATAGAGGCAGCCGGCCTTGGCGTTGACCGGCATGCACTCAAGACTCGGCTTGCGATAAGGCGACAGCGTCACGGAGAAGCCTTCGGGTTTCCGCATGGGAGCCTCATAAAGGCTCAAACACCATTTCGTGGACTCCGGATCGGGCGCGACCAGCAATGTGCCGCTGCGCTCGGCCCAGTACATCGGGCGAATATAGAGAGCCGCATCCTTGTCAAAGCGTTTCGTGCCCTCGCGGGTCAGTTCGAGCCATTGCTCGGTGGGGACAACCGGCTTGAGATGCATGGTTTCGGCGGAGGCATTCACCCGCGCGCAATGCAGATCGAGATCGGGCGACACGCCTTCGAAAGTGCGGGCGCCGTCGAACACTGAAGAGCAGAGCCAGACGGCGTGATCGCGCACGCCCATGATCGGGACATTCCCTTCGCGCCATTCGCCTTCGTAGAAGGTCCAGGTCTTCGACCAATTTTGTCCCGGCATGGGCCATCTCCTTCACGAGCCATGCGCGGGCTTGACCCGCGCCTCCATGATACGCTTCCACTGCGGGAAGGTTCATGGATTGCCGGATCCCGGCAATGACGAACTAACGGCGCAATCTTACGATATCGCCGCCGAAAAAGACCATGGAATCCTCATTGGAGGAATTGATGTCGATTTTCGTTTTTGACGCCTACGGGACACTGTTCGACGTCCACTCGGCGATAGCGCGCCATCGGCAGGAGATGGGACCCGAGGCCGACCGGATCTCGACCGTGTGGCGAACCAAACAGCTCGAGTACAGTTGGACACTCACGCTGGCCGGGCACTACACGGACTTCTGGACATTGACCGAGCGTGCGCTGGATTACGCGCTGGCGTTCGTCCCCGGCGCGAACCGGGCGCTCAGGCCGAAGTTGCTAGATGCCTATTTCAGGCTCGATGCATTTCCCGATGCGCGCACGACACTCAAAGCGCTGAAAGCAAAGGGCTGCCAGACCGGCATTCTGTCGAATGGATCGCCCGCCATGCTCAAGGGCGCCGTTGATGCGGCCGGCATCGGCAGTGACCTCGACGCGCTCTTGTCTGTTGACGCGTTGAAAATGTTCAAGCCGCGGCCGGAGGTCTATTCTCTGGTCACGCAACACTTCGGATGCGAGCCCGGCGATGTCACCTTCGTCTCTTCAAACCGCTGGGACGTGATGGCGGGCATCTCCGTCGGCTTCCGCAGCATGTGGATCAACCGCGCGAAATTGCCTGACGAGTATCCTGACTTTGCGCCGGCTCGAGTCCTGACCGATCTGAACGCATTGACCGAATTCGCCTAGCACTTTGGTCGCAACGGACCCGACTGGCGCGACCGCGCATCACGGCCTATATGCCGCCTGCACACTCCCGAACGATTCCCCTCCATGCAGCCGATCATTTCCGTCAAAGACCTGTCAAAAAGCTATGCGTCCGGGTTCAAGGCGCTCAGCGATATCGATCTTGACATTCGTCGCGGCGAAATATTTGCGCTGCTGGGACCGAACGGAGCCGGCAAGACCACGTTGATTGGCATTATTTGCGGCATACTGGTGCCCACGCAGGGCAAGGTCACGGTCGACGGCCATGACATCGTCAAGGACTATCGCGCGGCCCGCTCGCTGATCGGACTGGTGCCGCAGGAACTTCACACCGACGCTTTCGAGAGCGTATGGGCAACCGTGTCGTTCAGCCGTGGACTGTTCAACAAGCCAAAAAATCCAGCCTACGTGGAGAAAGTGCTGCGCGCGCTTTCTCTCTGGGACAAAAAAGACAACAAGATCATGACGCTGTCAGGCGGCATGAAACGGCGCGTGCTGATCGCCAAAGCGCTGTCGCACGAGCCACAAATCCTGTTCCTTGACGAACCGACCGCCGGTGTCGACGTCGAATTGCGCAAGGACATGTGGCAGGTGGTCCGCGATCTTCGCGATTCCGGCGTGACTATCTTCCTGACCACGCACTACATCGAAGAAGCCGAAGACATGGCCGACCGCATCGGCGTGATCAACAAGGGTGAAATCATCCTCGTTGAAGACAAAAACGAATTGATGCGCAAGCTCGGGCAGAAACAACTCGCATTGCATCTGCAAAAGAAGCTCGACGCGGTACCGGCGGACCTTTCCGCTTACAATCTCAAACTGGCGGCAGACGGCATGGAGCTGGTCTTTACGTATGACAGTCAGGTCGAGCGCACGGGAATTACCGGACTCTTGACCGATCTCTACCGTGCGGGAATCCGCTTCCGGGACCTGCAGACCACGCAAAGCTCGCTTGAGGACATATTCGTTGGATTGGTGAGTGACAGGCGATGAACCTGCGGGCCGTACAAGCGATCTACCGGTTTGAGATGGCGCGCACGGGCCGCACCATATGGCAGAGCATTGTCTCGCCGGTCATTTCCACGTCCCTCTATTTCGTAGTGTTTGGCGCCGCGATCGGCTCGCGCATCACCGAGATCGAAGGCGTCTCTTACGGCGCATTCATCGTCCCCGGCCTTATCATGCTGACGCTGCTCACACAGAGCACGATGAACGCATCCTTCGGAATTTATTTCCCCCGCTTCACCGGGACGATTTACGAAATCCTCTCGGCGCCGGTATCTCCTTTCGAGATCGTGCTCGGTTATGTCGGGGCGGCGGCGACGAAGTCGATCATCCTCGGTTTGATCATCCTGGCAACGTCGTGGCTTTTTGTGCCGCTGCAAATCGCGCATCCCTTCTGGATGGTCGCCTTCCTGTTGCTGACTGCCGCGACATTCAGCTTGCTCGGATTCATTATCGGTATTTGGGCCGAAGGCTTCGAAAGGCTTCAAATTGTACCGCTGCTGATCATCACACCGCTGACCTTTCTCGGTGGGACCTTCTACTCAACCAGCGTGCTGCCGCCAATCTGGCAGACGATCGCGCTGTTCAACCCGGTCGTTTATCTGATCAGCGGTTTCCGCTGGAGCTTCTTCGAGATTGCCGATGTCGGCCACGGTGTCAGCGTCGGCATGACACTCCTTTTCCTTGCGGCGTGCCTCGTCACGGTATGGTGGATGTTCAGAACCGGGTACAAGCTGAAAAAATAGCCGCTCACATTTCCGTGGGTTTGAAACAAGCGACCGGCTCTGGGGTAAGTTCTTGCGAGGCTAGCGTGCACGCAGGGAGGCATACCAAATGTCCCTTTCACTCAAGACTTTTGCGGGTCTGGCAATTGCAACCGCACTGTCATCGACGGTCTTCGCCCAGGCACTCATCACCCAAAAGAACATCTCGCTTGCCATGGCTCAGACGATCGCCCAGGCGGCTTTGGCGCAATGCGAGAGCATGGGCTTCAAGGTTTCAGCCGCGGTCGTGGACAGAGGCGGTCTGACGATCGTCATGCTTCGCGGCGACGGTGCCGGATTGCATACGCCCGAAGGGGCCGAGCGCAAGGCCTACACCGCGCGCACGTTCAGCCAGCCGTCTGCCGATTTCGTCAAGCGCCTGTCCGACAGGCCGGACACCGCCGGCTCACGTCAATACACTCGTGTGCTCGCATTGGGCGGAGGCCTGCCTATCAAGGCTGGCAATGAGGTCGTGGGTGCGGTCGGCGTCTCAGGCTCGCCCGGCAAGGACGACGTCTGCTCGCAAGCCGGCATCGACAAGGTCGCGGATCAACTTAGATAGCCGGGCGCTAGGCTTCTGCGAGCGCGTGGAGAATGCGCGCCCAGGAGCGGATGCCCTTGTGATAGCACTTCAGGTCGAACTTCTCGTTCGGCGAGTGCACGCGGTCGTCGTCAAGTGCGAACCCGACGAGAAGCGAGTCCATCCCGAGCACGCTCTTGAAGTCCGCCACGATCGGGATCGACCCGCCGGCGCCGACTGTCACCGCCTTGTGGCCCCACTCCTGCGCGAGCACATCCCGGGCTTTGTTGAGGGCCGGATTGTCAAATGACAGCTGCAAGGGTGGGGCCAGGCCAAAGTTGCCAAATTCCACTCTGCAGTCGGAAGGCAGTCGCTCGCGTACAAAGGCACGGAAAGCGTCACGAATCTTTTCAGGATCCTGCTCGCCGACCAACCGGAATGAAACCTTCGCGCTGGCTTCGCCCGGAATGACGGTTTTGGCGCCCTCCCCGGTATAACCGCCGATGATACCGTTGATTTCGGCCGTCGGACGCGTCGTAACCATTTCGATCAGCATGCGATCCTTTTCGCCGGACGGTTTTTTCAGACCGATCGGGCCCAGAAATTTTTCCGGCGTGAGATTGAGACCTTTCAAGTCGGCCTTGATGTCAGCTGGCAGTTCCTTCACCCCGTCGTAAAAGCCGGGAATCGTGACGCGGCCATAGCCATCCCACATCGCGCCGAGAATTGCTGACAGCAACCGCAACGGATTTTGCGCCGCTCCGCCAAACACGCCGGAGTGGAGGTCGCGGTCGGCGCAGGTAATTTTCACGTCCTCATAGACCAGTCCGCGCAGCGACGTTGTTATTGCGGGGGTGGCGGCATCCCACATTGCGGTATCGCAGACCAGCGCGAGGTCGAGCTTGAACTCCGCGGCATTGTCACGCACGAATTTGAACAAATTACGCGAGCCACATTCCTCTTCCCCCTCGATCATTGTGGTAATGGGCAGTGGCAGCTTGCCGGTGACCGCTTTGAAGGCGCGGCAGGCCTCTATGAAGGTCATCGCCTGCCCCTTGTCGTCGCAGGCCCCGCGCGCCACGATGATTTTGCGCCCGTCCGGCAGCGTTTCGACGTGAGGCTCGAACGGCGGCGTCTTCCACAAATTCAGCGGATCGACGGGCTGAACGTCGTAGTGCCCGTAAAACAGCACCCGGGGCCCCGCCGCCCCGTTCGCTTTTCCAACCACGACCGGATGACCTTCCGTCGGGCGTACGCTTGTCTCAAAGCCGATTGATTTCAGGTCTGCGGCAACATGCTCTGCGGCAGCACGACACTGACCGGCGAAGGCCGGATCCGTCGAAACCGATGCGATCCGTAACAAAGCGAACAAACGGTCGAGACTTTGATCGATATCTCGGTCGATGCGGTCGAGAACCGCGTCGAGTGTGCTCATGAACAGCTCCGTAGGGGCAAGTCCGATTAGGAAACCGGACAATCAATGCGTGACCTGTATATCCTTATTCTAGCGGGACTTTTCGGCAACAGAGTGCCCTCTCTACCTCAAGTTTTATGATCACACCAATGGGCAAGAATGCATCTTGCAGACATGAGATGGCGTTCAATGCTGCACTTCTGGCAGGAACCCTGTTGCACCACCCGTCGGCACACAATGTCATTCGAAATCTCATTGAGGCGCGCCGGTTGAATGTTGCAACGCAGTCGCACTTGAGACAAATGCGACTTAACCCCGCTTGTCACGGCCGAAATCGGTGTTCAATATGGACTTCAATCCGCCACAAGTGCGGGGGGTGAGGGGTCATGGATGAGTTAGTCGGCCGTCTCGTCGCCAATGTCGGCGTCGATCGCGGGACCGCCGAGAAGGCGGTCGGTATTATCCTCGATTTCCTCCGCAAGGAGGGCCCGCCTGACAAAGTACAGGCTCTCATCGATCGGCTTCCGGGGGTGGAAGCCTTACTCGCACAACATTCGGAATCTGGTGGCGCATTTCCCATGGGCGGCATCATGGGGGCCGGAACGAAAATGATGTCGGCAGGACTGAGCATGGGTCAGGTGCAGGGTGTCACTCGCGAAACTATCGCCTATGCCCGGGAAAAAATCGGCGACGATGCCGTGGGGGAAATCGTCGGAGCGATCCCGGGCCTAAGTCAGTTTGTTTGAACCGTTTCACTTGAACGATAACTAGAAGAAAAGGCGGCGGAGGCACGGAATGTCCTATCCCATCACCGATATCGAGGGGATCGACGGCGAGGTTGCCACCGTTCTCAAGTCGGTGGGGATCAGGTCGACCGACCGCCTGCTCGAGGCGGCCCGTACGGTGAAGGGACGCAAGCTGCTCGCCACGAAAACGGGCTTCAACGAGAAACAGCTGCTCTGCTGGGCGAACGTTGCGGACCGCATGCGCATCAAAGGCGTGCGCAAGGAGTACGCCGAACTGCTGCAGGCGGCAGGCGTCGATACCGTCAAGGAGCTCAAGTATCGAAACCCGATCAATCTCGCCCAAGCGATGGCCGACGCGAACCGAAAGCGCAAGCTCGTCCGGCTTTTGCCGTCGGAAAAAATGGTCAAACGCTGGATCGAAAACGCCAAGCTGCTGCCGTTAAAGATCACCTACTGACGCATCCACGCGCGCTTGACAGCCCCCCGCCGACCGCGCAAAGCGACCGGCATGGGAATGGCCCGAACCCTCGAAATTGGTGCCGGATCTGCGCAAAAGTCCGCTCCCAACGTGCTTGCGGAGCTGCTCGTGCCCTGCCGCCCGCTTGTCATGGGCATTCTCAACGTCACACCAGACTCTTTCTCGGATGGCGGGCGGTTCTCCGAGCCTGCCAAAGCCGTCGCGCATGCCCGCGATATGGCCGCTCAGGGAGCCGATATCATTGATATCGGGGCAGAATCCACCCGCCCCTATGGAAGCCCGGTTCCGGTGTCAGCCGATGACGAGAAGACCCGGCTCGCAACGGTATTACCGGCAGTCGTCGCGATTGGCGTGCCGGTGTCGATCGACACCATCAAGGCTTCGATTGCCGCCTGGGCGCTCGACCAAGGCGCCGCGATCGTCAACGACGTCTGGGGTCTGCAACGCGATCCCGACATGGCACCGCTCGTCGCCAAGCGCGGCGTGCCGGTCATCGTGATGCACAATCGCGAGTCGGCGGATCCGGCCATCGACATTGTTGCCGACGTGAACGACTTTTTTTCACGCTCTTTGGACATCGCTGTCAGTGCCGGCATCGCGCGTGAGTGTATCGTCCTGGATCCCGGGATCGGTTTTGGCAAGACACCTGAGCAAAGCATCACCTGCATCGCCCGGCTTGCTGAGTTCAAACGCTTCGGCTTACCCATGCTCGTTGGGGCATCGCGGAAACGGTTCATCAGCACAGTGACGCCATCAACACCGGATGAGCGCATCGGTGGCTCGATCTCGGCCCACCTGCTCGCGGTTGAAAAGGGAGCCGCAATCATCCGCGTGCATGACGTCGCGGAGACCGTGCAAGCGCTACGGGTAGCAGCCGCCATCGAGGCCGCACGATGAGCGATCGAATTTTCGTCAAAGGTCTTGCTCTTCACGCCTATCACGGCGTGATGCCGCACGAATCCAAGGTGGGGCAGACCTTCATCATCGATCTCGACCTGGAGATCGACCTTTCAGCCGCTGCGCGCTCGGACAAGGTCGTCGATACCGTCTCCTACGACAAGGTCGTCGATTGCGTGAGCAAGGCATTTTGCGCCCAACGTCTTCGCCTGATCGAGGCTGCTGCGGGCCGAGCCGCCGACGCCGTGCTCGCTGCCTTTCCACGCGTGCGATCCGTGCGCATCACGATACACAAGCCGCACGCCCCGATCGCGGCCACCTTCAGCGATGTCGGGGTGACGCTTGTGAGGAGCCGCCATGCCTGAAGCGCTGCTGGCGCTGGGTGGCAATGTTGGAAACAGTCGCGCCATTCTCGATCGCGCCATCGGATTGCTCTGCGACGGAAAAGAGGTTCGTCTGATGGCTCGTTCGTCCGACTACCGAACACCGCCGTGGGGCTTCAAGTACCAGCCGCATTTCGTCAACCTCGCGATCTTGATTGAAACAACACTCGGCCCACGTGAGCTATTGGCGCGCGCGCAGGAGGTAGAGCTCAGGCTTGGCCGGGACCGCACGCACGAAAAGCGCAACGGCCCGCGCACCGCTGATATCGATATTCTTGCCTATGACGACCTCACATTGAATGAACCGAATTTGACGCTGCCCCACCCCCGTTTGTTCGAGCGTGCTTTCGTCCTGGTGCCGCTGGCCGAGATCGCAGGAGACCGTGTCATTGCGGGCCGACGCGTCGACGAGGCTGCCCGCGCCGTGGATGCCGGCCAGATCCATCGCCTGCCGTGACGTTCGATAGCCCAGCACAGCCGACTGTGTCATTTTGACCGTATGAGTGACGACTTCCCCCTCGCCGCCGAGTTTCCGCCGACTACCCGAGACGACTGGCGGAGACTGGTCGAGGCTGCCCTTAAAGGCGCCTCGTTCGAAAAGAGGCTTGTGAGCCAGACCTATGACGGGCTCCGCACCGAGCCCCTGTACGCGCGGGCGGCGGGCGCAAAACCCGTCACCGGCCGCATCCCGGGCGCGGCCTGGACCCTAATGCAACGCGTTGACCATCCGGACCCGGTGGCGGCAAACGAACAAGCCTTGCAAGACCTTGAAAACGGCGCGACCGGCCTGACGCTAGTCATGGCCGGCTCGGTCAGCGCTAACGGCTACGGTCTTGATGCGTCGCCAGCAACGCTCGCGCGCGTGCTGCAAGATGTGACGCTCGATGCCGGAATTACTATCGATTTCAATCTAAGTCCAGCCACGCGCGCCGTTGTCCAGCACTTCGCGGCGCTCGTGCAAAGCCGGAAGCTTCTGCCGGCTGCGGTAGACATGCGCGCCAGCATCAACCCGATCGGCGGATTCGCCGCCACCGGCAGGAGCCCGCAGGCATGGACCGCAATTTCGAAAGGCTTCGCCGGCTTGATCGGCGAGCTGGCATCGCAGGGCTTTCGCGGGCCGTTCGCGGTGGCCGATGGCCGCATTATTCACAATGCCGGCGGCTCGGAAGTACAGGAGCTTTCATTCGTCATTGCGAGCGCGGTCGAATACCTGCGCGCGCTTGAAACGAGCGGCCTCCCCCTCGATACCGCGCGCGATATGATTTATTTCCGGCTTTCCGCGGACGCTGACGAATTCCTCACCATTGCCAAGTTTCGCGCGCTGCGAAAATTGTGGGCGCGGATCGAGGAAGCCTGCGCGCTTGCGCCAAAGCCGACCTATGTCGCGGCAGAAACCGCCTGGCGCATGATGACCAGGCGCGATCCCTACGTGAACATGCTGCGGACGACCATTGCAATTGCTGCCGCCGGTGTTGGCAGCGCTGACAGCATTGTGGTCCTGCCTCACACCGCGGCGCTCGGGCTACCCGATGCATTCGCGCGCCGCATCGTGCGTAACACCCAGCTCATTTTGCTCGAAGAATCGAACCTTGCGAGGGTCGCCGACCCTGCCGCCGGATCTGGTGCCATTGAGGATCTGACCCAGAAGCTATCCTCCGCCGCGTGGACGATGTTTCAAGAAATTGAAAACGCGGGCGGCGCCTGGGCCGCGCTCGAAGCCCGTCTCATCCAGACGAAAGTCGCCGCCGTGCGCACCGAGCGTCAGCAGGCGGTCGCCCGCCGCAAGGACGCGCTCACCGGCACCAGCGACTATCCCAACCTCGATGAAGCGCCAGCGGCCGTGCTTGGCGTCACGCCAGGGACACCGCCGAAAGAGGCGGTCACAACGCTGACGACCGACGCTTTGCCGCGCATCCGTCTGGCCGAACCCTTCGAGGCGCTACGCGATGCTTCAGACCGCGTCCTTGCCAAAACCGGAGCGCGGCCAAAAGTTTTTCTTGCAAACCTCGGCAAGCTGTCCGATTTCACCGCGCGGGCCACCTTCGCCAAGAATTTCTACGAGGCCGGCGGCATCGAGGCTGTGACGAACGACGGCTTCAAAAGCCAGGCCGACATGGTTGCCGCCTTTAAGGCGTCGGGCGCGAAGCTTGCCTGCTTGTGTTCGTCCGACAAGATGTATGAGAGCGAGGCAGCCGGGGCCGCCGAGGCCCTCGCCGCTACCGGCGCGGTCATGCACCTCGCCGGCCGACCGGGCGAGAATGAGAAAAGCTGGCGGCAGGCAGGCGTGAAGGACTTCATTTATATGGGCTGCGACACGCTTTCGACCCTGCAAGCGGTACATGATATTCTCAAAATCAAATGAGTCAGGTCCCCAACTTCGCCAAGGTCGATTTCGCCGATACGACGGTGCCGGGAGGCAACGGCTCGTCGGCCGCGTGGACCACGCCGGAAGGCATCGTCGTCGGCCCGGTGTACGGCGAAAGGGACCTTGCCGGCCTCGACTTTCTCGACACCTATCCGGGCAAGGCGCCGTACCTTCGCGGCCCCTACCCTGCGATGTACGCAGCACAGCCCTGGACGATCCGGCAATATGCCGGCTTCTCCACCGCCGAGGATTCCAATGCCTTCTACCGCCGCAATCTCGCGGCAGGTCAGAGAGGCCTCTCCATCGCTTTCGATCTCGCCACACACCGCGGCTACGACAGCGATCATCCGCGCGTCTCAGGCGATGTCGGCATGGCCGGGGTTGCGATCGACTCGATCTACGACATGCGCACGCTGTTTTCGGGAATCCCGCTCGACCAGATGAGCGTGTCGATGACGATGAACGGCGCGGTGCTGCCGGTGCTCGCGCTCTACATCGTCGCCGCGGAAGAGCAAGGCGTTCCGCACGAGAAGCTGTCTGGCACGATCCAGAACGATATCCTCAAAGAATTCATGGTGCGTAACACTTACATCTATCCGCCCGGCCCAAGCCTGCGCATCATCTCCGACATCTTCGCCTACACATCGGCGGAGATGCCGAAATTCAATTCGATCTCGGTCTCCGGCTATCACATGCAGGAAGCCGGTGCGACCCAGGACCTCGAACTGGCTTACACGCTCGCCGATGGCGTTGAGTATGTGCGCGCCGGGCTGAAGGTTGGGCTCACTATCGACCAATTCGCCCCACGCATCTCATTCTTCTGGGCGATCGGCATGAATTATTTCATGGAGATCGCCAAGCTGCGCGCCGCACGCATGCTTTGGGCCAAGTTGATGAAGCCGTTCAAGCCCGGCGATCCGCGCTCGCTTTCCCTCCGCACGCATTGCCAGACGTCCGGCTGGTCGCTCGCCGCGCAGGACGTGTTCAACAATGTTGCGCGCACGATGATCGAAGCGATGGCGGCGACGCAGGGGCAGACGCAGTCACTGCACACCAACGCGTTGGATGAGGCGCTCGCGCTGCCGACCGATTTTTCGGCGCGAATTGCACGCAATACTCAGATCGTGCTGCAACAGGAAGCGGGCGCCACCCGCATCGTCGATCCGTGGGGAGGCTCATATTACGTCGAGCGGCTGACATACGAGCTTGCGCACAAAGCCTGGGCCCATATCGAGGAAGTGGAAGCGCTTGGCGGCATGGCCAAGGCGATCGAAGCTGGCATTCCCAAGCTGCGCATTGAAGAAGCCGCCGCGAAGACCCAAGCTCGCATTGATGCCGGTGTGCAATCCGTCATCGGGGTCAACAAATATCCGCCGACCGACGAAGCGCCGATCGACGTGCTCAAGATCGACAATTCGGCCGTGCGCGCCCGCCAGATCGAGAAACTCAAGCGCCTGAAGGGCGAGCGCGATCCGGCGGCCTTGCAGGACGCGCTCGATGCGCTCACGCGCGCAGCCGACCGTGGCAATGGCAATCTGCTCGCCCTCGCTGTCGATGCCGCCCGCGCCAAGGCAACCGTCGGTGAGATTTCATTGGCGCTGGAAAAGGTATTCGGCCGCCACCGCGCCGAGATCAAGGCGATTACAGGAGTCTACAAGCGGGAGGTCGGCATGACCGGCGCCGTTGAACGTGTCCGCACGGTTGTTGAAGCTTTTGAATCGGCCGAAGGCCGCCGCCCGCGTCTGCTTGTCGCCAAGATTGGGCAAGACGGGCACGACCGCGGCCAGAAAGTTATTGCTTCGGCATTCGCCGACCTGGGCTTTGACGTCGATATCGGTCCGCTTTTCGCAACCCCGGCCGAGGCGGCCCGCCAGGCGGTCGAGAATGACGTCCATATTCTTGGCGTGTCTTCGCTCGCGGCCGCTCATTTGACGCTGGTGCCGGAGCTGAAGGCCGAGCTCAAGAAACAGGGCCGCGACGACATCATGATCGTCGTCGGCGGCGTCGTGCCGCCGCAGGATTACGACGCACTCATGAAGGCCGGCGCGGAAGCGATCTTTCCTCCGGGCACGGTGATCGCCGAGGCTGCGGAAAAGCTGCTGAAAAAGCTCAACAAGCGACTCGGGCACGGCGAAGAGGCCGCGGAGTGAGGGAACCCTTCATCCGCATCGCCGGTGCGATCCTTTGCGCGTTGGCATTGTCGGGCTGCGTCGATTCGTCCGGGCCACTCCTTTCCGATGCGCAGCCTGTGTTGGGGGAGCAATTGCGACTCCAGTTCTATTCCTTGCGCAAAGGGACCGCCGACGAGCCTGAGCAGGCAACCTATAAATGGGACCGCGGGGCGTATCAGCGCACGGGCGGTGGCATGACAGACATCGGCTCGTTCTCTGTCCACCCGTTGGCGCGCGACATCTTTGTCGTACAGAGCGCAGCGGCAAAGCGTCCCGGCACGTTTGAATATGTGGTCGCGCGCAGGCTCGTGGACGGCGTTTACCAGGTGATCGCCATTGATGAAGCCGATGCCGGTCGGGTGACGCGGGCTCGTTTCTGCAAGCGCGCCAGCGACTCGTCTTGCCGCATCCAAACGCGCAATCAGCTATATGCCTTCGCGCGCGCCACAGCCGAGCGGAGAAGGGGTCAAGGCGGCCTTGTGCTTCGCCTTGCGGATGGCGTTGCAGAATCCTCGCGCTAGCATGATCATTCCCAGGGCTTGAGGATTCGATGGCTTCGCGCAACCTGCCGTCTGCCGATCTTATTCGGGGTGTCCGCTCGGGCGACCGCGCGATGCTGGCGCGTGCGATCACGCTGATCGAGAGCAAGCGCGCGGACCACCGCAGGACCGCGCACCAGCTTGTGCAGGAATTGCTGCCGCTCACCGGCAAGGGCGTCCGTCTCGGTATCACCGGCGCGCCGGGTGCCGGCAAATCGACCACGATCGACGTGCTCGGCACCCACCTGACCGGCAAGGGTCACAAGGTTGCCGTTCTTGCTGTTGACCCATCCTCGACGCGGACCGGCGGCTCCATTCTCGGCGACAAAACGCGCATGGCGCGCCTCGCGAGCGATCCGAATGCGTTCGTGCGACCGTCGCCGTCGTCCGGCACGCTCGGAGGTGTCGCGGCAAAGACGCGCGAGACCATGCTCGTCTGCGAAGCCGCCGGCTACGACGTCGTCATGGTGGAGACCGTTGGCATCGGCCAGTCGGAGACGGCTGTCGCCGACATGACCGATTTTTTCCTGGTGCTGATGCTGCCGGGCGCCGGCGACGAATTGCAGGGTCTCAAGAAAGGCATCGTCGAGCTCGCAGACATGATCGCTGTCAACAAGGCCGACGGCGACAATATAAAGCGGGCCAAGGTTGCGGCGGCAGAGTACAAGGCCGCGCTCAATATCCTTGTCCCGCAGTCGGCCTCCTGGACTCCGCCGGTCATCACTTATTCCGCGCTTACGGGAAACGGCATCGAAGAACTGTGGGCCCACGTCATCGCGCACAAAAAGAAAATGACCGCAACGGGCGAACTGGCGACGCGGCGGCGCGCCCAGCAAGTGAAATGGATGTGGACCATGCTCGAGGAGCGCCTGACCGCACGGCTGCGCAGCGATGCCTCGGTACGCGCCAAGCTTCGGCAGATGGAGAACCAGGTGGCCGCCGGCAAGCTTGCCCCCACTCTGGCTGTCGAAGAGATCGCGAAGCTCCTCGGCGTCTAGATGTCCCTCACCATCCTCGTTACCGGATTTGGCCCGTTCCCAGGTGCGCCGTTCAACCCGACTGGGCTCCTTGCCCAGCGAGCGACGCGCGCGCGCCGTCCTGCTTTGGCGGACGTTAAAATCGTCACCCATATATTTCCGACAAGTTATGCGGCGGTGGACCGCGAATTGCCGTCGCTGATTGCCAAGCACAAGCCGGACGCATTGCTGATGTTCGGCCTTGCGCCGCGCGCGAGTGCACTTCGCGTAGAAACCCGCGCGCGAAATACCCTGGCTCTCCTACCAGACGCCGGCGGTGCATCATTGGGACGCTGGACCATCGCGATTGGCAAGCCGGCGTCGATAAAACTGCGTACACCGGACCGCGCGCTGCTTGCCGCGCTGCGCGGCCTGCGGCCTCGCGCCACACTCTCACGTGACGCGGGACGCTACCTCTGCAACTATCTGTGCTGGCGCGCTTCCGAAACGGCATCAATCAGCACCAGACCCCGGTTCACCACCTTCATTCATGTACCGCCGGTGCGCCGCGGCCCGAGACGAAAACGCGACAAGGCATTGGCGAGCCTCAACGACCTGACCGTTGCCGGGACCCGCGCCCTTGTCGCTTTAGTCGCGGCAGCACGGCGTTAACTTCCCGGGCGCATCATATGTGCACCATGCCCATCGACCGCCGATCGATAGCATGGGGCAACATAATAGCCGCCACGTTTAGGCCGGAAAGCCTCTATAATCCGCAATCATGACGCCCACCCGGTCACCGCGCCGACGCATCAGCACTGTAATGTTCGCTATCCTTCTTCTTTTCATCGCCCCGATCCTCGCCCGTGCCGCCCTCTACGCGGTGAGCGACGATCCGCGCTCGTGGCGCGACGCCGACTGGTCAAGCACCGGGCTCTTGCCGGCGCCGCGCGAGTTTGAGCCTGCGCGGGTCATCATCTTCACCGGCACCGCCGGCGCCTGGAAGGGTATTTTTTCAGTGCACAGCTGGATCGTGCTCAAACGCGCGAATGAACCGCGCTGGCAACGCTATGACGTGGTCGGTTGGGGCCAACCAATCCGGCTCAACAATTGGCCGGTCGACGGAAAATGGTACGGCAATGAGCCGATCATGCTCGCCGACATTTCCGGGCCTGAGGCCGAAAAGCTGATCCCGCGCATCGAAGCCACGGTGAAGGACTATAATTATTCGCAGACGGGCGACTACCGGATCTGGCCCGGTCCGAACAGCAATAGCTTCATCGCCGCGATCCTACGTACCGTGCCGGAGCTAGGTCTTGCACTGCCGCCGAACGCTGTCGGACGCGACTTCCGGTATGGTTTTTATGCCGGTCGAACAGACAGCGGCACCGGTTTTGAAATCAACCTGCACGGTCTCGCCGGGTTAAAGCTCGGTTGGGTCGAGGGCGTTGAAGTCAATCTCCTGGGTCTGGTCGCCGGCCTCGATTGGCGTCATCCGGGTCTGAAATTACCGGGCTTCGGGCGAATTGGCATTGATTTGCCCGTTACGACCGCGCTGGCTCGCTGAATTCCACAGTAAAGTCCGGCAACGGCGAAATAAGATCAGCCTTCTTGATGCGTAGGCTCCGCCTGGCGTATTTCCTCGGCGCCGATCCGAGGCGACTCGCGCAACACTGTGGTCATGCCCCCGTCGAACACTAGTCCTGTGTCGATCGTGATCCTGGCGAAGGCCCCAATCCCGGGCTTCGCCAAGACCCGGCTCATTCCTGCAATCGGAGCGCATGCCGCAGCAGTCCTGCAGGAGAGATTGACCGAGCGCACAGTCGCGACCGCGCTTGCCGCCGGCATCGGCCCGGTCACGTTGTGCTGCGACCCCGATGCCACGCACGACACATTTCTGAAAATGGTCACGCGGATGAAAATTACCCTCAGGCCGCAGCCGCCGGGCGACCTCGGCACCCGGATGCTTGCAGCGGTGGCTACCAGCACCGGACCAGTTCTGGTGATCGGCACCGACTGCCCTGCTCTGACCGAGGCCCATCTGCGCAGCGCCGCCATGGCATTGCGTGATGGCAACGATGTTGTTCTCATTCCCGCCGAGCGTGGCGGTTACGTACTTCTTGGGATGCGCGAGGCGCAGCCTAGGCTCTTCTCGAATATCGCCTGGGGCGGGAGCAGCGTTCTCGCCGACACGCGCGCGCGGATCGTCGAACAGCGCCTAATGCTGGTCGAGCGTCCGCCGCTGTGGGACGTCGACACAGAAATCGATCTTGCGCGCCTCGATCGTGAATTTCCTGAACTCAAGCTCTAGCGGCTACTGCACGCGGATCAGAACGAGACCGCAGACAATGAGACATGCGGCCGCGATGCGCGCAGCACGCAATGGCTCCTTCAAAACGACGACGGCAATCACAGCGCCGAACAGGACGCTCGTCTCGCGCAAGGTGGCGACGATCGCAATGGGCGCCGCCGTCATCGCCCAGATGGCGATGCCGTAGGACAGGACCTGCAATGCGCCTCCCGCAAAGCCGCGCAGCCAGAAGCGCTGCATCGCCGGAATGACATCCCGTCCATCGCGATAGAGCGCGTAAGGCACCATCACCATCGCAATTCCGATGAAGAGCCACACCGAATAGCCATTCGGGTTTGCCGAGAGCCGGGCTCCGATACCGTCGACTACGGAATAGGCACAGATCGTCAGGGCGGTGAACAGCGCAAAGCCGATCGCGCGGCGATCGATTTCGGCCAGGTGCCGCCCCCCGTGCGCGGAGAGCAGCAAAACGCCAGCGACAAGCGCGACAATCCCCGTCCAGCCCAACGCGCTCAATTTTTCGCCGACAAAGATCGACGTGACCGCGGCCGTCATCAGGGGAGCTGAGCCGCGCGCGATCGGGTAGACCTGACCAAGATCGCCGGTGCGATAGCTTTCGATCAGAGAGGCAAAATAGACCAGATGGATAACGACCGACGCAAGCAACCAGGGCCACGCCGCCGAAGCAGGTATGCCCGCCAACGGGGCAAACGCGAGCGCCACGATACCGGAGCCAACGGATATCAGGGTCGTCGTCGAGAGCGGATCGAGACCGACCTTTATCAGGGCGTTCCAGCCGGCATGGCATGCGGCGGCAAACAAAACGGCGATAAAAACGAAGGTTTCCATGAGAAGGCTTTATCGCCGGCCCAGATACGGCAATTTACGGGATGGGCAATTCATGAGCGAGCCGGTTTGGCGGGCATAGAAATTCAGTAAACGCCACGGAACCAGAAATTTACAGCGACCTATACTTTAGTGACTAGCCGTCCGCATGGGCCAAGGGTATCGTTTTTAAAACGCCGAATAATGGCGCCATCCGGGAGGAGACCCATGGGACAATCACGTCTATCGCGTCGTGCCGTTCTCAAGACTGCCGCCCTCGGTTCTGCGGCAGCAATTACTGCTCCGTATGTCAGCGGCGTCTATGCCGCAGGTACACTGTCACTCGGCTGCTGGGACCACTGGGTGCCCGGCGCCAACAAGGCGCTCGACAAGCTCTGCAAGGAGTGGGGCGACAAGAATAAGGTCGACGTCCACATCGACTACATCACCTCGCAAGGCGAGAAAGACAAGCTCACCGCCGCGGCCGAAGCACAAGCCGGCACCGGTCACGACATCATGTCGCATCGCGACTGGAACATCCGTATCCATCAGGCGATGCTCGAGCCGCTCGACGACGTGATCGCGGCGCTCATCCAGAAGTACGGCCCGATCAGCCCGGTCGCCGAATATCTCGCCAAAAGCAAGGGCGTGTGGCTCGGCGTGCCAACCGCGGTCGGCAGCCAAGTGAAGCCCTGTTGCTCGCGCTTCGATCTCTACAAGGAGCACGCCGGCATCGATTTGCGCGACATGTTCCCGTCCGACGAATCGAAATGGGACAAGGCCAAGGTCGACAGCTGGACCTGGGACGCCTATGTCACGGCGGCGCAGAAGCTGCACAAGGTCGGCTTCCCGGTCGGTCTGCCGATGGGCCAGACCTCGGACGCGGTCGACTGGGTCGGCGGTTTGTTCAACGCCTATGGCGCGGTTTTCATCGACGCCAAGGACAACATCAAGATCAATTCCGACCAGACCCGGCAGGCGATGGAAGTCGCCCGCAAGATCATGGAAGCGAGCCCGCCCGAAGTGTTCGCCTGGGACGACGCCGGCAACAACCGCTGGCTGATCTCGGGCAAGGGCTCGGGCATTATGAACCCGCCGAGCGCTTGGGCGGTCGCCAAGCGCGACAATCCGAAGGTGGCGGAGCAATGCTGGACGCATCCGGTGCCGAGGGGCCCGAACGGCCGTTTCGTCGGTCAGCTCCCGCAGTTCTACGGCCTGTGGAAGTTCTCCAAGAACAAGGCCGCGGCGAAGGACCTCCTGCTGCACATCTCGCAGAAGGAATCGGTCGCCCAGCTGGTCGGAGCCTCGGTCGGCTACGATCTGCCCTCGTTCAAGAGCATGTACGATCTCGACACCTGGAAGACCGTCGAGCCACCGGTCGGCACCGTGTATGCCTACCCGCCGCGCGGCGACGAGCAGACCTCGATGTTCGGAGCGCCTGCGCGTTCGGAAGTCGGCGCCCAGATGTACAACCAGGCGATCGACACTGTGATGATCTCGAAGTTCACGCAGGGCAAAGAGAAGCTCGACGACGTCATCAAATGGGCCGAGAAGGAACTCGAAGGCACACTGCGCGCCTGAGGGTTTACGCCACGACAATCTGCATGCCGGCCCGATCGGCCGGCATGCATCCTCCCGCTAGCAGCGAGAGCGTCTGATGGCCGATACCACCCACACTTGGACCCCCGTGCTCAGCGACACGAGCGCGCCCACGGTGCGCAAAAGCGGCCTGCACCGCTTCATGCGGCGGCGCTCGACCATCGCGTTTCTGATGTGTCTGCCACTGATCGTGATCATCTGCGGCCTGGTTATCTACCCCGCGCTTTATTCGATCCACCTGTCGATGCTGAACAAGGCGCAGACGCGTTTTATCGGCCTGTCGAATTTCACGTTTCTTATGTCGCGCGACACGTTCTGGATGGTGGTCCAACAATCGACGATCTTTGCGCTTTCCGCCGTGTTCTTTAAGGCCCTGATCGGGCTGGTCACCGCGCACCTCGTCAACAATCTTCCCGTAAAAGGCCAGCGCAAATGGCGCGGCATGCTGCTGGTGCCGTGGGTGATCCCGCTGGCCCTATCGACGCTCGGCTGGTGGTGGCTGTTCGACCCCACCAATTCGGCCTTCAACTACACGCTGCAAAGTCTCGGCTTCGGACGGGTCGCGTGGCTAAGCGACCCTTATTGGGCCCGTTTCACGGTCATCTTGGTGAACGTCTGGTACGGCGCGCCGTTCTTCCTGATTATGTACCTGGCGGCGCTCAAGTCGGTGCCCGAGCAGCTCTACGAAGCCGCGGCCATCGACGGCGCCAATGCCTGGCAAAAATTCGTGCACATCACGCTGCCGATGATGCGCAATATCATCGCCATCACGGTGCTGTTCTCGCTGATCGTCACCTTCGCCAATTTCGACATCGTGCAGATCATGACGGCGGGCGGCCCGCGCAACATGACGCACATGTTCGCTACCTACGCCTTCCTGCTCGGTATCCGCTCCGGTGACCTGCCGCTCGGCGCGGCGACGTCGCTGTTCATGTTCCCGATCCTGGCTATCGCCGCGGTGTTCATCTTGCGCGGCGTGCGCAAACGCGGGAGGGAGATCGGGTGAGCACCGCCACTCTCGCCGTACCAGTCGGCAAAGCAGCGCGGGTTCGATCGAGCCTGCGGCGCAGCCGACGCTGGGCGTTGTTCACCTCCTATTTCTTTCTGATCTTGTTCGCGATCTTCTTCCTGATGCCGCCCTATTACATGGTTGTGACGGCGCTCAAGAGCGATGCCGAGATGGCGCGGCTGGCGACCAATCCGTGGTTCATCTTCGATGGCGTCACGCTCGATCAATTCAGGATTCTGCTCACGCAGACCGACTTCCTGATCTTCTTCAAGAATACCGTCATCGTGACGGTGTGCGTGGTGGCGATTACCATGGTGGTCAGCGTGCTGGCGGCATTCGCGCTCGGCCGCATGCGCTTTTGGGGATCGAGCATCCTCGCCACCGGTATCTTCCTCACTTACCTGGTGCCGGACACGCTGCTGTTCATCCCCATGTTCCAGATCGTTAAATCAATCGGTCTGCTCAATTCCTATTGGGGCATGGTGCTGGTCTATCCGACGCTGACGGTGCCTTTCTGCACCTGGATCATGATCGGCTATTTCCAGTCGATCCCGAAGGAACTCGACGAGGCGGCTTTGATCGACGGCGCCGGGCACATGCAGATGCTGCTCAGGATCTTCATCCCCGTCGCGTTGCCCGGCATCATCGCCGCCATGATCTTCGCCTTTACCGTGTCGTGGGCCGCCTTCGTCTATCCGATGGCCTTCCTCTACTCCTCGGATCAGCAGGTGCTCACCGTCGGCACCGTAACCAGCCTGATCCGCGGCGACGTCTACAAGTGGGGCATGCTGATGGCGGGCGCGCTGGTTGCCGCCGCACCGCCGCTCGTGATCTACGCGTTCCTGATGGACTATTACATCGCCGGTCTTACCGCCGGCGCCACCAAGGGCTGAGCAGCATGGCTGAAGTCGCGTTGCGTCAAGTCGTGAAGAAGTACGGTGACGTCGAAGCCGTCCGCGCGATCGATCTGGACATTCCGAACAACGAGTTTGTCGTGTTGGTCGGCCCCTCGGGCTGCGGCAAGTCGACGACGCTGCGGATGATCGCGGGGCTGGAGGAAATCACTTCCGGCGACATCAGCATCGGCGGCCAGGTGGTCAACGATCTGCCGCCGAAGGACCGCGACATCGCGATGGTGTTCCAAAACTACGCGCTCTATCCGCACATGACGGCCTTCGACAACATGGCCTTCGGCCTGAAGCTGCGCAAATTCCCCAAAGCCGAGATCAAGCAGCGGGTCGAGCACGCCGCGCGCATTCTCGACATCACCGAACTGCTCGAGCGCCGGCCTAAGGCGCTGTCCGGCGGCCAGCGTCAGCGCGTCGCCATGGGCCGCGCGATCGTTCGTAATCCCAAGGTCTTTCTGTTTGATGAGCCGCTGTCGAATCTCGACGCCAAGCTGCGCGTGCAGATGCGCACCGAGATCAAGCGCGTCCACCAGAAGGTCAAGACGACCACTGTCTACGTGACACATGACCAGGTGGAAGCGATGACGCTTGCCGACCGCGTCGTGGTGATGAACCAGGGATGCATCGAGCAGATCGGCACGCCGCATGAGCTCTACCATCATCCGCGCACGCGGTTCGTGGCGGGGTTCATCGGCTCACCGGCGATGAACTTCATTCCCTGTCGGATCGAGCAGGCCGGTTCAGGTTTGCGGGCGCGCGTTTCGGACACGATTGCATTGCCCGTTCCATCCGACCGCGGAGCCCATTATCGGTCGGTTGTCGGCAAGGAGTTGATCCTCGGCTTGCGGCCCGAGCACATCACCGAGCCGCGTCACAATGGCGGCGCCGATGGCTGCGATTTCGACGTCACTTTGGACGTCGTCGAGCCTATGGGCATGGAGACGATGGTGTTCTTCACCATCAACGGCACTGAGTTCTGCAGCCGTGTCGAGCCGAGCAGCGCGGGCGATGCAGGGGCCAAAATGCGCCTGCACGCCAACGTCGATCACATGCACCTGATCGACCCCGCAAGCGGCACGGTCATCTAACCCCCCGTTCAGGCTTTCGCTGCGGCCGGCGCCCAGAGTTTCGGCCCCGCTCGCTGATATTGTGGTGGCCGCGCCACATCCGCGCCCAGCGCCTTGGCTGCGTGCCAGCCCCAGTGCGGATCGTCGAGGAAGCAACGCGCCATCGAGACCATGTCCGCCTCGCCTTTCGCGACGATTTCTTCGGCGTGCTCCGGCTTGACGATCAGCCCGACGGTGCGGGTCGGAATATTCGCTTCGCGCTTCACGCGCGCCGCGATCGGGACGTTGTAGCCGGGTTCGGTGGGATTACGAATATCGGCAGCAACGCCGCCGGATGAGATGCAGATAAAATCGATGCCCTCGCCCTTCAGCGCCCGTGAGATCGCCACCGCGTCGTCGGGCGTTAGCCCGCCCTCGCGCCAATCGCTGCCGGTGATGCGCGCGCCGAGCACGACCGATTTCGGCACCACCGCCCGCACCGCGCGCGCGATCGACAGCGGAAAGCGCAGGCGATTTTTCAGCGAGCCGCCATATTGGTCGGTGCGTTTGTTTGAAATTGGCGACATGAAACCGTGCGCCAGATAACCGTGCGCCATATGCAGTTCGATCTCGTCAAACCCGATCCGCAGCGCACGTTGGGCGGCTGAAACAAATGCCGTGCGCACGCGCTCCATATCGGCCTCGGTGACCTCGCGCGGCGTGTGCCAGCCGTCCCCAAAGGGAATCGGCGAGGCCGCAATCGTCGGCCAAGGATCCGCCTCCGCCTTCAAAGGTCCTGCGCCTTCCCACGGACGCTGCGCCGAGCCCTTGCGGCCCGAGTGGGCGATCTGAATGCCGAACTTTGCGCTGCCCATGCGCCGGGCCTGCGCAACCACGCGCGCCAGCGCGGCTTCGTTGTCGTCGGAATAAAGCCCGAGGCATCCGTGCGTGATGCGGCCGTGCCGTTCGACGTGGGTTGCCTCCACGATCACCAATGCAGCGCCGGAATGCGCCATCATCCCGAGATGCATCAGGTGCCAGTCGTTGGCGCAACCGTCGTCGCCGGAGTACTGGCACATGGGCGACACCACGATGCGGTTGGCAAGCTCAAGACCGGCAAGGCGAAAGGGCGTGAATAAACTACTGGACATGATGGTGATTTGGCTCGTGGTGGGAAATCAGCGCCGACATCGGCACTGCTGAATGAATATCAGATAGCCGATGATGACCCCGGCGTCACGCGCGTCTCATGTGGCCGGAAGCATTGAAATTTCCGCCAGGCGGCGCGGCAAACCGGGTCGCCGCCAGCTTGGCCCAGAGCGCCGCAACGCGCTCGGCTTCGCGCAGGTAAGAGCGGAACTGCTCTTCGGAATAAAGATGCTTCCACCGGCCGCTGCGCTCAAGCTCGCGAACGTGGCCAAGCCGCCGCTGCGCGAGCGCGTGCCATTTCTTGGCAATCTGGTCGAAGCGGACTCCGCCCTGCACAACCGCCATTGAGGTGCCCCCCGGCACGCGCGAAAGCCGGCAGCCGAACGACGCGAACGCATCGACGACCACCGAAATCTGCACGAAAACAACGGCATACAGAGTAAGACCGTCATGTACGACGATTCGCGGACGTTGCAAAGTGGCGAGTGAAATTACAGGCGGATACGCAGCTTGTTGGCGATCTCGCCGATAATCCCGCGGCGGAAAAGGAGCACGCAGGCCACGAAAATCGCGCCCTGGATGACGAGCACCCACTCCCCGATCGGCGCAAGCTTGAACTGCATCACCAGGATCACGAAGGCGCCTGCCACCGGCCCAAAAATCGTGCCGAGCCCCCCGACAAGCGTCATCAACACAACCTCGCCCGACATCGGCCAGTTCACATCGGTCAAGGAAGCCAGTTGCAATACGATTGCCTTGGTCGACCCGGCGACACCAGCGAGCGTTGCTGACAGGACAAACGCGACGAGTTTGTAGTGATCGGTCTTATAGCCGAGTGAAATTGCGCGCGTTTCGTTCTCGCGGATCGCCTTGAGCACTTCCCCGAATGGCGAATGAATGATGCGGTAAATAAACAAAAAGCCGGCAAGAAAGATGACCAGTACAACTGCGTACATGGTCATTTCGTTTTTGAGATCGAAGATTCCGAAAAGGTGGCCGCGCGGCACTGCCTGGATGCCGTCCTCGCCGCCGGTGAACTTGGCCTGCAGCGCGAAGAAATACATCATCTGCGCGAGTGCGAGCGTGATCATCGCGAAGTAGATGCCCTGTCGCCGGATGGCCAGCGATCCGGCAACGAGCCCGCAGATCGCCGCGGTCGCGGTGCCGGTCAGGATCGCAAGCTCGGGCGGGAAACCCCACGCCTTGGCGGAATAGGCCGACAGGTAACTTGCCCAGCCGAAATAAAGCGCGTGGCCGAACGAAAGCAAGCCGACATAGCCGATCAGCAAATTAAATGCGCAGGCAAACAGCGCAAAGCACATCGCCTGCATCAGGAACAGCGGATAAGTCACGAACGGCGCGATCGCCAGCGCGGCCACCATGATCACGAAGCCGATCGTCTCGCTTTGCGTGCGGAGCACGGACGGTTTCTTGGCAAGCGGATCGACGACCCTTTCCATCACGCTCTCCGCCCGAACAGGCCGGCGGGACGCACCAGCAACACGATCGCCATGATGACGAAAATCACCGTATTCGACGCTTCGGGGAAAAATACCTTGGTTAGACCTTCAATCACGCCGAGACCAAAGCCGGTGACGATTGCGCCGAGGATCGAGCCCATGCCGCCAATAACCACCACGGCGAACACGACGATGATCAGCTCGGCCCCCATTTGCGGCGACACATTGTAGACCGGCGCCGCCATGACCCCGGCAAAAGCAGCGAGCGCGACGCCGAAGCCGTAGGTGAGCGTGATCATCCGCGGCACGTTGATGCCGAAGGCGCGCACCAATGTCGGATTTTCGGTAGCGGCGCGCAGATAGGCGCCAAGCCGGGTACGCTCGATGACAAACCAGGTTCCGAAGCAGACGAGGAGTGAAGCCGCGATCACCCACGCGCGGTAATTTGGCAGGAACATGAACCCGAGGTTCTGCCCGCCGCGCAGCGATTCCGGAACTGTGTAGGGCAAACCGGCCGAGCCGAAGTAATTTCGCGCAACGCCTTCAAAGATAAGCGCCAGCCCGAACGTAAGCAGCAGACCGTAGAGATGGTCGAGCTTGTACAGCCATTGCAGAAAGAGCCGCTCAATGATGATGCCGGTAATGCCGACGATGATCGGTGCAATGATCAATGCCGGCCAATAGCCGAGCCCCGAATATTGTAAAATCAGATAAGCGGCAAATGCGCCCATCATGTACTGGGCGCCGTGACTGAAGTTGATGATGTTGAGCATGCCGAAAATCACGGCCAGCCCCAAACTCAACAGTGCGTAGAACGAGCCGTTGATCAGGCCGATCAACAGCTGGCCAAACAAAGCTGTGGAAGGGATGCCGAAGATTTCGACCATGCGACTATCACCGTAGTGAGGGACGGACAAATTGTCCGTCCCTCACCCTTTGGTGCCTGATCAGCCGCTCACCAACGGGCAATTGCCTTCCTTGAGTGGCCGGAAGGCCTCATCTGCCGGGATGGTAGCGCGCACGTTGTAGAAATCGCCGGGATACTTGGATTCCGACGGCGCCTTCACCTCGAGGAGGTAGGCTGGATGCACTTTACGGCCGTCGGCGCGAATGCTGCCTTTGCCAAAGAGGGCATCGTCGGTTGGCAGCGTCTTCATCTCAGCAACGACTGCCTTGCCGTCAGCCGCACTCTTCAATGCCGCCACCGCCTTGAGATAGTGCGTGAGGCCTGAATAAACGCCAGCCTGCACCATCGTCGGGAACTTGCCCGCCGCGCCGCGTTCGGCCTGCCAGCGCTTGGTCCAAGCGCGATTGGCGTCGTTCATGTCCCAGTACCAGGTTTCGGTCAGCGTCAGGCCTTGCGCAGTCTGCAGGCCGAGCGCGTTGACGTCGCTTGCAAACACCAGCAAGCCGGCAAACTTCTGCCCACCCTTGACGATGCCGAATTCGGCGCCCGCCTTGATCGCGTTGATGGTGTCGCCGCCGGCATTGGCGAGGCCGATGATCTTGGCTTTGGACGACTGCGCCTGCAGCAGGAACGACGAGAAGTCGTTGGTATTGAGCGGATGGCGAACCTTGCCCAGTACCTTCCCGCCGTTCTTCTCGACCGCCGCCATGGTGTCGCGCTCCAAGGCGTGACCGAACGCATAATCCGCAGTCAAGAAGAACCAGGTGTCGCCGCCGGTCTTCACAAGCGCCTTGCCCGTTCCGTTTGCGAGCATCCAGGTGTCATAGGTCCAATGGATTGTGTTGGCGCTGCATTTCGGGCCGGTAAGATCGGACGCCGCCGCGCCGGAGACGATGAACACCTTGTTCTTGGTAGCGGTGATTTGGCTCACCGCCAACGCCACGCCGGAGTTCGGCGTGTCGATGATCAAATCGACCTTGTCGACGTCATACCACTGGTTGGCAAGCTGCGAGCCGATGTCCGGCTTGTTCTGATGGTCGCCGGATATCAGCTCGACTTTCACATTCGGATTGGCCTTGGCGAAGTCGGCAATCGCCAGCTTCGCGGCGGCGGCCGAGCCCGCTCCGCCGATATCGGAGTAAAGGCTCGACATGTCGCTGAGCACGCCGACCTTAACAGTCACCTGCTGAGCGTTAGCTCCTCCGCAGGCAAGTGCAACGGCAAGTGCCGCAAGCCCTAAAGTTTTTCTCATGGATCCGTTCCTCCTTGTTTTCGATTTACTTCAATACCGGGCGTATCGACGCTGGCGGCCGGTGCCGCCATTGGCAAATTTCAAATTTAGCCGCTCACCATCGGGCAGTTGCCCTCCTTGAGCGGACGGAAAGCTTCATCCGCCGGAATGGTCGCGCGCAGCTTGTAGAAGTCGCCTGGATATTTCGATTCCGCCGGTGATTTAACTTCGAACAAATACGCGGGATGAATCTTGCGGCCGTCGGCGCGGATCGTGCCTTTGCCGAAGAGCGGGTCGTCGGTCGGCATTTCTTTCATCTTGGCGACAACCGACTTACCGTCTGGATTGCCGCCGAGAGCGGCACGCGCCTTGAGATAATGCAACGTGCCGGCGTAGACGCCCGCCTGATTCATGGCCGGGTATTTGCCCGGGGCATTGCGTTCGGCATGCCAGCGCTTTGTCCACGCGCGTGTCGCATCGTTGAGGTCCCAGTAAAACGTCTCGGTCAGGACCAGCCCCTGCGCGGTCGGCAAGCCGAGCGCGGCAACATCGGTCGCAAAGACCAGGAGACCGGCCAGACTCTGTCCGCCCTTCACGATGCCGAATTCGGCGGCCTGTTTGATCGCATTGATGGTGTCGCCGCCGGCATTTGCCAGGCCGATGATCTTCGCCTTCGAGGACTGCGCCTGTAGCAGGAACGATGAGAAATCGTTGGTATTGAGCGGATGACGGACCTTGCCGAGCACCTTTCCGTTGTTCTTCAGGACGACCGCTTCGGTGTCCCGCTCAAGCGCATGACCGAATGCATAGTCGGACGTCAGGAAGAACCAGGTGTCGCCACCGGTCTTGACGACGGCTTTGCCCGTGCCGTTCGCGAGCATCCAGGTGTCGTAGGTCCAGTGCACCATGTTCGTGTTGCATTTTGGACCGGTCAGATCCGAGCTCGCGGGGCCCGAGGCGACGAAGACTTTGTTCTTCTGGCTCGCGATCTGGCTGATAGCGAGCGCGACACCGGAGTTGGGAACGTCGGCAATCATGTCGACGTGATCGACGTCGTACCATTGGTTGGCGATCTGCGAGCCGATGTCCGGCTTGTTCTGATGATCGCCGCTGATGACCTCAACTTTCACATTGGGATGGTCTTTCATGAAGTCGGCTGCCGCCATCTTGGCGGCGATGACAGAACCGATACCCGTCGCGTCTGCGTAAAGACTGGACATATCGGTGAGCACGCCGATCTTAACGTTGATCTGCTGCGCACTGGCCGTGCCGCAGGTCAAAATGACGGCAAGGGCCGCCAAGCTCATTTTCCGCTTCATTGACGTCTCTCCCTACTTTGGGCCGTTATGCCTTATTCGTTTAGACACCCAGATAGTCGTGTAACTTGTCGACGTTTGCATCCAGTTCCGAATTGGCGAACTGGTCGATGATACGACCATGTTCCATGACGTAATAGCGGTCCGCAACCGTCGAGGCGAAACGGAAGTTTTGTTCCACCAATAGGATGGTGAAGCCCTGATCCTTGAGGGCGCGGATTGTCCTGCCGATCTGCTGAATAATGACAGGGGCGAGACCTTCTGTCGGCTCGTCCAGCAGCAGGAGGCGGGCGCCGGTCCGTAGAATGCGTCCGATCGCAAGCATCTGCTGCTCGCCACCGGACAACTTCGTGCCCTGGCTGGAACCCAGCCGCTCCTTGAGGTTCGGAAAGAGCTCGAAAATCTGATCGAGGCCGAGGCCGCCAGGCTTGACTACCGGCGGAAGCAACAGGTTCTCCTCAACATTGAGGCTTGCGAAGACACCGCGCTCTTCCGGGCAGAAGGCAACGCCGGCCCGTGCGATCTGGTTGGAGCTCCGCCCAATCAGCTCGTCGCCCTGGAACCGCACCGAACCGGTGCGACGCCCGACGATACCCATGATGGCCTTCAGCGTCGTCGTCTTGCCGGCGCCGTTGCGACCGAGCAGCGTGACGACCTCGCCTTCATGCACGTCGAATGTAACGCCATGAAGAATATGAGACTCGCCATACCAGGCCTGAAGATCTTTCACCGCCAGCAGCGGCGTGCGCGCATCAAGCATGGCCTACTCCCATATAGGCCTCGCGCACGTCTGCATTCGCCGACACGGTGTCGTAGTCGCCTTCCGCCAGCACGCGGCCGCGCGTCAGCACGGTGATGTGGTCGGAAAGATCGGCTACCACCGAAAGATTGTGCTCGACCATGAGCACGGTGCGGTCGGCAGCTACGCGCTTGATCAGCTGCGCGACCCGATCGATATCCTCATGGCCCATGCCCGCGGTCGGCTCATCGAGCAGCAGCATTTCCGGATCCAATGCCAGCGTCGTCGCAATCTCCAGCGCGCGTTTTCGGCCGTAAGGCAATTCGACCGCAAGCCAATCGGCAACGGAGGAAAGACCGACATCGGCGATCAACGACATGGCCCGTTCATTCAAGTCGTTGAGCGCCGACGTCGAGCGCCAAAAATCGAACGATCCCCCGCGTGCGCGCTGCAAGGCAATGCGGACATTTTCCAGCACTGTCATGTGCGGAAACACGGCCGAGATCTGGAACGAGCGCACCAGCCCAAGGCGCGCGACGACGGCCGGCTCCATGTCCGTAATGTCGTCGCCCTTGAACAGAATGCGGCCGCGCGTCGGACTCAGGAATTTCGTGAGCAGATTGAAGCAGGTCGTCTTGCCGGCGCCGTTCGGCCCAATCAATGCGTGAATTGTCCCGCGCCTGACACGCAGGTTCACGCCATTAACGGCGACAAAGCCGGCGAAATCCTTGGTCAGATCCTCTGTTTGGAGGATCGTATCGTCACTCATACGCGGCGGCCCCTCGTCGCGCATTCTTGGCAGGTTTTTGCGCTGGGCGGCAAGGCCTACTAAAGGTCTGCCTATGCGGCTAAGTGACTGATTCTATTGGGAGCGTGCTGTTCGGCCCGCGTCAGCTGCTTTTGAATTTCTTGGCCAATGCATCGGCATTGCGCGCGAGCAGCCCGACGTCGGCCCCCACGGCCACGAACAGGTAGCCCCAGTCGATATAGCGACGGGCTTCCTCCTCGTTGCCTGTAAGAATTCCAGCCGGCTTGCCGATCGCCTTGAGACGTTTCACTGCATCCTGCATCGCGCTCTGGACATCCGCGTGCTGCGGGTTGCCCAGGCGGCCCAGCGAGGCCGCGAGATCGGATGGACCAATGAAGACACCATCGACGCCGTCGACCTTGGCAATCGCTTCCAGCTGATCGAGCGCAGCGCGCGTCTCGACCTGCACGAGGACGCAGATCTCGTCATTTGCCTTGGTCAGATAATCCGGCACGCGACCATAACGGCTGGCGCGGGCGGCGACCGAAACGCCACGAATCCCCTGTGGCGGATAGCGCGTCGAAGCGACCGCGCGCTTCGCTTCCTCGACGTTCTGCACATAAGGAAAGAGAAGCGTCTGCGCGCCGATGTCGAGCGCACGTTTGGCCATAACGGCGTCGTTCCAGGCCGGACGAATGATCGGTGTCGCGGTGCCGCGCTGCACGGCCTGCAATTGTGTCACGAGGTCAGGTATTTCGTTCGGCGAATGCTCGGTGTCGAGCAGGATCCAGTCGAATCCGCTGTCGGAAATGACTTCAGCCGCGATATTGCTGCACAGGCTCGACCACAGCCCGATCTGAAGTTTTCCCTGCGCGATGGCACGCTTGAAGGCGTTGGTTTGCATTTCCGGCATTTTGTCTCTCACACGAATTGAATGGCGATGCCGCCGAGTTGGCCGAAGTCGGCATGAAGCGTGTCGCCCTTTTGCGCGAAGACGACGCGAGTGAACGAGCCGGCAAGCACGATGTGCCCGGGCTCAAGCGCGTGACCGTGCGGACCGATCTTGTTGGCAAGCCAGGCCACGCCCAGCGCCGGATGACCGAGCACGCCCGCGGCCAGACCTGTCTCCTCGATTTCGGAATTGCGGGACATGATTCCGCCGACCCAGCGCAGGTCAACGTCCAGTGGGCCAACCGGGCGGCCACCCATCGCAATGCCGGCCGCGGCGCCGTTGTCCGCGACGGTATCGACGATCTTGCGCGGGTCCTGGATGCGCGCATCGACGATCTCGATCGCGGGGACCACGTATTCGGTGGCGCGCAGGACATCCGTCAGGCCGACGCCCGGCCCCTGCAGCCTCTTGCCCATGACGAAGGCAAGCTCGACCTCCACCCGGGGCTTGCAGTAGTCGGCATGCTTAACCTTGGCGCCATCCGCGATCAGCTGATCGTCGAGGATATATCCGTAGTCAGGCTCGTCGATCATGGACGAGCGCTGCATGGCCTTCGACGTCAGCCCGACTTTGTGGCCGATCAGCTTGGCTCCGGCCCTCACCTTGCGCTGCATCACGTCGGTGGAAATCGCGTAGGAATCCTCGATAGTGATGTCCGGAAACGTGACGTGCAGCTGCACCGCCTGCTTTCGTTCTTTTTGCGCCGCCATCAGGATGTCGGCGGCTTTCTTGCGGTCGGCGTCGGATAGCATGATCGATCCCCCTGCCAGACCGATGCTGTAACGGTTCGCACGAAAAATTTAAAGGGAGGCATCGCGCGGCGCGCTACTCCGCTTTTCCGGCCGTCCGCTCTTTTCGTTTCTCGATCTTGCGGTTGGTGAAACGCAGCACGCGGGCCAGCGGCGGGCGCATAGGCCGCACGTCGTAAGCCAGCAGCGCAAGGCCGATCGGCAGCATCCAGAATCCGAGCACGGGCAGGAAGCCGAGCACGCCACCCCCGGTCAGCGCGATGCCCGCCGGAACGCGCACCCAGACGGCCTCCGGCTGACGCAGGCGATCGAGGTTGCGTCCGGCCCAGTCAGGCATGTGGTCCTGCAACCGGTCCATTTCCTCGTCGAAGTCGGGCGCGCGCGTCATGCCAGATCAAAGGCCCCGGAGCGCGGATTTGTTCCGGCCCCTAGTGCTTGAGCTTGGGATCGACCTTGAACTTCGCCTCGGTCTTTTTCGTGATTTCATCGACCGTCACGCCCGGCGCAAGCTCGGTGAGCGTCATGCCACCGGCCTTCTTGTCGATGGTGAAGACACCGAGGTCGGTGATCACCATGTCGACTACGCCGGCGCCGGTGAGCGGCAATTTGCATTTGTGAAGCAGCTTCGGCTCGTCCTTGGCGGTGTGCTCCATGACCACGACGACTTTCTTGACACCGGCAACCAGATCCATCGCGCCGCCCATGCCCTTCACCATCTTGCCTGGGATCATCCAGTTGGCGAGATCGCCGTTCTCCGCGACCTGCATGGCGCCAAGAATCGACAGGTCGATATGTCCACCGCGGATCATCGCGAATGAGTCTGCCGACGAGAAAAAACTGGTGGTCGGCAATTCGGTGACGGTCTGCTTGCCGGCGTTGATCAGATCGGGATCTTCCTCTCCCTCATAAGGGAAAGGCCCGAAGCCGAGCATGCCGTTTTCGCTCTGCAGCTGCACCGTCATGCCGTCGGGAATGTAGTTCGACACCAGCGTCGGAATACCGATGCCGAGATTGACGTAAAAGCCGTCGCGCAATTCCTTGGCGGCGCGTTCGGCCATTTGGTCGCGGGTCCAAGGCATCAGACTTCCTCCCCTGTTCCAGCCGCAGCCACACGCTTTCGGACGGTGCGCTGCTCGATGTGCTTGACGGCATTCGGCACGTGCACGATGCGTTTGACGTACACGCCCGGCGTGATGATGTGATCCGGGTTGAGATCGCCCGGCTGCACAAGGTGTTCAACCTCGGCCACGGTCACCTTTCCGGCCGTTGCCATCATCGGGTTGAAGTTTCGCGCCGTCTTCCGGTAGACAAGATTGCCTTCGGTGTCGGCCATCCAGGAGTGAACGATCGACAGGTCGGCGACGATGCCGCGCTCCATGATGTAGCGACCGCCGTCAAACTCGCGCTCTTCCTTGCCCTTCGCGATGTCGGTGCCCGCGCCCGTGCGCGTGAAGAAGGCGGGAATTCCCGCACCGCCTGCGCGAATGCGCTCGGCCAAAGTGCCTTGCGGGTTAAATTCGATCTCGAGCTCACCGGCGAGATACTGCTGCGCGAACAGCTTGTTCTCGCCGACATAGGACGAAATCATTTTCTTCACCTGCCGCGTCTCCAGCAGCAGCCCAAGCCCGGCGCCGTCGACGCCCGCGTTGTTGGAAACAATCGTCAGGTTCTTCACGCCGGCGTCGCGAATGGCCTTGATCAAGGTCTCGGGAATTCCGCAGAGGCCAAAGCCCCCGCAGCAGATCAGCATGCCGTCCTTGAGCAGGCCTGCGAGCGCGGCTTTCGCGTCGGGATAGACTTTTTTCATTGAACGCTACCGTTTTCGTCTTCAGGAACTGCGAGAAAACATCATTCCGCTGGCCGGATGCAAGTCTAGCGCGCCGGAGTCGCAGGCGGGGTGGCAGGCGCCGGCGGCGTAACGTCGGTGACGGGATTTTTGGGCGGGGTGATATCTTTCACCGGATTGGATGGCCTTTGGGGAGCCGTGGGAGCCACTGGCGCGGGTGCCGGCTTCACCGCCGCGTCCTGCGCCGTCGAGATCGTCCTCGGCAGGAAAGGCACGCGGTGCGGGTAGTAGGTCCAGAAGATGAAGATCGCCGCGAAAAGCACGGCCGACAACACGGCACCCGCCCCGCGGCGCCTGAAAGAGAGAAGCCCGCCGAGAAATGTAGAAATGGCGACAAAGAGGGCCAGCAGTATGACGTAGAGCCAGTCCACTTGCGCAAGATCGATCGGCATCGAACCCGTTCCCTCTGCACCCAGCTTAGCCCAGACCCGCGATGCGGGTCACGTTAAACTCCGGTTCCCCTCTTTCGGGATCACACGCTATACCTGCGCCCGATGCCGAATGTCCTTATTCTTACCGAAGTCCAGGAAGCCATGCGCGCACGCTACAAAGCGATGCTGCTTGAGCGCTTCCCACAACTGACCATCAACGTCGTCGGACATCACAATGATGTGGACCCCTACATCGCCGATATCGACATTCTGTTGTGCTTTTCCCCGCCGATGGCGAACCACGTGGTGCGCGATGCGCCGAAACTGAAGTGGATCCAGGCGCTCGGCACCGGCGTCGACAACATCGTCGACCTGCCGTCGCTCGGAAAAGAAGTGCTGGTCACGAATGTCCGCGGCATCCACGGGGCGCCGGTGTCGGAAGCGACAATCGCCTTCATGCTTTCGCTCGCGCGCGACATGCCGCGCTCGGTGCGCGCGCAGGAGCAATCCAAGTGGGAACGCTGGCCATCGGCGCTGCTCGCGGGCAAGACCGTCGGCATTTTCGGCGTGGGGCTGATCGCCGAATATCTGGCGCCGATCTGCAAGACCTTCGGCATGACCGTCGTCGGCATCAGCGGCAGCCCGCGCGAAACCAAACACTTCGATCGCGTGGCGCACCGGAATGATCTCACCAAGGTGGCGGGCGATCTCGATTTTCTCGTCGTGCTCACGCCGCTCACGCCTGAAACACGCAACATAGTCGGCGCAAAGGTCTTTGCGGCGATGAAGCCGACGGCCTATCTGGTCAATGTCGCGCGCGGCGGCGTCGTCGATGAGCCCGCGCTGATCGCCGCCCTTGAAGCGGAGAAAATCGCCGGCGCCGGGCTCGATGTGTTCTCGCAGGAGCCTCTGCCGTCCGACAACCCATTGTGGAAGACGAAAAACCTGACGATCTTCTCGCATCTCGGCGGTTATTCGCAGGGCTACGAAGATCGTGCCATGCCGACCATCGCCGGCAACATGGGCAAATTTCTTGCCGGCGATCTCAAATCCATGATCAACATCGTGCGCAAGCCCGCATCCTGGAAAGACTGAAACCATGGCCTTGTCCGAACGCCTCAATACGCCGATCTCCGACGCCGAGCTCGAACGCCGCTGGCGCGCCGTGCGCGCGGCCATGGAGAAAGAAAAGATCGACGTTCTGCTGATGCAGAACAACAACGATCACATGGGCGGCTACGTGCGCTGGTTCACCGACATGCCGGCTACCAATGGCTACCCCAACACCGTGGTCTTTCCGCGCGACGATCAAATGACCGTAGTTGCGCAGGGTCCCTTTGGTGGGAGTGAAGTCACCGCTCACGGCAGCGACACGTGGCGAGGCGTGAAAAAGATTCTCACGACACCAAGTTATGCGTCGGCCCACTATACGAAGGATTACGATCCGGAGCTCGCGGCTACGGCGCTCGAACCCTTCTCCAAGGGCACGATTGGGCTCGTCGGCACCTATCAGATGTCCTATGCGGCGGTCGATTACATCAGGCGCCGCTTCCCATCCGCCAGATTTGTTGACGCCAGTGAATTGGTCGACCGTATCAAGGTGATCAAAAGTCCAGAAGAGATGGAGTTAGTTCGCCGTGCCGCGCTGATGCAAGACGGCGCCATGCGGGCAGCTTTGTCGGCAGTGAAACCAGGCATGCGAGATGCCGAAGTCGCCGCGGCCGCACAGTATTACAGTCAATGTCACGGCAGTGAGAATGGGATTTATCTCTGCGCTTCTATGCCGGCTGACAAATCGGCGGTCCTTGGACTCCGCCCGACTAAATTCGGTCAAAGGCACATTCAAAGTCGCATCATTCAAAAGGGGGATGCGGTCGCTCTTCTCGTTGAAGATAACGGACCCGGCGGGATGTACACAGAGCTGGGTCGCACCTGCGTTGTTGGCATGAAAATACCGGAAGTAATGAAAGATGAACTCGAGTTCGTCAAACAGACTCGCAAACTGACTCTCGATCTTCTCAAGCCCGGCACTCCCTGTAAGGAGATTTGGGACACGTTCAACGCCTTCATGCGCAAAAATGGAAGGCCGGAGGAAGCGCGGCTTTATTGCCACGGCCAGGGGTATGACATGGTCGAGCGCCCTTTGGTTCGTCATGACGAGCCATGGAAAATCGAGAAGGACATGAACATCGTCGTGCACCCGACCTATGCCCACCGAGGCTATCTCAACTGGCTGTGCGACAATTACCTGATCGGCGGTAACGGCCCGGGCGACCGGCTGCACCAGTTTCCCGAAGAGGTGATCGAGGTCGGTTAGCTCCACGCTTGACGGGCGCCCATCGCCCACGCAAGGCTCGATGCCTGTTGTAAAGAGGACAGCCATGAAAAAGGTACTGCTCGCTGCGGCCCTCGCCGCGCTCGTTTCGGCTGGCCAGGCCACCGCTCAGGATTTTCCGACGCGCCCCGTGACGATGGTCATTCCATTCGCGGCGGGCGGACCGCAGGACACGATCGGCCGCATCATAGCGCAGCGCATGACCGAGCTGCTCGGTCAGCAAGTGATCGTTGAAAATGTCGGCGGCGCGGGTGGCATGACCGGTTCCAAGCGCGTCGCCGATGCAAAGCCTGACGGCTACACGATGGTGCTCGGCAGCGTCGGCACGCATGCGCAGAACCAGACGCTCTACAAGCGGCCCCTATACAATGTGGAGACCGATTTCACGCCGGTGGCCTACCTCGCGGTAACTCCGATCGCGCTCATCACGCGACCGGACCTGCCGGTGAACAATCTCAAGGACTTTGTTGCCTACGCCAAAGCCAATCAGGGCAAAATGCAATTCGGTTCCGCGGGCGCCGGATCCGCCACGCATCTTGGCTGCGTCGTTCTGAACACAGCCATGGGCGCGCCGATGATCACGCATGTTCCCTACAAAGGCACGGGCCCGGCGATGCAGGACCTTATCGCCGGCCGTATCGATTACCTGTGCGAGATCATCGCGACGGCCAAGCCGCAAATCGAGGGCCAGAAAGTCAAAGGCGTCGCCATCATGACCAAGGAGCGTTCGCCGGTCCTGCCCGATCTTGCGACCACCGTCGAACAGGGCCTCGACGTCCAGGCCTATACCTGGAGCTCGCTGTTTCTTCCGAAAGGCGCCCCGGCTGATGTCGTAAAGAAGCTCAACGAAGCCGCGACCGCCGCAATTGCGACGCCCTCCGTGCAGGAACGGCTGGCAAAACTGGGCGCCACCGTTGCCGCACCGAATGAGCGTAGCCCGCAATGGCTTGCCGACTTCGTGAAGAACGAAGTCAAGAAGTGGGAAGCCCCGATCAAGGCAAGCGGCGTACAGGTGGAATAAGACTTGCCGCAGGGCACATGCGGTAGCGTAAAGGAAGAAGGGGTTGACCATGGCTGACGTCAAGTTTCTCAACCCCGACACGCTGGGAAAGCCGCTTGGCCAGTACTCGCATCTCACCAGAGTGAAGGCGTCGGAATTTATTTTCATCGCCGGCCAGGTTGGCGTCGACAGCAATGGCAAGCTTGTCGGCGACGGCGATTTCGACGCTCAGTGCGTCCAGACCTTCGCGAATATCGAGGCTGCACTAAAGTCGGTCGGCGCGGGATGGGGAAATATCGTCCAGTTCACGACCTACATGGTGCACTCGCAGGATATTCCCAAATTCATGAAATACCGGCTGCGCGAATTTCCGAAAATGTTTCCGGGCGGCGCCTACCCGCCGAATACGCTGCTGATGATCGACCGTCTCGTGCAGGAAGCTTTGCTGGTCGAAGTGCAGGCCGTCGCCGCTCTTTAACTCTCTCGCCGTTCGTCCCCGCGAAAGCGGGGACCCAGCCTATTCTGCCAAAAACTGGATTCCCGCTTCGCGGGAATGAGCGGAGTTCTCATTACACCGGCTTGTCCATCAGGCTGACGTGGGCCGCGACCACGCGCCAACCTTCCGGGAATTTCACCCAGGTCTGCATTTGCCGGCCGATTTTGCCTGGCGCGGACGGCCGCTCGTAGAGCGTCGAAGCCACCGCAAATTCGCGCCCGAACGTCGTGATAACGGTGCGCGACAATTTCCGGCCGAGCGCCACCGGCGAGCGCGCCGAACGGAACGATTTTATTTCCGAATGACCGTAGAGGATTTCGCCGGCGCCGTAGCGGATCGTGCGCGGATCGTCGCGAAACAATTCGTCGAGGGCCGGAACGTCGTTCGAGACCAGCGCTTTTTCGTAGCGATCGAACGCCGCCCTCACCTCTGCGACGACATCTGGCAGATCAATGTCCATTGTGTCCTCCTTGCTCGCCACAATGTCATTGCCGGGCTTGACCCGGCAATCCATGAGGCCGTCCAACGTGCACAGCCGTAAGGCTGGTCTGTGTTGCACCTCATCATGGATGCGCGGGTCATAGGCGTGCGAAAGCACGCCGTTCTTCGAGCGGCTATGCCCGCGCATGACGCCGAGTGCGG
>Ga0207428_10000227_pt1 | contig 77877 bp, 79 predicted proteins | sample RhiMethybrSRZTD1_FD_187600 | JGI IMG/M metagenome (GOLD analysis project Ga0207428, IMG submission 187600) | Populus rhizosphere microbial communities from Tennessee, USA - Rhizosphere MetaG P. TD hybrid SRZTD1 (SPAdes) (version 3) | ecosystem: Host-associated > Plants > Roots > Rhizosphere >... | reverse complement strand
CATCTCGGCGCGGCCTTTTGGCCCATGCGGGGCGTTCGCATGCAGCTTCATGGCCGGGTCCTCCCGGCCCGAACTCTTACCACACGTCCGCGCCGACATGAATAACCTGGCGCGAGATCACAGCTAGCCGCCGACCTTCACGCCCGCCAGCTTCTCGAGCACCTGGATGATCGCGGTACCGTCCTGCTTGCCGAGCCCAGCGGCGCGCGCCATCTGATAGACCTGCTGGCTCACGTTGGCGAGCAAGAGCGGGGCGCCGAGCTGCTTGGCGAATGCGGTCTCGAGCTCCTGGTCCTTGAACGAGATGTCGACGGTGCCGGCCGGCGAGAAGTCGCGCGCGAGCATCCGTGCCGCGCCGCGCTCGAAGGCCGAGCTGGTCCCGGTGGAGACCCGCACGACCTCGTAGATCTTCTGAGGGTCGAGCCCGGCCTTGACGCCCAGCACGAGCGCCTCGGCGACCGCCACCATGTTCACCTGGACCAGCATGTTGTTCACGAGCTTCATCGCGAGGCCCTGCCCGAGCCCGCCGACGTGGAAGATCTTCGTGCCCATCGCCTTGAAGAGATCGCGGCACGCTTCGAACGTCTCCGGGGCGCCGCCGCAGATGACCGAGAGCTCCCCGGACTGCGCCCGCTCGGTGCCGCCGCTCACCGGCGCGTCGAGCATCGCGATGCCGCGTGCGCCGAGCTGGTCGGCCAGTCGCTTGGCGACGATCGGGTCGATCGTGCTCATGCTGATCACGATGTGCCCCGCCCGGGCGCTCTTGATGATGGAGCGCTCGCCCACGATCACGGCTTCGGCCTGTGCCGTCGTCTCCACCATCGAGATCGTGCGATCGGCCGCTGCCGCGACGCGCTCGGGCGACTCGGCCACCGTCGCCCCCCGCGCGCGCAGAGGCTCGGTCTTCGCGGGATCGACGTCATGAACGACTAGGGGAAAACCCTGCTTCGCGAGGTTGAGCGCCATCGGGCGCCCCATGTTGCCGAGTCCGATGAACCCTACGGCTCCCGCCATGTTAGCCTCCTGGCCCGCACGGTAATCGCCCCGCTGCGCACAGTCAACACACCCCCACGTTCTTACTCGATAAGAATTACGCGATCGCCTTCACGCGCTCGACGTCAGTGCGTTCCGCACGCTGGAGGGCTGTCGTCAGGGACAGATCGACCATGTCGCAAGCTGCCGGCGCGTGGCACGCCTCTTGCGGTCATTTCGATGTGAACCAATGAGCCACACGGGCTGGCTGATCGTCGCGATCGTGGCCGGCACGCTGCTGGTCGCGGGATGGATTGCGCGCGAGTTGGCGATCCATCGCCGCCGTCGCCAGCATCGAGAGAGAGGAGATTAGCGATGACGCCGACAGTCGGCATCTTCGTCGACAGAGCTTCCGCCGAGCGCGCTGTGGGCAACCTGCGCGCGGTCGGTATTTCGCCGAAGAGCATCCACGTTCTGATCCCGGGGGTCTCCGAGCCCCTGGTGTCGCGGGTCCCTACGAGCGAGGGCGAGCAGCCGGGCATGGGCAAGGCCATTGGAGGTGTGCTGGGAGGCGCCGTCGGTGTCGCGACCGGCGCCGAGATCGGCGCCGTCGCGGCCGCCAGCGCGCTCCTTCCGGTTGCGGGCCCGGCGATCGCAATCGGCATCGTCGGCGCCGTGCTCCTGAGCCTCGGCGGGGCCGCGATCGGGGGGGCCCTCGAAAACGCACTCGTCGACGGGCTGCCGAAGGACGAGCTGTTCGTGTACGAAGAGGCGCTCCGGCGCGGCCACTCGATCGTGATCGTCATGTCGGCCGACGCCGACGAGCAGGAGCGGGCGGTGGCAGTTCTGGAGGGCTCCGGCGCCGAGAGCGTCGACGCTGCGCGCGAACGGTGGTGGATCGGCCTGCGCGAAGCCGAGGCGGTCGACTATCGGTCCGCCGGGCGCGACTTCTACAGCGACGAGAAGGTCTACCGGGAAGGCTTCGAGGCGGCGCTCTCGCTGGCCGCGCGCGGCCGGTCGGCGGCCGACGTCGACGCCATGCTGAAGGATCAATACCCGGCGACGTACGGCGAGCTGGCGTTCCGGCGCGGATTCGAGCGGGGATGCGTCTACTATCGCCGGATGCTGGAGGAGAGCCGCCGCAACGACGGATGAGCCGAGCCGCGCGCGCTGCGCGCCGGCGCTACGACGAGCCCGAGAAGATCCGCAGCTTGAGCCGCCGCGGCACCCACGCGGCCAGCACGCGTGCGGAGCGTGCGATGCGCTCGAGTGATTCGGGGCTGCCGGGCCAGTACTTGAGGACGAGCCCGCGGTTGACGAAGTTGAGCATCCCGTCGACGAGGATCGCGGCGACGAAGACGTCGTCGACGAGGCCCAGGCCCGGGATGAAGTCGGGGATCAGGTCGATCGGCGAGACGAGATAAAGGACGGCGGCTCCAAGCGCGATTTTGGCGGCCTTGGGCAACACCGGGTCGAGGGCCAAGCCGCCGATCGTGCGCACGATGTCCGGCAGCGCACGCAGCAGCGCTCTCACCCGTCGAGGCTCTCCGCGATGAGCTCGCTGACGTCCTTGACGGCCAGCGTCTCCTCGGCGCCCTTCACCTTGCGGCCCAGGTCGAGCATCGCCAGGCAAAACGGGCAGCCCGTGCCGACCATGTCGACCTTGGCCTCGAGCGCCTCCTCGACCCGGATCAGGTTCACGCGCTTCTCGGCCTTGACCTCCATCCACATGTGACCGCCGCCGCCGCCGCAGCAGAGGCCACGCTCACGGTTGCGCGGCAGCTCGACCACCCGAAGCCCCGGGACGGATTTCGCGACGTTGCGCGGCGCCTCGGTGATGCCGTTGTAGCGTCCGAGGTAGCACGAATCGTGGAAGGCCAGGGTGGCGTCGAGCGACTTCTTCGGCTTGATCCGGCCCTCGGCGATCAGCTGCTCGATGACCTGGGAGTGGTGCAGGACCTCATAGGTCCCGCCGAACTGCGGGAACTCGTTCTTGATCGTGTTGAAGCAGTGCGGGCAGTGCGTGATCACTTTCTTGAACTTGTACTGCTTCACTGCCTCGATGTTCTCCTGCGCGACGGTCTGGTACAGATACTCCTCGCCCAGGCGGCGGCCGACCTCGGCGTGGCAGCGCTCTTCCTGCATCACGCCGAAGCTCACGTTGGCGGCCTTGAGGATCTTCACGACCGAGCGCGCGATCGCCTGGTTGCGACGGTCGTACGACGCCGAGCAGCCGACCCAGTAGAGGTACTCGACCTCGCGGCCCGGCTCCATTAGCGGAACGTCGAGCCCCTGCGCCCATGCCAATCGCTCCCCCGCCGGAAGGCCCCACGGGTTGCCGGCGCGCTGGATGTTCTGGAGCGACTGCGGCGCCGTCGACGGCAAGGCGCCTTCGGACAGGGTCAGATAGCGCCGGAGATCGACGATCGTGTCGACGATGTCGATGAACGCCGGGCACTCCTGCACGCAGGCCATGCAGGTCGTGCACGCCCAGAGCTCGTCGGCCTTGATCAGCTCACCGTGGATCGGGCCCGGCAGCTCGCCGTGCATGTGGCGCTTGAGCTTCACGATGATCTGCTTGGGCGAGAGTGCTGTACCCGACATGTACGCGGGGCACGCGGCCTGGCAACGGCCGCACTCGACGCAGGCGTCGAAGTCGAGCCGCCGCTTCCACGAGAACTCCTCGAGCTTCGAGACGCCGAGCGACTCGGCCTCCTCGATGTTCTTGATCGGCGCGATCGCGCCGCGCGGCCCGAGCTTCGAGAAGAAGATGTTGAGCGGCGTCGTCAGCAGATGGACGAAGTACGAATACGGGATGACCGCGATGAAGCCGAGCGCCAGCACCGCGTGGAAGAGCCACGTCGCCAGGTGCAGGCCGCGCAGCGCATCGGGCGACAGGCCCACCGCCACGAAGCCGCGGCCGAGCGCCCAGCCGACGGGCGACCACGGCGCCCACCACGGCGCGACCACCGCCAGCCGGCAGGCCTCCATGACGAACCCGCTCACGTTGATCACGAAGAGCAAGGTCAGCACGTATGCGAAGCGCGCGGTCGCGTCGACGCGCGCGGGCCGCTGGATGAAGCGCCGCCACACCGCCATGCCGAGCCCGATCACGAAGAAGAGCCCGAACATGTCGAGCACGGTCTCGTAGAACAGGTAGAACGGGCCCTTCAGAAGCTTGTAGCCGAAGAGGGGAAGCGTGATGTCCCAGTCGAGCGTGGCCAGCACGGTGCCCATGAACAGGGCGAGGAATCCCCAGAACATGATCGCGTGCATCACGCCCGGATACGCCTGCGAGAGCGTGCGCACCTGCCCGAGCGCGTGCGTCAGCACGCGGCCGATCCGCTCGGAAATGCGATCCAGCCGGTCCTCCGGAAGGCCCTTGCGCCAGAGATTCACCCGCTGCCACATCCCGTAGGCGAAGATCGCGATCGCCACCACCCCGCCGATGTAGAGCGCGATCTGCGCCCAGGCGGGGACGTTCCAGAAGGTGTCGCGGAATGGGACGGACGCGGTCATGAGCGACTCAACCTTAGCACGTGGAGACTACCTCGGGGAGGGCGCCATGAACGCGCCCTCCCCGCGCCTTACCGAAACAGATCGTCAGCGGGTGGGCTGTTGCTGGGGCGGCGCCGGCGCCTGCTGCTGGGGCGGCGGAACACGGAACGGCGTGTGGCAGCTTCCGCACGCCTGACGTCCGAACTCCTTCGCGACGGCCTCCGTCGCCGCCAGGTCCTTGGTGCGGGCGGCGTCGCGCAGCTTGTCAGCCTGCATCGCGTAGTTCTTCGTGGCCGCTTCGAACTCTGACCATTTCTGCCAGATCTCGGGCTTGGCCTTGGACTTGTCGGTAAGCGAGCCTTCGGGGAAGAGCGGAAGGATCTGGGTGGCGATGAGCGCCATCGTCTCCGCGTTCACGGCCACGGCCTCGGCGTTGCCCGCCTTCAGCTTCGCCTGGGCGTCCGCCCAGCTCGCGCCATTGAGCTTCATGAGCCGCTGGCGGTCGGCGACGACGTCGCTGCTCCACAACTTTGCCGTGGACTGGGCGGTCGCGGTGCCGGCGATCGACAGCGCGACGAGGCCAGCGAGAACGATCGTGGTCTTCGCACGTCTGCGGTTCATGTCGCCTCCTCTTTAGGTTAAGACCGTGGCTGCGCCGGCTGCTGCTGCGGCGGCGGGACACGGAACGGCGTGTGGCACGTGCCGCACGCTTCCCGGCCGAAGGTGGCGACGTTCGTCGTCACGGCCGCGCCGTCTTTCGCCACGGCCTGATCACGCAGGGCCGCGGCGCGATTCTCGAGGTTCTTCGCGGCCGCCTCGAACTCCGGCCACTTCTGCCAGATATCGGGCTTCGCCTTGGACTTGTCGGTGAGCGATCCCGACGGGAACAGGCCGGGGATTCGCTGCGCATGGAGCGAGAGGGCCTCGGCGTTCACGGCCACCGTCTCCGGCGCGCCGGCCTTCACCTTGGCCTGGATGTCGGCCCAGTTCGCGCCGACGTTCTTCATGAGCCGCTGGCGATCGGCCACCGGGTCACCGGTGCCCATCATCTGCGCCTTCGTGGACGTCGCGCACCCGATCGCGGTCAGCGCGGCGAGGCTGCCGAGGATTACAGCGGTTCTCACGAGTCGGAGCTCCATTTCGCCTCCTCCTTGGTTGGTTGTCACTTGCCGATCTTGTTCTTGATCGGGGGAATCGTCTTGAGGTACTTGGCGATCGCCAGCCGATCGGCCTTCGTCAGATCCTTGTATCCCGATAGCGTGCCGTCGATGACCTCACCCATGAGCCCGCCGGCCACGTCGCCGTCGGGCTTGTTGCCGGTGCCGATGTAGTCCGCGATCTCCTCTTCCGACCACTGCAACCCCGTCGTCTTGTCGGGCGTGATGTTCGGGACCTCCGAGTCCTCGGGGCCCTTGGGATTCCCCGCGAGGAAGCGCGTATTGTCGGTCGCCATGGTCATCGTGCGGGGCGTGTGGCACTCGCCGCAGTGGGCGACGGCGCGCACGAGGTACTCGCCGCGCGCGACCCCGCTGGCCGCCACCGCCGTCGGCGGATTCTCGCGCGGCGCGAACGCCGCGAGCCACGCGGGCAGGAACACGCTCTCGAACATCGGCACCGAGATCTTCTTCGGCTGGTTGGCCCGCTTCACGGGCGGCACCGAGCGCAGGAACGCGACCAGCGCCTTGAGATCCTCGGCCGCCATGCCGTTGAAGGTCGTGTACGGGTGCACCGGGATGAGGCGCTCGCCGTTGGGACGCCGGCCGAGTCGCGTCGCCGTGACGATCTGCTCGTCGGTCCAGGTGCCGATGCCCGTTTCTTTGTCGGGCGTGATGTTGCTCGAATAGACGGTGCCGAAGGGACCGTCGTAGCGCCGCCCGCCGGCGTTGACCGGCCCTTTGGGCACGGTGTGACAGCCGCAGCCCCCGGTCGCGCCGAAGATGTACTTGCCGCGCGCGAGCTCCGCGGCCGACGGCGCCTGCGCGGCGGCGAGTGCGGGAAAGGAGACCAGCGACAGCGCGACGACGACGGCCGCGCGCCATGCGGTTGGGATCACGACGCTCACTGTTGGCGCGCGAACGTCAAATCGGTCTCCAGCTGGATGTCGTTCGAGACCTTGTAGAAGAGGATCGCCGGGATCTTCAGACCGTGATCGGTGAAGGTCGTCGCGAACCGCGCCCGAACCTTGATGTTGTCCGACGCAAAGCCGAAGCGCTTCTGGGCCTCGACTTCCTCGGGGGTCAGCTTGATCCAGCTCACGGTCGTCTCGGCCACGCGCTCGACGGGTTTCTGCTTCACGGTCAGGATCCCCTTCACCTTGGCCGGGATGGTCTTGCCCGGCTCGAGCGGGCCGGCGATCTCGATGCTCTTCACCTCGAAGGTGACCCACCGGTTCGCTTCCACCTCGGTGTCGAGGTAGTTCTTGTTGCGCATGTCGGCGTCGCGCTTGTCGATGCCGGTCTTGACCAGGTTCATGTCGACCTTGACCCATCCGGAGGCCGTCTGTGGCTTCGCTGGATCGAGGCTCAAGCTGCCGAGGACACCCTCGGCGGCGGTGTTGCCGACGAAGGTCTCGAGCGGCGCGTCGCTCTTGAACGTCGCGCGTGAGTAGTTCTGCAAGAGCTTGAAAGACATGACGTCGGCGTGCGCCTGAGCCGCCAGGGCCAGGACGAGCACAGCGCTCCCGTACGCAGTCGATCTGAGCACGACGAGTCTCCTGTTCGCGAGTCGGGTGGCGGTCGAGCGCCGCCTTAATACCACGAACGGCTGAGTCTAGGCACGGGTTCCCGGGTGGGCGGTCTGGAGGTCGGCCTCCATGACGAGAGCGTCCTCACCCGTGTCGTAGTAGTAGCCGCGCCGCCGGCCGACGACGCGAAAGCCGAACGATTCGTAGAGCGTCCGCGCTTCGGTATTGCTCGGGCGTACCTCGAGCACCACGAGCTTGATACGCCGTTGTCGCGCGTCGTCCAGGATGCCGCCGAGCAGCATGCGCGCCAGCCCGCGCCGGCGGCACTCCGGCCGCACGGCGACGTTCGTGATGTGGACTTCGTCGGCGACTTCCCACAGGCAGAGATAGCCGACCACGCGCTCGTCCTCGCGCATGACCCAGCAGCGCGCGACCCGGTTCTGCTGGATCTCGTAGAGAAACGCGCCGCGCGACCACGGCATCGAGAACGAGGCGCGCTCGATGCCGAGGACCTCGTCGAGGTCCTCCGGACGCATCCGCTCAACTGACGGCGGCACCGCGTCGCTTCAGCTCGGCCTCGGACGGCCGCAGATAGATCGGAGCCAGCTCGGCGATCGGGACCGTGTCGCCGATTGCGAGACGTGCATGACCGAGCGCGCCGACGACCGCCGGCGCCGGTCCGCGCCGCGGCGGCGCGAGCCGGCGAGCGTACGGGGAGATGATCGCATCGGCGCCGTCGCCGACCACGATCACCGGCTCCTCGAGCCGCCGTGAGAGCTCCTCGGGCGCGACCGCCAGATAGTCCCATTCCCGGCGCATGCCGAGCCCGTCCCAACGATAGAGGGAGGCGTAGACCTCGCGCTTGCGCGCGTCCAGCACGGGACAGACGGGAAGCGCAGCGAACGGCAGCATCGCGGCCATCGCGTCGAGCGTCGGCACCGCTGCGACCGGGATCGAGAGCGCGAGCGCCAGGCCTTTGACCGTGCTGAGCCCGACGCGGAGGCCGGTGAACGAGCCTGGGCCGACCGCCACCGCGATCCCCTCGAGGTCGAGCGCGGTCCACGCCGCGTCGCTGAGCAACTGGTCGATCGCCGCCATCAACCGCTCGGAGTGAGTGACGCGGACATCGAGGACGTACTCGCCGACGACGCGCTCACCGTCGAGGAGCGCGGCCCCCCCGGAGAGGGTCGAAGTCTCGACGGCGAGCACGCGCATGAAAGGGAGTCTAGCATGCGGCCAAAGCGCGGCCCGTCGCCGATCCGGCACGTGCGATAATGCCACGAGGAGGGCCCGGATGAGCGCTGCTTCCAGGAAAGACCCCGCCGCTGTGGAGACCGAAGTCCGGGAGAAGATCCACCTCGAGATCCTCAAGCGGACCGGCGCTTATCACGCCAACGATCACATCCTGCTGCCGTCGGGCCAGCACACGACCGAGTACATCGAGAAGACTCTGGTGACGACGGAGCCCTCGTTCACGGAGGGCCTCGGTGCGGTGATCGCCAAGCACTTCGCCCAGTGGCCGGTCGACATGGTGCTCTCGACCGGTCCCGGCGCCCTGATCCTTTCGCACTGCGTGGCGCGCGCCCATCCCTCGCGCCCGATCGTGGTGTACGGCACCAAGGGGCTGTCCGGCGGCAAGCGACGAGTCTCCCTGCCCGTCGAGTTCCAGCGTCTGATCCGCCCCGGCGTGAAGATCCTCCTGGTCGAGGACCTCGTCAGCACGGGCTCGACCCTGAGCTTGCTGATCAATCTGGTCGAAGACCTGGGCGGCCTCGTCGTCGGAATCGGGTGCCTCTGGCGCAGGACGTCGGTGGAGTTCAACGATCGGCCGGTGTTCAGCCTCGTGCGGCGCGACTTCCCGACCTACGACGCGGACAAGTGTCCCCTCTGCAAGCGCGGCGTCCCCCTCAACGAAGAGTTCGTCCGCCGCCGCCACGCCCGCCGCCCCTCCTCAGTCCAAGAACCCAAAGAAGCCTAACCGCACCGCAGCACCCACGCCGCTCCGCTAGGTCCGAGCGCAGACCTCCAAAAGCAGGAGCTCCGAAAACCCGAGCCCCGAAGGTCGAGCTCTGGAAAGCGCGAGCGCCACGAAGCGCTGGCTCAAAGTAGATCGTTCTTAGGTTCTAAGAAGACCGAAGCAGCAGAGACGGCGGGTCGGGGTGGGGCTTGGGGGTGTCTGCCTCGACCTGTGTAGTCAGGACTGTCCCGACGAACTGCTCCGAGGAACTAGCGATAGGCCGATATGCAACCAGGTCGAGGCAGGCACCCCCAAGCCCCACCCGACCCAGCCGCCGCTAAGCGGCTTCCCAGAGTCCCTCGGCGACGCCAGCGTTCTTGTAAGCGTCGCGAATGCGATCGAGGTTCTTCGTGAAGAGCAGTCCGATCTTGGCGAAGGGCTCGAAGACAGGCCCCTGTCCATCGAGCAGTGGGAAGCTCACGCGAGGCAGCTTCTCCAGCTGAGTCTGTAGTAGCGCGTTGACGTTCGCCAAGCTCGAATAGAACTCTTCACGCTCCTTGACGGCGCGCTTCACGATCGGCGTGATCAGGCAGTCGACGGTGTCTTTCGCGCGCGCCGCGCCCTCGGCCGCGGCCTCCGCGAGCGGGACGACCGTCACGCCGAGCTCGCCGAGGAACCGCTGCAGCAAGCGTCCGACCGAGTCCTGGAGCATGATGGCCGGCAGCCCGACCCGCTTGAGGGCGTGGTGACCGAACTCCTTGGCGTCGGAGTAGAGCTGCGCCTTGAGCCATTCGACGTGCTGGCGGTTCTCGTCGTCCTTCCACCAGTCGCGGATCAGCCGCTTGCCGAAGTAGCGAATCGCCGTGTAGTACAGGTCGCCCTTGAAGAACTTCTTGCCGATCCCGCGCCAGGAGTAGAACTTCGCCATCGCGTTGATCGCGCCGATCTGCAGCTCGTACGGGCTCATGCGCCGCGGCTGGTGCACGACGTGATGCCCGTCGTAGAACTGCCAGTTCTTGCTGATCACGTACTTGTCGCCCCGGTCGTACAGCTGGTCCCAGTCGGGCGAGCCGGGGATCGGCGTCAGGATCATGAACTGGATCGAGTCGATGTCGTTCTTCAAGGCGAACTCGGCGGTCGCGTCGATCGTCTCGACGTCGTCCTCGTCGGATCCGACGACGAACATGCCGTGGATCCGGATCTTGTGCGCGTGGAATCGCTCGATCGAGCGTTCGATCTTGCCGAGGTCCTGCTTCTTCTGGAAGAGCTTGAGCGTCCGCGGATTGATCGACTCGAACCCGACGTACACGTTGAAGCAGTTCGAGTCGCGCATGAGCTGCAGGAGCTCGGGGTCGTCCACCGTCTCGGTGCGCACCTGAGCGCCCCACTCCGGAGTCAGGTCCTTCGCGATCATGCCGCGCAGGAGCTCTTTGCACCGCTTCTTGTTCGCCGTGAAGATGTCGTCGGCGAAGAACGTGTACTGGTTGCCGCGATGCCGCTCGAGCTCTTGCAGCACGCGCTCGACGGAATGCGTGCGGAAGGCGTGCCCGTACATGCCGGGCACCGAGCAGAACGTGCACGAGAACGGGCAGCCGCGCGACGTCGCGACCGAGATGACGCCGCCAGGCTTCCAGCCCGTGATGAGCTCGTACTCCGGGATCGGGTTGACGTCGAGGTTCGGGATCTTCGGGCGCTCGGGCAGATGGACCGCCTTGCCATCGGCCATATACGAGAGGTTCTTGATCTGGTCGAACCCGTGACCGGCCTGGATGGCGTCGACCAGCTCCTGGAACGCGAACTCGCCCTCGCCCCGAATCACGAAGTCGGCGTGCTCGAGCCCTTCCTCCGGAAGGAAGCTCACGTGCGTGCCGCCCATCACCGCGATACCCCCCGTCTCGCGCACCTTGTCGGCGAGCCGGTAGGACTGCGGCGCCGTCGAGGTGATGGCGGAGATCGCGACCAGATCGGCCGAGAGAACCTCGTTCATGTCGGGCGCCTGGATGTCCTCGATGTAGACACGAACGTCGTAGCCCTTGGCCCGCATGATCGTGCCGAGCAGCACCGAGCCGATCCGGGGGATGCAAACCCGGCTGTAGATGTGCAGATGCGTCGACTTCGGTTCTACGAAGACAAGCTTCTTGAGCGTGCGTCTCATGGACTGAGATCTCCTCAAGAGCAAGGTAGTTGGTGTGATGGGCTGCGCCCCGATCGTGCGCTCACGCTACATCTTGGTCGCGTTGAAGTCAAACAACGCGTCACCCCATACCTGGGGTGGCAGGACCCGCTACACCACCAGATATGGGATTTTCCGCTTGACAGGAATTGGCCACCTCTCTAGCATGCCGAGGAGAGGGACGCGGCGCAATCCGGGCAATCCCGGCGGAGGGGGGTGAAGCGGTGGCCAAGAAGAAGGCGACCAAAAAGAAGAAGAAGTAGGGCCCGCGCGGCGCTCGGCCCTGTCGGTCAGAAGCCCATCGACAGGGCCGCGCTTTTTACCTACGCCGTGCGCGAAATTCCGACGGTACTGCCCGACGCTCGGTGACCCCCTCATACTCCCCCGGCACTCCGCACGAGAGCTCAGGGTGGCTATTTGGTTTTGGCCAGGGGGCGAGGCTTGGCTGGGGCTGGCTTGGCCTTGTCGTCGCGCTGGAGCCCCTTGACCTCCTCGACGAATTGCCCGATGTCCTTGAACTGCCGATAGACCGACGCGAACCGCACGTAGGCGACCGGATCGAGACGCTGGAGATGGTCCATGACCACTCGCCCGAGCTCCTCGCTGCTGATCTCCTTCTCGGCGCGCTCGTGCAGCTGCGCCTCGATATCGACGACGACGTCGTCGACGGCCTGCACGCCGACCGAGCGCTTCTCGCAGGCCTTCAAGATCGAGCCCCGGAGCTTCTGGCGATCGAACGGCTCGCGACGGCCGTCGCGCTTGACCACGTGCGGCAGCACGTCCTCGATGTACTCGTAGGTCGTGTACCGGCGGTGGCACTTCAGGCACTCACGGCGGCGCCGGATGAACTCCCCGTCCCGGCCCACTCGCGAGTCGACGACCCGATCCTCCGTGTGACCGCAAAACGGGCACTTCATCGGGCTCCCCCCTCTCCCGATGCCGTCACGGTCATCGGGTTCGCTCCGGATAAAGCGGGAACCGATTCGTCAGCTCCTGCACCTCGCCGCGCACCTTCGCCTCGACCGCCGAGGATCCCAGGTTCGAGAGCACCTGGTCGATCAGGCGCGCAATCTCGACCATCTCGGCCTCGCGCATCCCCCGCGTCGTGACCGCCGGCGTCCCGATGCGGATGCCGCTGGTCACCATCGGGCTCTTGGTCTCGAACGGCACCGTGTTCTTGTTCACGGTGATCCAGGCGCGGTCCAGCGCTTCCTGCGCGTGCTTACCGGTGATGTTCCGGTTCGTGAGATCGACCAGCATCAGATGGGTGTCGGTCCCGCCGGTGACCAGTCGCAGGCCGCGTCCGATCAACGCCGCCGCGAGCGCCGCGGCGTTCTTCACGATCTGCTTCTGGTAGTCGCGCCACGCCGGCGTGAGCGCTTCACGGAGCGCGACGGCCTTGCCGGCGATCACGTGCATGAGCGGCCCGCCCTGCACACCGGGCATCACGGTCTTGTCGAGCGCCTGCGCGTGCTGCGCCCGGCACATGACCATCCCGCCGCGCGGACCCCTGAGTGTCTTGTGGGTCGTGGTCGTCACGAAGTCGGCGATCCCGACCGGCGACGGATGAAGTCCGGCCGCGACGAGGCCGGCGGGGTGCGCGATGTCCGCCATGAGGACCGCGCCGACCTCGCGCGCGATCTCACCGTACGGCGCGAAGTCGATCGCGCGCGGGAACGCGGAGCCTCCGGCGATGATCAGCTTGGGCCGATGCTGCCGCGCCAGGTCGCGAACCTGATCGAGGTCGATGCGCTCGGTGTCCTTCTGCACACCGTAGGCGACGATCGAATAGAACTTGCCGGAGTAGTTGACGGGGCTTCCCGCGGTCAAATGGCCGCCGTGCGAGAGATTGGGGCCCAGCACGGTGTCGCCCGGCTTGAGCAAGGTGAAGTAGACGGCCATGTTGGCCTGAGCGCCGGAGTGCGGCTGGACGTTGGCGTGCTCGGCGCCGAACAGCTCCTTGGCGCGCGCGATGGCGAGGTCCTCGACGACGTCGACGACTTCGCAGCCGCCGTAGTAGCGTCGGCCGGGATAGCCCTCGGCGTATTTGTTGGTCAGGACGGAGCCGACCGCCTCGAGCACCGCTTCGGACACGAAGTTCTCCGAGGCGATCAGCTCGAGGTTCCGGTGCTGGCGCTGGGCCTCGGCGCGGAGCGCCTTGGCGACTTCGGGATCGACGTCAACGAGCCGTTGCATCACGACACTCCTGTTCTCGCACCCGATCGAGCGCGGCGATCTTCTCCACCCGCCGCGCGTGGCGGTCGCCGGCGAACTTGGCGTCGAGCCAGATCTCGAGGATTTCGATCGCGGCCTCTCGCGCGGTGATCCGGGCGCCGAGTGCCAGGACGTTGGCGTCGTTGTGCTCGCGGCTCATCCGCGCGCTGAAGGCGTCGCTGCAGGCGGCCGCGCGGACACCCGGCACCTTGTTGGCGGCGATCGCCATGCCGATGCCCGTGCCGCACACCAGGACGCCGCGAGCGGCCTTGCCGGCCGTGATCGCGCCGGCGACGCCGACCGCGAAGTCCGGGTAGTCCACCGACTCGGTCGACTGAGTACCGACGTCGATCACGTCGTGGCCGCGAGAGACGAGCCAGCCTTTGAGGTCTTCCTTGAGCGGGAAACCCGCATGGTCAGCGCCGAGCGCAACGACAGTCATACCGGCACCATATCGGTAGTGGCTCCGGCGTGTCAAGCCAACAACATAGTGGGTGATCTGTGCCACCTTGGGGCCCCGGACGCCCCGACGACCCGGCTCGAGCCGATGGGAATGTCACCAGGCTGCAGCAGTCTCGTCTCACGTGCGGGAACGCGGGAACTCTCTTGTCAGCAATCGGTTTGCATCGAGTAGAATTCGCGGACCGACCCAACCGAGTCGTGATGATTCAGGAGGTAGTCGGGCGTGCGCGGAGCATCGAAGTCGCCCGCTCCCAGACCGCAGCCGACGTCGGCCGCCAAGCCCCCTGTTGTGGTCCGCCAGGCGCACGATCGACCGGTCGTTCTCGTTGTCGACGACGACGACGGAGTGCGTGAAGCCCTCCATCTCATCCTCGACGACGACTACGTCGTGCTCGACGTGGGCGACGGCCGCACGGCGCTCAGCATCATCCGCGCCCAGCCCGTCGACCTGGTGCTCCTCGACATCCTGATGCCCGATGTGGACGGCATCGAGATCCTGCAAGAGCTCAGGGCCTTCGCGCCGACCTTACCCGTCATCATGATGACCGCCGTCAAGACCGTGCTCACGGCGGTCTCCGCGATGAAGCTCGGCGCGCACGACTACATCACCAAGCCGTTCCAGGATGCGAGCCTCCTGGCGTCCATCCGAACCGCCCTCGCGGCCCGTGTCTGGCCGCGGGACATGCCTGCGGACAGCGGTGAGCCGGGCTCGGCGAGCCGATCGGCCCGCGCCAATCGCATCCTGGTGGTCGAGGGTGAGCTCGGCTGGCGCGCGGCCCTGGCGGTGACCTTGGGGATCGTCGCGAGCGTGGAGACCGCGTCGTCGCTCGACGAGGCGTTGAACCGACTGCTGACAGCTCGCCCTACCTGCGTCATCCTCAAGCCGCGACGGTCCTCGGCCGAGGCGGCTCGCTTTCTGGGCGCTGTGCACGCGCAGCTGCCCGGCTGCCCGGCGCTCGTCATCAGCGACGATCCGCACCTTCAGGCGACGCTGGCGTGGGAGCCGCTCAATATTCGCGGCGTGCTCCGGTCACCGGTCGCGCACGCCGAGGTCGTCGACCGGATGATGGCCATCGCGCTGCCGGGCCGCGACCCGAATCGGTCCTGGCCGCGGCTCAGCTGGTCCGTCAGCGCCGCGATCGATCATCTGGGCGCTCATTTCGGCGAGGACCTGAACGTGGGGACTTTGGCGGGCGTCGCCGGGATCTCCGCCAGCCACCTGGCTCACCTCTTCCGCGCCGAGACCGGCCTGACCGTTCGCGACTACGTGACGCGGGTCCGGGTCGAGATCACGCGCGATCTGTTGCAGCACACCGACGACACGCTGGCGCAGATCGCGGCGTGCGTCGGCTTTTTCGACGCCTCCCACCTGGCGCGCGTGTTCCGTCAGCTCCAGGGCCAGCGGCCCAACGCCTGTCGGCGCCTGGCGCGCGCCTAGCCGCTCCGCTCCCCGGGAAACTCGAAGGCGTCGGCGCTCGCGCCGTTGCAGCCGGCCGAGACCAGTCGCGCGACGTCCAGCCGCGACTCGACCGCGGCCACCTCGTGCTCGGACATGCGCGTGGCCGGATGCTTGGGGACGAAGAGCGTGCAGCAGTCGGCGTCCGGCTCGATGGAGATCTCGAAGGTGCCGAGGCCCCGCGCCTGCTCGGTGATCTCGAGCTTGTCCATCCCGATGAGCGGTCTCAGGATCGGCATCGTGGCGGCCTCGTCGATCCGGGCGATATTCGAGAGCGTCTGCGACGCCACCTGGCCGAGGCTCTCTCCGGTGGCGAGTGCGAGCGCGCCGTGCTTGCGGGCCAGCGCCTCGCCGATCCGGATCATCAGCCGCCGGTAGACGACGACCCGCGCGGGCGGCGGCACGGTCAGCACCACCTCGCGCTGGATCTCGCCGAAGGGCACCAGCAGCAAGGTCGAGTCGTACTGCCACTGGGTCAGTCGTTCGACCAGCGCACGGGCCTTCTCCTGTGACGTGGGCGGCAGATAGGGCACGCTGTGGAAATGGACGAACACGACCCGGCACCCGCGCTTCATCATGCGCCACGCGGCGACCGGCGAATCGATGCCGCCCGAGAGCAGCGCCGCGACGGTGCCGCTGGCGCCGACCGGTAGGCCACCGGGCCCGGGCTCGGGCTCGACGTACACGAACGTCTCGGCGGGCATCACCTCGACGTGGATCTCGAGCTCGGGCCGCCGCAGGTCGACCCTCGTGGCGACGCGCTCGAGCACGAAGGCGCCCAGCTCGCGGTTGAGCTCCACGCTCGTCATCGGATACGTCTTGAATGCGCGCCGCGCCGAGATCCGGAACGACGCGAAGCTGCGCCCGTCCACGAGCGCGGCCACCGCGCCTTTCATCGCCTCGACCGTCGACGCCACGCGATACGTGAGCGCGGCGCTGGAGACGCCACAGACCCGCCGGACCCGGTCGCGGACCGCGCCGGGATTGGGATGCTCGTCGAGCTCGAGCAGGATGCGTCCCGAGACCTGGCGCAGGCTGGCCGGCCCGAGGTCGCTGGTCGCGCGCCGCAGATTGCGCGCGAGGTGGCGCAGGAACAGCGGCCGGTTGCCACGCTTGAGGCCGAGCTCGTGATAGTGCACGAGCATCACCGGACGCAGCCGAGCCATGCTCAGCCGATCTCCGTGGCGAGCGCGCCGGCGCGCTCCAGCTCGTGCGTCGTGTTGGTCACCACAGCCATATCGTCGACCGACAGCGCCGCGGCCGCAACCAGGCGCTCGAGGACGTCGCGTCGCGGCTCAAAGATCGCGCACGACCACCGCGCCCTGGCGCAGGACTCGCGGCGGAACCACCGTGAGATCGAGGAGCGTCGAGGGAGCGCCGCCGGGGGTCGCTCCGCCGTCGAGGATGAGATCGACACCGCGGGGAAAGTAGGCCAGCACCCCGGCCGCGGTGGTTGGAGGCGCGAGCCCGGCCGGGTTGGCGCTGGGCGCGGTCACCGGCTCGCCCAGAAGCTCGACCAGACCCCGCGCGATCGGCTGGGGCGAGAGACGAACCCCGAGGGTCCCGGTACCCGCGGTCACGACGGACGGCACGCGCCCATGCGCCCGCAGCACCAAGGTGAGGGCTCCCGGCCAGTAGCGCAGCATCAGGTCGCGCGCGGCCGGCGTCACGCACGCCACGCTCTCCGCCATCGCGACCGAGTCGACCAGGGCGAGCAGCGGCTTGGTGTCGGGTCGGCCCTTGAGCTCGAAGATCCTTCTGACCGCGCCCCCGTCGAGCGCGGGCACCGCGAGGCCGTAGAACGTCTCCGTCGGCAGCGCGACGACGCCGCCGGCCCGGAGCGTGTTCGCGGCCGCGCGCAGAGCGACGCGCGTCGGTGCGACGTCATCGATCGCGACGACGCGCGATGGCTCGGCGCGCGTCACGTCCCCGACTTCGACGGTCCGCCCGACTTCATCTGCGCGGCGACCTTGCGCGCGCGCTCGTCGACTTCGTCCGCCAGCCGCCGGCGATAGGCCGCGATCCGCGCGGCCAGCGCCTGGTCGCCGACTGCCAGGATCTGTGCGGCGAGCAGTCCCGCGTTGGCGGCACCCCACTTGCCGATCGCGACCGTGGCCACGGGCACGCCCTTGGGCATCTGCACGATCGAGAGCAGCGCATCGATCCCGCCGAGCGTCGTCGACGCGACCGGCACGCCGATGACCGGCAGCGGCGTCGAGGCGGCGAGCACGCCGGGCAAGGCGGCCGCGCCGCCGGCGCCCGCGATCAGCACGCCGAGCCCGCGCGCGTGGGCACTCGTGGCGTACTCGTGAGTGCGCTCGGGCGTGCGGTGCGCCGAGGTGACCACGACTTCGCTTCCGACCTCGAGCGCGTCGAGGACTTTCACCGCTTCGAGCATCACGTCCAGATCGCTGTCGCTGCCGAGCACGATGCCTACGCGCACGGGTCCTGTCACGCTCGTCGCCTCCCGATATCGGTTCGATGGTGCATGCCTTCGAACGAGATGTCGCCGACCGCGGCGTACGCGGCCGCGATCGCCGCCTCGATCCCCTCGGCGACCGCGGTCACGCCGAGGACGCGGCCGCCGGCCGTCACGAGCCGACCGTCGCGCGTCGCGGTCCCCGCGTGGAACACGTTCACCCCGGGTCTTGCCTCCGCTGCCTCGATACCACGGATCGGCAGCCCCGTCTGGTATTTGCCGGGATAGCCGCCCGACGCGAGGTTCACGCAGACCGACGCCGAGCTCGGCCACACGCGCGCGGGCGGCCACGCGTCGCCCCGCGCGGCGGCGAGGAGCAATGGGACCAGATCGCCCGGCACTCGGACCATCAGCGCCTGACACTCCGGGTCACCGAAGCGGCAGTTGAACTCGACGACCTTCGGGCCCTCGCGGGTCAGCATCAAACCGGCGTACAGGACGCCGCGGTAGGGCGCGCCCTCTCGCGCGAGCGCGCCGAGCGTCGGGCGCACGATGGTCTCCACGACACGTTTCTCGAGCGCCTCGTCGAACTGGGGCACGGGCGAATAGCAGCCCATCCCACCGGTGTTCGGGCCGCGGTCGCCGTCGAAGACTGCCTTGTGGTCCTCGGCGGCTGCGAGCGTCATGACGTCGGCGCCGTTCGACAAGGCGAAGAAGGACACCTCCTGCCCGACCATGAACTCCTCGACCACCACGCGCGCGCCGGCGGCGCCGAACGCACGCCGCTCCATGCACTCGGCGATCGCGGCGTCAGCGTCCTCGAGCGTGGGGCACACGATCGCGCCCTTGCCCGCCGCGAGGCCGTCGGCCTTCACGACGAGCGGGGCGCCGAGCTCGCGGCAGAACCGGCGCGCCGCCGCCGCATCGTCGAACGTCGCGAAGCGCGCGGTCGGGATCGCGTACCGGCGCATCAAGTCCTTCGAGAACGCCTTGGAGCCCTCGATCGCCGCCGCGCGCTGACTCGGCCCGAACACGGCGAGACCAGCCTCGGCGAGTCGATCGGCCAGGCCGGCGACCAGCGGCGCCTCCGGTCCGATCACGACGAGATCGACGCGCTCGCGCCGCGCAAAGTCGACGAGCGCGCCGTGCGCGTCGACGCCGATGTCGACGCACCGCGCCCGGCGCGCGATCCCCGGGTTGCCGGGCGCCGCGAACAGCGCGTCGACCAGCGGGCTCTGGGCGATCTTCCACGCCAGTGCGTCCTCGCGGCCGCCGCCGCCGACGATCAGGATTTTGATTGTCGCGGTGTCCTTGAGGTCGGCTTGGACCGAGGGTGGCCTGACACAGGTGCGACCCGGGTCCTCACGCCCGATCTTTCGTGCAGCGTGGATCGGCTCATGGCTGGGGGTCGGGGGGCTCGACGATTTCGAGGTGGGCGCGGGCGATGCGGGCCCAGGGACTGCCGGAGTCGAGCTCGAGATAGCGCTGCCAGTGCTTGATGGCCTCGCCGTCGCGGCCGTTGCGGGCGAGCGCGCCCGCGAGGTTGAAGTGCGCGTCGGCGTAGTCGGGCGAGAGCTCGAGCGCCCGGCGGTAGTCGGTGATCGCGTCCTCGATCTCGCCGCGGTCCTCGTGCAGAGAGCCCAGGTTGTAGGCGGCCTCGCAGCACTGCGCGTCCTGATCGAGCGCCGAGTGGTACGCGGAGCCGGCTTCTTCGTAGCGTCCCATGCGATGCAGGAGCAGGCCCAGGTTGTTCCACGCCGCGGCGTAGGTCGGATCGATCGAGACCACTCGGCGATAGGCGTCGACCGCGTCCTCCCACTGCGCGGGGTCGCCGTCCCATTCGCTGGCGCGCTCGAACCACGTCTCAGCCTGGTCGGCCGGCGGCGCGAGCGGACGCACCAGGCCCGTGGCCAAGGTGGCCGTCGCCGCCGCCGCAAGGCCGCCCGAGTCGAGCGCCAAAACCATCTGGCCCGTCCGTGGATCGAACCGGACGCGGTCGGACTGCGCCACGATACGGTCGCCCTCGAGCACCAGACGCACTTCGGCCAGCGGCTGCTGGAGCTCGGGATCCTGGCGTCGCAGCGCGGTCAGGGCTTCGCGGATCTGACGGACGGACGCGCCGGCGTCGAGCAGCGCGCTGGCCGCACGCAGTGCCAGCAGATCGCGGAAGGTGTAGCCGGAGTCGCCGCGCAAAAGGTCCAGACGGCGGAGCTGTCCGGCGCGCTTGGGCGTGAGCGTCAAGATGCGCGTGAGCTCACGCACGCCATAGATGCGCTCGGGCTGGGGCGGGCTCATCGGCGACCCTGGACTAGTGACGGAAATGGCGGACGCCCGTGAAGACCATGGCGATCCCCTGCTCGTCGGCGGCGGCGATGACTTCCTCGTCGCGCAGCGAGCCCCCGGGCTGGATCACCGCGGTCGCCCCCGCGCGCGCGACCACGTCGAGCCCGTCGCGGAACGGAAAGAACGCGTCGGACGCGCACACGGTCCCGGTCGTCGGCAGGCCGATCTCCTGGGCGCGCATCACCGCCAGGCGCGCCGAGTCGACCCGGTTCATCTGGCCGGCCCCCACGCCGATCACCTGATCGCGCGTGGTGAGCACGATCGCGTTCGACTTCGCGTGCTTGCCGACGCGCCAGGCGAAGCGGAGCGCGTCGATCTCGGCGGCGGTCGGCACCCGCTTGGTCACGGTCTTGAGGTTGGCGGGCTCGAGATCCGTCAGATCCGTGGTCTGGACCAGGAGCCCGCCGAGCACGCCGCGGTACTCCGGCAGCCTCGCGGGCAGCGGCCGCTCGCATGCCACCTCGAACACGCGGCACTTCTTCTTGGTGCGCTTGAGCTCCTCGAGCGCCTCCGGCGTGAACGACGGCGCGAACAGGATCTCCACGAAGACGCCCGCGAGGGCCTGGACCACGGCGGCGTCGAGTGTGCGGTTGACGCCGACGATCCCCCCGTAGATCGAGACCGGATCCGAGGCCTTGGCCAACGCCATGGCGGCGCCCACCGTGGCGGCGCGCGCGGCGCCGCAGGGGTTCATGTGCTTGATCACGACCGCCGCCGGGTCGTCGAACTCGAGCAGCAATGACAGCGCCGCGGAGAAGTCGAGCAGGTTGTTGTAGCCGAGCTCCGGCCCGTGCAGCTGCTTCATCGTGGCCAGGCCGACCGGCGGCGCCCCGAGCTGCTGATAGAACGCGGCCTCCTGATGCGGGTTCTCGCCGTAGCGCAGCGACAGCGCGCGCTCGGCCTCGAACCGAAGCAAGGTCGGAAACAGCTCGCCGCGGGCGCCCGGCGCCTCTGACCCGGACGTGGAGAGATAGCTCGCGATCGCGGCATCGTACTGCGCCGTGCGGCGGAACGCGTCCCGCGCCAGACCGAAGCGCGTCGCATCGCTCAGCGCGCCGCCGTGGGCCCGGAGCTCGTCGAGGACCGCGGCGTACTGGGCGTGCGCGGTGACGACGGCCACGCTCGAGTGATTCTTCGCCGCGGCCCTGATCATCGTCGGTCCGCCGACGTCGATCTGCTCGATGGCCTCGGCCAGCGTCACGTCCGGTCGCGCGACCGTCTCCTCGAACGGGTAGAGGGCCACGACCACCAAATCGATCGGTGTGATCCCGTGCTTGTCGAGCGCGGCCAGATGCTCGGGCACGTCGCGGCGGGCGAGGATGCCGCCGTGGATCTTCGGATGCAGGGTCTTGACCCGACCGTCGAGCATCTCCGGGAAGCCCGTGGCCTCCGACACGTCGATCACGCGCACGCCCGACTCACGGAGCAGCTTCGCCGTCCCTCCGGTCGACAGGATCTCGACGCCGAGACCGGCCAGGGCCTGGGCGAACTCCACAATCCCCGTCTTGTCGTGAACGCTGATGAGCGCGCGACGGATCTTCATCGAACGATCACCCTCCTGCCCGTGACGGCGAGCCGACCCTCGGCGAAGAGGCGCACGGCTTCGGGGTAGAGACGATGCTCCTCGACCAGGATGCGCGCGGCGAGCGTCTGCTCGGTATCCCCCGGCTCGACAGGCACGCTCGCCTGGAGAATGATCGGTCCGGTGTCCACCGCACCGTCGGCCAGAAAGTGCACGGTGGCGCCGGCGACCCTCACTCCGTGCTCGAGCGCCTGGCGTTGGGCGTGAAGCCCGGGAAACGCCGGCAGGAGCGAGGGATGGATGTTCATCGCGCGCCCGGCGAATGCGTTGGTGAACGCCGCCGACAGGATGCGCATGAAGCCCGCGGTGCACACCAGGCCGACACGGCGCGCGTTGAGCTCGCTCACCAGCGCCAGATCGAACGCCTCGCGATCGGCGAAATCCTTCGGGTTCACGACGAGCGCCTCGACACCGGTCGTCCGCGCGCGGTCGAGCGCGGCGGCCCGCTCACGGTCGGAGATCACGACGACGATCCCGGCCGGGTAGCCGGGGTGCGACGAGGCATCGAGAAGCGCCTGGAGATTCGAGCCGCGGCCCGACACCAGGACACCCACGCGCAGGCGCTCGCCCGGCCGCGTCACGGCACGAGCTCCACGCCGCGCTCGCCCGCGACGATCTCGCCGATCCGGGTGACGCCCTCGCCCGTGCCGTGAAGGATCCGGGCCGCGGCTTCCGCGGCCGAAGCCGGAACGATCACGACATAGCCGATGCCCATGTTGAAGGTCTTGAACATCTCGGCGTCCTCCACCCGGCCGGCCTTGCGCAACGTCTCGAACACGGCGGGCGGCGACCACGAGCGCTGCGAGAGCTTGGCCCGACACCCTTGAGGGAGTACTCGAGGGATGTTGCCGGTGAGCCCGCCGCCGGTGATGTGCGCCATGCCCCGCACCTCGACCGTCTCCAGTAGCGTCTGAATCGAGCGAACGTAAATCCGCGTGGGCTCGAGCAGCTCGTCGGCGACGAGCCGGCCGGTTCCCGGCATCGGGTCCAACACGCGGAGCTTCATCACGTCGAAGACGATTCGTCTCACCAGGCTGAAGCCGTTGGAGTGAAGCCCGGACGAGGCCAGGCCCAGTATCACGTCACCAGGTCGAATCTTCGAGCCGTCGATCAGTCGCTCGCGCTCAGCCACGCCCACCGCGAAGCCGGCCAGGTCGTACTCTCCGGCCGGGTGCGAGTCGGGGTGCTCGGCCATTTCGCCGCCGACCAGCGCGCAGCCCGCCTGGCGGCAGCCCTCGGCGACACCGCCGACGATCGCCTCGACCTGCCCGGGATCGAGGCGCCCGATCGAGATGTAGTCGAGGAAGTAGAGCGGCTCGGCGCCCGGCACGAGGATGTCGTTGACGCCCATCGCGACCAGGTCGATCCCGACGGTGTCGTGACGGCCCGCGAGGCTCGCGACCTTCAGCTTGGTCCCGACGCCGTCGGTCGACGAGACGAGGACCGGCTCGCGGTACTTCGTGGGCACGCGCACCAGGCTGGCGAAGCCACCCACCCCGCCGATCACCTCGGCCCGATTCGTCGCGCGTGCGAGCGGCGTGATGCGGCGGACCGCATCGTCGCCCGCGTCGATGTCGACGCCAGCCTGGCGATAGGTGAGCGGCTTCACGTCAGCTCTCGAAGAGGCTGAGCTGCGGCGTCGGCTCGGGCTCGATACCCACGCGATAGTTTCCGGTGAAGCACGCGTGGCAGAACTGTCCGGGCTCGGAGCCGGTCGCCTTGAGCATGCCGTCGAGCGACAGATAGCCGAGCGAATCGGCGCCGAGGTAGCGACGGATCTCCTCGGGGCTGTGGCTCGAGCCGATCAGCTCCTTGCGCGTCGGCGTGTCGATCCCGTAGTAGCAGGGCCACTGGATCGGCGGCGACGAGATCCGTACGTGAACCTCTTTGGCGCCCGCGCTACGGATCATGCGCACGATCTTGCGGCTGGTCGTGCCGCGCACGATCGAGTCGTCGACCACGACGACCCGCCGGCCCTCGAGCATCTCGCGCATCGGATTGAGCTTCACCTTGACGCCGAAGTGGCGGATGCCCTGCTTGGGCTCGATGAACGTCCGCCCGACGTAGTGATTGCGGATCAGCCCCATCTCGTACGAGATGCCCGACTCTTCGGAGTAGCCGAGCGCCGCGCTCGTGCCCGAGTCCGGCACGGGGATGACGATGTCGGCCGCGACCGGGTACTCGCGCGCGAGCTGCCGCCCCATCGCCTTGCGCACGGTGTGGACGTTCCGGCCCCAGAGGATCGAATCAGGCCGGGAGAAGTAGACGTACTCGAACACGCAGTGCAGCCGGTCGGCCGGCGGGAAGGGCCGCACGGAGCGGGTGCCCGCGTCCGAGATGATCAGGATCTCGCCCGGGTCGACGTCCCGCTCGGCCTTGGCTTCCATGAGGTCGAGCGCGCACGTCTCCGAGGCCACCACGTGCGCGTCGCCCAGCCGCCCGAGCGTGAGCGGCCGGAAGCCGTAGGGATCGCGGATCGCGTACAGCGCGTCGAGCGTCATGATCAGCAGCGAATAGGCGCCCTGCACCTGCCCGAGCGCGTGGGCGATCTGCTCCTCGAGCGGGCCCGCCGGCGCCCGCGCCAGAAGGTGCAGGATCACCTCGGTATCGGAGTTCGACTGGAAGATGGCGCCGTCACGTTCCATCTCGCGGCGCAACGTGTCGGCGTTGGTGAGGTTGCCGTTGTGCGCGATCGCGATCGGGCCCCGCGCCGTGGTCGCCGTGATCGGCTGCGCATTTCGCAAGTTGGAGCTGCCGGCCGTCGAGTAGCGCACGTGGCCAATTGCGCGATGACCCGGCAGGCGGCGGAGCCGCTCCGGGCTGAAGACGTCGGCCACCCACCCCATGTGCTTCTCGGTATGGAACGAGGTGCCGTCGGTCGCCGCGATGCCCGCCGACTCCTGTCCGCGGTGCTGGAGGGCATAGAGACCGAGGTAGGCGACGTTGGCGGCTTCCGGGTGGTTCCAGATGCCGAAGAGCCCGCACTCGTCGTGGAATCTGTCGTCACGCCACGTGACGTTCAAATCCAGTCCTCCATGCCGCTTCGAGTTGCGACGTGTCGGCATCGATCACCACGGCTGCGCCGACGCGAATCACGAGCCGCTCGCCGCCGGTCGCGCCGATCCACCGCCACGGAATCGCCGATTCGGCCATCAACGCCTCGAACTCGCGCGCCCGCGCGGCGTCGACAGTGACGACCACGCGCGACGGCCCCTCGCCGAACAGCGTGAGGTCCGCGCGGGCCGCGGCCGGCACGGTCGCTTCGCAGCCCACCAGCTCGCGGCCGGTCACGCATCCCTCGGCGAGGGCCACGGCAACGCCGCCCTCCGAGCAATCGTGCGCCGCCGTGCAGAGCCCCGCGCTCACGGCCGCCCTCACCGCGCGCTGCACCCGACCCTCGGTCTCGAGCTCGAGCGGCGCCAGCCGACCCGCGAGCTTGCGCTGCCGCACCCAGAGATACTCGCTGCCGCCGAGGCTCACGCTGTCGGGTCCCAGGAGCGCGACACGATGGCCGGCCTCCTTGAACCACTGCGTGGCGCGCCGGCCGCTCTCTTCCAGCACGCCCACCACCCCGATCACCGGCGTGGGCAGCACGGCGCGGCCGCTGGTCTCATTGTAGAAGGAAACGTTCCCGCCGACCACGGGCAGCTCGAGCGCACGGCACGCCATCGCGATGCCCTCGATCGCCTCGGCGAATTGCCAGAGGATCTCCGGGCGCTCGGGCGAGCCGAAATTCAAACAATCGGTGACTCCGCGGGGCTCGCCGCCCGAGCAGGATACGTTGCGTGCCGCCTCGCACACCGCCATCGCCGCGCCCTGCCGCGGATCGAGGAACACCTGACGGCCGTTCCCGTCGGTGGACACCGCGAGCGCGCGGCGTGTGCCCTTGACGCGCAGCACCGCCGCGTCGGAGCCCGGCAGCACGAGGGTGTTGATGCCGACCTGCTGGTCGTATTGACGGAACGCCCACTCCTTCGAGGCGATCGTCGGCGACGCGAGCAGCTCAGCGAGCGCGGCGGTGTAGTCGGAGGGCTCGGGAAGCGTCAGCGGATCGAAGGCGCGCCGCTCGGCGAGCCACGCGGGCTCGGCCGTTGGCTTGCGATACTTCGGCGCCTCGGCGAGGAGCTCGACCGGCACGCGCGCGACCACCTCGCCGTGGAGCCGCGCGGTGAGCTCGCTGCCCTCGGTCACGCGGCCGATCTCCACCGCGTCGAGCTCCCACTTCGCGAACACGCGGCGCACTTCTTCCTCACGGCCCCGTGCGGCGACCAGCAGCATGCGCTCCTGCGACTCGGACAGTAATATTTCGTACGGCGTCATCCCGGTCTCGCGCTGGGGGACGCGGGAGAGCTCGACGTCCATGCCGGTGCCGCTGCGGGCCGGCATCTCCGAGGTGCAGCAGGCCAGGCCCGCGGCGCCCATGTCCTGGATGCCGACGACGGCGCCGGTGCGCATGGCCTCGAGGCACGCCTCGAGCAGGAGCTTCTCGGTGAACGGGTCGCCCACCTGCACGGTCGGACGGCGCTCCTCGGCGTGCTCGTCGAACGTGGCCGAGGCCATCGTCGCGCCGTGGATGCCGTCGCGGCCGGTCTTGTTGCCGACGTAGAACACCGGGTTGCCGGGCCCCTCGGCGCGCGCGCGAAAGATCTGGTCGGCGCGCACCAGCCCGACGCACATGACGTTGACGAGCGGGTTGCCCGCGTAGTCTGGCGCGAACGCGATCTCGCCGCCGACCGTCGGGCAGCCAAAACAGTTGCCGTACCAGCTGATGCCAGACACGACGCCGTTCACGAGCGCGCGCGTCTTGGGATCGTCGGGGTCGCCGAAGCGCAGCGAATCGAGGATCGCGATCGGTCTGGCGCCCATCGTGAAGATGTCGCGCAAGATGCCGCCGACGCCGGTGGCGGCACCCTGGAACGGCTCGATGTACGAGGGGTGATTGTGGCTCTCGATCTTGAAGACGACGGCCCAACCGTCGCCGATGTCGATAGCGCCGGCGTTCTCGCCCGGCCCCTGCAGGACGTGCGGGCCGCTCTGCGGCAAGCGCGAGAGGAACACCCGCGAGTGCTTGTACGCGCAGTGCTCGGACCAGAGCGCCGAGAAGAGGCCGAGCTCGGCGTAGGTGGGCTCGCGTCGCAGACGCGAGAGGATCCGATCGTATTCTTCGGCCGTGAGGCCGGCTTCCAGGGCCAGGTCGAGCGTGACCTTCGGCTCGGCCCCCCTCACTTCAGCCTATCGCTTGAGGAAGCTGCCATCCTCGACGAGGCTTCCGAGGAGGGACTGGAACATCAGGAGCCCGTCGGTGCCGCCGATCGCCGATTCGGAGGCGCGCTCCGGATGCGGCATCAGACCCAGCACCGTGCCCTCGGGATTGACGACCCCCGCGATGTTGTCGAGCGAGCCGTTCGGATTGCTCGCCTTCGTGATGCGGCCGTCCGCGTCCGCGTAGCGGAAGACGACCAGATTCTGCTGCTTGAGCCGCGCCAGGGTTTCGGCGTCGGCGTAGTACTTCCCCTCGCCGTGCGAGATCGGCATCGTCAACACCTGGCCCGCGCGCAGCCCGCGCGTGAACGGCGTGTCGACGTTCTCGACGACCAGATGGCTCGACTGGCAGCGGTACTGCAGGCACTCGTTGCGCGTGAGCACGCCGGGAAGCAGCCCCGCCTCGCAGAGGATCTGAAAGCCGTTGCAGGAGCCGAGGACCAGCCCGCCGCCCGCGACGAACTCCCGCAGCGCCTCGACCACCGGCGAACGACCGGCCACCGCGCCGGCGCGCAAATAATCGCCGTACGAGAAGCCGCCGGGCAGGATGACGCAGTCGAGCTCGTTCAGGGTGCGCTCGCGATGCCACACGTAGCGCACGGGCTGATGGAGCACTTCCGAGATCACATAGTGAAAATCGCAGTCACTCCACGTGCCGGGGAAGACGACGACGCCGAATCTCATGAGGGACTCATCTTAACGTGCGGCTCCGCGCGGGGCAAGGTCGTCGACGGTTTCGATCGTATAGTCCTCCAGAATCGGGTTGGCCAGCAATTGCCGGCACATCTCACCGACGCGCGCACGGGCGCCTTCCGGCGTGGCTTCGTCGATATCGATGTCGATGATCTTGCCGACACGCAGGTCGTTGAGGTCCGAAAAACCCAGGCCGGTCAGCGCGCGCTTGACCGCGGCGCCCTGCACGTCCATGATGCCCGGCTTGAGCCGCACGAGGACGCGCGCTCTCATGCGTCCTTGTCGACGAGGCGACGGTAGACCTCCTGGTACGCTTCCTCGACGCCGCCCATGTCACGACGGAAGCGATCCTTGTCGAGCTTCTCCTTGCTGCCGCTGTCCCACAGGCGGCACGTGTCGGGCGAGATCTCGTCCCCGAGCATGAGCTTCTTGCCGTGGCGCCCGAACTCGAGCTTGAAGTCGACCAGGAGCAGGCGCTGCTTGAGGAGATAGGGTCTCAGGATTGAGTTGATCTTGAGCGCCGTGCGCTTCATCCACGCCACTTCCGTGGGCGTCGCGAGCTTCAGCATCCGCACGTGGTCTTCGTTGAGCATCGGGTCGCCGAGGGGATCGGACTTGTAGTAGAGCTCGACAATCGGCTGCTTGATCGGCGTGCCCTCCTCGAGACCGGTCCGCTTGGCGAGGCTCCCCGCCACGACGTTGCGCACGATCGTCTCGATCTTGATGATGTCCAGGCGATGGCAGAGCATCTCGCGATCGGAGAGCGTCTCGAGGTAGTGCGTCGGGATGCCGCTCTTTCCCAGCCGCTCGAAGAGCGCCGCCGACATCCGGTTGTTGACCACGCCCTTGCCGACGATCGTGCCCTTCTTGAGGGCGTTGAAGGCGGTGGCGTCGTCCTTGAAGTATTGGATGATCACGCCGGGCTTGTTGGTCTCGTAGACGATCTTCGCCTTGCCCTCGTAGAGCTTCTCGCGCGTCTCGACTTTCATGGGCATCTTCCCCCTCGCCGTCACCGGGCGAGCCCCAGGCGTTTGAAGATGGCGTCGACGTTCTTCAAGAAGAATGCCGGGTCGAAGCAGGCCTTGAGCTCGTCGGCCGGCAGATGGTCCGTCACCTTCGGATCGGCCGCGAGGAGCTCGAAGAACGAGCGGCGTTCCTTCCAGGCGCGCATCGCGTTCTTCTGCACGATCTCGTAAGCGGTCTGCCGCGGCAAGCCGGAGTCGGTGAGCTTGAGCAGCACGCGCTGCGAGTAGATCACGCCGTGGCTCAGCTCGAGGTTCTCGGCCATCCGGACCGTGTCCACGTCGAGTCCTTCGACGATGAACGTGGCCAGGTGCAAGACGTAGTCGAGCATGATCGTCGAATCCGGCAGGATCACCCGCTCGACCGACGAATGGCTGATGTCGCGCTCGTGCCACAGGGCGACGTTCTCGAGCGCGGCCAGCGCGTTGGTCCGGACGAGGCGCGCCAGGCCGCAGATGCGCTCGGCCAGCTCGGGATTCCGCTTGTGCGGCATCGCGCTCGAGCCCTTCTGGCCCTCGCCGAAGGGCTCCTGCGCCTCGAGGGTCTCGGTGCGCTGGAGCCCACGTACCTCGAGCGCGATCTTCTCGAGCGAGGCCGCGGCGACCGCCAGCATCGCCGAGAACTCGGCGTGGCGGTCGCGCTGGACGATCTGCGTGGAGACCGGCGCGGCCTCCAGGCCGAGCTCGCGGCAGACCTCGGCCTCGATCTCGGGCTCGACGTGGGCGAAGTTTCCGACGGCACCCGAGAGCTTGCCGACCGAGATCGTCGCGCGCGCGCGGCGCAGACGCTCGAGATTGCGCTCGGCCTCCGTGTACCAGACGGCGACCTTCAGCCCGAAGCTCGTGGGCTCGGCATGGACGCCGTGCGTGCGCCCGATCGTCAGGGTGTCCTTGTGACGGACGGCCAGCAGGCCGAGCGACCTGTGCAGGCGCTCCTGGGCCGCGATCAGGAGATCGATGGCGTCGCGGAGCTGAAGCGCGGTCGCGGTGTCCCAGACGTCGCTGGTCGTCAGGCCGATGTGGATGAAGCGCGAGTCCTCGCCGACCTGCTCCTCGAGGCTCGTCAGGAGCGCGATCATCTCGTGCTTGACGCGCTCCTGGATCGCGAGGATCCGTCCGATGTCGGCTCGCGCCTTCTGCCGGATGCGCGCCATCGCGTCGGCCGGGATGCGGCCTCGACGCGCGTAGGCCTCGCACACCGCGAGCTCCACCCTGAGCCAGGCCTGGTACTTGGACTCCTCGCTCCAGATTCGACCCATCTCGGGGCGGGTGTAGCGGTCGATCACGCCCCCACCATAGAGCAAAAACGCTAACGATGGAAGTGGGAGTTCGGGCGGGCTACTACCGGTAGCGGCCGAGGGCCTCGGGCCCGCGTGTTTTCAGACGCGTGACGCGGCGATCGGCAAGAAACGCTCGAACGCGGTGAGCACCGCGGGCTCGACGAGCGTCGGCGCGTGGCCGACGCCGGGCACGACGACCAGCTCGCCCTGGGGTAGTGTCTGGACCATCCGCCGCGCCTGAGCCTCCGAGATCACGTCGCTGTCCGTCCCCCACACCACCAGGGTCGGACACGTGACCCGCGCGAGCACCGGCCACAGCGAGGGCCGCTGTGGCGCGCCACGCTCGACGCGCTGGCGGATGTACGCCGGGTCCATCTTCCAGATCCATCGGCCGTCGGGCCGCTGCCTCAGCACGCCGAGCGCAAGCTCGCGCTGATCGTCGAGGCTTCGTCCCGCCACGATCGGCGACATCTGACGGCGGTAGGCCATCGCGTCGTCGAGCGTCGCGAACTCGTCGGGGCGGCTGCCGACCATCTGCGTGATGCGCTGGCTGCCCGTCTCGACGTCGGGCCCGATGTCGTTGATCACCAGATGCGTCAGGCGCTCTGGATAGGCGCCAGCGTATGTCATCGCGATGATGCCACCCATCGAGGTGCCGATCAGCGCGAAGTGCCTAAGCCCGAGCTTGTCGACGGCGGCCGCGAGATCATCGACCTGATCGCCGTACTGATAGGCGCCGGACTTCGACCAGGCGCTCTCGCCGTGGCCGCGCACGTCGAGGGCGACGACGTGGTATCGCTCGAGGAGGCGCCGCGCCAGCGCGTTGAAGGCCTGAGCGCTCGAGGTATAGCCGTGCACGCACACGATTGGCGGCGCGCCCGGGTTTCCCCAGTCGAGATAATGCAGAGCCAATCCGTTGACGTCGAGCGTGCGGCTGGTCGGCTGAGGCAACGTCGTCATGCGCGGAGGCTAGCACGGCCGGACCGGGTCACCTCACCCAGTCATACGGGCTGTAGAGCATGCCTCGCTCCGACAGGCTCGGGCGCCGCGTTTGGCGGCAGCCGTCCGAGATGTGCCCTTGCGGGGCGGGGTTGCCGGCATAGCCCCAGACGCCCGTATTCGTGTCGAGCCAGTAGGAGCCGTCGGGCACCTGCAGGCAGGCCGCCCGATCGAGCGCGGCGAGCGCTTGCGGCGTCATGATGCGGCCGTTGACGACGACCAGTCGCTGCGCGTGGGCTACGGTCGGCGCGCCGGCCGTGAGGAAGGATGCGGCGAGCACGAGGGCGAGCAGAGGCTTTGCCATGATCGCGTCCTCCTTGTCGGTGCTGCCGCCAGGAGGATCAGCAATGCTCGTGCCCGCTGACAGGCCTCAATCACAGCGGGCTTTTCGACGAGTGACCCGTGGAGCAGGGCCGATCGCCCGAAGCGTGAGGGCGACCTGCCCGCGCGCCAGGCCTAGGGCGCCTCGTGGTGCAGCCAGCCGAGCGCGGCGCGGCGATCTTTGAAGACGCTCACGTTGAGCGGCCCGGAATCGGCGAGAGTCTGGAACTGTCGCGCGACGCCGAACGTGACCGCGCGGGTCGCGATCACCGCCAGCTTCTTCTTGCCGATCTTCGCGGCGTGCCGGTCGACGAGCCCGACGATCTCGCGCAGCTCCGACATCGTGGGCGTCGAGGTCGTGGCCGAGAAGTCACACAGCGTGTTCAATCCCGGGCGGAACGCGGGGTCGCGGAGCCATCCATTGATCGCTTCGATGCGCTCGGCCTGAGTGATGCTGCCTTCTCCGATGACGATGAGCAGTCCAGCGTCGGGGTCAATGCGATACGTCAACGGCATACGCGGAGGTCTCCTGATCGAGGCTCGGCCCGAGGGGGCCGAGAGGGTTCAGTGGTGCAGCAGCTCCCGGGGCAGGTTGCGGCGGTCCAGCGGGCCTAACGTCGTGAGCGCGAGCCGATCCTCGTCGAGGAGGTCGGTGATCAGCGCCTGGACCTCTTCGTGGCGGACGGTGTCGATGGCGGACAGCATGGCGTCCATCGACAGGAATGTTCCGTGGTGCATCTCGTGCTTGGCCAGCCGATTCATGCGGCTCGACGTCGATTCGAGCGAGAGCATCAGGCTGCCCTTGAGATGGTCCTTCGAGCGGCGCAGCTCCTCTTCGGTCACCCCCGTCTTCTTCAGCTCGCGCAGCACCTTGAGCGTCGACTTGAGGACCTTGGAGAAATTCTTCTCGTCCGTCGCGGCGTACACATAGAGCGTGCCGGTGTCGACGTACGCCTGCACTCCCGAGTGGATCGCGTACACCAGCCCCTCGCGCTCCCGCACTTCCTGGAACAGCCGCGAGGACATGCTGCCGCCGATGATGTCATTGAGCAGGAACAGGGCGTAGCGCTCCGGGGCCGAGTGATGCAGGCCCGGGAACCCCATGATCACGTGTACCTGCTCGAGGGTCTTGCTGACGATGTTCACGCCGGGCTTGAGCTCCGGCGGCGTCGGGGTGCGGTCCGACGCGCCCCGGTCGAATCCCTGGAAGCCCGCGCTGAAGAGCTCCATGACTCGATCGTGAGTGACGTTGCCTGCGACCGCGATGATCACGCGGCGCGGTACGTACTCTTCGGTGAAGTAGCCGAGCGCTGCCTGGCGATCGTAGCCCGTCACGGCCTCGCGGCTGCCGAGGATCGGGCGGCCGAGCGGATGACCCGCCCAGATCTGGCCCGCGAAGAGGTCGTGGATGATGTCATCGGGCGTGTCCTCCACCATCTTGATCTCTTGCAACACGACCGACTTCTCGCGCTCGAGCTCGTCGGCGTTGAAGAGCGGATGCAGGAGGATGTCGGTCAAGAGATCGACCGCCAGCGGCAGGTGCTCGTCGAGCACCTGCACGTAGAAGCAGGTGTGCTCCTTGGTCGTGAAGGCGTCCATCTGGCCCCCGACCGAGTCCATCGTGCGGGCGATCTGCTCGGCGGTGCGCGTGGCGGTGCCCTTGAACACCAGGTGCTCGATCAGGTGCGACATCCCGCCGCGGCTTTCCGACTCGTAGCGCGAGCCGGTCTCAACCCACACCCCGACCGCGACCGAGCGCACGTGCTCCATGCGCTCCGTCACGACGCGGATACCGTTCGGCAGGAAGCCCTTGCGGTAGCCTTCCGTCACACGCTCACCTTTCGGCCCGCGGCGGGTTGGCCGCCATCGGGTTCTTGAGCTTTTCCTTGTCGCCCAAGGCCGGCTGCTCGCGCAGCGCCATCTTGCGGCTGAGCCGCATCTTGCCGTTGCCGTCGATCTCGATCACCTTCACCAGCACCTCGTCGCCTTCGGTCAGGACGTCCTGCACCGTCCGGATGCGCGACTCGGCAATCTGTGAGATGTGCAGCAGGCCTTCCGTATTCGGGATGACCTCGACGAACGCGCCGAACTCGACGATCTTCTTGACCTTGCCGAGATAGATGCGATCGAGCTCGACCTCGCGGCAGATGTCCTGGATGATCCCCAGGGCCTTCTGCACCGAGGCGCTGTCGGGCGAGAACACGGTCACCCGGCCGTCGTCCTCGACGTCGATCTTCGTGCCGGTCTGCTCCTGGATGCCGCGGATGATCTTGCCGCCTGGGCCGATGATCTCGCGGATCTTCTCGGGCCGGATCTTGATCGTGACGAAGCGCGGCGCGTAGGGCGACAGCTCCGCGCGCGGCTTCTCGATCGCCTCGCGCATCTTGCCGAGCACGATCATGCGCGCCTCGCGCGCCTGCTGTAGCGCGGCCCGCATGATGTCGATCGAGACGCCCGCGATCTTGATGTCCATCTGGAGCGCGGTGACGCCCTTCTCGGTGCCGGCGACCTTGAAGTCCATGTCCCCGTAGTGATCCTCGGCGCCGTTGATGTCGGTGAGGATCCCGACCTTGTCGCCTTCCTTGACCAGCCCCATGGCGACGCCGGCCACGTGCGACTTCAGCGGCACACCGGCGTCCATCAGCGCCAGCGACGCGCCGCAGACCGACGCCATCGACGACGAGCCGTTCGACTCGAGGATGTCCGAGACGACGCGGATCGTGTACGGGAAGTCTTCCTTCGCCGGGAGCACCGCCTCCACCGCCCGCTCGGCGAGCGCGCCGTGACCGATGTCACGCCGGGACGGCGAGCCGAAGCGGCGGACCTCGCCGACCGAGAACGACGGGAAGTTGTAGTGCAGCATGAAGTGACGGTAGTAATCGCCCTCGATCGCCTCGATCTTCTGCTCGTCGGACTTCGTGCCGAGCGTGGCCGAGACCAGCGCCTGGGTCTCGCCGCGCGTGAACACGCTCGAGCCGTGCGCGCGCGGCAGGTACGCCGTGTCGATCGAGATCGGTCGGATCTCGTTGACCTTGCGGCCGTCCACGCGGAGGTTGCGCTCGACGATGAGGCGTCGCACCTGGGCTTTTTCGACGGCCTCGAACGCCTCGCGGATTGCGGCCTTCTTGGTGTCGTCGGCGCCGAGGCTCTGAACCACCTCGTCGAAGACGCGGGCGACCGCTTCCCCGCGCTCTTGCTTCTGGGTGGTGGCGAGCGCGGCGGCGAGCTTGCTGGCGGCGAGGCTTTCGACGCGCGCCTTCAGCTCAGCGTCGCCCGTCGCGGTGCTGACCGTCCAGCGGGGCTTTCCGGCGCGCTGCACCAGCTCGCGCTGCGCGCGCACGATCTTCTTGCACTCGGCGTGGCCGAAGGCGATCGCATCGAGCATCCCCTCTTCGGAGATCTCGCTGGCGCCGGCCTCGACCATCAGCACGGCGTCCTCGGTGGCCGCGATGACCAGCTCGAGTGTCGACGCCTTCTTCTGCGTCGTCGTCGGATTCGCGACGAGCTTGCCTTCGACCAGCCCGACGCGGACCGCGCCGACCGGGCCGTCGAAGGGGATGCCCGACAGGCAGAGCGCCGCGGAGGCGCCGTTCATCGCGAGAACGTCCGGATCGACTTCCTGGTCGCCCGAGATGGTCAGGCAGATCACCTGCACTTCGTTGCGGAAGCCCTCGGGAAAGAGCGGGCGGATCGGCCGATCGATGAGCCGCGACGTCAGCGTTTCTTTCTTCACGGGCGCGCCTTCCCGCTTGAAGTAGCCGCCCGGAATGCGGCCGCCGGCATACGCGCGCTCGCGGTACTCGACGGTCAGCGGGAAGAAGTCCTGCGATTCCTTGGCGCCCTTGGCGGCCACGCAGGTCGCCAGCACCATCGAGCCGCCCTGTCGGACGACGACGGCGCCGTCGGCCTGTTTGGCCACTTTGCCGGTCTCGATGGTCATTCGCGATCCGTTGCTTTCGATGTCTACGGTATGGGTCATACGAAACATTGTCCTCGCGTATCGTCCGGAATCCGGCGATCGCCGTGTGGAGCGGGCGCTCTACCAGCCCGCTCAGGGGCCCCCGGATTCGTTCCGTCCGAGGACCGATCGGTGAAAAGTAACTCCGCCGTCAACGGCGGATGCCGAGCTTGTCGATGATGGCGCGATATCTCTCCGGCGCCCGGGCCCGGAGATACTCGAGAAGGCCGCGGCGCTTGCCGATCAACATCAGCAAGCCGCGGCGCGAGTGATGGTCCTTGCTGTGCTGCTTGAAATGATCCGTCAGGCTGTTGATGCGCTCGGTGAGGAGCGCGATCTGTACCTCGGGCGAGCCTGTATCGCCGTCATGGGTACGGAACTGCTCGATCAGACTCTTCTTGCGGTCGATGGCAAGCGGCATCGAAGGTCCCCCAATCGCCACACCCCAGGGAGCCGTTTGCTCCCACACCGGGGTGGGTTCCAAAACTCCTTTTATTGTGAGGAGATACGCAGGGAGAGTACCACGACGCCCTCGCGAAGTAAAGCTAGCGACTAGGACGCCGCCCGGGCTGCCGCGACGTCGAGCGCGATCTGCTGGCGCAGTGCGTCGGCATTCGGGAACTTCTGCTCGTCGCGAAGGCGGCTCACGAAGGTCAAGGTCACCCGCTGGTCGTACAGATCGCCCGTGAAATCGAGGACATGAGCTTCGACCGCCAGTTCGTTCACGCCGAAGGTCGGCCTGAAGCCCACATTGACGACGGCCAGGTGGCGGAGGTCGCCGACGGCCAGCCGGCATGCATACACGCCGACCGGCAGCCCCAGCGGCCGGTCCGTCTTGATGTTGGCCGTCGGAAAGCCGAGGGTGCGGCCCCTTCCCGCACCGTGCACCACCTCGCCGCGGATCGAATAGGGTCGCCCGAGGAGGCGCGCTGCGGCGGGCAGATCGCCTCGCTGCAGGGCCGCGCGAATCTCCGACGACGAGACGGCCACGCCGTCGACCATGAGCGCCTGTACCACGTGCGCGCGAAAGCCGAGTGGCCCGGCGAGCGATTCGAGCAGTGCAGCGTCGCCGCGCGCGGCGCGCCCGAAGCGGTGATTGAACCCGACGACGATCTCCCGCGCCTTGAGCCTGCCGACCAGGACGTCGCGCACGAAGTCCTTCGCCTCGGTTGCCGCGATCTCGCGAGTGAACGGGATCACGATCGTCGTGTCGATGCCGGTCTCGGCGATCAGCTCGAGTCGCTCTTCGAGGGTCGTGATCGGAAGCGGCGCGCGTTCGGGCTGGAGCACCTCCGTCGGATGCCGATCGAAGGTGCAGGCGACGGCTTGCAGGCCGCCCTGACGCGCCAGGGTGACGGCCGTTCCCAGGATGGCGCGATGACCGAGGTGAATGCCGTCGAAGGCCCCAAGCGCGACGGCGCTCGCCGAGGCGTCAGGCGGGAAGGCTTTGAGTCCGCGGACGATCTGCATGCAGGATGCGCACCGGTTTGACCTTGCTCCCGCCCGCCATCAGCTCCCCCACACCGATCATCGGACCGGCGAGGTCGTGGACGCGCACGTACCCTTCGGTCGCCGCCGCGGCCGGGATCACGTCGGCGGGCTGTCCGTGCCCGAAGGTGGCCGCCGCCTGGCCGTCCAGGCGGACGATCGGCCATCCCGGCAGCGCGGCCTCGACCGGCCGCACCCTGTCCCACAGCTCCTCGACGCCCTCCGTCAGCTCGCGCCACGAGATCGCCTCGCGCAGGTCGAACGAGCCGACGCGACAGCGAACCAGACTCTCGACCGCCCCGCCGCAGCCGAGCGCCGCGCCGAGATCGGCCGCGAGCACGCGCAGGTACGTCCCCTTGCCGCACACGACGCGCACGGTGGCCCGCGGCCCGTCGAGCTTCTCGACCAGGATCGAGCTGACGACGACCTCGCGCGGCGCGCGCTCCACCTCGATGCCCGCTCTGGCGAGCTCGTAGAGCCGCCGTCCCTGGTGATGGACAGCCGAGTACATCGGCGGCACCTGCTGGATACGCCCGACGAACGCGCGGCAGGCTTCCTCGAGCCGGGCCTGACTGAGACCGTCGACGGCGGACTCCGCGAGCACGCGGCCGCTCACGTCATGCGTGTCGGTCGTCACGCCGAACCGGATCGTCGCCAGGTATTCCTTGTCCTGGTCGAGCAGGTAGGGCGTGAGCTTCGTCGCCTCGCCGATGAGGATGGGCAGCACGCCGGTCGCGTCGGGATCGAGCGTGCCGGCGTGGCCGATCCGCCGCACCCCCAGACGTCGGCGTGCGATCGCGACCACGTCGAACGAGGTGGCGCCGCGCCCCTTGTCGACGACGAGGACGCCCGAGCGCATCGAGTCCCGGCTCACGCGCGATCGGCTCCGTCGACGGCTCGCCGGACCGCGGCGAGCACAGCCCGCTTGGCCTCGAGCAGCGGGCCCGGGACCGTGCATCCGGCGGCGTTGACATGACCACCGCCGCCGAACTGCGCGGCGATTCGCTGCACGTCGACGTCGCCCTTGCCGCGCAGGCTCACCTTGACGCTGCCGTCGCGCTCGCGCAGGAGGCACGCGACGCGAACCGACGCGACCGAGCGCGGATAGTTCACGAGCTCCTCCGACTCGACGATCCGCTCGGGCACGGCCTCCGCCGGCAGGGCGAGCCAGGCCATCTGTCCGTCCTCGCTCACCTCGACCCGGGCGAGCGCCTGGCCGAGCCAGTGCAGCGCATCGGGCGCCCGCTGCTCGTAGAGCGACTGCGAGACCAGCTCGGGCCGGGCGCCGGCGGCGACGAGCGCCGCGGCGATCGTGAACGTCCGCGTCGTGACATTCGAGTAGCGGAACGAGCCCGTGTCGGTGTGGATCGCCGTGAAGAGGTTCGTCGCGATGGCCGGCGTCAGGGGCATGCGTAGCGCGGTCAGCAGCTCGTAGACCATCTCGCCTGTCGCGGCCGCCGTGGTGTCGACCCAGTTCACGTGTCCGTACCGCCGGTTGTCGGGATGATGGTCGATGTTCACGACGACCTTGCCGGCGCGCTTGGCCTGGTCGATGAGCCCCTCGGTCCGCTGCGGGTTGGGGCAATCCGTCAGTACCACGAGGTCGAAGCGGCCCTCGAGCTCCGTGAATTGTCGGTAGCGCTCGACGCCCGGCAGGAAGGCGAGCAGCGCCGGCGCGGGGTGCGGCCCTCCGTACACGACGTTCCATTTGTTCGTCTCGAGCGCCAGGCCGATCGCGAGCAAGGTACCCAGGACGTCGGCGTCGGGATGCACGTGGCCCAGCATCAGCGCGCGGCCGCCGCCGCTGAACGGCTGCAGCACGGCTGGCGAGGGCGCCGGGCTCGTGTGCTCGATCGCGGCGCTCACCGTCCCGATTCGCCGCCTACCTGCCGCAGCAGGGCCTGGATGCGCGCCGCGTGCTCCATGGACCTGTCGGGACGGAAATCGAGCTCAGGGGTGACCCGCAGATCAAGGTGCTGCCGCAGCCAGTTGCGGATGAAGCCGCGGGCGCTGACGAGCGCGGCCAGCGAGCCGGTCCACTGGGCCTCGTCGCCGAGCACCGACACGAAGACCTTGGCCGTTCTGAGGTCGCGCGATGTCTCGACCTCGGTGACCGACACGAATCCGAGGCGCGGGTCCTTGAGCTCGCGCTGCAAGAGCGTCGAGATTTCTTCTTTGACGAGCTGATTCACCCGGTCCAGTCGCTTGCCCTGCATCAGAGAATCTCCACGGAGGTGTCGAGCACCTGGCCTTCGACGTGGTCTTCGATGAAGTCCATTGCCTTGGCGATCACCTCGTTGGCGTGCCGCGCGTCGGCCGAGACGTACGCGATGGCGAGCGTCGCCCGCTGCCAGAGATCCTGGTGGTCGACCTCGGCCACGGACACCTCGAACCGCGCCCGAACTCTTTCTTTGAGACCTTTGAGGACGTGCCGCTTTTCCTTGAGGGAGGCGACGTCGGGCAGGTGCAGCTCGACCAGACCCAGCGCGACGCGCGCTGCCGACACGGCTCCCTCCGCGACGCTTTCCCGATTATAGGCACGCCTCGGTCGGCGGGGCCCCAGCCCCGCGACGACCTGCGGCGTGCAATGCCTATAGCGTGCGCGCCACTTCCTCGCTCGTGTAGACCTCGAGGATGTCGCCGGGCTGGATGCCGTTGACGCCGTCGACACCGATGCCGCACTCGAGTCCGGCGAGCACTTCGCGGACGTCGTCCTTGAAGCGCTTGAGCGAGCTGACGGTGCCCGTGCCGACGACCTCGTCGCCGCGGCGTACCCGCACCTTGGCGACACGAATGATCTTGCCTTCTTGCACGTACGAGCCGCAGATCGGCCCGAGCTTGGAGATGACGAAGATCTGACGGACCTGCGCCTTGCCCAGCGCGGTCTCCCGGATCTCCGGCGCCAGCATCCCGGCGAGCGCAGCCTTGAGGTCGTTGATCGCCTCGTAGATGACGTTGTAGTTCCGAATGTCGACGCCGTTCGCCTGCGCCTGGGCGGTCGCCTTGGGCTCGGCCTTCACGTTGAATCCCAGCACGATCGCGTTGGACGCCGAGGCGAGCATGACGTCGCTCTCAGTGATCATGCCGACCGAGCTGTGGATGACCTTCAGCTTCACCTCGTCGGTCGAAAGCCGCTCGAGCGATTCGCCCAGCGCCTCGACCGAGCCCTGCACGTCGGCCTTGAGGATGAGCCTGAGCTCCTTGACCTCGCCGGTCTGGATCTGCTTCTGCAGCCCCTCGAGGGTGATACGTGTCGACGCCTTGCCCTTGGCCTTCTCTCGGTCGAGCCGCATCGTCGCGATCTGCCGCGCCTTGCGCTCGTCGGAGACGGCCACCAGCACGTCGCCCGCGGCCGGGACCCCGGAGAGCCCCTGGATTTCGACGGGATCCGACGGCCCGGCGCTCTTGACCTTCTTGCCGGCAGGGTCGAGCAGCGAGCGAATCCGCCCGGAGTAGGAGCCGACGACGACCGCGTCGCCCTCTTTCAGGGTTCCGTTCTGGATCAGCGCCGTGGCCACCGGACCGCGGCCTCGATCGAGCCGGCCCTCGATGATGACACCTTTGGCCGCGCGACTGGAATTCGCCTTGAGCTCGAGGATCTCGGACTGAAGCGCCGTCATCTCGAGGAGCTGGTCGATCCCCGTGCCCATCTTGGCCGAGGTCGGCACGAAGATCGTCTGGCCGCCCCACTCTTCCGGTACGAGGTTCAGATTGGACAGCTCGCGCTTCACGCGATCGGCGTCGGCCTCGGGCCGGTCGATCTTGTTCACCGCGACGATGATCGGGACGTTCGCGGCACGCGCGTGATTGATCGCTTCCTGCGTCTGCGGCATCACGCCGTCGTCCGCCGCGACGACCAGGATGACGATGTCGGTCGCCTGGGCCCCGCGCGCGCGCATCGCCGTGAAGGCCTCGTGGCCCGGCGTATCGAGGAACGTGACCTTGCCGTGCGAGGTCTGCACCTGATAGGCGCCGATGTGCTGGGTGATGCCGCCGAACTCCTTTTCGGCCACTTTCGACTTGCGAATGGCGTCCAGCAACGACGTCTTGCCGTGGTCGACGTGGCCCATGACCGTGACTACCGGCGGGCGTAGCGAGAGCTGACTCGGGTCGACATCTTCCTCGTCGACCACGTCGCCTTCGACCGAGCGGATCTCGACGTCGACGTTGAACTTGTCGGCGACCAGCTTGGCGGCGGTCGGATCCAGGAGCTCGTTCACCGTGGCCATCACGCCGAGCTCGAGCAGCGCCTTGATCACTTCGCCCGACTTGCGCCGCATCTTCTCGGCGAGCTCGCCGACCGTGACGGATTCGGGTACGCGGATGAGCTCGCGCCTGACCTCGGTCGGCGGCGCCGGAGCTTCCTGGACGACGACCGGCGCGGATGCGACCGCGGCGGGCGCCACGGGAACCGGCGCCAGCGGAGGCGGCGTCGGCGCGATGGGAGCCGCCGGAGCTGCCGTTGCGGCGGGCGCTGCGGGGGCCGCTGCTGCTGCAGGACGGTTCACGATTGCCGGCGCAGGGCGAGGCGGAGGAGGCGGCGCAGCCGGACGCGGCGGCGACATCGTGACCCGCGGCGGCGCGAATGGGCCCGCCGGCTGGCGCGACGGACGCGGCGGGGGCGCGCCACGCTCGATCGGACGATACGGAACGATTTTCGGCTCGGGCTTTCGCGGAGCGCCCGGCGACGGTGGCGGCGCCACGGGCGGCACAGTGGGCGCAACGGGCGCGAGCGGCGGCTTCGGCGCGATCGGCTCCGGCGGCGGGGCGACGACAGCCGGCTCGGGCACGATTTCGGGCTCGGGCGTCGGCGGTACGAACGGCGGCTCCGACGCGATCTCCGCCGGCTTCGGCTTGACGATCGTCGCGGCTGGCTTCACGTCTGTTGGGATCTCTTCCTCGCTCTTCGGCTTCTTCGAGCGCGACGCGGACTTCCTCGCGGCGTCACCGACTGCCGCGCCGTCGCCGCCTTCCTCGGCCACTTTCGGCTTCGGGACGCGCTTGGGCTTCGGCGCCTCGGGAAGATCGCGGCCCTTGCCGAGCTTCACCCGCAGCGCATTCGCGAGCGTGCTGTCGAGGGGACTCATGGCCCGGACGCCCTTGTGGCCCATCTCCTCGGCCGCGACCATCAAATCCTTGCTGGTCACGCCGAGCTCCTTGGCGAGCTCGATCACTTTTATCTTGGCTGCCGCCACTGTCCCCTCACCTCCCTACGATCTCACCGTTATCACGTCGACATCACCGATCGCGCTCGCCGCTACCGCGTACAACACCGGGACTTCCTCAGCCGCGTCCGTGACCGGAACCGCGGCCCGCGCCCCGGCCTGCACCACGACCGCGAGATCCGGAGCCGCCTCGCTCGCCTTCTTGAAGGCGTGACTCAGCCGCGCACGGCTCAGGCCGCGCTCCGCGCAGTGGGCGTCGGGACAGACGTACGCGCCGCGCCCTGTGGCGCGCGCGCCGGTGTCCGCGACCACCGTGCCGTCGGCGAGTCGCACCACGCGGACGAGCGCCTGTTGCGGCCGGACCTGCCGGCATCCCAGACACGTGCGGGTCGGCTGTTTCTTCACGAGGGTGTCTGATCTCCCGTCAGCGGTTCGGGCTGACTCACCTCGGGCGCGGCCTTCGCCTCGCTGGCCGCCCGGTGCGCCGTGACGAGCTTCTCGGCGGCGGCGTAGATCGCGTCGGCGCGGTCGCCGACCTCGACCACCATCCCGAGCTTCTCGCGCCCTGCCCTCACGATCGCGCCGGGCGAGCCGAGGCCGGCGGCGACCAGCGCCTCGGCGAGCGCGGCATCGACGTCCGGGAGCAGGTCGAGGGCGGCGCGCTCCTCGACCGCCACGGGCTCGGCGGGCGCGCGCTCGGCCTCGACCTCCGATTCGCTCTTGATGTCGATGCGCATGCCCGTCAGCTTCGCGGCGAGCCGCGCGTTCTGACCCTTCTTGCCGATCGCCAGCGAGAGCTGGTTGTCCGGCACGATCACCGTGGCCGAGGGCTGGCCCTCGCTGTCGGCCTCGTGGATCGCCACCGACGAGACCTTCGCCGGCGAGAGCGCCCGCGCCACGAACGTCGCGGGGTCGTGCGACCACTCGATGATGTCGATCTTCTCGCCGCGCAGCTCGCGGCTGATCACCTGGATGCGCGTGCCCCTGAGCCCAACGCACGCGCCGATCGGATCGACATCGCGCTTGGTCGAGGCGACCGCCACCTTCGCGCGCTCGCCGGCCTCGCGCGCGGTGGCCTTGACCAGGACGATCCCTTCCTGGATCTCCGGGATCTCGGTCTGGAACAGCCGCGCGAGATAGCCCGGGTGCGTGCGCGAGAGCGAGATCTGCGGGCCCTTGGCCGTCCGGCGGACCTCGAGCACGTACGCGCGGATCCGGTCGCCCGGGTTGTAGCGCTCGCCCAGGATCTGCTCGCGCTCGGGCAGGATGGCCTCGGCCTTGCCGATCTCGAGGATCACGTTGCGCTTCTCGATCCGGTGCACGATGCCGCGCAGGATCTGACCCTCTTTGCCGGCGAACTCCGAGTAGATCCCCTCACGCTCGGCGTCCCGCACCTTCTGGAGGATGACCTGCTTGGCCGTCTGGGCCGCAATCCGTCCGAAGTCCTGCGGCGGCCGCTCCTGCTCGAGCTCGAGCTCGTCGTCGAGCTCGGCGTCGGCATTGAGCGCCTTGGCCTCGGTCAGGCTGATCTCCTGCTTGTCGTCCGCGACCTCGGTGACAACCTTCTTGCGGCAGTAGACGCGCAGGTCGCCGCTCTTGCGGTCGATGTGCATCCGCCAGTTGTCCGAGGCGCCCAGGGTCTTGCGCGAGGCCGAGAGCAGGGCAGACTCCAGCGCCTCGAAGAGGATCTCCTTGTCGATCCCCTTCTCACGCCCCATCTGCTCGATGACGGTGATCAACTCTCGATTCATCGCATCCTTGACTCGCTGAGATTCTACGCCTTGCGGGGCCAGGGGACCTCCGCCTCCAACCGGGCCTTCGTGACCGTCGCGCGGGCGACCTCGATCCGCTCGCCGTTACGGTCCAGCACCAGCCGCTCGGACGTCACCTCGGTCAGCCGGCCTCCCGTCTCGCTGCCGCCGGCAAACCAGCAGCGGATCTGCTTGCCGACCGCCCAGCGATACTCACGCTCCTTCTTGAGCTGTCGGTCGAGTCCCGGCGACGAGACCTCGAGGTCATAGCCGCCCTCGATCACGGCAGCGGCGTCGAGCACGTCCCCGAGCTCCCGGCTCAACCGCTCGCACTCGGCGATTCCGATTCCGCCCGCCTTGTCGACGTAGAGCCGGAGCACGCCGCGGGGACGGAGCCCGCGCCATTCGAGGTCCACGAGCTCTAGCCCGTGGCCGCCGACGACCGGTGCTACGGCCTCCTCGATCAGCGCCATCCTCTCCACGTCGTCCATAATTTACGGTCGCGCCCCGGCCGGCGGGCCCCAAGCCCGGTCTCACGGTCCGCCGAGCGTTCCCCTCCACTTCTATCCGCAAAAACTAAAAAAAGCGGGCTAGGCCCACTTTTTCAAGAATTTAGCACGTGTTCCGACCGGAGGCAAGGCGGAGGTATCCTCAGGCACACTCCACCTGTCGGCGCGGCGAGCAGTTGACGGGTCTTGCTACTTGTAACCCGGCTTCTTGTTGGCGCCCTTGACGCCGGGATCGTAGACGAGGCGCGCGACGGGTTTGCCGTCGCGGATGTGGGACTCGAAGATCTCCTTCAGGTCCGATTCCTGAACACCGCCGTACCAGACGTTCTCCGGATACATGACGATCATCGGACCGTGTCCGCACTGCGAGAAGCAGCCGGCCTTGTTGATCCGGATGTCGGCCTTGAGTCCGGCCTTCACCGATTCGTCGCGGAGGAACTTTACGTACTGCTCGACGTTGCCCTGAGTCGGACAAGAATCGCCTGAGGTGCACACGAAGACGTGGGTCTTGTACTGTCCCATCTCTAGGCCTCCACGGCCGCCGTCTTCGCGGCCTTGCGCTCGGCGATGAACTTGTCGACTTCCTCGCGCATCGCCTGGACGATGTCCTTCTCGGGCACCTTGCGGATCACGTCCCCGTTCTTGAAGATCAGCCCGATGCCGCGGCCCCCCGCGACGCCGATGTCCGCGGCGCGTGCCTCGCCCGGACCGTTGACCTCGCATCCCATGACGGCGATGTGGATCTCTTCGTTGAGTCCCTTGAACTCGTCCTCGACTTCCTTCGCGAGCTTGACCAGGTCGACGTCGGCGCGGCCGCACGACGGGCAGGAGACGAACGTGAGACCACCCTTGCGCAAGCCGAGCGACTTGAGGACCTGGATGCCGACGCGCACTTCCTCGGCCGGATCGGCCGAGAGCGACACGCGGATCGTATCGCCGATGCCCTCGGACAGGAGCGCGCCGAGACCGATCGCCGACTTGATCGTGCCGACGCCGGGCGTGCCGGCCTCGGTGACGCCGAGGTGGAACGCGTAGTCGACCTTGTCGGAGAGCATCCGGTAGGCCTCGATCATCATCAGCGGGTCGGAGGCCTTGAGCGAGATCTTCATCTCGGGATAGTTCAGGTCCTCGAGGATCTGGATGTGGCGCAGCGCCGACTCCACCATGCCCTCGGCGGTCGGACCGTTGTACTTCGCGAGGAGATCCTTCTCGAGCGAGCCGCCGTTGACGCCGATGCGGATCGGGATCTTCTTGTCCTTGGCGACGTTGACGACCTCTTGCACGAACTGCTTGCCGCCGATGTTGCCGGGATTGAGGCGGAGGCCGTCGACGCCCTGCTCGAGCGCGATCAGCGCCAGCTTGTAGTTGAAGTGGATGTCCGCGACGAGCGGGATGCGGATCTGCTTCTTGATCTCACCGAGTTTCTCGGCCGCTTCCTTGACCGGCACCGCGCAGCGCACGATGTCGCAGCCGGCCGCCTCGAGCGACCAGATCTCGAGCAAGGTGGCCTGGACGTCGCGCGTGTCGGTCTTGGTCATGGACTGCACGGTGATCGGGGCGCCCCCGCCGACCGCGAGGTTGCCCAGCTTGATCTGCCGCGTCTTCCGCCGTGTGATCATTGCGCCGTCCTATCTGAAAATTCTGAACGCGTCAATCCGGACGAGGTCATTGTAAATCGCAAATACCATCAAGAGCAGCAGAAGAACGAGCCCGAGCTGCTGCGCCGCCTCGCGCTTCTTGAGCGATACGGGACGCCCGAGGATCCCCTCGATCACGAAGAACAAGAGGTGGCCGCCGTCGAGCATCGGCACCGGCAAGAGGTTCAGCACCGCGAGGTTCACGCTGATGACCGCGGTGAAGAGCGCGAGCGACGGCAGCCCTTCCCTGCGCTGGCGCTCGCCCTCGGCCGCGATCTGGATCGGGCCGCCGAGGTTCGAGAGCGGCAGCTGCATCGTCACGAGCTTCCAGAGCCCCTTGGCGGTCAGGACGGTCATGTCCCACGTCTTGATGGTGCCGTGGTAGACCGCGGCGATCGGGTTGTAGCGCTCATAGCGTACGGCCTTCATGACGATGCCGACGCCGATCCGTCCGATCTCGACGTCCTGCCCGGTCGGGCTCTTCTCCTTCACGGTGTTCGCCGTCACCTGCAGCGGCACGGTCTTGCCGTCGCGCAGGACGGCGATCTCGAAGCTCTGCCCGCCGCGCTTCTGAATCGCCTGCGTGAGCTCGTCGGGCGTGAACACCAGCTGCCCGGCGACCCCGACCACGACGTCGCCGGGGCGCAGACCGCCCTGCTCCGCGGGCGAGCCCGGGGTGACCGCGCCGATCTGCGGGGTCAGCTGGGGGCCGACGCCGAGATCCCACTCTTCGCGCTCCTCCTTGAAGATCGGGTCGCGAACGGTGATCTTGCGCGGGGTGAGCTCGACGTCGCGCACGGCACCATCGCGCGCGATCGACAGCCGGAGCGGCCGGCCGTTCGACGCGGCGACGGCGCGGTGCAGTTCTTCCCAGAACGAGATCGCGCGCCCGTCGACGGCCGTCACCACGTCACTCGGCTGCAGGCGCGCCGCCGCGGCCGGGCTGTCCGCGGTGACACGACCGACGATCGCCGGCGAGACCGGCCGTCCCATCGTCGCCAGCACGGCGCCGAAGATCACGGCGGCCAGCACGAAGTTCATGCCGGGGCCGGCGAACACGATCAGGAATCGCGCCCACAGCGGCTTGAGCGCGAACGCTTTCTGGGGGTCGTAGACGGGTGCGCCGCCGCCCTCGAGCGGGTTCTCCTCGCCGACCATCTTGACGTAGCCGCCCATCGGGATCGCCGAGAGGCAGTATTCGGTCTCCTTGCCGCGCCACCGCAGCAGCACGGGACCGAAGCCGATCGAGAACCGCTCGACGCCGACGCCCGTCCACCGGGCCACGAGGAAATGACCGAGCTCGTGGACCAGGATGAGGATCCCGATGACGACGATGAAGGAGAGGACGGTCGTCACGACGTGAGCGCTCCGTGACCCGCGTCGATCGCGCTCTGGACGAGACGCCGGGTATCGGCGTCGACGGCCACGCAGGCGTCGATCGAGGCGAGGTCTCCTGTCCGCGAGGCACTGAGCGCGTCCTCGATCAGCTCGGCGATCGCGTTGTAGCCGATGCGCCGGTCGAGGAACGCGGCCACCGCGACTTCGTTGGCGGCGTTCAGGACCACCGGCGCCGAGCTGTTCGACTCGAGCGCAGCGCGCGCGAGTCTCAGACACGGGAATTTATCGACGTCGGGCTCGAAGAACGTGAGCTGGCCGGCCCGGACGAGATCGAGCCGCGCGGTCGGCATCGGCCGCCGCTCGGGATACGTGAGCGCGTAGAGGATCGGCACGCCCATGTCCGCCACGCCCAGCTGCGCGATGACCGAGCCGTCGATGTACTCCACCATCGAGTGCACGATCGACTGCGGATGGACGACCACCTGGACCTGATCGGCCGCGACGTCGAAGAGCCAGCGCGCCTCGATGACCTCGAGCCCCTTGTTCATGAGCGTGGCCGAGTCGATCGTGATCTTGGCGCCCATCTTCCACGTCGGATGCTGCAGCGCATCCTCGACGGTGACGCTCGCCAGCCGCGCCTTCGGCGTCTCGCGGAAAGGTCCGCCGGACGCGGTGAGCAGGATGCGATGCACGTCCGCGCGGCTGTGCCCCTGCAGGCACTGGAACACCGCGCTATGCTCGGAGTCGACCGGCAAGAGCTTCACGCCGCGCGTCCGTGCCTCGGCGGTCATGAGACGCCCGGCCATCACCAGCGTTTCCTTGTTGGCCAGCGCGACGGTCCGGCCGGCCTGAATCGCGGCCATCGTCGGCAGGAGCCCGGCGCCCCCGACGAGCGCCGACACGACGATGTCGGCCTTGACGTCGCGCGAGAGCGCCACCAGGCCTTCGGGGCCGGCGAGCAGCTCGGGACGCGGCGACGGCAGCAGGCGCGCCAGCTGATCGCGCGCATCCGTTTCGAGGAGGGCGACCGCGCGCGGCGAGTACTTCTTGCACATGTCGGCCACGCGCTCGACGTTCGAGCCGCGTGCAGCGATCCCCGCCACCGAGAACTCCTCGGGAAAGCTCGACACCATGTCGAGGGTTCTGAGGCCGACCGATCCAGTCGCACCGAGCAGCGTAATGCTTTTCATGCGCGGCACCAGGCGTACATCGAATAGAGGTAGAGGGCCGGAGCGTTGAAGAGCAAGCTGTCGATTCGGTCCAGCATACCGCCGTGACCCGGGATGAGGCCGCCCGTGTCCTTGGTTCCAATGCTGCGCTTGATCGCCGACTCGACGAGGTCGCCGATCTGTCCGATCACGCCCAGGACGATTCCCGCGCCCGCGGCGCCCACCAGGCCGCACCCGGGCAAGAGCCAGGCGCTCAGCGCCAGCGCCGCGGCCACCGAGACGATCACCTGCGCCGCGGCGCCCTCGACGGTCTTACGCGGGCTCAAGATCGGCGCGAGTCGATGACGGCCGAGCGAGGACCCGACGAGGTACGCCGCCGACTCGCCCGCCCACGTCACACCGACCAGGAACAGCACGAGCTGCGGACCGCTCGCGCCACCGTGGAGCCAGATCGCGTAGCCGAGCAGCAAGCCGACGTAGATCGCGCCGAACAGCGTGTTCGCGGTCGACTCGACCTGCGGCTTGCCCGAGGTCCACAAGGGCGCGCTGCAGATGAGCCCGACGCCCAGGAGGAGCACGAGATCCGGCGTCGGCATCCACTGCACGAGCTGTCCGCCGAAGCTCGTGACCCCGTAAAGGCTCGTGGCGAAGCTGGCCGTGAGCGCGCCGCCGACGCCGACGGTGAGCCATGTACTGATCGGGCGGCCGGTACGCTCGAACATGCGAGCGAGCTCCAGACAGGCCACACCGCTCGCCGCGATCACGAGGAGCTGAAAGACCCAGGCCGGCGCGCCCACCGTGATCCACACGAAGACGGGGATCAGGACGGCCGCGCTGCCGACGCGCTTCAGCGCCGGCGAGACGGCCCCGGCCTCGCGGACGCTCACGCTCGCCACCTCGGTCTTGGCCACGTCACACCTTTCCGAATCGTCGCGTCCGGCCCTGGAACTCGGCCACCGCCCGATAGAGGTCGACCGGCGCGAAGTCCGGCCACAGCGTGGGCGTGACCCAGAGCTCCGTGTAGGCGATCTGCCACAGGAGGAAGTTCGAGATCCGCATCTCGCCGCTCGTCCGGATCAGGAGATCGGGGTCGGGCAGGTCGGCGGTGTAGAGCGACTCGCTGATCTTCTTCTCGGAGATGTCCTCGGGCTTGAGCTCGCCGGCCGCCACCTGCCGCGCCAGCGACCGCACGGCGTCGAGCAGCTCGTCGCGCGAGCCGTAGTTGAACGCCATCAGCAGCGTCAATCCCGTGTTGTTGCGCGTCTCGTGCACGACGTGCGCGATCCCGCGCCGGACACCGGACGGTAAGCCGTCCGAGCGGCCGAGGACGCGAAGCCGGGCGTTGCGCGCCATCAGCTCGGGCAGCTCGGCGTTGACCGAGCGCTCGAGCAGGCTCATCAGCATCGAGACCTCGTCGGCCGGGCGGCTCCAGTTCTCCGTGGAGAACGCGTAGAGCGTGAGGTACCGGAGTCCAAGTCCCGTCGCGGCGCGAACGATCGAGCGCGCCGCCTTCACGCCCTCGTGATGGCCGGCCACGCGCGGCAGACCCCGGCGGGTCGCCCAGCGCCCGTTGCCGTCCATGATGATGGCGACGTGCTCGGGAACGGGCTGGGCGCGGACGGCATCAAACAGCTCTGTTTCGCTCAGAATGACAGGATCTCCTGCTCTTTCTTCTTCAGGAGCTCGTCGACCTTGGCGATGAAGCGGTCGGTGGTCTTCTGGATCTGGTCGTGGCTGCGCCGCTCCTCGTCCTCGGAGACCTTCTTGTCCTTGGCCATCGCCTTGAGCCGGTCGTTGGCTTCGCGGCGCAGGTTACGGACCGCGACGCGAGATTCCTCAGCGATCTTGTGCACCGACTTCGCGAGCTGCTTGCGCCGCTCCTCGGTCGGCGACGGCATGGCCAGACGCACGATCTTGCCGTCGTTCACGGGTGTGAGACCCAGATCGGACGCGATGATGGCCTTCTCGATCGCCTTGAGCTGGGTTGCCTCCCAGGGCTGGATCACGATAGTCCGCGCGTCCGGGATCGAGATCGAGGCCATCTGATTGACCGGGGTCGGCGTCCCGTAATAATCGACCCGGATGCCGTCGAGCAGATTGGCCGATGCGCGTCCCGTGCGCACCGCAGCGAATTCCCGCCCGAGAACGTCCAGGGCCCCGTTCATCTTGGTCTCGACCTCTTTGATTACGCCCTGCGTGTCGGCCATGGATTCATCCTCCCGACGAAACGATCGAGCCCACGGGCTCGCCCAGAACGATCCGTTTGATGTTACCGGATCGGGTCAGGTCGAAGACGATGATCGGCAGCTTGTTGTCCATGCAGAGCGAGATCGCGGCGGCGTCCATCACCTGGAGCCCCCGATTGAGCACCTCGATGTAAGTCAGCCGTTCGAGGCGCTGCGCGTTCTTGTCCCGCTTGGGATCGGCCGAGTACACGCCGTCGACCTTGGTCGCCTTCATGATCGCGTCGGCGCCGATCTCGACGGCTCGCAGGGCCCCGGCGGTGTCCGTCGTGAAGAACGGGTTGCCGGTCCCGGCCGCGAAGATCACGACGCGGCCCTTCTCGAGATGGCGCATGGCGCGCCGGCGGATGTAGGGCTCGGCGACCGCCCGCATCTCGATCGCGGAGAGCACCCGGGTCTGCAGACCCACCTTTTCGAGCGAGTCCTGGAGGGCGAGCGCGTTGATGACGGTGGCCAGCATGCCCATGTAGTCGGCGGTGGCGCGGTCCATGCCGCCGGCGCTCGCGGCGATCCCGCGGAAGATGTTGCCGCCGCCGATGACGATCGCGACCTGCACGCCGAGCGCTGCGACCTCACGGACCTCTGCCGCGACCCGCTCGAGCATAGGTGGATCGATCCCGTAGCCCTGGCTTCCGGCGAGCGCCTCCCCCGAAAGCTTCAGGACGATACGGCGGTAGGCCGGTCGGCCGGAGCCGGCAGCCGCCGTCATGACTACCCCCCCTCGCCCACCTGGAATCGGGCGAAGCGCTTGACGACGATCCGCTCGCCGGTCTTGGCGTTCACCGTGTCGACGAGCTCGCGGACCTTCGTTTTGCCGGAGGCATCCTTGATGAACGGCTGCTCGAGCAGGCACTGATCGGTGAAGAACTTCTCGAGCTTACCCTCGATGATCTTATCGATGACTTGAGCCGGCTTCTTCTGGTCGGCGAGCTGACCGCGATAGATCTCGCGCTCCTTTTCGATCACGTCGCCGGGAACATCCTCCCGGGCGACATACGACGGGTTCGCCGCGGCCACCTGCATGCCGAGATCCTTCACGAGCTCCTGGAAGGCGTCGGTGCGCGCGACGAAGTCCGACTCGCAGTTGACCTCGATCAGCACGCCGAGCTTGGCGCCGTGGTGGACATACGTCCCGATGGCGCCCTCGCGCGCCTCGCGATGCGCGCGCTTGCCCGCCTGGGCCAAACCCTTCTTGCGCAGGAACTCGACGGCCGCCTCGAGGTCGTCCCCGCTGGCCTGGAGCGCCTCTTTGCAGTCCATCACTCCGGCGCCGGTCCGGTCGCGGAGCTCCTTCACCTGTTGCGCGGTCGCGGCCATGCTCTAGCCCTCCGCCTCGGCCGCGGCCATCTCCGCCCCCTCGGCCGCCGCCTCGGCGGGCGCCGCCTCGGCCTCGTCCTTGCCGAGGGTCCCGCGGCCCTCGTTGACCGCGTCGGCGATGCGCGAGGTGATCAGGCGCACCGCGCGGATCGCGTCGTCGTTGCCGGGGACCGGATAGTCGATGCCGGTCGGGTCGCAGTTGGTGTCGACGATCGCCACGATCGAGATGCCCAGGCGCTGAGCCTCGGCCACCGCGATCTTCTCCTTGCGCGGGTCGATGATGAAGACCGCCGCCGGCAGCTGGTCCATGCTCTTGATGCCGACCAGCGCCTTCTCGAGCTTCTCGCGCTCGCGATCGAGTTCGAGCGCCTCCTTCTTCGGCACGCGCTCGTACTCGCCCGTCTCCTTCATCTCCTCGAGCTTCTTGAGCCGGGTGATCGACTTTCTGATCGTCGCGAAGTTGGTCAGGGTCCCGCCGAGCCAGCGCTGGTTGACGTAGAACATGCCGCAGCGGCTGGCCTCCTCGAACACGGTCTCCTGGGCCTGCTTCTTGGTCCCGATGAAGAGCACCGTGCCGCCGCCGGCCGCCAGGTCGCGGACGAACGCGTAGGCCTCGCGGAACTTCTTGAGGGTTTTCTGAAGGTCGATGATGTAAATGCCGTTGCGCTCGCCGAAGATGTACTTCTGCATCTTCGGATTCCAGCGTTTGGTCTGGTGGCCGAAGTGCACTCCGGCCTCGAGCAGCTCCTTCATCGTCAGGGCAGCCATGGATCCTCCTTCGGTTTGCCTCCGCCGCGCTCAGCAGCCTCGCCCGTGCCCGGGCTCACGCTGCCACCGAAAGCGCGCGGCGTGTGTGATGGTGAGCTACGTCGTGTACTCGGCGTTGAGCCGCACGTATTCCTCGCTGAGGTCACACGTCCAGACGCGGTCTTCGCCGCGGCCCAGGCCCAGATCGATCGTGATCTGGTATTCCGCCTTTCCCATGATCTCGCGAATGCGCGGGATACGCACGCCTTCCTTCTGCATTCCCCGCTCTACCAGGGGCTCGTCGTCGAAGGCAATGGCGACCTTGGTCTGATCGACCCTGGCCGGAGACTTGCCGATGGCCACCATGATCCGGCCCCAGTTGGGGTCCTGCCCGTTGATCGCGGCCTTGACCAGGGGCGAGTTGGCGACCGACCGAGCCGCGATCAGCGCGTCCTTGCCATTGGCCGCACCCCGCACGGTGACGGCCACGAGCTTGGTGGCTCCCTCGCCGTCCTTGACCAGCATCCGCGCCAGCTTCGCCAGCACCGCGTCCACGCCGGCGGCGAACTGGCGCATCCCGCGCGAGCCGGTTTCGAGCGGCGTGTTCTCGGCCAACCCGTTGGCGATGAGCGCCACCGTGTCGCTGGTCGACGTGTCGGAGTCGACCGTGATCCGGTTGAAGGAGCGATCGACCGCGCGCTTGAGCACTGGCGCCAAGGCCCCGCGGGCCACGGCGGCATCCGAGGCCACGAAGCAGAGCATCGTCGCCAGATGCGGCTCGAGCATCGCGACGCCCTTGGCGATCCCGCCGATCGTGACCGGCCGACCGCCGACATCGACCCGCACGGCGGCCTCTTTGGGATGCGTGTCGGTCGTCATGATCGCTTCGGCCGCGGCCTTGCCTCCCTGCGGGGACAGCGACTTGACGAGGTTCGGCATCGCGGCGCGGATCTTGTCCATCGGGAGCGGGACGCCGATCACGCCGGTCGCCGCGACCAGCACGTGACCCGCGGGAATACGCAAGAGCTCGCCGACCAGACGCGTCATCTCCCGTGCGTCGGCGACGCCTTGCTCACCGGTGCAGACGTTCGAGCAGCCGCTCGAAGCCACGATCGCCTGAGCCTGGCCGCCGCGCACGTGCTCGGAGGACACCTGGACCGGAGCGCCCTTGACCTGATTCGAGGTGAACACCGCGGCCGCCCGCGCGGGCGTCGAGGAATAGATCAGCGCGAGGTCCTTCTTGCCGCTCGCCTTGATGCCCGCCACGACGCCGCCGGCGAGGATCCCCGGCACCGCCGTGATGCCGCCCTCGAGCCACTGAAGCTCGGGCGAGGCCATCGCTAGGGGTACACGGGCGGCGCTTCGAGTCCGGTCCGCTCGCCCCAGCCGTACATGATGTTCAGGTTCTGGATGCCGTTCGCCGCGCCGCCCTTGCCGAGGTTGTCGATCGCCGAGACGCACACCGCGCGGTTCGTCCTTGGGTCGGCCACGACCGTGACGTCGCAGTAGTTCGAGCCCACGACCGTGCGCGTGGTCGGGCGCTCGCCCTCGTCGAGCACGCGCACGAACGGCTCGCCCGCGTAGAACTCGCGGTAAACGTCCAGCAGCCGCGAGGTCGGCACGCTCGACGTGAGCGGCACCGAGGCCGTCGTGAAGAGTCCGCGGTTGAGCGGCACGAGGTGCGGCGTGAACGCGACGCGTAGCGGCGATCCGGCGAGCGCGCCGAGCTCCTGTTCCATCTCGGCCGTGTGCCGGTGCGAGGCCATGCTGTAGGCTTGCACGTTCTCGTTGGCCTCGGTGTAGAGGTACATCGGGTCGATCTTGCGCCCCTGTGCCCCGGCGCCCGTGACGCCCGACTTACCGTCGATGACGATCCCGTCGAGCTTCGCCAGCCCCGCGCGGAACAGCGGTGCGGTCGCGAGGATCGCTCCTGCCGGATAGCAGCCGGGCGTGGCGACGAGCGCGGCCTGCGCGATCGCCTTGCGATGCAGCTCGGCCAGCCCGTACACCGCCTCGCCAAGCCCGGACAGATCGATGTGCGGCGCCTTGTACCACGTCACGTAGTCGTTCGGATCGCGCAGCCGATAGTCCGCGGAAAGATCGATCGCCCGGCGTCCGTGACGACGCAGGACCGGCACCGCCTTCTGCGACTCCATGTGCGGCAGCGCGAGGACGACCACATCGGCGACACTCGCCAGCCACTCGGCGTCGAGATCGTGGAATCTGAGCTCGCTCAACCCACGCAGGTGGGGGTACGCCTTGGCCAGCGCCTCTCCGGCCAGCCGATCGGAGGTGACGCCGGTCAGGCTGATATTCGGATGGACGGACAGCAGGCGGAGGGTTTCCGCACCCATGTACCCGCTGGCGCCGGCGACAGCGACTCGAACTTTCGCCGCCATTACCGCTTGGAGTACTGGAACTTCTGCCGGGCGCCGGGCTGGCCGTACTTCTTGCGCTCCCGCATGCGCGGGTCGCGCGTGAGGAGCCCGGCCTTCTTCAGCGGAAGCCGAAACTTCTCGTCGAAGCGCGAAAGCGCACGCGAGAGACCGTGACGCACGGCGCCGGCCTGGCCGGTGGGCCCGCCGCCGCTGACGGTGACGTACATGTCGAACTGGCCGACCGTGCTCGTGACCTCGAGCGGCTGCGAGATGATCATGCGCAGGGTTTCCCGCGGGAAGTAGTCTTCGAACGCCCGGCGGTTCACCACGATGCGTCCCGAACCCGGTCTGATCCACACCCGCGCGACCGACGTCTTGCGCCGGCCCGTCGCGTAAAACCTGTCGACCACCGCAGCCATCTAGCGAGCCTCCGACTTGGTCGTGAGAGTTTCGGGACGCTGGGCCTGATGCGGGTGATCGGCGCCGCGGTAGACCTTGAGCTTCTTGGCCATCGCTTTGCCGAGCCGGTTCTTCGGCAGCATGCCCTGCACCGCCCACTCGATGACGCGCTCGGGATGCGTGCGCAGCATCGTCTCGGCGTTGACCTCGCGCAGCCCCCCGATGTAGCCGGAGTGCCAGCGATACTGCTTGTCCCGCATCTTGCGCCCGGTGAGGTGAACCTTCGCGGCGTTGACGACGACTATGTGATCACCGACGTCGAGGTGAGGCACAAAGGTCGGCTTGTGCTTGCCGCGGAGGATTGACGCAATGCGGCTCGCGAGCCGTCCGAGTACCTGCCCGTTGGCGTCGACGATGAACCACTTGCGCTCGATTTCGCTTTCCTTCGGCACCAGCGTCGGCATCAGCTTCCCCTTGACGGCTCTAAGTAGGCGTCCAAACTGAAAAAACGCAACGCCATACTCTAAGGGAGAACACCAGGGCTGTCAACGGATCTTGGTCTTACCTGGCCACGGGCACAGCGCTCGAACAGCACACGCCGGGCAGAGCGGCTTGCGCGCGAAGCAGCACCGGCGTCCGTGCGCCTGGATCAGATGCGTCGTCTGGGTCAACTCGCGCGCGGGCAGCACCTCCACGAGCTGATCGTGGATCTTGTCGGGATCGTCCGAGCGCGCCAGCCCCAACCGCTGCGTGACGCGAAACACGTGCGTGTCGACGGCAACCGCTTGCTCGCCGAACGCGTTGCCCAGGATCACGTTGGCGGTCTTGAGCCCGACTCCGGGCAGTGCCACCAGCGCCTCCCGCGAGCGGGGCACCTGGCCTCCGTGCTTTTCGCCGAGCGCCTTGGCCATCGCGATGATCGAGCGCGTCTTCGCCCGGTAGAAGCCCGTGGAGCGCACGGCCTCTTCGAGCTCTTCGGCCGGGGCCCGAGCGTAGTCGCCGGCGCTCGCGTACTTCTTGAACAGCGCCGGCGTCACCATGTTCACCCGCTCGTCGGTGCATTGAGCCGAGAGAATCGTGGCGACGAGCAGCTCGAGCGGGTTCCCGAAGTTCAGGGCGATCTTGGCGTCGGGGTAGGCCTTCTTCAGCGCGCCAACGATCTTCTTGGCCCGGGCTCGCTTGGCGTCCCGCGTCTCCCGCATGGCGCTCCCCTTACGGTCTGGCCGAGATTCGGATGGCCTCGGGTGTGATGTCGATGCGCTCCACCGCGACGGGCAGCGGCAGCCGGCTCGCGATCCGCGGCGTCGGATCCCACGTCCGAACCACCCAGTCGACCAGGAGCGCCGGCACCGGGAGTCCTCCGACGGTGACGCGCTCGGCGGACAGCGCGAACGGCCGATCGGTAGCCGGCAACACGCGAACACGCGCGGCCACGTCGGGCCCGGGCAAGCCGATCGCGAACGCGAGGGCGCCGGGCTCGAGCTTCACCGAGGCGGTCTTGAATCCCTTCTGCTCTTTGAGAAACGCCTGGAGATCCGCTTCTCGGATGGTCACCTGCTGGATCGTCGCGCGCCGGGCGTCGAGCGGCGACAGCCGGCCCGTCGCGTGCACGGCGAACGGGTTCACGAGCACGTCCTCGAATACCATCCGCACGTCGCCGACCCGGAGCAGCGGCGAGCCCGGCCGCTTGAGCTCGCCCAGGCGCGCGGACGCGGCGCGAATCTCGATTCGGCCGACGTGGCCGCGAAGCAGGCTCTCGTCGTAGCCGAGCGTGATATCGAGCCCCTGCACGTCGGTGGCGAAGTCGGCGAGCGCACGGCGGACGGCAGCCTGAACGTCACGCGCCAGGACCGCGGGCTGAACGCTGACCGCGTCGGTCAGCCGGCGGGCGCGCACCGTCGCCGTCGAGCCGTCCGGCAGCTGGAACTCCCCGATCACCGGGAACACGCGCGCGAGGGGTTCGTCGGTGCGCAGCCGCTCGGCGATTCGCTTCGGCTTTTCGGCCGTCCACGATGGGCCGACGTCGCCGGTCTTGAGGATCATGTACTCGAGGCCGATCGGCTCGCCGTCCCAGGCCCGGGTGAACTGCAATGGCAGCCGGTCTCGTGTGCCGTAGTAGCGAAAGTTGCTCACGGAGAAAAAGTTGTCGTTTGGTACCACGCTCACGGTCACGGGCTCGCCGCGGCTATCCTTGGTGATCAGCGCCATGATCTCGCGGTGGCGCCAGTCGCCGGTACGCGGCGGTGATTCGAGCACGAGCGGCACGCCGAGCCCGGGCACGGTGAGGCCTTTCGGCACGCCCAGCGCCGTGGCGCTCACCTGGATCGCGCACACGAGCGCCAGCACGAACGCGCCGGCGGTGCGGGCCTGGCGGCCCGGCAACAGACCGAACGCCATCCCCGCGAACACAGCCGCCATCGGCAACACGGGGAGCATGTAGCGCAGATTCTTGTTCTGCAGGAGCGAGAACAGGACGACCGGCGCCAGGAGCGTGGCGATCGCGATCCACTGTCGACGGACGACCGTGACGCCGAGCCCCACCAGCAGGAGCAGGACCGCGAGCGCGCCGAGCTCGGGCGTCAGCCACGTCGGATAGAACAAGAGGGCCGTCGCCGTCAGCGGATCGGGGTGCCCCGACTCCGCCGCCTGCTTGAACGAGCGGGCGGTGATCTGCGGCAAGAGCCCGAAGAGACGCGGACCGTACCAGGGCACGCTCAGCGCGGCACCCACGAGGATCGCCAGGGCGGCGTAGGCGGCGCCGCGTCGCCGGCGGTCGCTCGAGGCGGCCACCAGAAGGACCGGCACGACGACGTAAGCCGCAAACGGCGGCTTGGTCAGCATGCCGAGCCCGAACACGACGCCGGCGGCGAGCGACCATCCCAGACGCGTGAACCCATCCGTTTGCAAAACGACGAACAGCGCGAGCGCGACCATCGCGGCCAGCGGCAGATCGAGCTGGAACCTGAGCGCGGAGAAGACCACGAACGGGGCGCAGCCGAAGACGACCGCGGCCACGACGCCCTCGGTGGAGCCGGCCAGGCGGCGGCCGAGCAGATAGACGGCCGCCATGCCGAGCCCGAGGAACGCCAGGATCACGCTCTGGGCTGACGCCACGTCCGACGGGACGAGCCGATACACGAGCGCGGCGCCGCACGGGACGATGGGCGGGTAGAACGACGAGCGCTCGATAATTCGACGGACGTCGCCCTGCGCCAGATCCTCGGCGCAATTGACCGCGCGCTCGAGGTGATTGGCGTGATCCCACTCCGGCGGCGTCCTGTCGATCGCGAGCCACACCGCGACGACCACCACCAGCGCCAGATAGACGCCGCCGACGATGGCCCAATCGCGGCGCGCGTCGCTCATCGCCGACCGATCAGCACGAGCGAGGCGCCGAACGGCAACGACACACGCGGCACCAGGTGGCGCTCGAAGGCGAAGATCTGCTCGAGGAGCCAGTTGAGCGGCGCCGCGGGCCGCTTGAGGTCGTGCCCGCGATCGCCGCGCACCCGCTTCCAGGCGCGCACGCCCGCGAGCAACGGAAACAGCAGCGTGTTGAAGTAGCTCACCCGGAGTACCCGGAACCCGGCGCGCTCGACGGCGGCTCTCAGCTCCCCGGCCGTATACCGGCGGCGGTGGCCGAGCACTTCGTCGTGGCCGCTCCAGAGCCATCGGTACGCGGGCACCGTCACGACCAGGAGCCCGCCGTCGCCGACCGCACGCCGCGCCGCGCTCAGCGTCTCGACGTCGTCGTCCACGTGCTCGATCACGTCGAGCAGCAGCACGACCTCGGCCCAGCCCGGCGCGACGCCGAGGTCGTCCGGGAGATGGCCGACCCGCACGTCGAGGCCGGCCGCGCGCCCGGCGGCGGTGAGCTCGGCGTGGGCGTCCATGCCGACCGCCTCGCCGAACTCGGCGAGGGCCGCGAGCACGTTGCCGGTGCCGCACCCGAGCTCGAGGAGCCGCACGCGCCGGGGCGGCAGCGCGCGGCGAAGCGTGGCGAGGATGACCGCCAGCCGGCCGCGGAACCACCAGTGCGACCGGTCCTCTTCCATGTGGACGGCGACGTAGGCGGGATCCATCACGCTCGGCGGTTGGCGGCGCCTCTCACGGGCGAGCGGTCGTGCGGCGCGAATCACCGAGGAAACGGCGGAGGCGGTCGAGCCCCTCCTGGATTCGCTCGAGCGATGACGCGTAGGAAAACCGCAGATAGCCCTCCGCGTTGGCGCCGAAGGCCGCGCCGGGCGTGACCGCCACGTGGCTCGTCTCCAGGATCTCGCGCGCGAGGTTTACCGAGTCCATCGACAGGTGCCGCGCGTTGGCCAGCACGTAGAACGCGCCGGTCGGCTCGGCGCCGACGCCGAAGCCGAGGGATCTGAGCCCGGCGACCATCGCCCGACGTCGATCGTCGAAGATCGCCCGGAAGCGCCGGCTGTCCTCGCCCGCTTCGCGCAGCGCCGCCAGGCCGGCCCACTGGACGAACTCGTTGGTCGAGATGAAGAAATTGCCGTAGAGCGTCTGCAGGGCCCTGATGTGGTCGCGCGGAGCGATCACCCAGCCGAGACGCCAGCCTGTCATCGCGTACGCCTTCGAGAAGCCGTTGAGCACGAACGCGCGATTGGTGAACTCGAGGATCGTGCGGTCGCGCCCCTCGTAAGAGAGGCCGTGATAGATCTCGTCCGAGACGATCAGCGGGCCGTTGCCGCGGCTGAGCGCGCCGATCGCGGCCATGCGCTCGGGCGACAGCACGGTGCCGGTGGGATTCGCCGGCGAGTTGATCACGATCGCGCGCGTGCGCGCGCCGATCCGGCTCTTGATCGCCTCGGGTCGATACTGAAAGCCGTCCTCCTCGGTCACCCCGACGTAGACGGGCCGGCCCTCGGCATAGCGGATGAAGTTCGGGTAGCACGCATAGTACGGATCGCTCAGGACCACTTCGTCGCCCGGATTCAACAGGTGTCCGAAGAGCAGCAGCATCGCCGGCGAGGTGCCGGCCGTGACGAGGATCTGATCCGGCGAGACCGTCACGCCGTAGGTGCGGGCGTAGTGCTCGGCGATCGCCTCTCGGAGCGGCAGGATGCCGAGGCTGTGGGCGTAGCGCGTCCGACCGTCCTTGATCGCACGGGCCAGCGCGTCGCGAACGACCGGCGGCGCCTCGAAGTCGGGCTCGCCGAACTCCAGGTGTACGACGTCGATGCCGGCGCGCTCGAGCTCCTGCGCGCGCTCGGCGACCTCGACGGCCAGGAACGGCTCGATCTCCTGGATGCGCTGCGCGAACGTCATCCGCGCCTGGTCCTGACTCGATGGCGCGCGGTCATGATTTGCCAGAGCATGCCCGGACCGTGCCGGAAGACGCCGACCTTGCTGCCGGCCTGATCGGTCCAGTTCACCGCGACTTCGACCACTTGGAAGCCCATGGCCCTGGCCAGCAGCAGGAGCTCGACGTCGAACCCGAATCCGTGCGTGGACAGCCCATCGAACAGCCGGCCGGCGGCGTTTGCGGTGAAGGCCTTGAAGCCGCACTGCGAGTCGGCGATGCCGCGAAGCCCCATCCGCGCGACCAGCCAGTTGAAGATCCGCCCGGCCGCGACGCGATGGGCTCGGGTCGTCACCGACACGCTCGGGTCGACGAGCACGCGCGAGCCGATCACGACGTCGGCGCCGGCGACCAGCACGGGCTCGAGGCGCTTGAGCTCGTCGATCGGCGTCGCGCCGTCCGCGTCGGCGAAGAGGCGGTAGGCGCCGCGCGCGGCCAGCATTCCCGTGCGCACCGCGACGCCCTTGCCCATGTTCGGGCGCTGGCGCAGGAGGCGCACCGCGCCTAGCTGTCGCGCCTCCACGAGATCGGCGGTGCCGTCGGTCGAGCCGTCGTCGACCACGATGATCTCGTAGGGCTCGTCGCGACCCTCGAAGTAGGCGACGACTCGCTCGAGGTACGGCGGGAGTCGCTGCGCCTCGTTGTACGCCGGGATGACGACCGACCAGCGGGGCGTCACCGGATCGCGGTGCGGACCGGTCGGCGGCGCCGGCGGGCCGTGGCGGTCTCGTGCGCGGCGCGCGCCACGCCCTGGGCGACCGCCGGGGCGACGCTCTTGTTGAACACGCTCGGGATGATGTACTCCTCCGAGAGCTCGCTGCGGTTGACGCACGCGGCCAGCGCGCGCGCGGCGGCGAGCTTCATCTCGTCGTTGACGACGCGCGCTCGCGCGTCGAGCAGGCCGCGGAAGAATCCCGGGAAGCAGAGCACGTTGTTGATCTGGTTCGGGAAGTCCGAGCGCCCCGTGGCCATCACGCGCACGTGTCTCTCGGCCTCCTCCGGTCTGATCTCGGGCTCGGGGTTCGCCATCGCGAAGACGATGGGATCGCGCGCCATCCGCTTGAGGTCGCGCACGGTCAGGATCCCCGGGACCGAGAGGCCGATGAACACGTCGGCGCGCTCGAGTGCTGTGCCCAGGCTCCCCTTCACCTGACGCGGGTTGGTCGCGGCCGCGACCCAGCGCTTCATGAAGTCCATGCCGGCCGTGCGCCCGCGATAGATCGTGCCGTGCTCGTCGACGCCGATGATGTCGCGGACGCCGAGCGATTGAAGGATCTTGATCGTCGCGGTGCCGGCGGCGCCGACTCCCGTCACGACCACCCGGATGCGGCGCGGGTCCTTGCGCACGATCTTCAGCGCGTTCAGGAGCGCCGCGAGCACCACGACCGCGGTGCCGTGCTGATCGTCGTGGAAAACCGGGATGTCGAGCTCCTTGCGCAGGCGCTCCTCCACCTCGAAGCAGCGCGGCGCGGCGATGTCCTCGAGGTTCACGCCGCCGAACGCCGGCGCGATCACCTTCACGGTCTCGACGATCCGGTCGACGTCCTTGGTGGCGAGACAGATCGGGAAGGCGTCGACTCCGGCGAACTCCTTGAAGAGCATCGCCTTGCCTTCCATCACCGGCAGCGCCGCCTCGGGCCCGATGTCGCCCAGGCCGAGCACCGCCGTGCCGTCCGTGACCACGGCGACCGTGTTGTGCTTGATCGTCAGCGAAAACGCCCGCTGGCGATCTTCCTTGATCGCGAGACAGACCCGGGCGACCCCCGGCGTGTACGCCATCGAGAGGTCGTCGCGGGTTCGGATGGGCACCTTGTTGGCGACCTCGATCTTTCCGCCGAGGTGCATGAGGAACGTCCGGTCGGAGATGGCGCCGATGTGGACACCGGGCACCTTTCTGAGCCGGCTGACGACCTGCTGGGCGTGGACGCTGTCTCTGGCCTTGACCGTGATGTCCCGCTCGGTTCGATCGCGAGTGGTCTCGACCAGGTCGACGGCGCCGATGTCCCCGCCGGCGTCCCCGATCGCGGATGCGACCTTACCGAGCATCCCGGGCCGATTCGCGATCTGGAGCCTGACGGTGAAGCTGTAGCTGGCGCTCGGGGCAATCACTGGGTCGATTCTACCCCCGCCGGCCCCAGAGGGCCGTCGACCTCCCGAGCCCCGACGAAGGTCCAAGACCCGGGAACGTCCGACCGGGGATCCCTGTTTATGACGATTGCGCGCCGGTGATGAATAGCCGCACGGCGACCGCGGTCAGAAGGCTGCTGAAGCCAACGGCGGCGCACGCGGGGCTACGGTGAACCCCTGAGTATTGTGGTCGCGTTCACCTTAGACCGGCCTGGTTGGGACAAAAGTCGAGTTTGGTGAAACTTTCATGAGGGATCCCGCATCTGAATCAACAGGAATCCCTATCAGAGAAAGCCGGGTGACATGATGACATTTCGCGAGACTCCGGACGCCGTAGAAGGCAGCTCCGTGGCTTCCGCATCGATGACCTCGGCAGGCGAACGCGAAGCACAGGTGATCGTCGAAGACGACGCCGAGGAGACTCCACGCCCTGCAGCCGAGGAGACCTACGCTCCCGGGCTGACCAAGGGTGAAGATCCGGTCCGCCTCTACCTAAAGGAGATCGGCAAGGTCCCCCTGCTCACCGCCGCGCAGGAGGTCCAGATCGGACGACGGATCGAGGTCGGCCAGATCGCGCTCCGCCGCACGCTCGTCGCGATCCCGATGGCCGTCGAGGCCCTACTCGCGGTCGGGGACAAGCTCCGTCATGACGAGATGCCGGCCGACGACGTGATGGTCCTTCCCGAAGGGGGCGAGCTCGAGCCCAAGGCGATCCGACCTGTCATTCTCGCCTTCGAGCGGATGCGCCGCCTCGAGCGCAAGATCGCTCGTCTCGAGGCTTCTCTCACGGCCAGGCGCCGCTCGGCGGCCTATCGCAAGAGCACCGCCACCGCGATCGCGACCGCCCGCGAGGCGATCCAGGACGTCGTGGCGGGCATGACGTTGAAGCCGGCGCTGATCGACGATCTGGTTACCCAGGTGCGGCGCCGCTGGGAGCAGATCAGCGAGCTCGACCGTGCGACCCGTCGGGGACACAACTCGGCGGCGGCGCGAGAGCTGCGCCAGCTCGAGAAGCGCACGGGTATGTCCAGGAAGCAGCTCGGCCCGCTGCTCGAGCAGATCGAGCGCAGCGACCGTACGGTTCGGCAGGCCAAGCGCGAGCTGATGGAGGCCAACCTTCGCCTGGTGGTGTCGGTGGCCAAGCGCTACCTCGGCAGCGATCTGTCGCTCCTCGACCTGGTCCAGGAGGGCAACATCGGCCTGATGAAGGCCGTCGACCGGTTCCAGTACCGGCGCGGCTTCAAGTTCTCGACGTATGCGACCTGGTGGATTCGTCAGGCGATCACGCGCGCGATCGCCGACCACTCGCGGACGATCCGGATCCCCGTCCACATGGTCGAGACCCTGAACCGGATCTCGCGGGTGAACCGGAATCTCGTGAACGAGATCGGGCGCGAGCCGACCCCCGAGGAGCTCGCGCAGCGCACGGGGGTACCGGCCAAGAAGGTGCGGCTCATCCTCGAGTCGTCGCGCAAGCCGCTGTCGCTGGAGACGCCGATCGGCGAAGACTCCGAGCTCGGCGATTTCCTCGAGGACAAGTCGGCGGGCTCGCCGAACGAGTCGCTTCTGAATCAGGACCTCACCACGCAGGTCGAGCGTGCGCTGTCGATGCTGTCGCCCAAGGAGAAGGAGATTCTCCGGCTCAGGTTCGGTATCGGCGAAGAGGGCGAGCACACGCTCGAAGAGGTCGGCAAGCGGTTCGAGGTGACGCGCGAGCGCATCCGGCAGATCGAGGCCAAGGCGCTCAGGAAGCTGCGTCATCCGCTCCGCGGCCGCAATCTGCGCGCCTTCATCGAAAACTAACTGTCGTGCCCTCACGGGCAGGTTCTAGCACCGCTAGCTGACCACGCTGGCTCCGACGCCCCGGTGCCCTTGGCCGGGGCGCTGGTGCGCATAGTGGCCTTCGGCTAGACTCCCCGGCAGCTCTCCTCGACCGACGTGCCATGCGGCTGAGAAACCGAGGTACGGATGAAGAAGCTCTTCGCAGTGATGCTCGCGGCAGCGGCGCTGCCAGCCTTCGCTCCTGCGGCCCATGCCCAGAACCTGGACGATGTCTTTCGCAAGGCCAGCCCGTTTGTCGTCGTCGTGCGGAGCAAGGGCCGGGACGTCGGCGCCTCAGGCATCGTCCGCTTCAACGAGACGGGCTCCGGTGTCCTGATCTCCAGCGACGGTCGGGTGATGACGGCCGCCCACGTGGTCAACGGAATGGACGAGATCACCGTCCAGGGCATCGGCGGTGAGGTCGTGCGCGCGAAACTCCTGTCGGCCAATGCGGCCGCTGATGTCGCGCTCCTGCAACTTGAGCGCGTGACCGCGGCCATGCGCGTGGCGCGGATTGGTGACTCCGACTCGGTGCGGGTGGGCGAACAGGTCATGGTCGTCGGCGCACCCTACGGGCTTGCTTATTCGATGAGCGTGGGCTGGGTCAGCGCACGCTGGCCGCCCAACACGATTTTCCCTGACATGCCTCTGGCGGAGTTCCTTCAGACCACGGCCACGATCAACACGGGGAACTCCGGTGGCCCCCTGTTCAACATGGCGGGCGACGTCATCGGCATCGTCAGCCAGAACATCTCAAAGTCTGGCGGCAGCGAAGGCCTGGGATTTGTCGTGACGACCAAGAGCGCGCGAAGCCTCTTGGTCCCCCGGAAAGTGTTCTGGGGTGCCCTTCAGGGCATGTTACTCACCGGCCGCCTCGCGACTGTCTTCAACGTCCCTGCGCCTGCGGGGTTTCTGGTCAAGACGGTCGCCGAAGGCTCGATGGCGTGGAACATGGGCCTGCAAGGGAGCGACGGGATCGTCACCATCGGAGGGCGGGAGATCCCGGTGGGCGGCGACATTATCCTTTCGGTCGAGGGCATTCCCGCTGTGTCTGAGGACAACATCGAGAAGATCCGCAACACGTTGGTCGGCGTGGCACCCGGCGCGCCTTTCAAGATGAACGTGCTGCGCGGCGGTAAGGTCATCGAGCTTACGGGCACGAGTCAGTAACGCCGCCCCGCGATTCGCAAACTGGGGGACCGTGAGGTCCCCCGGTTTTTTACTTGGCCAGGCGTGCCTGCAGATAGGTCGCCAGGCCGGTGTCCGGCGGCGAGTCGTGGACCATCGTGAGCATCGTCGCGATCTCGCTGCGGTGATGGGTGGCGTGGTTGGCGACGTGCTGCAGTAGCGGCCCGAGCGGCGCCCTGACGACGTTGCCCTGCGGATTCTTGTACTCGATGATTCGCTCGAAGTCCGCGGTCGTGAGCTTTTCGATGTAGGCCTGCTGCTCCCGCTCGGCGTCGTCCCACGGCGCCCTGATCGCCGCGAGCGTCGTGAACTCCCCGCCGGGAATCGCGTTCAAGGCCACACCCGTCCAGCGCGCCGTCCAGATCCGGTCCGCGCCGTAGAGATGGCCGAACATCCGTCTGATCGTCGAATAGCTGAACTGCTTGCCGACGTCGCGCGAGACGAGCTCTTCGCCGAGAGCCAGGGCGACGTCGTAGAGGCGGCGGTTGGCCCAGCGATGGTAGTCGTAGAGGCCGCGGATCAGCTCGGTGCTCATACGCCCCTCCCTACTCCAGCACGGCGACGACGTCGCCTTCCTGGACGGTTTGCCCCTCCTGAACCTTGATCTCCTTGACGATGCCCGCGCGGGGCGCCTCGACCGGGATCTCCATCTTCATCGACTCGAGCACGATCACCGCGTCGCCGGCCGCCACCCGGTCGCCGGGCTTGGCCGTGATCTGAAATACCACTCCGGTGATGTGGGCCTTGATCTCCTCAGGCATTGAAGGCTCCTTGTTCGAGCATCTGCGTGTGCACGCGGCCCTCGCGGAACTCGGCGCTCCCGACCACTCGCCGCAGGAACGGGATGGTCGTCCTGACGCCCTCGATGACGGAGCGGTCGAGCGCGTCGATCATCCGCTCGAGCGCCTGCGCCCGCGTGTCGCCATGCGTGACCAGCTTGAGCAGCAGCGGGTCGTAGTGAACGGATACCGTGCTCCCGGCCTCGACCCCGGACTCGATCCGGATGCCGTCGCCTGACGGCAGCTCGAGCTTCTGAATGGTGCCGGGCGACGGCAGAAAGCCCTTGGACGGGTCCTCGGCGTAGACGCGGCACTCGATCGCCGCCCGGCGCTGGACGATCTCGCTCTGACCCCAGGGCAGCGGCTCGCCCGCTGCGACCCGGAGCTGGGCGAGGACGAGATCGAGCCCCGTGACTTCCTCGGTAACGGGATGCTCGACCTGCAGCCGAGCGTTCATCTCCAGGAAGTAGAATCCCCCGCCCTCGTCGACGAGGAATTCCATGGTCCCCGCGTTCGTGTAGCCGATGGCGCGCGCGCCGGCGACCGCCGCGGCCGTCAGCCCTTCCTTGGTTGCCGGCGGCAGCCGCGGGGCGGGCGATTCTTCGACGAGCTTCTGGTGGCGGCGCTGGATCGAGCACTCGCGCTCGTGCATGTGCACGACCGTCCCGCGGTCGTCGCCGAAGACTTGAACCTCGACGTGGCGCGGCCGCTCCACGTAGCGCTCGACGTAGAGGTCGCCCGAGCCGAACGCGGCTTGCGCGCGGCGGGTCGCCGCGGCGAACGCGGCGGCGAGATCGGCCGGCTTGTCTACGCGCGCCATCCCGATTCCCCCGCCGCCGGCGGCGGCCTTGAGGATGACGGGATAGCCGATGTCGGCGGCGATCGCCTGAGCCCGGGCGACATCGCCGACCGCGTCGAGGCTGCCGGGCAGCACCGACACGCCGGCGGCTGTCATCAAGCGGCGCGCCTCGATCTTGTCGCCCATCCTGCGGATCGCGTCGGGTCCGGGACCGATGAAGACGATGCCGGCCTGGCGAACCGACTCGGCGAACCGCCAGCTCTCGGAGAGAAAGCCGTAGCCCGGGTGGATCGCGTCGGCCCGTGTCTGGCGCGCGGCCTGTAGGATCCGGTCGGTGTTGAGGTAGCTCTCGCGCGCGGCGGCGCCGCCGATCTCCACGGAGATATCGGCGTCGCGCGCGTGCGGCGCCCCGCGGTCGGCTTCCGAGTGCACCGCCACGGTCTTGAGCCCGAGCTGTCGGCAGGCGCGGATGATCCGGCGTGCGATCTCACCTCGGTTGGCGACCAGGACGGTGCCGAACAACGAGCGTCAGGCCGGCCGGACGGCGTCGCGCCCGGCGAGGTCGAGAGCGGCGATGCGCCAGCCCTCCGGAGACGAAGTCCAGCGGGCGAGCACCGTGGCCGAGCTCCCCGGGCCGTCCAGCCGTGTCTTCACGAGCCGCTGATGGCCGAGCCGTGCGAAGGCGACGGTGTGATGGCGAGCGTAGCGTGTCTCGCGCACGAGGCTCGACGCGGAGGCCTCGAGCTCCAGACCCGGCATGAGCCAGCGGGCCAGCGCTTTGTCGTCACCGGACACGAGCGCCTCGGCGACCGAGCGCTGCGCCTCTTCGAGGTCTTCGGGAATCGGCCAGGTACCGGTGGCCTTTTCGAGCCGGATGAACTCCTTCGCGTCGTCGGAGAGCTCGGCTTCGCGCGGCGTACCGGCCGGCGCCCCGCGCGACGGGAGGCCGTCGCCGGTCACGCCGCCCGCGGCGGCCAGCAGGCCTTCCAGCTGCCGCCGTCGCGCGCTGACCCGATCGGTCACGCGCGGGCCGGCCGCGAGATATCTCAAGATCGTGTCCCCGGCCGCGATGTGGCGCTCCTCGTCGTCGATGCAGCGCGCGAGAATGCGGCGAGTGGGCGGCTCGTAGACGGGATTGGCGCGGGCGAGGTGCTCGCGATACGTCGCGAGCAGATGCGGCTTGAGGACCCCGTACACGCCGATCAGCCGCTCGACGGTTTGATCGGGTCCCTCGGCCTCCTCGACCGCATCCATGAACGTGACGATCGCCGGATTCGCGGCCTCGGAGACGTGGGCGCGCGAGCGCAGCTCCGGCAGGCGCTGTCCGAAGGCATCGCAGTGCTGGGCCAGATCCCAGACGTGGCGGCCCATCAGAAGCTTGGCCGAGAGCTCGGGAGTCAGCGCGATCCAGCCCCCGAGCGCGCGCATCATGCGCTCGACGACGTAGCGGTAGTTGCGAAGCAGCCGCGCGGAGTGCTCGGCGCTGAAGGTTCCTGCCAACGGCTCGGACACGCGCTCAGTAGACCTGAGACCGCTGGGTCGTCTTGATCAGACGCTCGATCTCTTCTTCGGTGAAGCCCGCCATGCGGCGCACGTCGGTCGCGATCGAGATCGAGACCGTCTCGTGATCGCCCTCTTGCCGGACGCCGCCGAGGTTGAAGCGCTCGTCGATGCTCTCCTGGAACTCGATCGCGCGGCGACGGCGCTCGGCGTCGCCTTCGGTCAGCTTGGTGAGCCACTTCGATCCCATGCGCACGTGGGTGATCTCATCGGCCAGGACGAAGTCGACCGCGCGCTCGAGGATCGGGTCGCCGATCTTTCGAGCGATGTGCACGAGCTGATTGAACACGTCGCACGCGAGCCCCTCGAGGCCGCGGTTGACCCCGGCGACCCGCGCGGCGGCGTCTTCGGCGCACGCGCAGCGCCACAGGATGGTCGTCTCGGGATATTCGCCGGCGTAGCCGCCCATGTGCTCGAGCAGCCGCAGGTAGATCTCGACGTGGCGCGATTCGTCCCAGGTCTGCCGCGCCATGTCCATCGTGAAGTCCCACGGCGCGTCCGGAAAGTCGCACACGCTCCGGCCGGCGCCTTCCATCGCCTGGAGCTCGCCGACCATGATTCCGTGCACGCGCTCCTTGATCGACTCGCGGCTGGACAGGTCGGGAAACGGGGGAAGACTCTGGGCGACCTTGAGCTCGGCGACCTCGCGCGCGCGCATCCGCACGAAGCGATCTTCCCGCGCGAGCTTGTCGTAGGCGATCGGACGATCCATCGGGGCCTCCGGGAATGAACGGCTGTTCATCGAAGTGTAAACGAGCCGCTGCCGACAGGCAATCCCGCGGGTGCTGGCTTTGAACCGAGCATTTCGGCTATAAACGGAGCATTTCGATCCCAGCCCGCCGGCGCGGCTGGGCGTACCGCGCGATTCCAAGGGAGGGCGCTCGGTCTGGACACGATCCTGCAGCTCGTGCTGAATGGGCTCGCCGTCGGGTGCATCTACGGGCTGGTCGCGCTCGGCTTCGTGCTGATCTACAAGGCGACCGAGCTCGTGAACTTCGCCCAGGGCGATCTCCTGATGCTCGGCGCCTTCACCTGCTACATGTTCGTGGTCTGGTACGGGGTCGGCTACTGGACCGCGCTCGCGCTGGCGGTGGCGCTGGTCGGCGTCTTCGGCGCCGCGCTCGACGCGACGATCCTGAGACGCGTGATCGGCCAGCCGCAGTTCTCCGTGGTGATGCTCACGATCGGCCTCGGCGCGATCTTCCGAAGCTTCGCGTCGATCGCGTGGGGCTCGGAGATCTACACGCTCCCGACCCCGTTCAGCGCTCGGGCCACGCGGCTCGCCGGGGTCACGGTCAGCCACGAATACCTCTCGATCATCGTCGGCACGGTGCTGCTCTGCGCCCTGCTCTACGCGTTCTTCACGTTCACGCGGGTCGGCCTCGCGATGCAGGCGGCGTCGCAGAATCAGCTCGCGGCCTATTACATGGGGATCCCGGTCAAGCTGATGTTCTCGCTGATCTGGGCGATCTCGGCCGGCGTCGCGGCGATCGCGGGCGTGCTGCTGGCGCCGGTGTCGCTGATCGACATCAATCTCGGGTTCATCGGGCTCAAGGCGTTCGCGGCGGCGGTGCTGGGCGGCTTCGGCTCGATCCCCGGTGCCCTGGTCGGCGGGATCACGATCGGGCTGATCGAGCTGTTCTCCGGGGCCTACCTGCCGCAGGGATTCAAGGACGTCGCCGCGTACGTCGTGCTGCTCGTCGTGCTCGCCGTGCGGCCGCAGGGCATCTTCGGCAGCATCGCGCGGAAGAAGGTCTGAGCGGTGCGCTTCATCTTCAAGACCTCCTACGTCCAGGACCTCGGGATCTTCCGCGACGGCGTGCAGCGCAACTGGTACGTGGCGCTCTTCTTCGGTATGCTCGCGCTTCCGCTGCTGATCCCGGCCTATCTGGTCGACATGAGCCTGGTCTTCATCTACGGGCTCTGCGGCCTCTCGCTCATGGTGCTCGCGGGCTACACCGGTCTCGTGAGCCTGGGGCACGCCGCGTTCCTCGGCATCGGCGCCTACACGCACGTGTATGCGGTCCACGATCTCGGGCTTCCCTGGATCGTCGGCGTCGCGCTCGCCTGCGTGGTGACGGCGATCTCGGGTGTGCTCGTCGGCCTGCCGGCGCTCAGGATGACCGGTGTGTATCTCTCGATCGCGACCCTGGCTTTCGCGCTGATCATCCAGGAGGTGCTGACGCGCTGGGAGCACGTGACCGGCGGGCTCAAGGGCAAGCCGGTCGACAAGCCCGTCGTCTTCGGGCTCTATCTCGGCGGCGACGTGGCGTTCTACTTCTTGTGCCTGGCGTTCCTGATCGCCGGCACCTGGCTCACCGGCAATCTCCTGCGCGCGCCGACCGGCCGCGCGTGGGTCGCGATTCGCGACAGCGAGATCGCGGCGCAATCGATGGGCGTCAACCTGGCGGTCTACAAGACCAGCGCCTTCGCCTACTCCGCAGCGCTGATGGGCGCCGCGGGCGCGCTCTTCGCCCACAAGATCGGGTTCCTGGCGCCGGACATCTTCACGGTGCTGCTCTCGATCCAGTTCTTGCTGATGGTCGTGGTCGGCGGGCTCGGCAGCCTCCACGGCGCCTTCTTCGGCGCCGTCTTCGTGGCGCTGCTGCCGGTGGCGATCTCCCAGGCCCGTGACCTCGTGCCGGTGTGGGCGGGCACGCTCGCCTCGCCGTTCGGGAAATCGGCGGGCTCGGCCGTGTTCCTCGCCGTCGACCAGTTCGTGAAGAAGCCGGGCCTCGAGCCCGGGCTCTTCGGGCTGATCCTCGTGCTGTTCATCCTGTTCGAGCCGCTCGGGATCTACGGCCGCTGGCGGAAGATCCAGCTCTACTTCTCGACCTTCCCGCTCTACAAGCGCGCGACCTTCCGCCGCCAGAAGGCGTACATGCGGTCGGAGCGCCTGCGATGAGCCTCTTCGTGGCCGAGGGTCTCGTGATGGACTTCGGCGGCCTCAGAGCCGTCGACGGCGTGAGCTTCCGGATCGAGCCGGGCGAGGTCTTCACGATCATCGGGCCGAACGGCGCCGGCAAGACGACCATCTTCAACCTGGTCTCGCGGATCTACGATGCGAGCGCGGGGCGGCTGATCTTCGACGGCGAGGACATCACCCGCGTACCGCCGCACGAGGTCGCCCGGCGCGGGATCGCGCGAACCTTCCAGAACATCGAGCTCTTCGAGCATGCCACCGTGCTCCAGAACCTCTTGCTCGGTCGCCACGCCCACAAGCGCTCGCGCTTCGTCGAGGAGCTCTTGTTCCTGCCGCGCGTGCGCGCGCTCGAGCTCGAGCATCGCGAGGCGGTCGAGAAGGTGATCGACTTCCTCGACCTGCAGCCGCATCGCGACAGCCTGGTCGTGAACCTCGCCTACGGCGTGCGCAAGGTCGTCGAGATGGCGCGGGCCCTGTGCACGCGCCCGCGGCTTCTCTTGCTGGACGAGCCGTCGTCAGGGCTCAGCGTCGAGGAGACCGAGGACATGGCGTTCTGGATCCAGGACATCCGGACGATCCTCGGCGTCACCGTGTTGATGGTCGAGCACGACATGAGCCTGGTCAGCTCGGTGTCCGACCGGGTCCTCGCGGTCAACTACGGGCGGCCGATCGCGCTCGGCACCGCGCGCGAGGTGCAGGAGCACCCCGACGTGGTCAAGGCGTATCTGGGCGGCTGACACCATGGCCGATACGCTCCTGGCCGTGTCGAACCTCGAGACCTACTACGGCCCGATCATGGCCATCCGCGGCGTGAGCTTCGAGGTCCCCGAGCGCGCCGTGGTCACGATCCTTGGCGCCAACGGGGCCGGCAAGAGCACGATCCTCAAGACGGTCTCCGGGGTGATGGATCCGCAGAAGGGCACGGTCGCGTTCGCCGGCCGCGAGATCCAGGGCATGGATCCCGACAAGGTCGCGCGGCTGGGCATCAGCCACGTGCCCGAGGGGCGCGAGGTGTTCCCGTTCCTCTCGGTCCGTGAGAACTTGATGATGGGCGCGTTCACGCGCAGGGATCCGGTTGGCGTCGCGGAGGATCTAGAGCTCGTGTACTCGTACTTCCCGATGCTGAGAGCGCGATCCGAGCAGCGCGCGGGATCGCTCTCGGGCGGTGAGCAGCAGATGCTGGCGATCAGCCGCGCGCTCATGGCGCGGCCGCGGATGATGCTGCTGGACGAGCCGTCGCTCGGCCTCTCGCCGCGGCTGGTCAAGGAGATCTTCGAGATCATCACGCGGATCAACCGGGAGCGCGGGGTGACGGTCCTCCTGGTCGAGCAGAACGCCAACATGGCGCTCAACATCGCCGACTACGGCTACGTACTCGAGGTCGGCCGGATCGTGATGGCCGACACCTGCGCGCGGCTGCTCGAGAAAGAAGACATCAAGGAGTTCTACCTCGGCATGAAAGAATCGGGCGTGCGCGGGACGCGGCGCTGGAAGAGGAAGAAGACATGGCGGTGAGCACCGTGACTTCGACGACCGTCTTCGGGCAGGACACGCTGCCGCGGCTGTTCCGGCACGTCGTCCGGGAGCGCGGCGACCGGGTCGCGATGCGCGAGAAGACGCTCGGGGTGTGGCGCGCGGTGAGCTGGCGCCAGTACGGCGAGCGGGCGAAGCACGCCGGCCTGGGCCTGGTCGCGCTCGGCCTCGTACCGCGCGACGTCGTCTCGATCATGGCCGACAACTGCCCGGAATGGCTCTACACCGACCTCGGCACGCTCTCGGTCGGCGCGGTCACCAACGGGATCTACACGACGGACTCCGCAAAGCAGGTCGAATATATCGTCAACGACAGCGGCACCCGCTTCTTCTTCGCGGCCGACGAGGAGCAGCTCGACAAGATCCTGGAAGTCCGCGCCGCCTGCCCGCAGCTGGTCAAGATCATCGTCTTCGACACCGAGGGGCTCCACGCGTTCAAGGACGAGCAGGTGCTGTCCTTCGAGGATCTTCTGGAGCTCGGGATCCGCTACGAAGCCGAGCACCCCGGCGCGTTCGATCGCATGGTGGAGATCGCCAAACCAGAGGACCTGGCGATCCTGGTCTACACCTCCGGCACGACGGGCCCGCCGAAGGGCGCGATGCTGAGCCACCGCAACATCCTGTTCCAGATCGACTACTCGGACTACGTGGCCGCGGTGCGCGAGGGCGATCAGCAGCTCTCGTTCTTGCCGCTCTGCCACATCGCCGAGCGCACCGTCAGCGTGTTCAACCCGCTGCGCACGGGCGCGACGGTGAACTTCGCGGAGAGCATCGACACGGTGCCCGAGAACATCCGCGAGGTCGCGCCGGCGCTGTTCTTTGCTGTGCCGCGGATCTGGGAGAAGTTCTACTCGGCGGTGGCGCTCCGGATGCGCGACGCCACCACCCCGGGCCGGCTCGCCTATCGCTGGGCGCTCGCGGTCGGCGGGCGGATGGCCGAGCATCGCGTGGCGGGCCGGCGGCCCGGCCTGGGGCTCCGGCTGCTGTTCCGCCTCGCCGACTTCTTCGTGCTCGACAACGTCAAGCGATCGATGGGCCTGCACCGCGCGCGGGGCGCCGCCACCGGTGCTGCGCCGATCGCGCCCGACCTGATCAAGTGGTACATGGCCCTCGGCATCGACATGCGCGAGGTCTACGGGCAGACCGAGAACTGCGGGCTCGCCACCGCCGTGCCGCCCGATCGCATCAAGCTCGGCAGCGTGGGTGTCGCCCGCCCCGGCACCGAGGTGCGTGTGTCGCCGGACGGCGAAATCTTGTTGAAGGGCCCGCACGTGTTCATGGGCTACTACAACAATCCGGCGAAGACCGCCGAGACGATCGTGGACGGCTGGCTCCACACCGGCGACGTCGGCGTCATGGACGCGGACGGGTTCGTGCGGATCACCGACCGGATGAAGGACATCATCATCACCGCCGGCGGCAAGAACGTCACGCCATCGGAGATCGAGAACCAGCTGAAGTTCTCACCGTACATCTCGGACGCGGTGGTCATCGGCGACAAGCGGAAGTTCCTGTCGGTCCTGGTGATGATCGACCATGAGACCGTCGCCCAGTTCGCCCAGGAGAAGAACGTGCCGTTCACCAATTTCGCCTCGCTGTGCCGCACCGAGGAAGTGCAGCGGCTGATCGGCGGCGAGATCGAGCGCGTCAACCGGCAGCTGGCGCGGGTCGAGACCATCAAGAAGTTCCGGCTGATCGAGCAGATCCTCACCGCGGAGGACGAGGAGCTCACGCCGACGATGAAGCTCAAGCGAACGTTCGTCAACCGGAAGTACAAGGACGTGATCGACGCCATGTACGCCGAGGCCTAGCCGAGGCCGGGCACGCGCGGGCATGGCGCACTACGAAAGGAGCGAGCGATGAGGATGCGATTGGTCGCGGCGGGAGTGCTGATCGGCGCGGTCGCGCTGACGGGCGTGGCCACGGCCCAGAAGGACATCCGCGGCGTCACCAAGACCGAGATCGTGCTGGGCATGCACACCGACCTCTCGGGCCCGGCCGCCACCTACGGAGTCTCGTCGTCGAACGCCGTGAAGATGCGGTTCGACGAGCTCAACGAGAAGGGCGGTCTGCACGGGCGCAAGATCCGGCTGGTCGTCGAGGACACCCAGTATCAGGTCCCGCGGGCCGTGCAGGCCGGCACCAAGCTGATCCACCGCGATCACATCTTCGCGATGGTCGCCGGGCTCGGCACCCCGATGAACAACGCGCTCTTCAAGGACCAGTTCGACAACAACGTGCCGAATCTGTTCCCGCTCTCGGCCGCGCGCTCGATGTACGAGCCCTTCCACAAGCTGAAGTTCTACGGTGCTGCGTCGTACGTCGACCAGGTCCGCGCCGGCATCAACTATTTCGTGAGCAAGAAGGGCAAGAAGGCGCTCTGCGTGATGTACCAGGACACCGACTTCGGCAAGGAAGTGCTCGACGGCGTCCAGATGCAGGCCGACAAGATGAAGGTGAAGATCGTCGAGACGACCACGCACAAGCCGACCGACCAGGACTTCACGGCGCAGATCACCAAGCTCAAGGCGGCGAACTGCGATCTGGTGGTCTTCGGCACGATCGTGCGCGACTCGATCGTGCCCTACGCGACGGCGCGGAAGATCGGCTGGGACGTCGACTTCTTCGGCTCGACGGCGAGTTACGATCTCTTCGTCTCGGGTGCGCAGGGCGGCGTCACCGAGGGCCTCTACGCGATGGGCCTGACCGACATGCCCTATCGCGACACCTTGAGCCCGACCGCGCAGGCGTGGTTCGATCGCTACAAGGAGCGCTACAAGGTCGATCCCAACATCGGCGCCGTGTACGGCTGGGTTGCCGCCGACCTGACGGTCGTGGGCCTCGAGAAGACGGGCCCCGAGCTGACGGTCGACAACTTCGTGCGCGGCATGGAGTCGATCAAGAGCTACAAGGACATCTTCAACGGGCCCGAGGCGAGCTTCGGCCCCGACAAGCATCAGGGCGCGAGCTCGGCGTTCCTGGCTCAGGTCAAGAACGGGCGCTGGGTGCGCCTGACCGAGCCGCTCGGCTTCTAAACCAGCCACTCCGCGAGCCGGGGAGGAGTCGACTCCTCCCCGGCCGCGTCACTCGTCGTCGCGCGCGCGGCCGAGCAAGGTCGCGGGAAGCACGGCGCCCTTCCCGAATCGCTCCGTCAATCGATCGAGCACCCGCGCCAGCCGCTCGCGTCGCAGCGCCGCGGGGTCGAGCAGGTCGAGCTGACCGGCGCCCGCCGGACCCAGGCGTGACGTGGAGAGCCCGATCAGCCGGACCGGTCGGGTGACCGGATCACGCTCGAGCAGGGCGAGCGCCCGGCGGTAGAGCTCGAGGCCGTCCTGCGTCGGCTCCCCCGTCACGCTCCGCGTGTGGGTCTCGAACGGGGCGAATCTGAGCTTCACGGTCACCCGCGCCGCCGCGTACCCCCCGTCTCTGAGCTCGGCCGCCACGCGCTCGGCGTGGGCGCGCAGGGTGGTCTTGAGCTTCTCGTGATCCGTGGTGTCCGAGCCGAACGTCTCCTCGGCTCCGATCGATTTGGGCAGGCCGTAGGGCTCGACCGCGCGGTCGTCGCGGCCGAACGCCAGATCGTAGAGTCCGTCGCCGTGCTTGCCGAACCGCTTGGCCAGGACGGCGCGCGGAGCTTTCTGGAGCTGGCCGATCGTCGCGAAGCCGAGCGCGCGCAGCTCCTTCGCCATCACCTTGCCCACGCCCCAGAGCCGCTCGATCGGCAAGGCGCCGAGGAATCGCGCCTCGTCGCCGGCCGCGACCACGACGAGCCCGTTGGGCTTCTCGAGATCGGACGCCACCTTTGCGACGAACTTGTTGGCGGCGAGCCCCGCGGAGGCGGTCAGCCCGATCTCGTCGCGAATCCGCTGCTTGATCCGCCGGACGGCGTCGAGCGGGCTTCCGAACAGCGACTCGGTCCCGGTGAGATCGACGAACGCTTCGTCGACCGAAACGGGCTCCACCAGCGGCGAGAAGTCGGCGAGAACGCTCATCACCTGCACCGACACGCGCTGGTACTTCTGCATGTCGACCGGCAGGAACGCTGCGTGCGGACATAGGCGCTTCGCGCGTCCGATCGGCATCGCGGAGTGCACGCCGAACGGCCGCGCTTCGTACGATGCGGCGGAGACCACGCCGCGTCCATCCGGGCTCGCTCCTACGATTACCGGACGGCCTCGCAGCTCTGGCCTGTCGCGCTGCTCGATCGCCGCATAGAACGCGTCCATGTCGACGTGCGTGATCGCTCGGCTTGCCGGCTTCGGGGCCGTGCCGGAGGGAGGGTGGGTGGGGGTCCCTGCGGCGACCACGCTAGCGGACGTTCCGCGGCGTCGTTGGACGACGCGCGAATGGGTTGTCGATCCTGACTACACGGGTCGCCGCAGGGACCCCCACCCA